>Ga0307518_10002233_pt1 | contig 14171 bp, 14 predicted proteins | sample 25_EM_MG_FD_203889 | JGI IMG/M metagenome (GOLD analysis project Ga0307518, IMG submission 203889) | Populus trichocarpa ectomycorrhiza microbial communities from riparian zone in the Pacific Northwest, United States - 25_EM | ecosystem: Host-associated > Plants > Roots > Unclassified | place...
CCACTACTCTCCCTAGTTTCTCCTACTCTCCCCATCCCTTGGGAGTCTTGCCAGACCTCCAGAAGCTCCTGGGTCGAATGCACCTCATCTGAGGGAGCAGCCACCCAAACACTTTGTTGTCTTTTCATCGCGCATATCATAATTTGGAATCCTACTCAGTGGTTTGCTCGGTGACGTCTATGGTTGTTGGAATGACAGTACAACTCTCACCTTTGCAACAACTGTGTGACATTCATGATGATTGTGTCTGGATTCACATTGAGGGGCTCACACGTCCTACCATGAATTTTCATGAACACGTACGTACTGTCGTTGGGATGATGGAGATGTGCTTCCACGTCTAGGAAAATGCAATATTTTTCCTGTTGAATACCACCTAACATGCGATGCGGGTGTCTGTTGCCTGGAAAATACATCGTGGGGGTCTGAAGAACGAGGTGGGGCGTCAACTGCGTTTGCACCATGATGCGCTGCACACCAGCAACTGCGGGTGGGCCTACTACTAGAGCAAGCACTTCATACGTTGTGCGACTGTTCATAGGAATGGTCAGATAATTGAATGAATAGCACATGCAACGTAGACCTGGTATTGATTTGTAGCACCCCCAACAACTCCTAACTCCTATGGGCGACAACCGTGCCATATGAAATTGATGTAATGAGTGTACTATAGGTCTGTTGTGTTTCATGAAACTTCCAAATAGCAGTAAACTTGCATACTCCCACATGCAATGTCTTGTCCATACATTGTATTGAAGTCCTTTCTATAAATCATCCGCATCCAGTCCATTCTACTCTCTCCGCAAACAAGGCAAATTTGAAATAAAATGGCCTGTGTGCCAAGCCGAACGATGCAATCAAAGCGAAGACCTACATGTAAAGATGCCCGCGGAGTCCCATATGATATAACCTTGAATTCGAGACTCGCCTGAACCTCAACAAAATCATAGCAGCTCAGCAACATGTCATGAAGCATGGTGTCAATTCCGTTCCTTTGCCTTTCAAGAATTCACAATGGTTCGTTCCACTTCAGGGGCGATTGAATGGACAACGGTCGGCCAGTTGCACTCCCAAAGATGTTCGAAAATTCTGGGTTGGCAACATTTGGCCTATTTCCGTCAACGTCGTCGGACTGACCACTTGTTAATACAGATGTCACTTTTGGTAAATACATGCACTATGGTGATGACACTCCGGTGCATCTTTAGTTTGCCGTCAAATGGAATATTGTGCAATGGTAGGTTACAGATCTTGCTGACAAAAGACGCCATGAAATTCAGACGCTTGATCTGATTTAACCAACCAGCGGTCTGTACACAGCTGGTCAGGGTTATAGTCTGTTTCGAAAGATGGGCAAGTTCCGTATCTCTACAAACATTTCATGAATCAGCACAGCTGATTAATGTGTGAAGAAATCGCTTACCCATTCCAATTTCCAAAGGGATGCAGATTAAACTCCTCGAGAAAACCATAAAGATGAACGGAAATCAGTTTGACGACTGGTAATGCTTCCTTGTATACAAGACATAACGCAACAGGTATTCCATCGTAATTTGGGTCATGTTCGACCGAAGCCCATGAAAGCATCTCTTCTAATACTGTGGGCACTGTGTTGGATCCCTCTTGTTTATTACGACGAAGAATTAAATTGCCCATTGCTTGCGGCCATAAGTTGGAAGCAAAAGGACAGCGCTCGGATGAATGAAAGCCATGATGACAATGATATTGCTGATGAGATATGGAGAACGACGAGATAAGTTCTTCTGTGATGAGATTCCTTGCTTTAAAAGCACTTAGCAACTCACCATCAACCTGTCCAATTCCCTTCTCCCAGGATGAAATAGGAGGGTTTCCCTCTTCGTTTTGGGGACCAACGTTTCAGATCACATGGACATCAAAGCAAATGCAAACCTCTAATGATGAAACAGATCTCCGCAACGAAGTCGCTTGCAATCTGTCGCACTTTGCCAATGACAAGATAGGATCGTTTGTGATGTGATTTTTCACTCTAACACCACTTACCAAGCTCACCATCAACCTCAGGTCCATTTCACTTCTCCCAGGATAAAATAGGAGGGCCTCTACTCTTCGTTTTGGGGGCCAACATTTTCAGATCGCGTGGACATTAAAACAAATATGAGGCTATATCAATGAAACTGACCACCCCCAACGAAATCTGCGTGAGCATAACACCTACATTGGCCACACCTTGCTTGCAATGCATCCCACTTTACCCGCTGTGTAAAATCACTGTATGTTGTAAGTCATGCTCTCTATCAATGAGATCTCAACTCTACCTTACTCAACATGTTAGTCCCTAATTTTTACTTCATCCTGCATTCGCACAAACTGTTACTTGACACATGCCGTGTCAATACAATATAATCTCCGCACTCGCTCTTGTCTAATACACTCTATTTAGCAGCACTTCTCACTTTTCATTCCCACCGAATGCACTTCGTAACGCTGTCGATTCCGACCCCTTTCTGCAACCCCTGTTTCAATATCCTTCCTGTTCCATTTTCAATACCGTCCACGTTTAAATGGATCTCCTTCTCCGTGCGAGTTTGTGCATCACCACCTCCTCTTTATCCAATGTCGTTCCTACCTTCTCACAATCATGTTCTGGCTGTGGACTTATGGCCTTCTCCATACAACAGCCTAATAGAACAGCGAGCGATTGTTTCTAAACTCCAACAATGGCAATGCTTCCCACGCATGCTGAACCAATTGGCTGAATGGGCCACAGTTGCGAGGCTTCCATCCTCCCTTGGTAATGCACGAGACCGCTTACTAGTTTACAAAACACTACCTGCTTCTGACACCAACGCTGTTTTGTACCCCATTTCAGTTTGAGTCTTTGGTTTTCTTGAAAATTTCAGCCTTGGTGATTATGGCGATTGGAAGGGGTATGTGAGTGTTCTCTTCTCCCTAACATCATCTTTACTAAGTTGTGCTTAGGGAAGCCAGCCGAGCGAAACATGCTGTTCAATCGCTCACCCTCACGTGCGATGGTCACAATGTTGCATGGCAAAATCAACTCCATCATCTCAACTTGGCTTGCACATTGGCCAGTCGCTTGCTAAAGCTGCCTCTTTCCAAAATTCAGTTCAGTCGCAAACTTTACATGCAACGACGTGTGTTTATCAAAGTATGTGTTCAAATAACTCACCTTTTCTATTCCTGCTCATATCGTCAACGAGAAATCGGATCCAGACTCATCTTCGGTCAACAAATCAGCTTCTATTAATCCTCTCTTTGCTGCACAAGCTCCAGCTTCACCGTTATTACTTGACCCTGCCCTCTCTTGGAATGGTCCTCTCGAGTTGCTAGACATGGATGCCAATGGCTGCATAACAAGCATACATGAGGTGTTGCTCAATCGTGGGGACTTCATGGAGGTCGACGCCGAGTTCAACCTCATTGTTTCCAAGGGATGTTCCCTCCCTTCCGAGTTATGTGTTTTTTTGAGCTGCAAACAAGTTCTCCGGCTATCATGCGCAGGGTCAACAAATGTGCGTCTCTATCTTCCACACCAATTTTAAAACCTACTATTTCCAATGATAGTCTATGCCTTTGGATGTTCCTGCTCCATCTCTGCCCACAGTCAAACGCATGCGTGCTTTCAGGCACTCCGACGAAATGACCACTGAAGAAACTGATCATCATTGATGTCGCTCTCTGATTACCTATGTCTTTCTCAATCTCCCTGTCTCAATGATTTCCTATTTACTCTCCTATCAGACTTTGTTTTCTGATCATGTAGATGAAATGTTAACTGATTCGTTCTCACCCCAACGATCTGCCATGTGCCATAGCCCCTTTTCTGCACATGATTTTCTTTATATATATAAACCTCAGCTTTCTCGCTTGTGTTCATTCTGACAACATGGCCCCCAAGCACAACATTGCTGACTCAAAGGACACTCCTCCCTCAAAACATACCCGCTCTTCTGCACAAATCTTCTCCTTACAAACAGGTGTTCCCTCAGCCAGCCCACCTGATATCAGTCTACTCTTGTCTCTCCTGTCCCTTGCGCTGTCGACCTCATCTACTGCTCACTGGAACCCCATCCCTTCTTTCTCTCTTCCACCTAATCTCCTGCCTCCTGCAATGTCTGTACCCTTGACAACCATGGAGAACAGTTTGTCTTCCCACCCTACCAATTCTATTGATATCTTCCATTGTACGTCCTATCTCCAACATTCACCTGTTGCAAACCCCATCTGATTACCCTTCCTTGTACCCATTCAGCTACTGACAATGAAACGCTTCTTAACAAAAACAGCCCTGCGATGTCTTCGAACTCTGCCAACATGCTCAGTACTCCAACTTCATCCATCAATCTTCCTGCGACATTGCATCTCGAGCCCGATCATACGCCTCACCATTCTCAACTCGCTCGTGCAGAAAATGCCAAAAATTCTTGTAATGCTGCCTCCACTGGCAACCAACTTTCAGTAACTGTCAAATCCGTCATACCAAATCCTACCAATTGCTTTATCAATCCTGACGGTGTCATTGGATTTTCAGACGTCTTACTCAGGCAAGTCCCTTGCTTCATTACCTTCCTGTTATCTCACAGGCCTAGATGCGTCCAAGCTTTATCAAACTACGTCAATGCTGCTGCGAAAACCTACGCTCTCGGTTGTTTACCTACTAACGTGACATGGGGAAAATATGATCCATACAATGATTGAAGCAAAGACCTCTGTATCCCCACCACCAATGAGAGAATTCATATTTGGATCGTAGGTCACATCACTTCACTTTGGTTTATGAAAAATGGCGCGTCAGACAACCAATGCTCCATGACTGTTCTCCCTCTTTCTAACACTCTTGGCATCCAAGCCAATCAATTGATTTCCGGTCTCTCCAGCCCGGTTACTCATATGTGCTTTTTTGGGCCGCCACCAATCCCTCGTACTCATCATTGCCCTTTTCACATAAGCGTTGACATCATCCACTCCTGGTGTTATCCGAGCCGTTCGCTGGCAAACTCCCAGAGGTGGTGGAGATGTTTGTATCCATCACTTTATCACACGTTCTGTACACTCAAACTCTCCTCTTCTCTAGGGAATCTTGTTTAACTCTGTATATGATGCTCGAAAAGTGTTGCTCGCCAAAAACGCTATGGAGAAATACGCCACTTTAGACCTAAAGAAAAAGGATCTTGTGCTGCTTGAAACACGCCTAATGCGCTACCACCAAAAAGACGAAAATGGCAGATGGACTATACACCGTGTGCAATTTGAACTCCAAGCCGTGTCAATCCTCGAGAACGCACAAGAGATCGATGGCACCACCCATGAGGATTCCAACGTTGACATCTGTGATCTTGCGATTTAACTCATATGCATGTCCACATCATCACAGCAACCCTAGACATTCACCCTCTACATACATTCCTTTTCTTGATAGACTATTGTTTCTCCTTTCTATCCCAACTCTCGCTATGGACCCTCGCGCTTATAGCCTTGCCCTAACATCTCTATCTACATATCACATGTATCGGTTGCACTGCAGCTTTGAAAACATGAAACCTCACCTAAACAATCTATCCCCAACACTGTCGTAAGATGACCTTTACTACCTAATATCTGTGACCCTATTGAAGATCGTTCGGACCCTTACTCCTTTTCCTTCTGACTGCTCTTACTCCTTTTCCTTCTGATTATCCAACTCCTCTTCATGTCACAAGCCCGCGCTCCCTCACTATCTGCGCCACATGATGTACTCGCGTTCCTCATAGGTGTGCACGGCACAACAGGGCCTTGAATGATATCTGTTCAATGTAAGGGGCAACGAGCAATATTAGCCCAGCTTCAAAGCAACATGTTCCCTGACAATGCTGAGTTCTCTTCCACACATACTGTCGTCGAAGGTAGACGTTACTTCATCTGCTTCGACCTCGCATGTCATCAGCATAACCCAAAGAATGCCTCTTACTTATTCATTCGCTTGCTATATCCCAGGAAGGCCATCAGCATCTGCCCAGAAGATGATATACCTGATATTATGGAAAGCTTAAAAGAGTGCACTTTTTCTTCCCTCATTTCAATGATTGAGCTAACTGGCTAAAAGCTTGGATGAACGCTTCCCGCTCACTCAAAACAATGATTGATGGTGAGCACTTTCCCCTAAATTTATTATCTCCACTTCCTCACTTCCTCCTTGCTTTAACGAACAAGTTATCGTGCCTATCATATTCTGCTCTCCTTCACACACAACCCCCTTCTCAGCCCCATCGCTTACTCTTTCCCCCCTCATCACCATACACTACCTTTAGGAGGTCCCCATATAACTCACCCATATTTTTTCATGCCCCAACAATTTACCTTTCTACTTTCCACAACATATCCGTGCACTCCTCACTTACCTCGCCTTACCTCGCTACCAGCTAACATGAATCCCTCCGAATTACTCCCTTCCCCTCCTATGTCTTCATCGCACCCGAATGACCCCCTGTCGAATGGAGATGACGACATCGCCCAACTATTAAATGCCTCCAATATCCTCACCCTCACACAGCTTGCCACAATATCTACTTCCAATGCAGATAAAGTGTGCCAAAATCTTGAGCTCAGACTTCAGAGCCTAGCAACACCATTCTTCCCCAACATTACCATTCTGTGCGACATACTACGTTCTTGCAATGCCATCGTCTCCAGTTTGTCTGCCCTCCGTGTACTCCTTCCCATCTTCTCCACCACGTGGAAACCGAACGACCTTGATTTATATGTCCCATGTTGTCATATGAAGCATTTAGCCATGTGTCTCCAAAACGTTGGCTATTGCCTCCTGCCTCCTGACGGTGCCAACATCACTGCTTACTCCTCTCCGCACATCTTTGCCTTGCACAAATTTATGCTTGATGACAAAGTAATAGATGTCATCGAATCCAACACACACGCTGCTTTCTCCCCTATTTTCTTTTTCGACTGCACCGCACTTATGAATTTCGTCAGCGCTGATTCCATCTTTGCCACGTACCCCGATCTCACTACAAACCATAAGGCTCTCCTCAACCCTTTTCCCATTTACAAGCCCTCCCACCCACGTGTCTATTTCGCGCACCTACAGAAATACCAAGAAGAAGGTTTCAAATACATTCATTGCGAAGACTCCCATGCATCCCGCTTTGAATGCCAAAGCAATGGTCATTCTATCACCGATGACGGCTGCTTATGGATCAACTTTACATCTGGTCGTCGTATCCCCGCTCATCCTACGACCATATTTAGTCAGTTTCAAGTTTTAGATGTTGAATGGAGACTCGGTGGCCACATCTGTGGTTCTAAAGGTTTCCTGCATACCCATGTTAACATTATCGAAGACAACTCATAAATGTCTTTCTCATCATTCCATACCAGCGCTGACCACTTCCTTTAACAGAAACTTTTTCTATTCCTGCTGAATGCCTACCTACTCATGTGCCTTTCATTCTGACTTTATTGACTTTCGCTTACTTACAATCAACTATGCAACTGTGCTGTCCCCATGGATATTTTAAACTTAGGGCAGGCCTTTTGTTTGTATTTACTATGCCTTATCCTACCTCATTCAGATTCTTATAAATCTGCTTCTGTAAAAAGCATCCAGGAGTGCCTGGAGGGCGTTGTATATATATATCTGACAAACAACAATAGTGGAGCTTTAGGCCAGCACTGAGTGACCTACAAGTCCAAAGACAGTGAGGGAGCTTATAGACAGTGAGGGAGAGTGAATGTGGTTGCTTTATGGAGGGGGAAGCTGACACTTCCTTGCAGCCTTTGGCTGCTGGTTTATATACAGGAGGGGCTGTGGCCCTGTAAGCACAAATGACTAAGTGCTTGGTAAGAGATTGGTAAGAAATTGGTAAGCGATTGATAAGCAGTGTAATCAGGCTGAGTCATCGATGGGGAGAGCCTGAACAAGCTGCTGAGCCAAGGGAATGAGCAAAAACATAGGTAAAAAGGGGTGCATAATCAAGAATATGGAAAAATCATTGCATGGGGCCCAAAAGAGAGGGGGGAAAGCATGGGATGAGTAGATTGAAGCTAAATGAGCATATGCGATGACATAATGCATATGAATCATAGGGGCATGAGTCATGAATTGATAAGCAGCATAATAAGCATGATTTGAAGGATGATTGGTAAGTGATTGGTAAGGGGAGTAATGGGGATTAGTAATGCCAAGAGGGGATGAATAATGTGCAGCAGAGTGAGTCAGAGTGAGCCAGAGTGACTCTGTGTGACTCAGACAGAAGGGAAGCACAACCTGTGTTTAATTGAACTTTAGATCTGGAGATGAGCTTCTGAAGCAGTGCCACTGATGGGAGTGGCTGGGGGATAATAAGAGAATTGATCTGACCAGAAGAGCAGTGTCAGGGGGCCTGGAATGTCTAGAAGAGTAACAGTTGGTCACAGAGTGTCACAAATCCCTTGGGTTGAGCTTCTGTAGGACAAAAACGCGAAAATTGGTGCTCCCCAAGAGCAGTCTTCCCTTGAGTAGTAAGGGGAAGGTTCTGTACTCTATAAGGGCTCCTAAGAAGGGTTCTAGAGCACTGTTTCATCCATGTTTGTTGCAGGATAGCAGGGATGTGAAACGTGAGTAGTGGATTCAACGTGTCCAGGGAAGTGAGATGAATGATGGAGGGAGATGGATGTGACAGGACTCTGGGATGAAAGGACCATATGCAGAGGACTCAGGAGACACAGAAACGACCAGGTATGAATCTTCAAGTCTAACAATAGACTTGAGGTGACCAAAGTATGTGCGTGATGCAGGACTGATGAGGAGAACACACTGACCGAGAATGAGAGGACTGAGGGAGCAGGCTGGGAAGATATGTGCCAGGCAATGCACAGGAGCTCAGGGAGAGGCTGTCCCAAGAGCAGGACGTAGTTGAGGTCTGCTGCAATAGTGGAGAATCGTTCCAGAGAAAATGCTGACTCCATAGTGACTAATGAAGTGGGTTCTGGATTGCGGGGGAAAATCTCTGTGGGAAATAATTGGATTTATGTCAGAACTTGACAGGCAGATAGACCACAGTCTAGGCTCCATGATGGTATAGTCACATGCCTGATAGCTTCAAAAATGATGGAGCTATTCAAAATATCGGAATGCCGGCACTAGGCGCCTAAATTTGACATTTGGGCGCTAAAACTGATTCTTCTCTTTCTCCTTTGTTTCTCAATCGTTTCTTTTGCTTCTTTGGTTGTTCTGGTATGGGAGTTGGACTGCAGAAGGCTGCGCTCCTTTCTCATACCAAAAAGATCATTATTCATTGGATTCTTTCTGCTTCTTGGCGGTTCTCATGTGAGGGATAACTGCTAGACGTCGGCAGTCATCTCTTGCTCCAGGATAGTCATTCTTGTGTGATAGATGGCTATGACAAGCTTGTATTCATCCTTTGCATAAGGATAGTCTTGACTTTGCGTGATATGGATAGCAAGGGCTGTCTGTATCCCTCAAGTCGGGACAATCTTTCAACAGATCTTGGGTGCATTCTTCGCATTAGTTTCATCAGCTAACTTTCTCCATGTCCACAGTACCAAACACGTTTGGTGCGTGACATCACGTCAACCATGCTGGTGGTGGGGGCATCGTCGTCGTCGTTGGTGGCCGCGTCAATGATGGTTGTTGTTGTTGTTGTTGTTGTTGTTGCAGACACAGGTGGTAGTAGTTGTGTTGACAACGATGGTGGTGGGGTCATTGTCGTTGTTGTTGTGGACACAGGTGGTGGTGGGTGGTGGTGGTGGCTGTCATCATCCAAGACACTGGTGGTGATGGTTGGTGTTGTTGCTGTCCAGGTGGTCGACACGTGATGGTGGTGGTGGGGTGTGTAGCAAAGTGGTAATCGTATTAGGAAATGTTAGTAGTTCAATGTGCTGATATAATCATGTACACAAACACACGCATACATGCATACTTCAAAAATTTATCCAAGTCCCTTGTCCTCACTCCTACCACCACCACTACCAACCACCGGACGCCAACAACAACAACCCCACTACCAACGATGATGACAACCACCACCACCACCACCAATGATGACAACTCCACCACCAATGACAATGATGGCCACCACCACGGGTCAGCGACAACATCCCCACCACCAGCATGGTCGACACGACCACCACCACCTGTGTCCACAATGACGATGACCCACCACCACCGTCATCGATGCAGCCACCAATGATGACGGCGACGACCCCATCCCCACCACCATCATCAACATGGTCACCAACGACAATGAAGACCCCATCACCAGCGCGTTGACGATGCAACCACCAGCGACAATGACAACAACAACCTACCCCCATCACCAGTGCGTTGACAACACAACCACCAGTGACAATGACAATGACGACCCCATCACCAGCGTCATTGACGCGACCACCACCACCATTTGCATCGACTACGCAGCCATCAATGATGACGACCCTAGGCCACCACCACCACTACTGTCAATGCAACGATGACAACCACCACCACCCAGCACTGATGACAGCAGTTATATATATATATTTTGTACTGTAGTTTACCGAGTTGAAAATGTAAATTGATTAACATGGACATCACTTGTTTTGTACTGAGTTGATAAAATAAATTGATTAGCATGAACATCACTGGTACTACTGGAACAGTCTGGACAGAGCTAGCCAGTTAGGTACCTTGTTGGGAGAGCTGGGGTTCTGGGACAACTGTCCAGTGCTGTCCAGTACTGGACAGGGGAGGGTTGGTTTGCTGATGCAAACAGACAAGGAGAGTGTACTTTATTCATGTATAAATCTCACTGCCAACATGAATTACATGGCATCCTAAATACATCTCGGTCATGAAGTTTGAGATTGAGTCTGCGAACAAGGTGGCCCGTTGTCAGAGATCTGAGAAAGTCACATTACTATGTACTTTGCGCTCTCTAGTCATCACCATGCCCAAGGTGAAGTGCAGACTTTGTCAATCACACAAAATATTGTTCTGTCCCAATTGTGGGAGAAGGTTTGCAAACGAGACCCGAGTTCTTCAACACATGAATCAGCCCTCAAGTGCTTGTGGCTTGTGGATGGATAACATTTCATGCCTCCATCACCATACTTCAGCTGCCAGCAACCATGCAAATACTCGCCTCCTGGATTGGCATCAGCCTGACTCTCATTCAGACATGGGTCTTGAAGCTGACAATGCTTTTGCACAGAATGAATTTGAACCGAACAACTCAGATGCTGCTCACATCCCATTCAACAGAGATCAAAACCATACTCCTGTTCCTGTTGTTGACAGCCATCCAAACATACCCTCCGTGTATCCAGGCAGAACGACCTTTATGGACAGTTCTTCGCTGATGAATATTCAAGGTTTTGGCAGGAAGATTTATACTACCCTTTTGCATCAGAGACAGACTGGCAATTAGTGTCATGGCTCCTGCACTCCCACCTGAGCATGGCTGCTATTGACACCTTCTTATTGTTAGAACTGGTATGTTTGTTTGTCTTCTATTTTCATTTTCAAGCTAACTCAAAACTCAGATCAAGCACCTTCCCATCTCCTTTAGATTGGCAAAGGAACTATGGCTTCGCACAGAGATGTTACCTTTGGGTCCCTGCTGGAAATCTCATGTTCTCCATCCCCAGGTCCTGACCAAACGCCAAGCTATCCTGTACTGTTGTGATCCAATCAATTGTCTTCAATCGCTACTGAGTCATCCATCATTTGCATCCCACATTTCCCTTGGAAAGTATGGTTGTCATCTGCATGGATTGTTCATATCTACGAGGATTGGATGTCAGGAAACCATGCCTGGGATTTACAGGTAAGTTGAGTGGTTCCAACATTTTCCATCTTTTTGACTGAGAAAAGGATCAGATCCCAAATGGTGCGACACTTATTGGTGTTATGTTGTCATCTGACAAGACCAACATTTCAGTGATGACTGGGAATAGAATGGTGCATCTGTTGCTCATCAGCCTCGCCAATATAGATGCTGACATCCATAGCAAGGGATCATTACATGCACACATCCTCCTCGCCCTCTTACCCATTGTGTCCTTCCTCCATCCGAAAATGTGTATTTGCAGCCTCTTATCCAACTGCCTCATTCATGAATGTCTCGATTTTGTGCTGAATCCTCTCAAGATTGTTGCTAGTGTCAGGATTATGATGAGTGACCCTGTTGGTAGCTCGTGTCACTGCTTCACTCCCCTCATCACATATATTTATATTGCTGATACACCAGAACAATCTCTATTAGCATGCGTTAGCCCCAAGGCCTCCCCAATATCTACCGCAACACACAAGGAATTCAGCGATTCTCAGCTCCATCCTCTCTGAACAGCCACAAAAATTCTTGGTGACATAGAACAGGCTTGTGCTGCAGCTGATCTGGATGACTGGGAAGCATTTCTCAAAGTTGCCAAGCACTACTACCTTAATGGTGTCCACAGGCTGTTCTACAGGAACTGGGCACTTTGCAACCCCTCAATCTTTCTTAATCCAGAGGTTCTGCATCACTTCCATTGCCTATTCTGGGATCATGATTTACAATGGTGCCTTGTAGTTGTTGGACCCAACGAGATTGACTATAGGTTTGCTTTGGTTCAAGTGGCAGTTGGATATCGCTCATTTGAAGAAGGGGTATCGAAGCTTAAGCAGGTGACAGGTCAGGATCACTGTGCCATGCAAAGGTATATCATTGGGGTCATTGTGGGTGCCGTCCCACCGAAGTTCCTGGTGGAAATCAGAGCCCTTCTTGATTTTCATTATCTCGCACAGATGCCCCACTTTGATGACAACATTTTGGGCAGAATTGAAGCATCACTGTGTGTATTCCATGAGAACAAACTGGCCATTATTTCTGCTGGCAGAAGACAGGGCTCCAACGGCCCCCTTGACCACTGGGAAATACCAAAGCTTGAGCTACTCCAACATGTTGTACCATCTATTAACGCTTCTGGAGCTGTCATGCAATGGACAGCTGATGTCACAGAACGTGCACATGTCACCGAGATCAAGCAGCCTGCACGATCTGGAAACAATCAAGACTATTATGCACAGATTGCACAGCATCTCAACTGCAGCAACAAATGATTTTGCTTCGACCTCACCACACAAATTGCATCTACTGAACAACATGGAGCAGAGGAGGATGAAGACCAGGAAGACGACCATGAACCAGACTCTGAAGTCCTTCACGCCACTTATTATTATTCCCAAGCTCACACATCTGTGAACTATTTTGAGATCACTGAGGGCATCACTAGTGGCACTGTTCCCACTTCTGTATGCCCCAGAATCTTTGCCTCTTCAACAACTGCATTTCACCTGGCCCTCAAGCCGTCATTACACATTGTGAGTCAAAGTGCAGATTTGGGTCGGAATAATAACCCAAACACAACACCAACAAAGGACTACAAAAATGTGCGAGTGGTGGTTTGCCTCCGTGGTGTCCAGAGAGGATGTGCTGAGGAGGGGGAGAGAGGATCTACACCAACAGGGTGATGCAGACAGAGATACAGGATACTCCTGGGGTACAGGAGCAATAGAAGATGAAGGGGACAGGTGTCTAGACTCTTCCTATAGCCTAGGAAGTGTCAAAGCGGGGATTGGGTAGACTGGGACTGAAGTAGCAATACTACACCTAGAGATTGGTGCAGCAAAGGGGCAAGGGGGCTCCTGACGTCCAGAAGCAATGGCAGATGAAGGATAGACAGGCTAGACTCCACTTGAGCCTAGAGAAAAACTTGGACTTGAATAGATTGGATAAAACTTGAATATCAGAGCCTTTAGACCTTCACTGAAGCCTACAAGACTCAAAGTACTGAGGGGATACTGACTGAGAGAGACTGAGAGAGGGATAATTTCATACTATTGGGCTCTTTTCCACTGGGCTGAGCCCAGGGGTTTAAATACATGGGGGGACACAGCATTAAAGTACAAAAAGGGAAGGGAATAAGCAGAATTTGTCAAGGATTGGTAAGTGATTGGTAAGGGCTTTGTAAGGGCTTTGTAAGCGATCAGTAAGCAAGGGATAAGCAGGAATGAGTAAGCATAGGGAGCATGAATAAGCTGCTGAGTAAAGGAATGAGTAAGCTGCATGACAAGATTGATTGGTAAGGGAGTGAGTCATCAGCTGAGTAATATACCAAAAATGCGAAAGGGATAGAGTAATACTGATGACATGAGA
>Ga0307518_10002234_pt1 | contig 14171 bp, 6 predicted proteins | sample 25_EM_MG_FD_203889 | JGI IMG/M metagenome (GOLD analysis project Ga0307518, IMG submission 203889) | Populus trichocarpa ectomycorrhiza microbial communities from riparian zone in the Pacific Northwest, United States - 25_EM | ecosystem: Host-associated > Plants > Roots > Unclassified | place...
TAAGATAAAAATAACTAAAATAAAAGGAGAAAAGGAGGGTGAAAGAAACTTGATTCATCTTGGGATTTATCCTTTAATTTCTTGTTTTTAGGATGTAATAAATTCTATTAATAAGTTGTTTTAATTTGTTTTGTGTTTTTTCTTAAATGGTTGAGTTGCTAGAGTATTTGGTAGAGGTTTATGGTTTATGAAGTTGGATATGGAATTGTGTTTTGATGATGAAATGATGATATTTAATATAGGTGATGAATGGAAAATGGGTTAGTAGAGAGAGCTTTCATTTTAGAGAATGAATTTGATGAGGTTAATTGTTGCGATGTCGCGGTCGCACAAATTATTTACCATAACTTAAATAAACAAGATAGTATAGAGCAAGTAAGGGGTCGATCCCACGATGAAGGTTTAGTTTAGATTTTTATGCTATATGATATGCAACAGGAGGGGTTTTGAAGTTATTTATGCTATGTTATATTAAACATAAAGAAACAATCAATGCTAAATCAAAGAAAACTGAAATTTATCAAGAAAACAAATATTGGTCACAAGTAAACGTCCACCTACAAAAATTAAAACTGATCATAGAAACGAAACGTCAATTTATACTCTGAATATTTATTTTTTGTTACTTTGATTAGTTAACAGATCCGTTGTATAACTAATCCTAACCATCAAACAACAACAGTGTCTACCGCACTAGTAATTTAATTCAATGGCAGCCTTAAAAACTAGATAAATTGATTAATCTAGACAACATAACTGTCCGCAGTTCATGTTTAATTTGTTCGAATGTTCTCCTTAAGATTAATAACATAGATTCGCCACAATTATTAAACTTAGTTGTTTCATAAGTTTATATACGACAACGCTAGTTTTGATAACAAACTTAGGCAATAGATTGTTCACAATAATAACTTAGAGTCTGCTCTAGCAATTAAAAGAAACAATCATAGGTAATAAGCATAGGGGAACAAACATATTCATTCATCATATAAATTGAAAAGAAAAGGTAAAATAAATCTCACAGTTCTTGAAATCCGAAGGTTTCTGTGTCCTTGCAACCAAGAAAAAGAGTTTAGCCTTGCATATCTATTAACAACTAATCGATAAGAAAGAAGAATGCATGATTTTGGGTTTTTTAGAGGAAGGTGCATTTTCTCTCTCTTAGCTGGCCGCCCCCTTTCCTTTCTCTTTTTCTTTTTATATCCTAGGAAACCCTAATCCCTTTTCTACAAAAATAGTCCTTTCCTAAATAAACATTTTACATTTAGAGGAATAGCCTTGTATAAAATCTTCAAGCTTTGACTTTTGAATTAGGGGAGTTAAATTGCCGAAATAAAGACTTGGATGTTGGTTTGGATGCTTTGGGATATAATTTGGACTTGTTTCTTCACAAAACCTATCTGCTGGCAGAATTTCTTAGAAAACTCATCTCTCTCATATGAGCTATTTTTCTATTGTAATTTGGTAGGCTGATAAGTCTTCGAGTCAAGAATCCAACAAAAATGAGTTTGCATCAAATGGACTTATGTAGCTCAAGATATTCAAGTCGGAATGGTCGGAGGTCAACATTGGCAAAATGCAAGATTTGACTTTGAAGGCTGTGATTTCCATGCTTTTTTTTCTTGCCATATATGTATAGAAAGGTATGGATGTTAGCTTTCTAATGCCACTAGGATTACTTCATTTCGACTTTTAGAGCTGAAGCTCTACACAAAACATCGATCGGAGGTCAAATTTGTCAATTATCTCCAATTTACTTATTTTTTAATCTTACATCCAAAAGTGCCTTCAAAACATAAAACAAAGAATATCAAGGTATTTTATATATAAAACATGGGCAAAATACTAGGTAAATGTGGGTAAAACTATCAAATAATATGATTGCATCAATAATGGGTTTAAGATTTATGTTAAATGATGACATATGAATGTGTTATGTGTTATGGTTGCTAAAAACAATAGAAAAATACAATGGAAAAAATAGATGTTAAACTTAGAAATAAAAAACTAGACAGCTTGTCTCTCAGTTTCTCCACTAATATTAGGACCCTAAGATGATAGAATTTAAGATAATTTCAATTATAAAAGTTATAGACATGGATGTTACCTTTCGAACGCAACTTACCTTGCATAAATTAGAGTGACAAAACACTAGATATGAGATAAACACCGAAGAAGAGTCTAAACTGAAATCAGTAGTACAATTTTTTGTGCTACTGTAATTTGTGAATTTTGGTATATAGATGGCAAAACTGGGTTTAGTCATTTTCATAAAAGTTGTAGACCTATGTTTTAACATTTAAAAGAAAAAAACCACATATAAGAATGAGTTCTATAACTTTAGTTATAATCAAAATATTGAACAATGTTATAAATTAATTATGTTGAACCACCTAACATTTGTAAATTGTTAACTCTTGTTTGTTTGGAGTTGTTCTTAGTTAAAAATATTGAATTATTGAAGGAATGGAAGTGGAAAGTGTGTGTATGTATAGACAAAGCTTGAAATTAATAAAGTGTACTTATTGGTACAAGTGAGACCGTGAGCACCAAACAGCAGTAGGGGACGACTAGCAGAGCACAGATTTCAGGTAGATGTTTGGTACATTAGACAATTATTTTAAAGTCTCTTATAAATTCTTGATTAAGGTTCTTGTAAAATGTACATCAAAATTTCTATTATTCATGTTTATTATATGAATATTAGTTGAACTAATTTCCTGGTTTAACTAGTGCCTTGTGAATGAGCTATTGGTTGGACCAACTTCCTGGTGCTAAGACTAGCACCTTGAGAATGAGCGATTGATAGAATCAGTTTCCTAGTTTGGGATTGGTGCCCTGTTAGATGGGCAATTATGAAAATTTGGTTAACGAAATTAGAACCCTAGATAATGGGCTATTTAAAAAAAGAAAAAAAGAAATTGATAGTGTGTTATATAATTTCTTAAATTGTTTAATTAATGGTGCTTTTATAAATTAATGTGCAGGTTCATCTCAACATTGTATCTCCTAGTTGATGAATTAGTATCTCTTTTATATATCTACTTGGTGTAATAAGTTAATAGAGAAATTCCTTTTTGATTTGTATTTAACATTAATTTTGATTTGTATATATAAATTTATGTAGTACTTTATTTTATTATGTAATAGATTTATGTTATTATCTAAGTTATATGATGCATGAACCCAATTGTTGCAAGTGATTAATTATTTGTTTCTTTAATTAAATTGTATGAAATTTTCTTAAATTTTATTAAATTAAAGTGTGTAAAAGCATTAGTTAAATGATGATTGTTTAAGTCCAGGATGTTGGACTATGGATTTAATATATTATTAATGACAAACGAAACGATATTGGTGATATCTTGGTATCACTCATATAAAAAAAAAATCCTAGGATTTTCTTATTATTATTCTAGAATCCATGTGAAAATTATTTTAAAACTTGGGGTTGTTACATATATGTTTTGAGAAATTAAGTTAATAGACTTACATGAAGAATAACATAAGTTCTGGCTATAAAAAAAATAAAAGATGTTTATTTTATGACATGGAATGTACTATGACGAAAATTGTTATACTGGAACTTAGTTATAGTTCCCGAGTTTATAAGAATAGATATTGATGAATTAGTCATGTTTTGACAGGGGACACCTTAGCGGCAAGACTATAAAGTGAAATAGATGCTGAGACATCACATACAATAGGTAGGTGTCCTAAACCTTAATATTTTATTTGAATCGCTTAAAATATTTTATCTGCAATTATCTTTAATGTACAAATCATGAGTGAAGTATAAAACGATAAAAAAGGTGGAAGAAAAGGAAATGAATATGAATTTGATTAGCTGTCTAAGGTGATTTAAGAGCTAATGATATGAATGTGATTTATTGATATCGACATCAATGTTGATATTTACTTGAATTTAATTAGCCGTTCTAAGTTATGAAGTTAATGAGTACATTGACATTGGCATTAACAAAATGGACAAAAAACAATACTAATGAACTTGATTAGCTAATGATACCAATAAGTATCAGCATTTCTTAAACTTGATTAATCATTCCTAGTTTGGGAGACTAATAGTACCAATGTAACTCATTGAGATTAATCGTTCCTAGTTTCAGAGACTAATGATACCAATGAGTTATATTGATATTGAGATTTCTTAAACTTGATTAGTCATTCCTGGTTTGGGAGACTAATAATATTAATAAGTTATATTGATATAAACATTTCTTAAACTTGATTAGTCATTCCAGGTTTGAGAGACTAATGATGTCAATAAAGTTTATTGGTATCAATATTTATATAAAATATATAAGTGAAAAATCAAAACATTGTTGTTTTGATAAAAAAAAAATATTAAATATTTTTCATTGACTCAAATTAGGTTATAAATTGAGGGATGAAACAATTATATAAAATAACGTTAAATGTATTATGCTTGTTACCTTGGAATCATTTGCCAACGAGGCCAACAACCTTCTTCCATAAAAAAAAATGGCAAATTAGAATTTGGTCCAAAAACACCAAATATCGAATTAAACCATGGATTGGTAGTCTTGACCTAAAAGAAAGTAAAAACTCTAATTAAAGAAAACCTTCAAAAAATTCAAAAAAGGCAGCAAAACAAAATCCCGAGTCCACAATATCCCACGAATCCCACACGCACATGTTCCCCTTGGTGGGCCCGGAACCATCGGACTTGAAAGCCATAGTTTAAATATAGTTAATTGTTAGAAGTGGCAAATCCACAAATTTCCCCACAGAAACCAAAAATAAAAAAGGAAAAAAAAGAAAAGGACAGAGGCCCCGTGATGTGGGGTCCATTAAACCTCCTCCGCTCTACACGCTGCCCTCTCACTACCTTCTCCTTAATAATAATTTTAATCGAATTTCTTTCTTCTACTGCTATATATACCCTTCTCATTTCTCTTTACTTCTCGTCCCGCTTCCCGTATATTCTCTCTCTAGAAACCTTCTTGCCGGCCAAACACTCCCGTATTTTCTCTCTCTAGACACGTCTCTTCTGTCCTCTTCTCTTCAGATTTTTATTGCAATAACCAAACTCTACGTTGTCCTACTTGTGGCATAATCCTTCCTCTTCTAGATTTTCGATTTCTTTGTCTCCCTTCCTAGACATAGTTTAAGACCTTATTATGGATCAAGAAAACAGAAAGAAACGAACCCGGGATGAGTTGGGCGTCTCGAGTTCCGAATCTCCCGAGGTTAAACTAGCTCGGGTTGACTCGGAGGCTAACTCGCCCCTTCTGGAACCTGACCGAGATGAACTGGTTGAGGTACGTGAAGATTTGCTCAGCATCTTTGATGATTCGGATGAGCCAGTCGTTCAGGGGCTGGAATCGGTTATAAAAAGTTTTGAAGAGGAGATTCACGTAGGGGTTCCGGTGCCGGATATGTCGTCAGATTCTGGTGGTTCCCAAACGGACCTTGGTTACCTCCTAGAGGCCTCGGATGACGAGCTTGGCTTGCCGCCGACGTTTGCTGTTGGCGAGGAGAAAGACACCGCCGCTGTCGCCGTTTTGCCAGCGGAGGAGGAGGGACCTGGAGCTGTTGGTTTTGTTGAGATGCTACGGTTTGAGGATGAGATACCGAGTTATGACTCATTTGAGTTTGGGCTCGTTGGTAACACGGAAGGAAATCATAATTATTGTGATAATAACGGAGATTTTGTGGCGTTAGGTGGGTTGTTTGATTATTCGGACGAGAACTCGGTACCGGCCGATATTTCGGGATTGCTGTGGCAGCCCGAGTTATCGGCTTTGTGAAAATATCTAAAAAGAATGGAGAATAAAACGTTTCGGGCAACCCGGAGTTTGTAGGGTAACCGTACGTTTCAGTAGGAAAGAAGTGTGTTCATATATTATGATGATGTTTAGGCTGTAAATTTTGGAAAGAAAGAAGTAATCAAGGAAGAAAAATAGGTGTTGATTATGAATTAATTTTTTCAGATTTTTTGTATTTTTAATATTAAAGTATTAAAAAATATTAATTTAAAGTAAAACCGATTGATTGGATCGCAAATTTTTATGGCTGCTCGTAACCTATGGTTTCAAACGTCACCTAATAACATTAGCGCCTCGAAAAGAGGGATGCGAAAAACAATGGCTGCTCGAATCAATGGACCAACAAATTGAACCGTTGAACTATAGTTCTTTTAAGATGCGAAATAGTATTGTATTACCAAACCAAGAACCGACTTGTTGCTTATAACGAGCCAGGAACACATAGAAGCTTAAATCAAGAGTAAGAGAAATCCTCCCTAATGTTTTATTTATGAAATCAATGGATTTTTTTAACTTACAAACTAAAGAAAAAATTTATAGTTCAACAAAATAAATCTTACTGCAATACTACGATCAAATTAAAACCCAAATATAAATTAGTTTAAAAGTATTTTTAAAATAAAATAATAAAGTTCAAGTGTTAATAAATAAAGCTCAATTTGTACAGTAACTTCTAGGCCATATCAGAAGGTTTTTTCAAAGTTTGATCGTTATGAAATTTTAACCATGTAAGAAACAGAACCTTTAAAATCTTCTGGAAAAATTTCTGTATGATCCAATGATTGGATTTAAAGTTATGACCATTAACATACATTTGTGTAACCAAGCTCTAGTACATGTTAATCGGCCCTATATTTGCTTGGATTACATTGATCAAGGCTTGATCCTCCTTTGAACTCAACTTCATGCTTGAAGCCACCTTAGAAAGAATTCTCAAAGCTTTCTCGGTCCAGCTATCATGAATCAACCCATTAAATGCCTCTTTGATCCTCTTTGATCCTCTTGTCTCTTTCCATTGTAATTGATCCAATCGACACATACATTGGATCCTATGAAGTTGCTTGTTGATTCTTATCATTCTCCTTATACTTAAAAGAATTTGACCTCGAATCATTACCTACATCAAAAGGACATATTAGAAAGATTGAATACAACACTAACATTATACATACTTGAAAGTTCAAACTTATATACATTGTTATTAATCTATTCAGGACTACCAAAATTCTAGCAGTCTCCCTCATATTGGGGGATCCCAAATTATCAACCTGTTTCACTTGTATTCACATTCTTAATTTCCAATCCAATCATCTTGGATCTCAGTCATATCAATTGTACTCATCACATTACATTAATTCATATGATATTACATAGTAGCAATTATGAAAGTTTTAAAAGAAAATAAAAACCATCATATATATATGATTTTATAGGAATACAAATGTAAAGAGGAACAATTATATTCGTGTATCAATAATCCAAAGTTCAACGAATACATACAATCCCAAAATATGCATAACATACTTAGTTTATATTAACAAAAGTGAGATAAGGTAAGATTACACTTGGTGCGAGTGAGAAGGTCCTAAAAAGTACAACATTCAAATATAATCATTTAAATAACTAATAATAACTAATACACTGAAAAGTATTACTAAATCTTTTTCTATCCTTTGTTTCAACTCGAAGATAAAACATTTCTTATCATACATTGATTCTTTTTTATTTATTTAACTTTCTAAATTAACATCATCATACTATTAGATATCCATAACCTGGATAATTTTCTTAATGCCGATATCAATTTCAAATTGATATCATTAACCATTGCTTAATAAACGGTTAATCAACGAAATGCCAACATCAACTCACTGGCATCATTAGTTAATGTTTCGCTGGTTAACTAATCATAAACTTTAAGAAACATACTGATGCCAAGATATCCACCTTGACATCATTAGCTTTCCCTATCGTTCAGGAAAGCTAATCAAATCAATTTTTCTTTTATTTCCTGTCCTTTGGGTGGTTATGCCGATGCTAATGAATCTCATTAACATCATTAGTCTCCCTTATCGAGACCGACTAATCAAATTCGAGTAAATGCCGATATTAATATAACCTAGTAATATCATTAGCTTTCTGAATCTTGGAATAGCTAATCAAGTCCTTTATGAATACTTTCACTTAACATTTGGTAATGTAGATGTCAAAGAACCCCTCGATATCATTAGCCTCCATATCAAGAGTAGCTAATTAAGTTTTTCCATCCATTTCCTTTCTTTCCCCACTTATTTAATGATTTTCCATACTAATACAAGAAACAAAAAGAAGTAAATCTAACAATTATATTGGTGTAAAAACTACAAAATATAGGGGTTAAGCACCTACTTGAGGTGTGTGATGTCCCAACAACAGCTCTGCCCTATGGTCTAGCTGCTGAAGAATCCCTTGTCAAAAACAAGATTAATTCATTAGCATAAATTCTGGAACCATAACTTGATTCTTTATGACAATTTCCATATCTAAAATCTTCATCATTTTTTCCAATTAAAATTCTCTAAAACATATAATTACATAATCTCTCAAATTTCTTCATTTAGCTAACCCTAAGGGCCATACTTTTTTTTTTTTGCCTCATTCATTTATTTCGACTTCACTATGCCACATTTTTATTAACCTTAATTACACCCAATATAATTGAAACACAATTTAAGCCTTATCTAATCACAATTTATGTTAAAGTTTTACTCCTATTTACTTTCAATTTTCACAACGCCTTGATATATTCATGAATTTCATTTTAAATTATTATATCTATCTCAATTCTCATTAAACACACCATTTCTACCAGTACAAATCATTTACCCAAATTCCCTAAAATCCCCCCTTTTTGGTCGGCCCCAAAACCATGGAAAAACACATGGTTCTTTCAAAATTTAGCAAAAATCAACACTTATCCAATGTTTTCCATGATCAAAATTATCATTCCAAACAAAGAATACCATCATAAACAATTTCTCTTAGAAAACCCTAACTTCCCTAATGCAATCATAATTAATGAATTCCATATCTTATCAAAAAGGCAAAGCTTCACATAGTAAAAGGAATCATTACCTACTAAGCACAAGAAACAAGGCAAAAATTGCACTAAAACCCAAGCTTTTAACACTTTTTTCTTCACTCATTTTCCTTTCTTTTGCTACCACTTTACCCATCAAAATCACTCCCTCCCACTTGATTTTCCTTCACAACTTGATGTTTTAGGTGTTGATTCTTCCAACTTTCAAGATTTTCTTTCACTTTCTTTGTTTTCCTTAGGTTTTCTAAAGATTTTTAGCATGTTTTTCTTTTCTCTACTATTTTCTTCAAATAGCCAGCCACACACAGACACATATAGAAAACAATTTATGAAATTCCTATTATGTCTCTGTTGTGATGTCGCGGTCGCACAAATTAATTACCCTAACTTAAAACACAATACACAAGATAGTATAGAGCAAGTAAGGGGTCGATCCCATGAGAAAGGTCTAGTTTAGATTTTTATGTTATATGATATGCAATTTGGGGAGGGGTTGGAAGTTATCTAGGGTAAAGCAAAAGAAAACAGAAAATTATCAAGCGAAATTAAATAAAATCAGAAAATTATCAAGAAAACAAACTTTGGTCGTAAGTAAACATCCACCTACGGAAATCAAAACTGATCATAGAAATGAGACGTCAATTTATACTCTGAATATCTATCTTTTCTTATGTTAATTAGTTAACAAATCCGCTGTATAACTAATCCTGACCACCAAACAACCACAGTGTCCGCACTAGTAATTTAATTTAATGGCAGCCTTAAGAATTAGATGAGTTGATTAATCTAGACAACATAACTGTTCGCAATCCATGTTTGATTTGATCAATCAAATGCTCTCCCTAAGATTACTAATCTGGATCCGCCACAATTATTAATCTTAGTTGCTTCACAAGTTTATATACCACAACTCTGGTTTTGATAACAAACTTAGCATTAGATTGTTCACAATAATAACTTAGAGTCCGCTCTAGCAATTAAAATAAAAAATCATAGGAAATAAGCATAAGAGAACAAACATATTCATTCATCATATAAACTAAAAAGAAAAGGTAGAATAAATCTTACAATTCTTGAAATCTGAAGGTTTTTGTATCGCTGCAACCAAGAAAAAGAGTTTACTCTTGCATGTTTATTGAACAACTAATCAAAAAGAAAGAAGAAAACATGATTTTAGGTTTATGAAGGAGAAGGGGTGTCCTCCCTTATCCTCTCTCATTCTTTTTATATCCTAGGAAACCCTAGTCTCTATTTTACTAAATAGTCCTCCCTTAAGTAGACAGTTTAGATTTAAGTACTTCAATAACTATTTTCCTAAAAAAGGAGAAATAGTTTTGCATGAAATCTTCAAGCTTTGACTTAGAGGAGCTAAATTGCTGAAATAAAAACTTGGATGTTGGTTTGGATGCTTCGGGATGTAATTTGGACTCGTTTTTTTCACAAAACCTGTTTCCTGGCAGAATTCATATGTCATCTTAGAAAAATCATATCTCCCTCATACAAAAATTTTTTCGGCTGAACTTTGGTATGTGGATAGGTATTTGAGTCAGGAATCCAAAACAATTGAGTTTGGATCAAATGGAGTTTTGTAGCTCCAGATATTCAAGTTGGAATGGCCAAAGGTCAACACTGGCAGATTGCAACATTTGACTTTAAAGGCTGCAATTTCCATGATTTTCCTTATTTTATTTTCTTTCCTTATATTTTTAGAAAGGTATGAATGTTAGCTTTTTAATGCTATTGCAATCACTTCATTTCGACCTCTATAGCTTACGCTATGCACAAAACATCGAATGAAGGTCAAATCTGCCAATTACCTTCAATTTACTCCTTTTTGCATCTTTCATCCAAAAGTATCTTCAAAACATAAAATAAAGAATATCAAGGTATTTTATATATAAAATATAGGCAAAACACTAGTTAAATATGGATGAAGCTATCGAATAATATGGTTGCATCAGTCTCTCCTTTGTAACCTTTTGTTTTTTCGATTAAATTTTTCCCAGCTTTCGATAGCTATTACTATCAATTTTAAGTTGGGATATTTAGAATTTCATTAAATGATATTCTAGTACCTTTCTTTCCTCTTACATCACTTCCATTTATTTTTTATTTGCAATTTTGTATATTTTATTTTTTGACCATTTTCATATTTTTATTTTTTTAAAAAATTACACATACAACTTTTATTTCCAAATTCCATTAATCCATTATCATTCTCATGTGTGGATATTCAATTTACGTACTTAACATAATATTTACTTCTTTGTCGTTATGATTTTTTTTATCCAAGGGTTTTACAAGAAAAGACTCATTTATAATTATCATGGCTTTGGTAGCTCTTTATGATTTAGAGTTAAATCAAATGAGTGTAAAATTATCTTTTTATATAAGAATTTTATAGAAGTTTATATGGATCAGCCAAAGGGGTTTTCGCTCAAAGGTGTAAACACCCAACATAAAAAAGTAAAAGCCAGAAACAACTCCATCGTCGCTGCCGATTTCTGAATCAACAACGATACAGTTTTCGTTGATGATTTCTGAGTCGATAATGATTTAGTTTTCGTTGACGATTTCTGAGTTAACAGGGGCTAAGTACGTCGACAAATCCATGTGTCAGCTGTGGAAGCAGTTTCATTGATGATTTCTGAGTCGGCAGCGACTCAGTTTTCGTTGATGATTTCCGAGTCAATAGGGGTTGTGTGCGCTGACGAATCCATGCTTCAGCTATGAAAGTAGTTATGTTGATGATTTTTGAGTCGGCAGCGACTCAGTTTTCGTTGATGATTTTCTGAGCCAACAATGGCTGTGTGCGCTGATGAATCCATGTGTTTTGTAAAACTCGATAAAAAACTTAGTCCTTGGCCGTGTCAAACCTAACGAATTTTATCTTTGGCCGACCTATATTAGGAAAAAAATTAAGAGGTATAGACCGACCAACTTTGGAGGAAAACCTAGAGGAGAAGTGTAAGACCCGATTAAAAATCCAAGTAAAGGACCGACTTATGCTAAGTAAAATTTTTTAGGATCAAACTGACCTACCTTAAAGGAGAGATTAGAGTAGGAAAAACCGATTCTGAGATTATCTTAAAGAGGAACAAGGACATGATGGAACAACCCCCAAACACCCCAACACACTTATAGGGGGATATAATACAGGGTGAGAAAAGAGGTGACTCTTCCTCTTACACAGAATCAGCCACAACCATTGCTGCAATTGAACCTCTCTCTCCCCAAGAAAAACTGACCAGACCATCTGCAAGCAAGCTCTCTTAAGTGAAGAGTGAGGAGAGAGTTGAGAAAAAAAGAGGAAACCGAAGCTATAGAAGAAGGAAGAGAGTAGGAAGGGTTGGTTGCTGTAGTAGAGAAGGAAGAGAAGAAAACTGAAAGGAAGAAGAAGAACAACCAACAAAACCTACAGTAAGAATGTCCAGAAACATAAGGTCAGATAAACACCATTTCCTTGGCTGGGTATTACCCCAAATGTCGAACAAAAAAGGAAGAGAAAGAACTCAAGAATGAGGGTTTAGGACCCTTACATTTTAACTCAAGATTTGATAAACTAGGAGTGACGAACCTAAATGGAATGATGGATAAATAAGAACGTGTGCAGATTCTTACAAAAAGAAATTAATGAATATGTTTGATTTGAATGTGTAAACCTAAGTTTGGGGCCGACCAAATGATGAGATGATTAAATGGTGTAAAGAAATGAGGGAATGCATGAAGAATGGCTTGTTGGGCTCCTAAAAAACATGCTGGAACAAGAAAACAAAATTGCATGACTATGTTAATGCCTTGACTGTTACATATATAATTGAAAGAAACTATGTGTAAAGGTGATAAAATGAGTATATGTGCAGGAATTGTGTGTTGTTAAGCCTTATAGGACATGCAAAAGATAAAACATAACTTAAATTAATGTTTATGTCTTAACTCTCACAAATGATTGATGAATTTGTATGGGATATGAAATGGAATGATGAAAATGCTTGGATTGTGATTTTGCTGGATTCCTAGGAACATTTTGTGTGTTGGAACTGAGATTTATGTTGATGTTCATGCTTGAATTTTGTTGTCGGATTGATGAGTTTACATGAAAATGGTTCAAGTTAATGAAGATATGAATTTATGGCTTATTATTGTGATTATACTTGTGATAGATTGAATGTGGTTGGATATGGTCTATGCTCAATTCGGTTTGGGAGTTTTATAAGATAAGGGGAAAACCTAGCATAAACCTTACACTTAAATGATGGAGAGATTAAGACATAAATGAGTTGACTGTCGTTGCCAATTTCTGAATCGGCGGCGACTTGGATTGTGTCAATGATTTCTGAGTCGACAATGACTTAGTTTTCATCAATGATTTTTGCGCTACCAGTAGGACGTGTACGCTGATGATTTCAGTGTCAGTCGTATAACTGGGTTACGTTGATGAATTCTGGGTCGACATTGTCTATAGACAGTAGGACTTGTGCGCTGATGATTTCAGCGTCAACTGTAAAAATAGGTTGCGTTGACGAATTCTTGGTCGACAACGACTCAGTTTTCATCAACGGTTTCTAAGTTAGTAGAGAGGCCTATGTGTGCTGATGATTTCAGCGTCATCCGTAGAACTAGGTTGCGTTAATGAATTCTCAATCGGTAGCGACTCAATTTTCGTCAATCGTTTCTGAGTTAACAGTAGGCTAAGTACACTGATGATTTCATGTGTTAGCCATGTGACGGGAATTGCGTTGCCAAATTCTATGTAACCAGCGAACCAGTTTTCATTGTCGAATATTGTGTCATCAAGGAATCAGTTTTTACTATCGAATTCTGTGTAACCAGCGAAATAGTTTTCGCTGACGAATTGTATGTCACCAACGAAACAATTTTTGCTGCCGAATTTCGTATCACCAGCGAACCTGTTTTTGCTGACGAATTGTGTGTCACCAGCGAAATAGTTTTCACTGCCAAATTCTGTATCATCAGCGAACCAGTTTTCGCTAACAAATTGTATGTTACCAACGAATCCATTTTCACTACTGAATTCTATGTCACAAGCGAATCAGTTTTCGCTGTTGAATTCTGTATCACCAACAAACCAGTTTTTGCTGACGAATTGTGTGTCACTAGTGAAATAGTTTTTGCTGCTGAATTCTGTATCACCAGCGAACCAATTTTCGCTGACAAATTGCATGTCATTAGCGAATCAGTTTTCGTTGCCTAATTCTGTATCACCAGCGAACTAGTTTTCATTGATGAATTGTATGTCACCAGCGAATCCATTTTCATTG
>Ga0307518_10002235_pt1 | contig 14165 bp, 13 predicted proteins | sample 25_EM_MG_FD_203889 | JGI IMG/M metagenome (GOLD analysis project Ga0307518, IMG submission 203889) | Populus trichocarpa ectomycorrhiza microbial communities from riparian zone in the Pacific Northwest, United States - 25_EM | ecosystem: Host-associated > Plants > Roots > Unclassified | place...
CTTCCAAAGGAGAAACATTTGCTACAGAGCAAATTTGTTGGAGGCAACTTGTCCTGAAGAACCTTACCAACTTGGCAAAACTATGATCGAAACAAATATGAAGGCTCTGTGTAAAAAGGATAGCAACAGAAGGCAACATCAAATCGGATACATGATTCAGGAAATTGTCATACTAGCTGGGTGGGTGGTTCATGCTGACCAAATTTGATTGCTTGGTGTTGTAATTCTATAGTATTATAACTAGTTGCAGCTGTGGGTTTATGTAATGAAAATGGTTTGATCTGGACAGGTCCATCTGACCTAGCTCTAGCGTTTTAATTTATGAGGTTAAGTTACAAGTCAAATCTTATTGGTGAAAGCACTGGCTAGACATGCCTAAAGATGGTTGTTTTTTAATGGCAGGTACATCGTATAATTTCGAATGTTAAACAGAAGCCAGTCAAAGAAAACAAGTCTTACATTGTCTCGGCAAGTTGCTTAAAGAGAATCGGTGTTGAGCTTAATATCCCTAAACCTACTGAACCTTTGGCCCACGCCTGCTTATGGCAGCCTGGGGATGGATGTTTGTGATCTTCTATTCATAGCGTCTCTCATACTCAACATTTCCCAGTGCGTTCTTTTTGACAATACAAAGCTCAAAGCTTGCTTTTTAAATGCATGAAGTGCTAAAGATCATACATCTTAGGTTTAGATCTATTGCATGCCCACCAAAAGTAGACATCCTTGCTGATTTATTAGTTATATAAAAAAAAAAAAAAAGTACTTCTAAGATGTTTGACCATGAAATGCAAGTGACAGGAATTCCTACTTGGGAGGTCAGTTGTTCGACGAAGTAGACAACAGAAGGCAGGAAATGCATTCAAAGAATAACCGGGGAAATTGTTATATGTCAGCACTGAAGATGCCCTCAGATCTCATGCAACACAGAAAAATGAACATGGTCAAACTTCAAGAGTGAGAGACAGCGAGTGCTGCAAGTGACCCTCCTCTAGATGAAGGAAATCACAGGACCATGACTGTGTAAATTGGACCCAAGTTCATTGAACTTCAAAATAACAACCTTTGACTACAGCATCACAGTTTGTCCAGACTTAAGGATTTGGCATTTATTATATAACAAGTCACAAATTAAGCATTGAAAATCAAGATAACATAAGTTTCTGCAGACAAAAAGTATAGCTGAAACCGTAAAATCCAACTATCTAAGCATAGAGCAGATATTGATAAGATCTTAAGGAAAACAATAAGACTTCACTATGTACATATGAAGAATGTTACATCCAACACAAGTGCATGTTACGGGTCCTACTTATATTTTTATCATAACTTTGATTCGCAAAATCGACAAGTAATGAGAATACAAAAAAAAAAAAAAAAAAAAGGAAGAAAATTTCTACACAACACTTAACATTTGTTTTCAATTTATTGATCCCAGTAGTTTCTTAGCTGGGACATGTGTAGGAGAAGCTCATCTCTGCCCAAACCAGTGACACTACTAGTCATGATCCATGCAGGATGTTCCCGATAGTTTTGCCTCATTAACTCTTGAAAATTCTTGATATTCTCATCAGGCCTTGTTCTCTTTCCCCCCTTCATTTTGTCACACTTAGTGAAAACTAATGTCATTGGTATCTGAAACACATTGGAATGGCAGAAATGAAAAGCACTGATATAACATCATGCAGGTAACCTAGTTATACACATCAGAAAATTATCAAGATAGCTTTACAGTTAAAGAGAAGCTTACATTGTTGCGTCCAAGCCAATTAGCACAATCCAGGTCAATCTTTTGAGGAGGGACGCTAGCATCAATGAGAAGTAGGACAGCTACCAGAGTTTCTCTGTTTAAAAAGTAGCCTTTTGTAAAGGACGACCAATCCATTCGAGCAGAATCTGGGGCTTTAGCAAACCTGAAAACAGAGTGAGTTATTAGGCAATCATTCAACCACATACTCAAAAGATACTAATTTCCAAGACATAGTTGGGCAACACAAACAAGATACTCAAGGGTAGTCATTCAATTCTTCAATAGAATGCCCTCTCTAAACAAATGAATCATGAACAAATTAATTAGCTATCGCTGACTAAAGCAGAGCATCTGCATGAGTTCAAACAGAAATGACACGCCAAGAGATGCACAAGCTGGAAAAGCTCCCATAGAACAGTTTGCTGCCTCTCAAAAAATGTGGCCATTTTCTACTACAATCTAACAACCACAGTCGGCCATTATGAGAACAAAACTGGATGGCACTTATTGTTATCTATAATTGATTTTTTCATGTCCTCATAAATCCTGAAGAAAGACCATCATAAGAAAAACAATGTCTAATTTTCCACAATCCCATTCAGATAAGTGCACAATATGCTCATCCGCTTTGACCCACGAAGAATAAGCACGGATCTAAACGTTAGGAATTTAGCAAGAGTTGCTAATAAAACAAAAGTTTTCCTTTTGAAAGACTAAAGCAACATGGACAAAAAAGCAGGCCCAACCCAAGTTCCTTTCACTACCAGCACTTACCCTATGCTGCAAGTAAAGCAATTTACAACTGAAGGCAAGAACACTAACTCGAACTGTTCAAACAAATAGCAGCTAAGTATATATATATATAATCAAAAGTTCAAAACCATCAGGTTAGGCAACTCATAAATTTGCAAATGACAACCCCAATTTTGCTACTCCATTTCTATGAATAGACCATCACAAGCCCCAAACAACAATTAATTTTGCTTTTTCAGTTTAACTTCAAACCAATGAAGCTATAAATATCAGACCATTGTTTAGTGATTTTCCCAAAATTTGATGGGGGGAAATGTAATTGAAAATCATGCTTCAGTTGCCAGTTTTGTGGAGCACATAAACTGTCCACCACAAAACATATGATTAAAATTTAAAACATAACAAGAAAATATACTAGTTGATATAGAAAGAACTATCGTATAATAAAATCAATTTAAATGGCATAGATAGGAAAAACAAAATCGTTCCCCAACAAAATCACTACTTAACAATAGAACTACCTCAAAGTTGCAAGGACACGCCAGAAATGTCAACAGAAGTTCTCTTTTTCTTTCTTGGACAAAATGGAGGGCATTACAACTCAACGACTCAAGCGTAGAATCTTACTTAAAGGCTAAATCCTCATTTGAACCCTCCGAGCTAGACCTGGTACTGAGGTATTTCCCTTAATCTCAAGACAAGTTCAGCAAGTTATTCTACTCATCCTCGAGGAAAAGCACTAAATAATTGCATATCAAAACAGAGCAATAAGCACACCCAATCCTTGTAAAAAAATTAAGCTTATACAGCCTAGTAAGCGTGCTTTCGCAAAAAGTTAAAAATTCCAAGCAAACATTCTTCGCATCAGTTCATTCAACAAGAAATGATAACTAGTCACTATACATAATAACCCTAGTAAGCATTCTTTCGCAAAATGTAAGACAATTCCACGCAAACATCCTTTGCACCAGTTCATTCACCAAGAAATGATCAACTAGTCACTATACTTAATAACCAAATATAGCCTAGAAAAAAAATCATTGAATACAACTAAAAAAAAGGGAGAAATCAGAAACATGAGTTGCTTACCCATAACCAGGCAAATCCACAAGGTACCAACTTTTATTCACCAAGAAATGATTTATCAACTGGGTCTTCCCTACAATGCATAATATTAAAAAAATAAAAATCAAACCCCATTAAAAATCCACGATCCAAAAATAACATTAAAAAAAAATCGGATCTTTTTTTCATAACATCAAACCTGGTTTTTTCGAAGTGAGAGCAACTTCTTTCTTCCTAGCAAGAACATTAATAAGTGAAGACTTTCCCACATTGGACCGACCCAAAATTGCAAACTCAGGTCGATCATCTCTCGGACAATCCTTGGCCCTTCCACTGCTTTTTACAAACTCAACTTCCTTAATCTGAGAATGACCCGCATAAGGTCCAACAACGATATTCGAGCCGGGCAAAATAATCTCCTCCGTCACTTTATCCGGGTCAACTCCGGGTGGCACAAAGAGAACTGTACGGACAAACCGGGCCACGTCAGAGAGTGGAGGTGGTTTCGATGTCTTTGAAGCAGAGACATGGCCGGAAGGGTTTCGGTTAGGAGGTTCTCGGGTCGAGTAATTGAAAGAGAAGGTTAACGGAAAAGGGTTTTTGGCGTGTTGAGTTAGAGAGGGAAGCGATGAGAGAGTGAAGAGGCGGTTTCGAAGTAGTAGCATTTCTGGTGGTGTAGCTTTACGAGCTCGACACGGGCTCCTTGCTATACCTATTTTTCTCATTAGGATGCTTTGGTAATGTTAGATTTGGTCCCTATACTCTCCATTTTATCCTAGTTTAGTCTCTTTACTGCTTTTTGTTTCCACCATTTGGTCACTCGTCTCTACCAGAGAAAAAAATGGCATGGCTAGCAAGGTCTATAGCTAACTCTCTAAATTTCGACGATGAAGAAGAAGATTTCTCCAATACAGAATCGGATGAACAACAACGACAATCCACGACACCTCGTGGCCTCAAAGAAGACTTGACAGATCTTAAACAAACCCTATCCCGCCAATTCTGGGGTGTCGCTTCCTTCCTCGCTCCTACACCGTCGGAGAATGATCCTCATCCAGATGACGAAGACGCTGCATTGATCGCCGGCATTCGCAGTGATTTTTCCGAAATTGGAGGCAAGTTTAAGTCAGGGATCTCCAAGCTTTCCACTAACAAAACGGTGTCGGAGTTCACAAAGATCGCCTCCGATTTGCTCCAGTTGGGATCCGAGAGTGACGATGATGAGATTGCGACAATTGTGGCAACTGCTGTGGGTGTGACTGAAGAAGTTGTGGGTTTTGCTAGAGATGTCGCTATGCATCCTGAGACTTGGCTCGACTTTCCCATTCCTCGTGTTCAAGATTTTGAAGGTCTGTCGTCTTCTTGTTTTATTAAAAATCATGTCTGAGTATGTCTGATTTATTTTTTTATGGTATTTTTCAGATTTTGATATGTCGGATGCCCAACAAGAACATGCTTTAGCTGTCGAGCGTCTTGCTCCCAGATTAGCTGCTTTAAGGATTGAGCTTTGTCCTGGATATATGAGTGAGGGCTGCTTTTGGAAGATTTACTTTGTTCTCTTGCACCCTAGACTCACTAAACATGATGCTCAGCTACTCTCAACTCCCCAAGTATGTTGCTTTTAGTATGATTATTAGCTGGGTCAACTGCTACTCGAGTAATGTTTATTGAGAATTACGGAGTTTAGTTATTTTGAACTTCTAGCATAATCCTTCCATCACTGTGGAGGTTGTTTTGTTCATCTGATTTTCTATTTTCGTAATCATCTTCCTTCCTAATCCGTGCCTCAGTTCGTTATGTACGTATTGCGAAGATGGTGAACATTTTTGTGAGAAGGTTTGATGATTTTGATTTTTGGGATTGTTGTTCGGTTTGTGTCACAGGAGTATGCTTAGTGAATGTTTTGGAAATGATGATAGCAAGCAATTTGTTTTTTCTATGAGGGTTGAGGCTGTTTTCTTGCCTTGCATTTAACCATTGCTCTGCAGAAACTTGGAAGGCAATTAGGGGTGCTTGGGCCAATCTTGACTGCTATATTTTTATATATGTCAATAAGTGCATGGTTTAATTTTGGCAGTTATTGGTTCTTGTCATTAGTTAATTTCAATTCCATGTGATATTAAGATATTATCTACCTAAATTGTGTCGTGGGCAATTAACTTGATTACCTGCATCACTAAATGTTCATGTACTCTTGCAGATAGTGGAAGCGAGAGCAATGTTGTCTCACGAGTTGCAAAACAAAGATAAGGCAAAGTCCACGCCAGATTGGCCTGGAGTTGGCACTCCCAGTGTAAAAGATAATAGTAATACTGATTTACCACACGAAGAGACTTTGTCTGTGCCATCTCATGCTGAGACTGAATCAGTTACAATCATGACATCTGGCACTAAAGCAGCCCCTCCCACACTTGCAGCCAAGACACCTGATCATGAAACGGTCCCTTCCAGTGTTTCAGCTGAACCAGAAATGGAGAAGCATCCAGTTGAAAGTACTCAGATGCAAATTATTGACAAATACATAGTCGAGGAAGAAAAGGTTAACCAGGCCAAACATCAACATTCATCGTCCAGTTCCTCTAGGATTCTGGATGAGAAATTTGAGGATGATGGTGATGATTGGTTGAAAGATGATAGTTCAGAAATGATTGGTGCCAGTGGAGCCTCAATGCCTCTTGGAAATGATGAGGATGTTTCATTCAGTGATCTTGAAGAGGATGATGAAGATGAACCTACAAGTTACACGAAAGTGGCATGAGAGTTCAACAAAAGAATCGCCGGATTGGGTTCAGCTGAGCAGAAGCTCTGCTGACTCAGTTAAGGATACTAACCCTGTTAGTGTAAAAAATACTGGGTCTGAGCAGGTAAGTACTCGCAATTCTTAAACCAAGGAATCTAGTGATTCGCTTGATGTTGATGACAGTGAAGTGATGTGATTCTTCGACTAAAAGCTTTGATGTTGCATGTTGTTCTTTTAATGTTTTCTCACCTCTTTACTGTGAATATCTTGCATATGGTTTCTGAAGTTCGAGTTGGGCTGTAAAACTGTATTTCTGTACATAACTCCAAATTCCAATGTAAATTGAATCATCATGCATGGAATATATATATATATTTACGTAATAATTTTACAGTGTCCTTCAGCTGGATGTGGAATTACATGAAGTTTTCAACTGGTACTCTGACTAGTAAAATGTCCCAATATAACAGAAAGAAAAGGAGAACTTTCAAGAAAACACATCTCAATTTAATACCAAGAATTCGGATTAATTTCCCTCTAGTCGGTATCACAGTTAATGAATTGCTGTCCTAGTCTTCGCATACTGAAATTAGATGATCATTTGGATTAATTTTGCTGGCACTTGGCGTGGGAGGGATTAAAATCAAAAGAGTGTTGTCTACGTACATTATGTCATTTTATTATAGCAAGTGAAACTACTCATCTCCTGGCATTCGAACTTACTAAACAACAGATATAAAGTAAAATCCAAGAAGCAGTTCCCGAGTTGAAACTCGTCATGATCGTATGGAGCTGAAATTGTTTGAGAGCCTCTCAAGCTGTGACCAGAATAGGCTTCCTAGAGAGAACCGGGGTTTATCTTCATGTATGCTGCTGCCACTGCTAGTTCTGCTAATACTAGCTACTGAGGGAGTCTTTGAAGTTTTTGGTGTCCAGCCTGGTGATTTGTTAACTACCACGATAGATCCCCCAATCTCTTTTTTTACATGTTCTATTACTTGTGGATTTGCTTCATATCCTGAAGCATCAGTAACATAGAAGGATCCAACTGCTCTATCACCATTTGTTCCAATCTCAGCACTTGATATTGATAGCCCATTCTCGCGGAATGCCCGTGTCAAGTCTGAGAGCAGTCCCATTCGGTTGTGCGTGCGAATGTCCAGCCTCAATCCCTGCTGAACATAATTCAGTCACAGGTTCGAACAAGGTTTTCAAGTGGTAGTTTCTTGATTGCTTATGATGGTGAAATTGGACTAGGCATTGCTCTCTAGAGTGCTAGGAAAATAGAATTTAAACATGAACAGAAGTACATACATGGGATACTCTGCGCTCAATGGCAGCAATCAAGCATTGGGTTAGTTTATGCCTTTCGCTGTCTGTATCCAAAGTGCAGCCATCCTTCTGCCTAATGAAGTACTCCTGCAACATCCACATTCCGAGCAAGCATCAATCCCGCAATTATCATACTATTTCAGTAACACAATGTTCTGATCTGAAAGAAATGCATGTTGATGTCGTACCTGATCAGCCATGGTGCCCTTAGAACTAACTACAGCATGGAACACAACATACTGCATATCAGTTAGAGCGCAGAGTGTATCAAACAGGAGCTTTGGCCGGTCTCTACTCCTGACATTCACCACAGAGTACCCCTTCTCCTCACAAGATTCAATAAACACATGAGTTTTGGTGCAGTTATTCCTATGTGCTGCACCTCCGCCATTGCATCCCTGACACGGTTCATAGTCTATGTTGGCATACATCAACTGGTGGAGCCTCCGCTCCGTGTGGGTCTGTTGTCCTGGGGCTGGAGCAGTCAACCGGACGCTCCTCCTCTCCCCCATCCCATGACGGGCTTCAACCACATTCTCCAACTGCTCTTGTACATGCGCTAGTCTCTTTGGATCTGTGATCGGCCCTCCTCGAAACCCATCTTCCATGTAGATTATCGAAGCAGCTCTCGTATTGTGGGTCCACGCCAAGGCAGCTGTGACATGGCATTCCAACTCAAAAAGCACAGCTGATATTTCGGACAGCAGACCTGGTCGGTCAGTCCCAGTCATCTCCAAGGTCGTGTGCTCTGTTGACACATGTCGTGGCCTAACTTCTCTGTTGAGACAAGTTGGCAATTCCTTTGATACCCCCCTTCTCCTATTCGCACACAGTGCCTGCGTTTTGTTTTCCATTTCATATTAAAAGCATAAAGGCAGACAGTTTCAAATATCTACAAAAGACTTGTCCTGTTAAGTGTATACTTAGACGTATATATGATTGATTATACATATACGCATACTTGTACGGAGAGAGGGAGAGGGAGAGGGAGACCTGCTGGATGTAGAGTATAAGGCTTTCGTCAGTAAGTTTGTTTCCAAGCTGGTCAGTCACGTGGAACACTGCATAGCATGCAATCAAAACAAACCCACATGAATATGAATAAGGCGAAGGCAAGACATAGGATAGTTGTTGCTGACTCAAAGTTATATTTTCTCTTTTTCTACACTGGTTCAGGGCCATATTCATCATCAAATATACTTAATTAACATGTAATATGAATAAATCAAAACAGATGTAGATAGCGGAACCATGTAGCTAGTGTAGGGATGATGCAAGCATGAGGTTAATTAGTTTGGAGGGCAGTGAGCACTGACCGTCCATGAACCATCCCCCATCAGAAGAAATATATGATTTGGATATAACAAGGTCAAGATCTGTTAAGACTTGGACCATCTCTAATAGAATCCCGTGCTTGTTTGCGCTGTCAGCCTGCAACAACAACAACACAATGCAAGCAACAGCTAAATTTCTCAATTTTAATGAAACCTTTTTGGCTACAAATCTAGGTAACAACTGACTAGTCTAAATGGGCATGTGAAATTTCCATGGAAACTAGGTTACAGTACAACGCTTTTCACTCATTTTCCCGTGAGTGACCTTTCCATCTTCTTGGGTTTCCTTTCCAAGTCCTGTGACTAGGTTGGTTCCTTTTTGCAATTAGATTGCGTCATACATATATAAAACTATGTAGTTATACTTTATGATAGCAGCAGAAGCTTTTCTTTTCTTTTCTTTCAAGTTCTAGTGGGTACACACTCGGTGGGCAGTCAGAGAGATGGGATCTTGATCTCATTTTTTTGCTATCCACAAACTAGAAACTATCAACTCTACGCCAACAAGAAAAAAGATGGCTGAATAAAATTAAACATAGGTACTCTAAATAACATGAAATTCATATAATTAAGAAGCTTAGTTAAAGATAATGGAAAATGACCTTGACAAGAGTGCAATCTTGATATGCTTCGTTGTCTATGCAGACTCTGCAACACCAAAACCAGCAAGCAAGATCAATCAACTGATCATACATGTATTATATTTTCAAGAATTCAAGAACTATACCTCGGGGGATAAATTCTTTCAATGAGGGACTCAAACTCAGGATCGATATAAGGCTGGTAAGTTGTCTCCATCTCCTATCTTCTTAATTAGCACCGCTGCTTCAAGGTTTGGTTGGCCTCAGAAATCATCCTTTATATACGTTCATAACACAAAATGAGATTAAGGAACGCTTTAACACAATATATACATTACAAACGTAGGGAAGAAGCTGGAGATAAGAAAGCGGCTGTGTGATTAATTGTTTCTTAAGACTTAATTAATAAGTTGATTAAGTGCAAATTACAACACATTAATTAACAGAAATGTCGTCTCAATTCTCTAATATATATATAAATATATTGAGCTTCTTTCTTGAATACAAAGAAAAACAAATCAACGCGTATCAGTGTATGAATCCATATCTTTGATTCAGATACAGAAAAGACAGATCATATATATAAGAAACTATTTGCAAGAGGAATTTGGTTAAATCAAGAAGTCTACAAGAAGTGTGTGCGTGTCAAGAAAAGCTTTAACATGAAGGATACGAATAAAAACTAATTTCTTGAACATATAGAATTGAAGAAGATGAGTTACCTTGTGTAACATCAAATCATGTACACAGACACAGACAGAGAAGAAATGGAGAATAAAGCAATAGGAGGGCGCCATGACCTTTACAGAGATGGGAGTGTGGCCGGGCTAATTTTAGAAGGTTTTCTGGGTGCTAAGAGAGTTGTATATATAGCAAATATTGGAGAGTCAATCCAACAGAAACTCTAACCTCTCTTGATTTAGTTTATTTTACGTGGTTGCACAGGATTAAAAGGCTACCTAGGACGAGGACGACTGAGACTTTCATTGGGTATTTGCCACGTATATATTTCATGACACGTGGCAGTTGGTTTGCGGCGGCTCGGTTCTGAAACATTGGACGCGTGGTTGTTAGACTTGTGATTTTGGGAGGAATTTTTATATATAGAGATGGATTTATAATGTGTTCCTGCTGCTGTTTAGAGGGTGAGAGAGAAAATTGAGTATCCCTAACAAAATTCTTTGAGATTAAGGGATTATTTAACAGGTATGGAATAGTATCTCACGAACATGCATGCATGGATTATTAAAAGAGGGTAGAATTTTATCCCTAATAAAACTTCCCGACGTTTTCCATGGTGAAAGGCTAGCTAGCTAGAAGCTGTTAACAGCCAAGTGCTAGCTGAGGGGCCTCAGCAGCATTCGTGATTGCTTGCAATATTGCAATCTTTTAAGCCATCCATGAGGGGCCTGATTTAGCATTCTTTTTCAAGTATTTTAAATTAATGTTCCTTCCTAATATTACATTACAATATTGCAGGAAAAGGGAAGGTAATGTAACGTGGGACAAGAGAGATTAATTTGAAGAGAAAAAAGGAGGAGGAAGAAAGAAGAAGCTGGGAAGTATGAGCAGGAGAGAATTAATGGGAAAAGATCGAGAGGATCCAGGAGAAGACTGCAATTCTGAAACTAACTTTTATTAATTCATCGAAACTAAAAATAACACATAAATCAACAATTGGATTTATAATTCATTCATTAAATAGAAAAGAAAACTCATTAATTTGCCATAAGTATCATCCTAATTGAAATTCATAGGGCGGCAATACCTCCAATAGAACACTAGAATGTGCTTGATGTAATCCTGAGGGCAGTGCCCTCCTCTTGATACAAATAAATAAAATAAAAACTAGAATAATTTTTTTAAAAATAACAAAGTTTTATTTCTAATATCAAGTTATCATTAATATCATTATTTATATTACCATTATATCATCAATATTATCTATTATCATCATCACATTATCATCACAAATATCCCCACTAACATGATTACAACAACTACTAATTTCAATATTATATGATGCTGGAGTTGTGATTACCTATAGAAGAGGTATAAAGATGAAGAAATTAAAAAAATTATTTTTTTAATAATTAAAAAAAATATCCCCTTGAATTGCATGATAATTCTATTATTTTCACAAACATATTATAATTGTTTTTGCCGCTGTCATATTATTGTAAGCTACAATCACATTTATCATATCATTATTATTATATACCACAATTACCATTATTTATCAATAAAATTAATACATAATTATTGTAAATTTGGTAATTATATATTATAACTCTTGTCACCGTTTCCTTGGCATCATATCAATTATTATCATGCCATTACTACTATATATTATTTTAATTTTTCAATCTTGATTAGATTATGTAATATTATTACCTTTGATAGTTGTATTGTTATGTTTTTAATCAAGTTTATATAATTTTTTTACTTCTTACAACTTCTTTAAAAAAATGGTTTCTTTTTTTAAAAAAAAAAAAACAATAAAAAATAAAATTTGAGGTACCGACGAGAACAAAAACGACGACAACAAAAATTTTTCGGTGCTTTAAAAAAAAAAAAAAAACAAGTGGAGTAAGTATTTTTCAGAGATTGTGAGTGGAACTTGGAAGCTGATCGTTTCTCTTCTCTCATATCCACAAACAGAAACAGCTTTCAGCACGTAAATCCTTCAACTTCCCTTTACTCCACGGCAAACCGACTTATCGATCTCTATCTGCAACCGACTTCGTTCATTCCCTTCTCTCTCAGCCTTGCAGTCTTTTTTGTTTTAAACAGACAAGACAAGAAGTAGATGAAGTGAAATTTTATGCGAAACAGTTACCGTGTCTTCTTCGTTTGATTCCTCAATTTCATCATCAAAATGGACTTGCAGTTGGTGAAAAAGGGTCTTCTTGATTATACCAGAAGAAAGAAGAGGTGGGCTCTTTTACTAGCAGCTCTTGGTTTCTCTACTTATACTGCCTATAAAGTTTATCACTTTCCTTTACTAGCTGAAAAAAGAAAGAGAGTTTCCAAGATTTTTGGAGCTTTTGTTGCTGTTGCTGAAGTTATCTCTGATTCTGCTGAAACTATTGGGGTTGTTTCTAAGGATTTTAAAGATTTTGTTCAATCCGAATCAGACCAAATTCCCAATAGTTTCAAGCAAATTTCTAAAGTGGCAAGGTCAAATGAGTTCTCGGATGCACTAGTTACCCTTACACAAGCTTTAACTGTGGGAATTTTGCGTGGTTACCAAGCCAATGCAAGAAGAATTGATAATGAAGCTGGTGCCAATGGGAATGGGAATGAAAGTCCAAGTTTTTTGGATAAGGTTTTTGATAAGCTTTGTTCTCCCGCTGGGTCTGGTTTTGTCTCTGTTGTTGTTGGAAGCTTTGCTAGGAACTTGGTTTTGGGATTTTGTGAAGGTGGTCTGAATTCAAATTCAGATTTGAATGCTTCCGCTACTGGTACTGATGGTCATGATTCTGCTCGAAAATTGGTGGATGTGGTTTGTGGTGATAAGTCTAAAGAGCTGATTGGTGATTGTATTCAGTTATTTGTGAGCACAGCCGTTGCGGTTTACCTTGACAAAACTATGCATATCAACACCTATGATGAATTTTTTGCAGGATTAACCAATCCTAAGCACGAAACCAAGGTGAGAGGGGTGTTGGTATCAGTATGTAATGGTGCAATTGAGACTCTTGTCAAGACATCTCATCAAGTCTTGACAACTGATGATTCTAACACGAATTCGAGTTTCGATTCCCCTTATTCGGCTGTTGATCAAGGAGAAAGTGCAATGGAGGATGAGCTCTCTGGAAAAGAAGCGTTTTTTAGTGAACCTAAAGCAAGAAAATCATTTGACGAGGTTAAGGAGAATGGGTGGGTTAATAAAGTGTCATCTACATTGGCAGTCCCAAGCAACAGGAGGCTTGTTCTCGATGTGACTGGGAGGGTTACGTTCGAGACTGTCCGGTCTTTCCTGGAGTTTCTGCTGGGGAATCTGTATAATGGAATAAGGAGATGTGTTGATGTTTTTCATGAAGTTGTTGTTGATAGTGGTCTTGAAGTAGTGAGATATGTCAATGCAAAATCCTCTGTTATAGCAACTGTATGCATTTCTATGTGCTTGCACATATTAGATGGTGATTGGATTCTGGTTCCAGCTTAAGTTGTTGAATATTTCTACATCATTTGTCATTGAATTCTCTTAACTCTTTCATTCAACTTTATGCATGAAGGACTTGTTATGTATCTAATTTCTTTGTACAGCTCAATTCATCTCCTCATACCAGAAGAAGAAAAAAGTATATAGTCTGATGATTACTTTGTAATGACAAAATCCTCTGTTATTGCGATTGGATGCATTACTTTGTGCTTTCACATATTCGATACTGCTTGTGTCTTGGTGCTAGTTTTAATTGTTGATTAGTTCTGTATCATTTTTCATTAATTTGGTGAACTCATTCAAGCAACTTTGTCTCTGAAGGATGCGTTCTAGTCTAGTTTATTCTTATAGCTCAATTCATCTAATTTAAGCCATATAATTAAGGGAGTTATTTTGATGATTTAATGATGTTTCTTACCTTATAAATTTCTTATGTCTATCCTCT
>Ga0307518_10002236_pt1 | contig 14160 bp, 25 predicted proteins | sample 25_EM_MG_FD_203889 | JGI IMG/M metagenome (GOLD analysis project Ga0307518, IMG submission 203889) | Populus trichocarpa ectomycorrhiza microbial communities from riparian zone in the Pacific Northwest, United States - 25_EM | ecosystem: Host-associated > Plants > Roots > Unclassified | place...
GTCCAGACATCTATCCCCTTCGTCATCTACTGCTCCTGTACCCCAGGAGTATCCTGCATCTCTGTCTGCATCACCCTGTTGGTGTAGATCCCCTCTCCCCCTCCTCAGCACATCCTCTCTGGACACCACAGAGGTAAACCACCACTCGCACATTTTCGTAGTCCTTTGTTTGTGTTGTGTTTGGGTTATTGTTCTGACCCAAATCCACACTTTGACTCACAACGGGTTTCGTGCATCATTCTTCCAGAGTGCGAGAATCAGTATGTGCTTTCTGATGACCAGGGAAGAACTTACCTGGGCGAGTACAGCCAGGAAATCTGCAAGACTACCAGCAAGGTCAGCAGTGAGCACTAGAGGACTTCTTATGAGCCCATTGAGCCACTCTGCTGGGTCCATCATCAATATCGCTGAGAGTGTCAGTAACATTGTGCAACAATAAAGGGAGTGGAAATAGAAGACACTCAATTCTGAGGGACTTGGATAGAATCTATGGCATAAGTTACAGCACAAATCTACATAGCAAGTTGAAGGCGTACCAATTTTGTGAATAGCTGTTGTACACGATAAACTCACAAATGCCCCTGAAAAATCAGTGCCGTCAGGAGCCTCGCAGCCTGCAACAAAGTAGAGTTAATTTTTGCATGGCCTCACAGTGTGCAGACATACCGAGTCCGATGGCCCATCAAGATCTTTTCCAGCAACGATGCCAGGCGGCCGTTGGGCAGCAGGGAAGAGATGGATGGATGACGAGGGAGCGGATAAAGGACATCCAAAGCATCTATAATATTAACATTGAAGTTGAGGAAGATGGAAGATGTGACAGAGATAGCAGAGTCAGTGCATCTGCCCATGCCAGAGATCACGATACGATGACTCACCTGTGTCGTCCCACAAGTCTATCAGAGCATCCATACGGGAGTGTTAGATGTTGATGCTGACACGGAAGACGAGCACTACACAGGGAGGGGGTGGGAAGGGTGAGGGAAGCTTTATGTACATTTGGGCAACGAACAGTCAACCAAACAAGTGAGAACAACTCACCAAATCAAGGAACCAGCCACACATAGCAATTGAGGTACCAGTCTAGACCCAGGCTGCAGGCTGCAGCACTCTAGCGGAGGTGAGACAACTACTTCTATCTATCTACATTGGAGCAAAATCACACATGTGTACCTGTGTGCGGGTATACCCTCGGGTGTTTTTTGTTTGCTCTTGCACTGCCACCTGGACAAGGGTTTGGTGATGCGGAGATTGAGAATGGTGCATGCATTATGTGAGAGCAGGATACAGACACGATGTTGATACCAAGAGTCAGCCCTAGTACTTGGTATCTATTGATTGCATTGTGCTATCAAAACCAATAAAAACCTCGCCTCTGCAATGGTCATACCACATTTCGCCAGGTCCAAGACAAATTGGTCGTTATTGCGTGCTAGTCGGTGAATTCGAAGAATCGTCGTCACATCTGAGGTGCCATATCCATGTGAAGCCAGATATTGTGCAGCAAGGGCACCGAGGGGTTGCGATAGTTTTTCCACCTGCGAGGTTGGCATCCGGTAGTAATTGCTTGAAAGGACACCACGTAGGTTGTGGATGTGAGTGTAGATGAGCAGAGAAATGTCCGCTCAACTGGTAGATGGATGGGGAGAAGAAGCGGGGGGACTAGAAGGTGCCAGGGAAGGGGAAGAGGTGGGAGAGTAGGGGGATGCAATACTGAGTCCGTGCAACATGTCCTCAAGCATATCTGTTGAAGTTGTGGTACATGAAGGCATTGGCAGGGGATCAGAGTCGATACTTCCCGCAGTGAGTAAAGGTGGCATATGGTCAGTGATACCCTTGACAATGATAAAGGCGAGCGCCTCCCAAAAAATCTTTGTCTGCATGGTTTTGAGGCATCGGAACGACCCCTCAGCAGCCCTTGCACTCTCGCTGGACAAATATCAACATGTGCAGATCAAATTCTGAGAAATTGTATACGTACGCTGTGTGGTGAACTCCGGGGGGTGCACCAATGACAACGGCATGAAAACCAGCCTTATCATTGAGCAGAGTGCATACATAGGTGTTGTTCAGAGCAATAAGAAGTTGCCCATGGTCAGGTCTGGGCGGCAACATAGCGACAATGCTCTGAAGTGTTTTCGAGACAAGTCTAGCCTTGGCTAAGGATATGCATTGGATTGCCAACGGAAGAGGTGGGGTCGAGCGACCGCATGGTATATGTGGACTACGGTACTATGATTATTAAGTCATCACAGTCTTAGGCAAACAGAACGTACCAATCTCGATATATGCCAGGATCGCCACCTCCAATGATAGCCCAATAAGACTCTGTGTTAGACATACCACACAGTATACTATGTGGTCCAATTCTCACCTCACCCAATATTTTATATACAAAGACTGCATTGCCAGTCAGCAAGTCAGGAAAAGTACATACCAAAATGCGTGGTTCTAAGGAGACTAGATCAGGGAAGAAGTCTGTCCTGATGTGTGAATAAAGTGTGTGGAGTTAGTTAGCATCGAAGGGACAAGATCAAATTAGGACACTTGACTTTCCCCTAAGTCTGGCAGTGGCAATAATGTGACAGAAATTGATGTGGCGCAAAAGCAGCATACAAATTTACATTGTAAAAGGCACAAAAATTGTAGTTTACAGTACCCAACATGCTACCTTTTTGTCAATTGCACATATCATTGCCATCACCCCTGCACCAAAAGAGTCCACCTTGCAATATGTAGTGTGACTGACCCCGATGACATAAGGTGAAGTGGCTGGCCTAACAATATGGTGAGCAGAGATGCACAAGGTAAAATTGGACAAGGTTTACCATCCAGCAATGATGCTGACTCGACAGCCAACGGTAACCAAATACAGTTGGCCTGTTTCGCCAGGAAGAGGAATGTCATATATAAACCCATTATATACACGCTGAGCATGGCCATCAAGGCTTAACTTGCCTGGAGTAAAAGAGTCAATCGGGCCATTGGGGTTGATTGAACTATTGAGGTCAATGGGACGGGGGCTGGGTGCCAAGCTAGAGGTGGGCTGACGAGAAGCAAAATATCAAGCCTGTGCAGGCGAGGAAGTGTACACAGATAAATCTGGTCTTTGGAAGACTGGAGATGGAGGAGAGTTGGATGCAGTGGTCAATTGAGAGAAAGATGAGACTGAAGAAGTTGGGGAAGAAGGGAAGTGATTGCTTGAGGGAGTGTAACACATGAGGTCGAGGAGTTCTGTGGCTGTTTGGGTGCATTCACTCAATTCCCTCAGTAGCTGATTGATGATGTCTGCTCAGAGAAATATTAACAGCACGTCAAAACCACACACAACAAGGAACTCACCTAGCTGTCTCTTTTGGTCAATAAGGGAACTCATCGACACTGGGGAGGGTGGTGGTGGTGCAGGGGATGATGTTGGGGATACGGGCAACATGGTGAGATGAGTTGGATGATGGGCATTCTTGATATATGCTGGGGCTTGTGTTGAATCATGTTTACTAGGATCCGTGGCAATTATAATTAGACTTTCAAATTGACTGAGCCCGAGGTCCATGAGAGGTCTGATAGATGCAGTTGCTGGTAGCCAATCATATCACGAATAATGGTAGTACTGAATATCACAAAACACGTATATTATATGAATATGCAAGGGGCACAGGCATAGTAGATTTCATTTGTGCTGGAACTGTAGATCTTGAAGTGTCCCAGATGGAAACAATACTGTAGGATATTTAGATACTCTAATAACACCAATGTGTGATAAATCACATAGGTAGTATCTGATGTGAGTTAGCATTGAAAGCGGTTCACACCTCCTATCTACCCTCCTGATGGGTCGCTGAGCAAAATATCTTAGTCTTGCAGAGAAACAAAGTGCTCGTCGAGCTCAACACAAAAATTACATCCAGACACCTCGGTAAGTGAAGCCTACTATGATGATTTTATTACAATCACTTTACTTGCAGCATTGTTTCAGAGGTCGGGAACAACGCAGCATTCATAACTGAGCTGCCTACATGAAGCGCTACTCAGCCCACACTAGATAGTTTATGCTGTCGTCTCCCTCCTGAACTAACTACACTCGCAACTGTCCTGCTACCCACTTCACATCTCTTCCACAAAGCATTATCAAGTGGAGATGCCCTAGATGAGTTGGAATTGCAATACTGGGAGTCAGGTCTGCCCTTTTCACAACCCGGGCCTGCAGACACCGCACAAGAGTCACAGTTCACAACCAACCTTATGGATTTTTTTTTTGGTCAGAAATCGTGCCTTGAAAATCAAGCAAAGGCTCGTCGGAAGTGCAGATATGCAGCTGGGGATGGAGAGGAAGTCATAACAGAGCTCCAGATCACCGCTGCCCAGGCATTTAGAGAGTGGGTGCGAGTCAAAAGCTGCGAGGCGGAGTGCACAGCGAGGAGGCACAGAGAGATAGCAAAGAGTGTATTACAATGGTATGCTTGGATTGTGTACTCATATTATCAAGAAGCAGGTGCATTAGAACGAGGAGAAAATCCATACTAGGCTACTGGCGTTGAGAGTACAAAGGATCATAGGTAATATCGAAATGCTAGCATGTCATTTTCTGTCAGGCCTGTTGCATCATGCCCTCGAAGTACAGCTGCCACGGTGGCTAACACCCGTCCACAGTCATAATCGTTCATTTGCAGAGCTTGGGTCTGTGAAAGTACTGTAAGCAAGTTAAGTCATACGGGTAACAAGTAGCTTACTGTCGTCGGACAGGCAATCCACGGTCGGCTATCCACCTGGATTCCTGGATGTTTCTTGCTCATGATGTCCAAGAGCCAGGTGATTAACTTCATAACATCCTAGTTGGAGTTATTGCAGAATGGTAGTACGTAGGTATATACACACCTGTACATCAGCTGGCCACCCTTTCTCCTCCGCCAGGCTATCAAAGAGTCGAAGTTCTCGATGGGGAAGATGAGCGATGCACAAAACCCAGTGGCCAATTGGGGATGGCCTATGAATAGGGAGGATCTACGTGTCCTTGGTCCAGAACATTGTATGTTGTGTTGCTCTCCACAGGGATTCATCAGACGCATTGTAATGAATACAGGGAAGGTTGTGGGTTGAGAATACTGCAAAGCGATCAGTATTGGGTAGTTTTATCGAAGAGAAGAGAAGCCGAATGCATCCATTGATGTACACATCATTGAGGCAGCCAGTGGGATTCACCAAAATTACAACATCTTCTGGCGCAAACAAATGACGATAGGCCTCATCTATTTCAGGCTGTGTTTGGACTGGGGAAAGCTCGCTGAGGACAATATTATACTGGTTTGGCGGCAGTGCTTGAGTCATGTCCAGAGACACGTTCTGGTATTTGGACTATCAGTGTCAAGGGTACGAAGTAAGATCAAACATACCTCTGGGAGTTCCCAAAGGATGGTTGCGGTGATTGTCGGCTCACCATCCACAGCATCCTCCTTGAGAAGTCCAGGCTCCTCTGACAAGAGGTCAGCAAAGACCTCGTGCTCCGGTTCACATGCTGCTTCCTGTGGGCCAATAATATTAGTCAGATCCATGTGCACTTCTTCCGGGGCTTCTTCCAGAGCTTGAACGTTGACAATTGTGGGAGTAAGCCAGAAGAATGAGATTTGAGGACGACCACCTGACAGTCTCTCAGCTAGGACAATAGCCCCATTGGTTTGGCTGTTGAATTGAGAACTCGAGGCCAGTGGATTTGACCAATGTGAAGACAAGGACAGCATATCATTGCAATGCTCATGGAGGGCGAAATAGAATATTTCATCTAATGTCTATCAATCAAATGTGACATACAGGAATGGGACACTTACTTTCGGGGATGTGGACCGTGAGTTCTACTGATGCAAGCTCATTACCATACCACTGGCAAAGATTGTCCGCCTCAACGCTCAATTGGCGCTGTTCTTCTAAGCATCAATCTCATTTGAGCATAGTGCAGATCCCATCTCGGACATCTTGATCTTCTACCCAACATGGGATTTTCCTGATGGCTGGGGAGATCCAGATGTCTTCCATGAATGCTTGGTGATTTCGAAGGTCATTGAGTTTGGTGGGAAGAGGGGTAGGGAGGGGTATGGACCACACTGGATCATGCAGGGCAGCTAGTTGCTCACAGTAGGTGTTGAACTTGTGGATAGCACTCATGAGGGCAGGCTGCCATTTGGCGATAGCTTCCATGTTTGCTGGTGGAGTTTCGTCCCTGTCTCAAATCAGAGTGAGTCATTCAGTGAGATCGAAGATTTACCTAACGCCTTCTGGGCTCCACCAACCACTCAGTCCAATTTGTCCCATTCAAAGAAACTACCTATTGCCCACTTACGTATGTTGATCTTCAAATCGCGCACCAAGAGAAGTATCCAACGAAGTCAAGGCCAATGCCCTCAAGCTCTGGAAACTTGGTTTGCACGTTGAGAGATGCATAGAGTGCATCGACCTTAGTGATCAAACGGCCATGAGTACGTTCTAAACTGCCCAAAGCAGACAGAGTATCATCGGAAGTACTCCCCTTTTCTATGGCATTTTTTGCAGTTTGGATAGCCTTCTCAGTGGTGTCCACATCAGCCTGAAGCGCCAATACAGTGTCAAGTTCTTTTTTCAGTCATGCTGGAGCATCTATTTCATCGAAACATGAGCCAATCAACCCGTCACTTTGTCAAAGGACTTACGAGATTGAATAGACAGCTGTGATTTCTTTTGAGATGCCCACTGACTTTCCAACTCCTCCACCTCAATGCCACATTCCTCGATCTGATCTTGTGTGAGCTTGCCTTGCTCCTGCACTCCATGGCGAAGCCTCCGCTTGATCCAATCACTGAGGTCCATACGCATCTCAGTGCCGATCGCTGCTGCCTGGCGATCAATTAACCAAATGCGGCGTTGTCACTGCCCCCAAAGTAAATAGGTCAGTTATCAGCTAATAATAGGATGGGCCTTACCAAAGAGGAGTGTTCTATACCAATTAGCTTGATCAGGCGGGACCAAAGCCGTTCAGTGCCTTCGCCATCAGAAAGCCCCAGACCAGGCACCAAGTGTGGGTTGTAGCTGAGTTGGCATGCCCACTCATGACCATAGGCATGCATTGCCGTGGTGGCAAATCAGAGCTGTGCAGCAACTTGCTCTGGAAGGATATTATACTCAAGAGGGCATTGATTGTCAGAAGCGAGTTAGAACACTTCTAAAACACTCACCAGTGAGATTGACCTGTCTAGGACGCAACCCACATCATACAAGCTGACCACTGTGGCTTGCGAAGGCAATAGCATGAAGAGATGGGCGAGGAGCGCCACAGCGTACTTCTGCTGTTCGCCTGGGGAGTCGATGTTAGCAAAGAAAAGTGGAATGTCGTGACGACAAATGAGCACCATGACACCCGTGTCGTCGAAGCTGTCCATAGAGGCCTTCTGCTTTTTCCCATCAGCGGCTTCATAGGATGATTCGCAGGTGTCAATAGCTTCATCGGGTACAAGGGCCTTACATGCCTTTGGTGGTGTCTTCCATTGCTTCTCAATATGGGTGCTGATAGCGTCCACTTGATGTTTTGGAAGGAAATACCGGGTCATAGAAGAGAGGACTGGTGCCGGCAGATTGGCGATGTCGATGATGGAAGTTGCCATCCATGGCAATGTGAATGTCACTGCCATTGAGAAGAGGCCTACCAAAACTTGTGCCCGCAAAGCATGCGGGACAGCGCTGGACCAGAATAGACGCACAGTATCCAGAGAACAATGGTGGCTTGGAGGGGGAAGCGATGAGGTTGGAGGTAGAGATAGGCATGGTCAGGTCATATTTCGAGGGGGTCATCAGATATGAGCTTAACTTGGTCTGGTTTCGTGTATGAGGTACTGGAGTGCTGGGGGTAACTTGAAGGGGTTTGGAGGCCTCGACTCGTTCATGACACACTTGAAGGGATGCTTCAATCCTCCATTCGACTTCCATATGGAGTACGTCAAACCATTGCACAGAAAATCCAAGACCACGTCGAAATGGCTCATGTATGGCTTCATTCTGTGATGCAGTTACATAGCAAAATAATCAACGTGTAGATGCACAACATACATGTTTATTGACCATGCAGAAACCTCGCCGAAGATAGTGACTATGTAGTGCTGAAGCGAGGGCATTGATGGCATCACAGGACCACTCAAAAAGTGAATGATAGAACACAAGTAAGTCGATAGAAATGGCCATGCAGGGTTGAGAGGGCGCAGTGGGGAATAGTCCTGCATGGACAAGAACTTGGGCAACAGTGGAGCACTTGCAGCTTGCAACTTCTGTGGTGAAAAAATCTGCAGACAGTCTGATTTTGTGCTGTGATGAGTAATCACTCACGGTCGAACAGCAGACATAGAATTTTAGTTATCTTCTGCTCACAGTTGTTTTCTTTGCACAACGAGATGTATGGTGAGTATGATGGTAGTGGTTTTCCTAGCATTCTAGACGTGTAGTTTAAGAATGGCAAGACAAGAGTCGGGATAAGGGATTTCCAGCTGCTGTACAAACACTCAGCGGGTGGGTCAGGAATGATACGTCGGTTTGACATCGTTGGTTGAGTTTCACTGATATCTGGTTCTCCATCCTGCATGACATGGTCAGTGTCGCTCGGTACATACTCTTCATCCATCACAAAATCATCTCTGGCCTCGTTTTCCCATGGGAAATTGATAGAGTAAGATTCTTGGTCGCATGACTCGGAAGTATCAGGAGCGGTCATGGATTGCAGTTGTGCGAGCCTTGCAAGGGCGTAACGATGCTTGGAAGCCTGGCCGGGGACATTGACTGTCGTGTTAGTTTTGAACTTGTCCCTGGAATGCTTCGGGCTCTCAAAATGTCGCCCAAGGCCAAGCATCACTACCTGAGCTCGGCGAGTGCCTGCTTTGGGACGCATGAGTATCACAATGCAAGAATGAGATGTAGATGGGTTTACCTACGGTCTGCCTGCCACATGCATCGTGTTGTGTTACTGTAAGCCAAATTATGTAGAGGATGCAAACGAGGATATAAAGAGGTGCTTATGGGCCGCAGACGAGGCTGAAAAGAGTGCCCAAGAGGAGGGAAGGAGGGCTGTAGGCAAGATTAGAGGACAGGAACGAGGAGGAGAGGAAGAGGTACTTATGAGCTGCGGAGGAGGCTGAAAAGAGGTGCCCACAAGGTGCAAAGGAAGGCCGCAGTAGCCCAAGGGAACAGTCCCGATTAGGGCATCCCAAGATGTCAGGTCTGAGAGACATATTACTGCCTACAACGGAAATTGGTCCGGAAGATGTCTATTGGTACCGAAAAGAGGTGCCTGAGGTGGGGCGGCTAATACACCATCTATGTCTGCTATGTTGTATGAGAAAGTGGCGTCATGTTTGGAGCGAGGAGAAATGTGTGACCAGTCCTGTATGGGTGCCGAGAAATCTTCATTGAATTCCTCTGTGCTGCCATCAGCTGCTGCATGGCCTTCGAACCATATGCGACCACCCCTTCACTGTGTCCCTACTGTAGATATTTGCTGGTGCCACCTGCTGTGAGCTTCGTTGTAATCCATGATGTGTTCGCATTTTATCCAGAAGAATATGTGATCGTCAACCCATTTGTTGAGTGGGCCTATGCCATGGTATCTGAAAATTTCCATGGCTGTGTCTGCTACATGGCCGTAGACCCCTGCTGAGGGTGACGTGCCGAAGGCTAAACACGTGTCAATGCATCCTTCTTCGTGTGAAGTGCGCACCACTGCTGTGGGCCATTGGGAATGGTGTAAGGGAATTGTGTGGTAAGCTTCTGCAACATCTCATGTAGCTGCTTCAGATCCCAGGGGGAGTCTTGCTGCCAAAAGATATACTGTGGAGAATTTTCCCCATGTTGTGGGAAAATTGTTGGTGTTAATTGCTGAATTGATAGATGGAAAGGGGTTAGTGGAGTTTGGTATTGATGGGAAAGAAAAATTCTGTACTAGTCTGAATTTACTGGGGCACCCTGGTTTGGGGATTAAAGAGAGTGGAGAAGACTGGAAGGGTCCTAGGGTATTGTATATGAGTGGAAGGGGAAAAGGACCAATGTATCTGCCTTTAGTGATCTCTTTCTGTATGGTATCTCTGAACTCGGAGCTATACGTATTAATTGATGGTGCATTCATAGGAGTTTGTACGTGCGTGATATTAGGGAAGTCTATTCTAAAACCGAATCTGAGTCCATCGGGTATGGTACTGAAACAATCTATGATGCCCGCATTGCACAATTCTGAGGTCCATGTGTCTGGGTTATATGGGGCTAGTGCCCTGGCTCTTCTGTGCTCGAGGGCAGCTTTAAGCTCCATGGGATGACAACCCACAGCCTGAACAGAGGTGCACGTGGGAGTGCTTGTCTGAGCAGCCATCTTTGCGCTGCCACCAGGAGCAGATGTGTTGACCTGTGGCTTTGCCAATGAGGGTTCTATTAACCTGTTTGGCAAACATGTCGTATTTGAGGTCCCAAGTCTTATTGGTGTCACATTCAACGACTGGGACACTGTGCAGTTTGTGGCTGAGGCATACCGCACATGCTGGTAAGGGTTTGTTTTCATTGTTGATTTTGTCCCTGGTATGAAAGGACTTGGAGCACTTGTGTGAGGACTCTGAGTGATCTGTATTCGGTGATGCTGGGCGTTTGGAGGAGCTGGGTTGGCGCTGCTGCTGTTGGGTGGTCTTTTGGGTCATATGGCTAGGGTGCTGCTGGGCTGTCATGGCCGCTAGTAGCTTTTCATTCGCCTGAGCGAGTATCGTTCCCATCGTAGAGGATGGTTGGGGGGGTGGGCATATCAGCTGTGATGTTGTGCCATGTTATGGATGCCAGTGCCATGTGCGAGGTTCACTGTGTAGTGGGTCTGGCCCCAAGGGCATCATGGCGTGTAGCCAGAACAAGTGCAGTTACGCAAATATGTTGTATGACAGACATTTTGTGAGAAAACAACTCTGGTGTTGCGAGGGCGCAATTGTTATGTGCACTCACCTCATTGGCTTGTTTGATTGCCCAGTTGTGCACTTTGTGTGTGAGTTCTCTCCAGATTTTGCTCAGAAATTCCTCGTTGATGTACTTGAGGTTGAAGGAATGGTCTGTCCCCAGCGTGTCATGCCATTGCCTCCACGCTGTGGCCTGATATACTATCAGGGCCCTTCGAGACATCTCCTCAGAGTTGTGTCTCCATTTGTGCGCTCCAAGCGCCATCCAAAAACCTAAGTGAGATTCTAGGTGTTTTTGATCCCACCCATTCTCTTTCATAGCCTGGAGCATGGCTTCATCAATTTGGGCCCAGGTGAGGTCTTTATCCTCGATTACTGACTGCTTGGCCCTGGCTGCTGCTACCAGAACGAATGAGTGTAGTATCGGGAGGCAATGTCCACACTATGGAGATAGTGGACACAGCGCAGCGGGCTCTACACAAATGACAATGAAGTCCTAACTCACTTGAGTAGACGGTTCAAACTTGAAGCAATATAACCGAAGGTGGTTTGATAGTTCTTGGATAGAACAGAGAGTAAATCATAAGAAAGAAAAACTCTACAGCACTCCAAGTAGTGTAAGGGTACTTATATGTCTGAGCTGCGCACAGACCATGTAAAGTAGAGTGTTTCCTAAGAGTCCATAAGCGGACGGTAGATAAGTACCTTCTAGGGAATGGCACGGGTGTACCCATGGGTGTCCACGTGCATACCCGCACCCACACCCGCACTAATACCCGCACCCATTCAAAGGGTCCGGGTGTCCATTCAAATCATAAAATTTGCCACCTGGTGAAGCACCTGCTCGGGTTGCACCCGCGGGTATGTATAGATTTTGACAATGTACACGACACCTTGAGGTAATTAGTCCAGTAAAATAATGTCCCAGCCATCCTCCAGCTCCATGTCATCGTCACCTGGAATGTCTGGCATCGCCGCCACTGCCAGGACATCATCATCCTTTACTAGGCCTAACTTGCACCACGCACCTAGACACAATAACACACAGACGGATTGCGGGGATAGATGTGAGCGAACATGTGATAACAGTAACCGCCCACGGCTGAATAAACGTTCGACATCAATTGATGTAGCTGCCACGAGGAGGTTGAGATAAATAATAACCATAAAATCATGTACACATACCAGGAACACTGAGATAGTCAAGAGCCATTCTTGAGAGACGGGGAAATGTAGCACGCCGCTCATACCACCACACGAGTGCATCAGTAACATGCTCAATGTCTGTATTGAGGTAGCGATCGAGCTCGGACCGATATTCTGACGACTTGGGAGGTGCCAAAGCCTCAAGTTGATTGAATATGTTGCAGCTTTTTACCTGTTTGACAGGTGAGACCTCATTGCTCTCACTATCGGAGCCATCATCTGAACTGGCATAAAAGCATTCAAATTCTTCGCGTACAAGGGCCTCCGCCTTCTTGATCCAACGATCTAGCCACTTGACATTCCGGAAATAAGTAAGCTTGTGCCTAGGATGGAGAACTAGAGTTCTCGTGTGAGACGCCATCAGTATCACTGGTAGTATGGGTTGACTTACCCATGGCGATGCGATACAGGTGAGATTCATCTGTACAACAGTAATAGCGGTTAAGGGTTTTCTTTGCTAGCTCCAAGCCAGCACGGATAGGTGGGGAGTACGTTGCGTCCAGTACATAGGTTGTAAATACCTGGTCGATGTGATCCATTGCAGGGATCACCATCGCAAGATTGGGGCTTCCACGCGAGAAGAACAGAGTAGCGTCTTTCAATATCTGTATGGTTTTGTTTAATCTTGTTTATTATGTATGTCGCCTCGAGGCGTTTGCGTGTACTCACCGTTAAGACTCCTTGCAGCTCCTTGAGTGTCGCCCACTCCTTGTCACTCAACTCGAACTTCCTCAGTCCAAGATCCCTCCGTTGAGTAATTACATTTATTGGCTCATGGTGCTCAACAGCAAACTCAACCATATCACAGGACGAATTCCATTGGGTGGAAACGTCACGTGGCATCAATCGGACTGCCATCCCCAAGTTTCGAAGTGTTTCCTTCCACGCTGGCAGGACAATCATCGTCGAATGGACGATCTTAAATGCGAGACGCCTCAGCTATATGAAGATACGATCAGCAAAAGCATTCCTGTAAGTAGATCTTGAGATCGACCTTCATCAACGCTAACTTCACTGGTTTAATTGTTTCCAGCAGCTGCTTCCTTTCGTCCGTTGTCAGCACCTCAACCTCGTCAACCCATCCATCACTATTGTCATCCTGGATTTCACCATCAGTATATCCAACTTCACTGTGAGTTATTTCTTCTTCTTCAAACAGTCCATTCATGAGATCGTTGACGTCTTCGTCTTCTATCAGATTGTCGCCTTTTCTTTGCAGATGAGGATCAAACAAGCGCATCAGCGATTTGGCTGTCAGGTTTGTCGTATGGAGAAAGCAGCGGGCTTGTGCCTCTGCTCCATTAAATTGTATATTGATGTCTTCTAGGTTTCGTATCATCGCATCATTATTCGATGCGTTGTCACTCGTGATACCAAGTATCTGACCTGTCATATCCATACTTTTCCCAGTCGCAACTCCGGTCTAACCTTGGCCCGCCTGACCTCTCCTTAGGCATAGATGCAACTCCGGATCTAGTCCGGCCATCTCCAGCCCTGTAGCTGCACTCCAGCTCAACTCCAGTCACTACGTCCATCTCCGCCTCAGGACTAACCCCTGTCTTCCTACAGACAGATCTGCGGTCTAACTCCTCCGTGTCGGACCTGTACCTACCATTAGTCGCTACTCCGGTTTCAGTCCGGCCACTCCCTTAGCCTTGTCTGCAACGTAGCCCAACTCCGGCTGGTATATCCAACTCCGGCTCAGTTCTGCTCCTGCTCTTGCTCCGCTTCCTCTGTCAGGTCCACCAATGGCTCAGGACATTTCTATGTCCAACTCCGGACCTTCCTCCAGCTACTCCGCCCTTCCTCCACCTGCACACTCCCTTCACTCTTACACCCCCTCTGCTCATGCACTCCCTCCGCTCTTGCACTTCCTCCGGTCGTGCACTTCCTCCAGTCCCACTTCCTCCGGTTCCACTTCCTCCGGTCCTGGACATCGCTCCGGACTTAACATTAGTTAAGTCCACCTCTGACCCTTACCTGTCCTGTTCCGACCTAGTTCCCTTGTCCCTGCTTTTCCTCCGTC
>Ga0307518_10002237_pt1 | contig 14156 bp, 18 predicted proteins | sample 25_EM_MG_FD_203889 | JGI IMG/M metagenome (GOLD analysis project Ga0307518, IMG submission 203889) | Populus trichocarpa ectomycorrhiza microbial communities from riparian zone in the Pacific Northwest, United States - 25_EM | ecosystem: Host-associated > Plants > Roots > Unclassified | place...
AATTTCTAGTGGTGCCGCGACGCAAACACCATGGCCACAAGACAAGTCATCCAGTCCGACGAGGAAGTTTCATAGGTTTATCCACATTGGGGCCATGGGACTGGCGGCGGGACTCTTATCGCAGACAGTGTAGCATTACTAGCAATGGTAAAATGTATCATCAGTTATCACAGTCGAGCACAGACACAGTTACAGGATGGGTAAAGCTCTGAACGCTACAATCGGGCTGGTCTAATGGCTCCGACTCGCGACGAACCTCCAAGTTTGTAGTGATACTTGGCATCTTCGTACGGTTGCAGTTCTTGCTCCAAGTAGACCGTACGATTTCGCATACAGTGAGTCCCCAAACCGAAAAGCTGGGACGGCGATTGGCGAAGAGAGGAGTGGGAGGAGACATACAGTCAAGGATTCGCGCTTCGAACGTAATCTTTTCTCATGCCCAGATACGATGCTGGAGGATGACATCGTACACTGGCCGTGGAATGCCGTGGACAAGGAAAGTTTCGAGACCGTATCATCCCTCATCGAGCACTGTCCGAAGCCAGATCATCTGACGAAGGATGCCCCCTGCAATATCCTCTACAGTCCGCCGTATACTCCCTGTGCTACAGATGATGAGAAGGTGTCATAGTACTAGTAGACCCACCGAAGCTTTAAAAAAACACTGATTCAGAATGTGGGCTCGGGAAGCTCCTTCCACCGTTGAATGGTCTGCGCGGCCTCCCAAAGAACATCGCACTCATTACGTGCTGTCGGTCAGTGACTAAGGAGGATCGGTGAAGTAGAGCGACGCGCCACCCGAGAGGTTGGTCGACCCCGCGAGCGACGAGGTCCGTGCGGAGGAGACCGGCTCTGTGGATAGACGAAACTGCTTGTAACATGTGCAATGGGGTGCCCTCTCAAAAAAACGGGCTCATCTGCGTTGGTTGAGGTGTGCGACAAGGCAAAGCGACGGCTGTTCGTTGGAATGACCGGGCAGCTCTGGCGTCGGAAGTTGAGGGAAAAAGCGTTGGACGTGCTGCGACAGCACGTGCAGCGTCTTACTACTCTACGAATTGGGAGATGGACAGTGAAGGAGAGCTGCAGGACACTAGGCTGCTGCCAAGTGTCGCAGGGGTTAGCAGCAGGTATACAGGACAGGAGACGCACCCTTGCAATTGGACTTGCCCCCTCTTGCCCCCCTCCCTCATTTCCTCCGCCGCTTCCACTCCCACCCGCGCCGACGCTCCCCGTTGACCCTGACGATCGGTGGTGTCGATAACCCTGGTGCTGGTGCTGATGAGCAAGGCCAGCCATTCCCTCCTCCGTCTAGGTGCGTTGCGATGTCGCACCCAGCTCAACGAAGGCTCGTCCGCGGAGATGATGGACGTGAATCTCACTGCGAATCTGCGATCCACCTTCCTAATCTGGCCCATCCCCGTGTCTGTCGACCACAGATCCCCGGCATGACACTCACTGTCTTCTCCCACCTCTTACCAGAGCCAACCAACACCAGCGGATCGACTTTCCTCCGTTCCCTCCCCCACCCGGTGTCGTCATCATCCCTTTCAAGGACTTCATCCCCGCGGGATATGCTCGCACCGTGGACGAGCAAGGCAAGGTCATCGAGGTAGACGCGCATGCCAGTCTGCCCACCGTAAAACTCGCCACAGAGGAAGAAGCCCTCCAACGACAGAAAGAAAGAAAGAAACGAAGACATGCAGGACAATGCACCATGGCAGACTTATCCCTTGGTGGGAGAAATGGGAACAAGGCGAGCACGAGCGCACCATGAGCGCACCATGAGCGCCTTCTTTCGCGATGGGTGCGTGCGTTCGTATATATGCGTTGTCTGCGCGGGGCTGAGTGTGTGTCAGCACCTTTGCGTGTTTTGCGGATCGCGTGCATCAGGCTACCGATGACTTCAGAGTCAGACGGCCGTGGCCACAGATCGCGCTTGGTGTGCGATCTATCTGGGATCACGTACGTCGATACCGCATCCACCACAGGCTCTTATCCACCCACACTCGAGCGCAAGGACTCCAGTTCATCCCTCACCAAACTACAGACCCCAGCTCAACCCGCTGTATCGATGCCCTATTCCTGAATCGCCCATTTGCGAGGCTGCAGCCTTATCTCCTGACCCCACACCTGCTCTCCTGAAAGGACCGTCCTCCATGCTTTCCGGAGAGGTCATCTCTGCTGAAGGTACAGAGTCAGCTCGCGGTCCTACTCCAGCACCGTCTGTACCTGAAGAAGTCCCCGCACCTCCCCCTGCCCAGCCCATTCCAACTCTCGTCGTCAACGATCCTACAGACCATGCTCCGTCAGTCTTCACCGACGAGCCCGAGAACTGTCAGTACCAGATACCCAGCCAGCACCTGCTTCTGAGGCAGCACCCGCTCCTGCACCAGCCTCAGCGCCCTCATCCAAACCATCCACTCCACCAGCACGTGTCTCCGCACCACCCTCCACGCCAACCAAACCTCCCGCGCAGCAACCTCCTGCGTCATCCCAATTCGGATACTTTGACATCCACCACGCCTCGTCTGCTGCATCCGCTACTAGCCCCGCAGTTCCACCCGAGACCACTGAGAATCCCGCAGATGTCTGGACAGAACATGCACGCGCCAGTGAAGCCACTGCGTCTCCTGAAAGTCAAGGTGCACCCGTACAGGAGCGCATCGTGTCCCAGAAACAGTCTTTGGGGTCCTCCATTCGCAGGCCCGGGTCGTCGTCGTCGTATGGTGTACCCATCGCACCGGCTGCGTTGCAGAGCAGGAAGGCGAGTCTTAGTTCGTTCCAGCCGCGCGAGCAGGAACTCCCCGGGAGTACCTATAACTGAGCAATTCCAGCCATATTGGGTTCCATCAGGGCGCCTCTGCTACGTAGGTTTCCTGCACTTAATGTTTGCGATTGGAGTGTGAAACTGAAGGGTTGTTAGTGTCCAGGATGACCCATTTGCTGATTCAAAGCGTGCGCCAGCCCAACCGGCTGTACCAGAGCAGGCTGCTACTGCCCTCTCACCTGCTGAGACAGTCCATGTACCAGAGTAAGCTACGTCGTGTATGTGTCTATGTGCATTTCTTACCGAGCTTGCAGGCCATTCGACCCACGTTCACCAAGAGACGACACGATGATGCCAGAAACCGAACCAGTAACAATCCCACTTCGCTTATTCCACGAAGTCATTTCGACCCGGTAAGTCATGAATGTCCTCTGAGGATGGGCAGGTAGTTGACGCACCCCATTGACCCTCTCGTCAACCATCTGGATACAGTCTTGGCGATTGTAGGGACTACCTCAGCAAGGCAGAGTACGCACTTCCCCAAAATTCTACCGCACTTTTCTTAACATCTCTTTTCAGCGACTGTCGTCCCGTTGTATCCCGTCCGTCAACGCCACCAATCGATACCTCTTTCCGCTCCGTTACACAGCCAACTCCCCGATGGGCACAACCACCCCAATTCGACATCAACGGATCCGCAAGGAACTACAGTTACGGCTCAGCCACGATGCCCTACGCCGACCGCGGATGGTTCGAGTACATACTTCCCCACGGACTCAGATACTTCGGCAACCCTCGTAAAAGCGCAACGACGGATCTCGATCTGCGAAACTTTTTCAAACTCGATCAGATAACTGGTGCGATTGATGCGGTGGACAGTGTACCGGAGCGATGCGAAATATGGATTAGGCCGAGCTACAAGGCGATGGGATGGAGGAGACAGAAGACGCCCGGACGGCGTGTCATTCATTGGGCGGACCATAGGTATCGTCGGATTCTGCCTTTCGATGACCTGCCTCTGTCGGGAGAAAACGACAGTGCGTCCCCGTACCTACTTCGCTGATATCGGAGGTGCTCATGTTTTTACAGGGCTCGATGACATGTACAGATACTAGTCCTACATCGAGATGCACCCTGCTCATGTCGTTCTTACACACCCGTCGACACAGGAGGCCGCCGACGCTCTTCATTGGTCCTATACCGATCGGCTTCTTTGCATCCACAGCTCATCCAGCCTCCGTTTAGCCAGGAGGAATGTCAGGAACTCATCAGACTACTCAATAGTGCGGCGCCCATTCTACATTGTCTTGCCGTTTCTGATAGTTTCTCTCAGATCCTGGTCAGCAATCTGGTCTTTCATACACGCGCATGGTCGCACGAATCCTATTACTAGTCGGTAACGTTCTTTTTTTTTTTTGCATCGACTGCACGGAATCCCCGCCTTATCTTGTACACTACACGCAGCACATTGGCGCCAGGTTTACTTCAGGCCGCACAGACCCCTACCCCGCGACATCAGTCACATACACACTGCGAAGCACACGCCAATCCATCGCACAGTGCTGGAAATCGTTGTCGGGATACTATGCCTAGGGATCCCGTTCCTCTTCGTCGACAGAGCAAGATACAGTAGTCACTTTGACGTGGAGAACAATACAGCTACGCCGAGCAGCGCTCCACTATTCATCATCGGCGCGTGTGCATGTCTCGTGGTGAGGGCCGCATCCATGTTTTTGAAAGTTATACTCATCTCCTAACCACAGTCGGCCATCACCCTCGGTGCCTTGGTGATGCTCATGACCCTGCCAGAATTGGATAGTATAGCCCAGATTGGAGGTTTGGTCGCCATTTCATGATGCCCTGTGCTGAGCATGGTCACATCTTTCGTATCTATTTTCCGGTATAAATTAGAAATGGCACAGGGTGCCGCACAAACCGCTGGAGAAGGCTTTGTTCTGCTTCCTGTAAACGTTATCCCTTGTTCACGACTCTGTCCATCAGTCACTGATACGGGTCTTTCAGCGCCGAAGCATCATGCTTTCGCTTCCACTCGTGTTCCTTGCATATGCTGTCGCTGGATTCATTACGGGCGTCGTCATATACTCGTTTAGGAGTGCTACCATCAACTTTGCTCATGCAGGAATGCCTGTCGCTGCGAAGTTGGATGAGTATGCGCGGTGGATGGTGATTGGTGTTCTTGGAGCTCTGACGGAGCGTTGATCGCTTCTGTAATGGTCTCGAGGAGGTAATTAAGTGATCTGTGTATCAGTAGGTTCGTGATATATCTTTTCTTCCTCATGACAACTTTGTATGCGACCGGGTTCCTCAGCGGAACTGGTTGAAAGCTTTGCGATGGCTGGAGCTCGGACTTCTAAGGCACTGTTTCCAAGTTTGCAGTAGGATTTACATATTATACGGTGATAATAACGGTCTTTGAAATGTACTTAGTACTTGACTCAACAGCTATGTTAGCATAATAACACACTGCTTCTCATAAGCACACACACTAATGCGTCTGCAAATCAGTTGCCCAACGCTAGCCGCTGTATTTCTGTCCTTGGCATGGGTACCAGATATCGGATACGTGTCTTGCACAATGAATTGCATGGCGAGAAGAAAACATTGTAGCTCACTAGCGCCCATGGCCCCAGATGGTATGAGCGAGGCGATGCACTGATACCTCGTGTCATCCGTGCGACGCTTGCAAGTCTCAGCCTTGTGCCCTAACCACCACCTACCTCTACTCGACACGCCACTTTTTCGCGATCACCATGGTTCTTCAACCCACTGAAAGGTTTCAGCCTTGCTCAAGTTCCAACGCGAGTAAGTTTAGGCTCAATATCGTGGATGGATCGGATAGTACTAGTGACCGAACAGTGACTCTAGGCGACTCTATGGGAAGTATCCCTCGCATGGACCCTGCGATCGCCAGAGAGCACTTCGATCGCATTGGTCGTTTTAGAGTCCTTGTCATCGGCAGATCCAATGCTGGTAAAACAACACTCTTACAGCGCATTTGCAACACCACCGAGCTCCCGGAGGTCTTCAACTCTGATGGAGATGAGGTATGGCTATATCATCTCACATTATAATTTATCATTCATTATGTCAACTTGCTGAAACATGCCAATTCCCAGATTGATCCTAATGTTGTGCAGGGATCTCTGGAGGTGAGTTCATGACCTGCCCGTTACACCAAGTCACTGACTGTCCTCAGCGAGGAGAACATAGCATTGAAAATGAATTGATTTTTCGGAGCAATACAGGCTTCATCTTTCACGACTCCAGAGGATTTGAGGCTGGTTCAGAGGAGGAGGTAAAGTTGATGAAGAAATTTCTCATGGACCGTGCAGCCACAACGAAATTAGAAAAGCGAATCCATGCAATATGGTAAGGTCATACTATAACTGAGTAACAGATAACTGATCCTAAGTGGGGCAGGTATTGTATTCCATTGACTGATTCTGAAAGGCCAATTTTGGCTGCAGAAGAGCTCTTCTTCAATGAATGCAACACAGGAAATGGTGAGATAGTCTGTTATGGTAATAGCACAGGGTTCTGAAAATACATGGGATAGTTCCTGTGATTGTGGTGTTGACCAAGGCTGATGCCTTGGAATTAGAGGCAATTGGGCATCTTAGGGATGAAGGGTTGACAGTGAAAAAAGCAAAGTTACAGGCAGGGGAATTAGTCAAACAGCTACTGATAGAGGTGAAGAAACGAGTTGAAGACCAGTTGGCAGAGTGCAAGTACCATCCTAATGACTGTTTGGCACTGTCTGGGGGGTATCAATTCATTTAGGTGTAGGCTTGTGCTGATTTTGCTTATATGTGCAGGTATGAATAAAGCCAATGCAGATTGCGACCCACTTCTAAGGTGCACAACCAATGCACTGGATGATATGGGAGTGCAACAGCTTCTGATGTCAGCACAACAAGTCAATTTCAACCTGAACATTGAATATGCTGTCAAGTAAGAAGGTTACCTTCCTGTGGCTGTTACATAATGGAACTGATCATTTGTAGATACATTATGAAGAAAGCATATGGTCCATTTGACAAAAAAGCATTGGAGTTTGGGATTCTGGATTGGATGCCATATCTAAAGGTATTGTCAGCATTGGTATTGCTTATCATGTTAATGGAGATCTGTTTATAGGTGATTGGTTGTCTGGTGAATGCAACAGAAGGCAGCTAATCATACAATGGTACATGGGTTACTATTGTGGCCTGTTGCCTTGACAGAGAGTAAGTGATGTCATGGCAGGACCAGCTGGGTGTCTTCTCACTGCCTTCACCCCCACTCTGGTCCTGTTGCCTTGACAGAGAGTGAGTGATTTCATGGCAGGTCCAGCTGGATGTCTTCTCACTGTCTTCACCCCCACTCTGGTCCTGTTGCCTTGACAGGGAGTGAGTGTTTTCATGTCTTCACCCCCACTCTGATCCTGTTGCCTTGACAGGCTGTGAGTGATTTCATGGCAGGTCCAGCTGGGTGTCTTCTCACTGTCTTCATCCCCACTCTGGTCCTGTTGCATTGACAGGATGTGAGTGATTTCATGGCAGGTCCAACTGGGTGTCTTCTCACTGACTTCACCCCCAACCTGGTCCTGTTGCCTTGACAGTGGGTGAGTGATTTCATACCAGGTCCAGCTGGGTGTCTTCTCACTGTCTTCACCCTCACTTCCTGTTGCATTGCCAGGAAGTGAGTGATTTCATGTCAGGTCCAGCTGGTTGTCTCCTCACTGTCTTCACCCCCACCCTGGTCCTGTTGCCTTGACAGTATGTGAGTGATTTCATGGCAGGTCCAGCTGGTGTCTTCTCACTGTCTTCACTCCCACTCTGGTCCTGTTGCCTTGACAGAGAGTGAGTGATTTCATGTCTTCACCCCCACTCTGATCCTGTTGCCTTGACAGGCTGTGAGTGATTTCATGGCAGGTCCAGCTGGGTGTCTTCTCACTGTCTTCACCCCCACTCTGATCCTGTTCCCTTGATAGGGTGTGAGTGATTTCATGGCAGGACCAGCTGGTTGTCTCCTCACTGTCTTCACTCTCACTCTGGTCCTGTTGCCTTGACAGTTGGTGAGTGGTTTCATGGCAGGTCCAGATGGGTGTCTTCTCACTGTCTTCACCCCCACTCTGCTCCTGTTGCTTTGACAGGATGTGAGTGATTTCATGGCAGGTCCAGCTGGTTGTCTCCTCACTGTCTTCACTCCCACTCTTGCCCTGTTGCCTTGACAGTCTGTGAGTGATTTCATGGCAGGTCCAGTTGGGTGTCTTCTCACTCTTTTCACCCCCACACTGGTTCTGTTGCCTTGATAGTGGGTGAGTGATTTTATACCAGGTCCAGCTGGGTTTCTTCTCACTATCTTCACCCCCACTCTGGTCCTGTTGCCTTGACAGCCTGTGAGTGATTTCATGGCAGGACCAGCTGGGTGTCTTCTCACTGTCTTCACCCCCACTCTGGTCCTGTTGCCTTGACAGAGAGTGAGTGATTTCATGGCAGGACCAGCTGGATGTCTTCTCACTGTCTTCACCCCCACTCTGATCCTGTTCCCTTGATAGGGTGTGAGTGATTTCATGGCAGGACCAGCTGGTTGTCTCCTCACTGTCTTCACTCTCACTCTGGTCCTGTTGCCTTGACAGTTGGTGAGTGGTTTCATGGCAGGTCCAGATGGGTGTCTTCTCACTGTCTTCACCCCCACTCTGGTCCTGTGGCCTTTACAGTGGGTGAGTGATTTCATACCAGGTCAAGCTGGTTTTCTCACTGTCTTCACCCCCAACCTGGTCCTGTTGCCTTGACAGTGTGTAAGTGATTTCATGGCAGGTCCAGCTGGGTTTCTTCTCACTGTCTTCACCCCCACTCTGCTCCTGTTGCCTTGACAGTCTGTGAGTGATTTCATGGCAGGTCCAGCTGGGTGTCTCCTCACTGTCTTCACCACCACTCTGATCCTGTTGCCTTGACAGTCTGTGAGTGATTTCATAGCAGGTCCAGCTGGGTGTCTCCTCACTGTCTTCACTCCCACTCTGGTCTTATTGCCTTGACAGTGGGTGAGTGATTTCATAGAGGTCCAGCTGAGTGTCTTCTCACTGTCTTCACCCTCACTGCCTGTTGCATTGCCAGGAAGTGAGTGATTTCATGTCAGGTCCAGCTGGTTGTCTCCTCACTGTCTTCACTTCCACTCTGGTCCTGTTGCCTTGACAGCCTGTGAGTGATTTCATGTCAAGTCCAGCTAGTTGTCTCCTCACTGTCTTCACTCTCACTCTGGTCCTGCTGCCTTGACAGTCTGTGAGTGATTTCATGGCAGGTCCAGCTGGGTGTCTTCTCACTGTCTCCACCCCAACTCTGATCCTGTTGCCTTGACAGTGGGTGAGTGATTTCTTAGCAGGTCCAGCTGGGTGTCTTCTCACTGTCTTCACCCCAACTCTGGTCCTGTTGCCTTGACAGGGAGTGAGTGATTTCATGGCAGGTCCAGCTGGGTGTCTTCTCACTGTCCTCACCCTCACCCTGGTCCTGTTGCCTTGACAGTCTGTGAGTGATTTCATGGCAGGTCCAGCTGGGTGTCTCCTCACTGTCTTCACTCCCACTCTTGTCCTGTTGGCTTGACAGTCTGTGAGTGATTTCATGGCAGGTCCAGCTGGGTGTCTTCTCACTATCTTCACCCCACTCTGGTCCTGTTGCCTTGATAGTGGGTGAGTGATTTTATACCAGGTCCAGCTGGGTGTCTTCTCACTGTCTTCACCCACACTCTGGTTCTGTTGCTTGACAGTCTGTGAGTAATTTCATACCAGGTCCAGCTGGGTGTCTCCTCACTGTCTTCACCCTCACTCTGGTCCTGTTGCCTTGACAGCAAGTGAGTGATTTCATGGCAGGTTTAGCTGGGTGTCTTCTAACTGTCTTCACCCCCACTCTGGTCCTGTTGCCTTTACAGTGGGTGAGTGATTTTATGGCTGATCTAGCTGGGTGTCTTCTCACTTTCTCCACTCCCACTCTGGTTCTTTTGCCTTGACAGAGGGTGAGTGATTTCATGGCAGGTCCAGCTGGGTGTCTTCTCACTTTCTTCACCTCCACTCTGGTCCTGTTTCCTTGCCAGGAAGTGAGTCACTTTGCAGGTCCAACTGGGTGTCTTCTCACTCCTTTCACCCCCACACTGGTCCTGTTTTCTTGACAGAGAGTGAGTGATTTCACAGCAGATCCAGCTTGGTGTCTTCTCACTGTCTTTATCCCCATTTCCTGTTGCATTGACAGGAAGTGAGTGATTTCATGTCAGGTCCAGCTGGTTGTCTCCTCACTGTCTTTACCCCCACTCTGGTCATTTTGTCTTGACAGAAAGTGGGTGATTTTATGCCATATACAGCTGGGTGTTTTATCACCATCTTCACCCCCACTTTGGTCCTGTTCCTTTGACAGAGAGTGAGTGATTTCATGCAGTGGGGCATTTTCTCATGATCTTCACTCCCACTCTGTTCTTCTTACCTTGCCAGAAAGTGAGTAGTTTCCTCTTGGGTCCAGCTGAGTACTTTTCAATTGTCTATCACTCACACTTTGTACCTGTTATCCTGATAGTGTGTGAGTAATTCTGTACTACATCTAGCTGCATCTCTTCTCACTACCTTTAATCGCACTCTGGCATTGCCATATTTACAGCTGGTGAGTGATTTCACCTCAAATCTGGCTGGATATGATTCCTTATTGTCTCACTGTCTTTACTATCATCCATTTTCTTGATAGAGTGTGAGTGACTCAATCCCAGGTCTACTTTGTACTTTCTCACTATTATTATTCTCACAATAATTTTGGTGTGTCAATAGACAGTGAGTGATGTCATGTATATATTATTATACTATCATACTAATGTCCTGCCTTTCCATTTCTTCAGCAAGTCAGTCAATTTCTATCATTAGCCTCTTATGGCCATTATTGTGCACTTTTCTCACATTACTTCTTTAGGATGTTAGTCATTTCTATACCTTCTTTACAGTGCTGATCCTTTACGTATTTTACATTTTCTAGGCAGTAAGTTATCATTTTCTCATTCACTGATATGTTCCCATATGTTCCCTTAGAATCTGGTATGTTCTTGTTTTCTGTCCATCATATCTCCATTATATCTCCCACATAGAATGTCAGTCAATTTTTCATGTGTTTATCCTTTGCTTATGATTGACATTGCAACAAAGAGAATACTTTTCATTGATGATTTTGAACTCCCTGTTTTGTGCCCATCTCACATGGAGTCTTCTGTGCAGCAGTGCATAATGCATGGTGCTGGTGAGCCACATCCATTCCTTATCCACAATTTCTAAATTTGTCAAAGGATGTATCCTCATCTTTGAATACTCCTACTTCTATTTACAAGCAAAAGCAAATCAGAAGGACATCATTGCACTTGCAGTTAAGGAATACCAAGAGTCTAGGATTCAAAGTACTATTGTTGCAGCCCTCCAAAACACTATCCAGGAATATAATGAAGAGCATATCAAATTACAGCAGGCCATTTTTGATATCATTGTGGAAAACCGCATGTGTAAGTTTGCATTATTTATAAATACATAAAATCTTGAATCAAGTATTGTCTCAGCAAAAAAATTCAATTTAGCACAGCAGTCAGAAAATCAGGCTTGATCAAACCTGATTTTTTTGTTGATAGGTAAGCTTCTGCCCATGCTATGATTCCAAATTGAATATATATCAACACCTTGATCTAGTACAAAGCAATTTTCTCCTTCCTAATGACATCAACTGTCTAAATAGATTGTGTTTTGTTGAAGAAAGCATGCTCTATGATACATGCATTCTAAGGGGGTTAATTAAATGAGTTCAGGTTGGGGTGGGGTACAGGTAGGTACAATCAATCAAATCACATAATGCACCTACTTTGTCATGTGTGACATGGTCAGATGAGAGTGAAAATCAGCCATGTGTCATGGGCCAGCAGAGAACAAGGATTAACTATTATTAGTGTTTAAAGGTCCAGTCCTAGGACCACAGAAAAACTGGGACTGGACCAGACCACAACCAAAAAAGACCAATGAAAGACCAGTTTGGTCTTTCATTGGTCTTGGTCTTGGTCTTTTTAAAATTTCTCAGACCAACCAAAAACCAGTCCTGACAGGTCACAACTAGTCTTACAGCTACTAGTAGATCAGGTAAAAATTTTATTAACTAACTATGCAGTATAACAAAACAAAGTAAATAAAAGGATGTTGTCATCATTGTTGGGTGAGGATGGGGCTGGAGGTGATGGCTGGAGATGGTGACCATGTTGTCATGGCTGGAGGTTGTCGTGTCACTGTCACCATCACCATCATCCTCTTTGTTGTTGTGCCATGGCCATGTTATTGTTGTTGTTGTTGTTGTTGTTGTTGTTGTCATGGCACTGTGGCACTGGCCACAGGTGTCACATCAACATCATCTTCATCATTGTGCTGTGGCCATATTGTCATCATCATTCCCATCATCATCATCATCACTGTGTTGTGGCCATGTGGCTATCATTGTTGTCCCACAGACATCACTTTGTTGTTGTTGTCACTGTGGTGTGGCCATAGAGTTTTAAAGTCCAGTCCCAGGACCAGTAAAAGACTGGAGACCAGACTGGACTTATTGTGTTAAGACTGGTCTTTCAGTCTTGGTTTCTCACAATTCACAGTCTCACTGGTCTCAGTCCCACTCAGTGACACAAAGGGTTAAATTTTTTCAAAACTGGTCAGGACTGGTCTTAGTTGGGACCAGTCCAAAAAATCTACACTACATAGGTATCATAAGTGCGACAGTCTCTACTGAAGGTCTAGCAAGGATCTCATCATCCTTGGCAAGATCTTCATCAATCTGATGCAACTCCTTGAAGTCGTCCAACCAAACCTCTTCCACTTGACTTGAATTCTCAGCAGCACGATCCAGTATTGATTTGTGCCAGGTATGTTTCATGACTTGCAGTTCTTCAAATTGGTCAGATCCTAGATGTGAGTGTTGGTCAGTAGCAATCCCAGCACCTGCAGAAAATAGCCATTCACATGGAATGGAAGTGGCAGGGATTGCACACATGTCATGAGCAATGAGCACAAATGTTGGATATATATTGCTGTGCTTCTGTAGATCAATAAATGTATGCAGTCATCAAATGTGATGACTTACTGCTGTCATGCACCAAACAGGTTTGGTACAGTGAACATGGAAGATAATGTCAATATCAAGATGATCCTGATGTGAAGGACGAGCACTATGGAGCCTCATTGTAGCCATCTATCACATAAGAAGACTATCCTGGAGCAAGAGATGACTGCTGACATCTAGCAATCATCACTCGCACAAGAACTGCCAAGAAGCAGAAGAACCTAGTGAATAATGACCATTATGGTATGAGAAAGGAATGCAGACTATTGCAGTCCAACTCCCATATCAGAACAAACAAAGAAGCTGAAGAATTGATGGAGAAATGAAGAAAGAAGAGAAGAAATGATTTTAGCACCCAAATGTCATTTTTAGGCACCCTGTGCCAGCATTCTGATTTCTTGAATAGCTCTGCCATTTTTTAAGCTATCAGGCAGTGACTATACTGTCAGAGAGCCTAGAGCATGGTCTATCTGCCATTTGAATCATTTGCACAATGGGACATTGCAATGCCATCAGGGTGCAGTTGACCATCTGCAAAAGAAGGAATCACATGGCAGGCCCTAAGCACATTAACCAAGTCAACAAAGCCAAATGTGTCCTCATTGGCCATCAGTAAGAACTTGATGGTATCTGGTACATGTTGCTCCCAGCCTAAACAGTCCTGGACTATTTCAAACCACCTTACCCACAAAAACTTGATCTGATGTGATAGGAAGTCCTTGGATCTGGGTCCAGTGTATATTATGTTGGCATGAAAGATGCCCAAGATGCGAGCATAGGAAAAGGGGTGATCTTTGCCATCTGAATTGGACAGCAACATGATGTCCTGGTGATCAGTATGAAGGTTGACAGAGTCCAATTTGTGCCAAAGGTCATAAGTGGTATAATTAATGCAAAGCAAATGGTGTCATGCACCAAACAGGTTTGGTACAGTGAACACAGAAGATAACGTCTATATCAAATGATCCTGATGTGAAGGATGAGCACGACGGAGCCTCATCGTAGCCATCTATCACACAAGAAGACTATCCTGATGCAAGAGACAACTGCCGACGTCTAGCAGTCATCACTCGCACAAGAACCACCAAGAAGCAGAAGAAACTGAAGGAATAACGTCCATTATGGTATGAGAAAGGAATGCAATCTACTACAGTCCAACTCCCATACCAGAACGAGCAAAGAAGCTGAAGAATTGATGGAGAAACAAAGGAAAGAAGAGAAGAAACAACGTTAGTGCTCAAATGTCATTTTTAGGCGCCCAGTGCCGGCATTCCAAT
>Ga0307518_10002239_pt1 | contig 14155 bp, 9 predicted proteins | sample 25_EM_MG_FD_203889 | JGI IMG/M metagenome (GOLD analysis project Ga0307518, IMG submission 203889) | Populus trichocarpa ectomycorrhiza microbial communities from riparian zone in the Pacific Northwest, United States - 25_EM | ecosystem: Host-associated > Plants > Roots > Unclassified | place...
CCCATCTCCCGGTAGACCAGGCCGAGCGCCGGGGTGAGCACGATGTTGACACCGGCGGCCAGCGCGGTCGAGCACTCCCCGGACAGCAGCGAGTTGACCGCCAGATGCACGGCGACCAGCGACGAGGAGCAGGCGGTGTCCACCGCGAGGCTGGGGCCCTTGAGGTTGAGGTGGTACGAGATCCGGTTGGCGGTCATCCCGGCGCTGCTGCCGGCGCCGATCTGCGGGGTGATCCTCGCGTAGTCGGCCATGTGCAGCTGCGCCCACTCGCTGCCCATCACCCCGACGAAGACACCGGTGTCGCTGTCGGCCAGCGAGGACGGGGAACGGCCGGAGTCCTCCAGGGCCCGCCAGGCGCACTGCAGCAGGATCCGCTGCTGGGGGTCCATGGCAGCAGCCTCACGGGGTGCCACGGTGAAGAAGTCGTTGTCGAAGACGGCGGCGTCGTCGATGAAGCCGCCCCGCACGCTGTCGTCGAAGCCGGGGCCGGCGCGGTCGGCGGGCAGCGGGCCGATCGCGTCGCCCCCGCGCATCAGCAGGTCCCAGTAGGCCTCGGTTCCGTGGGCCGCGGGGAACACGCAGTCCAGGCCGACCACCGCCACGGAGTTCACCGCTGCCATCCGTTCGCCGTGTCCACGCCGCGCGCCACAAGATGCGCCGCGAGTTCGGCGACCGTGGGATAGTCCCAGGCCAGGGATGGTTCGACGGTGATACCGAAGTCGTCCTCGATGTCGCCGCACAGGCTCAGCGCGCACACGGAGTCCATGCCGTACTCGGCCAGCGGCACCGTCGGGTCAATGCTCTCGGGCAGACGGTCCAGGTAGACCGCCAGGTGCGTGGTCAGCCACTGATGCAGCGAGACCTCGGCGTGCCGCGGCGGGGAGAAGGTCATCCCTGAAGGCTCCTTGTCCTGATGTTCTGGGCCCGCTCAGCCCGGAAGCGGTGTGTTGTAGAGGTCGAAACTGCGCCGGTCCCCGTAGCGGGCCAGGACTTCCTGGTGGATCCGCGCGGTGCAGTCGGCGGGCAGGTCGGCGGCGGGGGTGCCCAGCCGCTGGGCGATGCGGTGCAGGGCGGCGGCCGCCCAGGCCGGGTCGGCCAGGAACGGGTCGGGTCCGCGCTGGTTGTGCCACCACACGCCCAGTACGCAGGCGGCGGCGAGGACGAGGACATAGCGGTCGGTCAGGGCGAACCAGGCCGGGCCCACCGGGGCGGCGGCGTCCGGGGCGGGCAGCGCGAGCACCCGGCTGCGCAGTTCGTGCAGTTCGGCCGTCATCTGCCCGGCCAGATCGCGCAGTGCACGCTCGGTCGCGGTGGCGCCGGGCAGGGACGCGGCGGCCTCCAGGAGCGTGGCGCTGACGCTGTCGCGGCCGCACGCCAACGACAGCCGGCCGTAGTCGAACGGCGGCATCGCGGCGCCGGGGCGAAACAGCGCGGCGGGCGCCTCGGCGCCGGTGAACCAGGATGTCTCGGCGAGCGGTCTGAGCTGCGGGATGATCGTCGCCTGGCAGGCGACGGTGCCCGCGTGGCCGAGGCTGACCACCGGCACGTCCCGCAGGTGCTTCTGGAAGACGCCGACGGTCCCTTCACGGGCGTAGATCTGCGAGCCGAGCACGGTCGCCAGGTCGTACATGGTGTCGCTGAGCACCCGCGGCAGCAGCAGTTTGACCGCCGAGGAGTACACGCTGGTCTCGGCGGGCAGCAGGTGCAGTGCCCTGGTCGCGACGACCGCGAGGCAGTCGTACAGCAACAGGTTGACGAAGGCTCCGGCGAGGGTGCCCGCCGTGTGCTGGGGGTCGGCCGGGCCCGTGCCGGCCCGTCCGGGTCCCTGGGTGCGGTCCACCAGGACGGCGGTGCGCAGTCCCGTGTCCACTGCGGCACAGACCAAGGACGCCATCAGGGTACGGCTGACCTGGAAGGAGCGCAGCGCGGTCACCGTGCCGCTGCCCAGCGGGCCGAGCAGTGTGTCCTGGGGCACGACACACCCGTCGAGTTCCACGCCGGCGAAGAAACAGCCCCGCAGGCCCAGGGCGGCCGGGCGGCGGGTGACGCGGTAGCGGTCGGCGGGCAGCGTGTGCGGGTCGAGCAGCAGCGCCGAGTGGCAGCCCGTGGTGCCCGCACGGGGTTCGGTACGGCAGAACAGCACCAGGGCATCGGCCCGGTGCAGGTTGTTGACGACCGGTTTCCCGCCCGTGATCGACAGGGCGCCGCGGCGCGTTTCGGCGCGCACCTGGCTGCGCACGAAGTCGTTGGTGTGCGCGGTCTCGTGCTGGGCGATGGCCGCCTTGGAGCCTCCGAGCAGCAGGTCCGCCATCCAGGCCCGCTGGCCCGCGCCGCCGTGCATCCACACGTCGGACGCGGCCATGAAGGTGGTCATGCCGTAGCCGGTGCCGAGTGCCACGTCGCGGCGGAAGACCGGGCGCATCACCCGCAGCAGGGTCTCGGCCGAGTCGAAGTTCCCGCCCAGTTCCTTCGGCACGAACTCGCGGTTCATACCGAAGTCGTCGAGCAGGCCCTCCGCGTCGGCGGACAGCGCGGCGCGCCGGTCGGCCTGCAGCAGGGCCCGGTAGCCGACCGGATTGCCCGGCGCCGCCGGATCGCCCAGCAGATCCTCCAGGCGGGCGACGCGGGCCGGGGCCTCGCTGTCGCGCCAGCCGGGCGGGGACTCCTGCTGGGCCGGCAGCACGGACGGCGGCCCGGAGTTCACCACGAGGCGCTCCGCGCCATGTCGCCCGCGGGCCGCGCGGCACTGCCGATCAGGGCGCGGACAGCCGGGTCGAGGACCTCGTGGAGCGGGGTGAACTCCCCCTGCAGGAACAGCCGGCGCATCAGGGTGCGCTGGATCTTGCCGCTGGTGGTGCGGCGCAGGGTGCCCGGCCGCACCAGGAGGATGTTGCCGGCCGGGACGTCGAAGTCCTGTCCCACGAGCGCCTGGACGCGCCGGGCCAGGGCGCGCAGGCGTTCGGTGTCGGCGCGGGGGGCGCGCACCTCGTGGACCACGACGAGCTGCTCGCGGTCGGCGTCGACGGTGAACACCGCTCCGTGTCCGGCACCGAGCGCGGGGCTGATGTCGCGGATCGCCCACTCCACGTCCTGCGGATAGATGTTGCGCCCGTTGAGAATGATGACTTCCTTCAGCCGGCCGGTGATGTACAGCTCGCCGTCGTCGACGGCACCCAGGTCGCCGGTGCGCAGGAAGCCGCCGTCGGCGCCGTCGGCGCCGTCGAGGGAGGCGTGGAAGGTGCGGGCGGACTCCAGCGGCTGTCGCCAGTAGCCCTGGGCGACACTGTCGCCGCGCAGCCAGATCTCGCCGACGCGGCCGGCGGGCAGTTCGCGGCCGGCGACCGGGTCGACGACACGCAGGTCGAAGTCGTGCACCCGGCCGGCGCCGACCAGGGTGCGGGTGGCGGTCGCCGGGGTCGGGGCGCGCAGTTCGTCGTGTTCGAGGGCTCCCGCGTCGACGGTCACCCGGCGGGCGGGTGCCCCCGGGCGGCCGCCGGAGACGACCAGGGTGGCCTCGGCGAGGCCGTAGCCCGGGTAGAGGCTCTCGGCGCGCAGTCCGGCCGGGGCGAAGCGGCGGGCGAAAGCGTCCAGGGTGGCCGCGCGTACCGGTTCGGCGCCGCACAGAGCCAACCGCCAGCCGGAGAGATCCAGTTCGGCCAGCTGGGCGTCGGTGATGCGGCGGGTGCACAGGTCGTAGCAGAAGTTGGGGCCGCCGCCCACCGTCAGGCCGTACTCGCCGATCGAGCGCAGCCAGCTGACAGGGCGTTTGATGAAGGAGATCGACGGCAGCTGGACGCACAGGGTGCCCAGCCACAAGGGGTGCAGGACGTGCGCGATCAGGCCCATGTCGTGGTAGTGCGGCAGCCAGCTGGTGAAGCGGTCGGCGGCGGTGGTACCCAGCAGGCGCTGCAGTGCCTCCTGGTTGGCCAGCAGGTTGCGGTGGGTGACCATGACGCCGCGGGGCTTGCTGGTCGAGCCGGAGGTGTACTGCAGGAAAGCGAGGTCGTCGGGGCCGGTGTGCGGGGCTCGCCAGGTGTCGGGGTCGGCCAGGTCGTCCAGGTCGGTGGCGAGGCAAACCGTTTCCCCTCGGCCGGAGACGGCCAGCCACAGCGAGGTGTCCGCCGCGTGCTCGGAGTCGGTCAGCACCAGGCGGCCCCCGGTGTCCTTGAGAATGCCGGACACCCGTTGCAGCCGCTCGCCGCGCTCCCCGGGCAGCGGCGCGGGCACGGCGACCGCACCGGCGTACAGACAGCCGACGAAGGCGACGAGGAACTCCGGGCCCGGCGGGTACAGCAGCAGCACGGGCTGCCCCTGGGCGCCGTGTTCGCGCAGCCGCACCGCCAGGGCACGGGCCCGGCGGTCGAGTCCGGTGTAGGTGAGGTGTTCGGGACCGCCGGGATCGCGCAGGAAGATCTGGGCGTCCGCGTCGCCGAGGGCGGCGGCGCGGTCCCGTATCAGCTGGGTGAAGGTGGTGAAAGCAGCGGTCAACGTCAGCCCCCTAGTCACGTACTCGCAACGGGGCAAAGGGTGCCCCTCTTGCCGCCGAATCCCGCTCATGCTCAGGTCACGGGCTAAAGCGCCGCTTGCGATACGGCAACCCGTCCGACGGATTTAGGGGTACGCCTGTCCGAATTCCGGGGGTGGCCGCTGCCTACAGTGGAAGCGCGGGACCTGCCGTCGTACGCCGGCCGCCCGCCCAGGGAACGGGCCCCCGGCGTCACGGGGCACCGCCCTTTCCGAGCGAAGGCCGAGAACCAGGGGGTGTCCTGCAGGGCGGACGGGCCCGCAGCACCGGGGCCGCGGACCGCCCGATGTCCCCTCCGGCCTGTGCGATTGCCGAAGAAGGCGGGGGAAAATGCGTTTTCGGATTCTGGGCCCACTGGAAGTCACCTCGCCCGGGGCGGCCATGCCGGTCGCTCCCCGGGCTGCGAAGATCCGTGCGGTGCTCGCCACCCTGCTGGTCAGAGCCAACGAGATCGTCTCCGTGGACAGCCTCATCGACGAGCTGTGGGGGGAGAATCCGCCGCGCACGGCGACGACCACCCTGCAGGTCTACATCTCTCAACTGCGCAAGCTGCTGCACACCGCCGACCCCGAGTACGGGCGGGACGCGCTGGTCACCCGGCCGCCGGGATACGCACTGCACCTGGATCCGGCGCAGCTGGACCTGACGGTGTTCGAGGAACTGCACCAGAACGGCCGGGCGGCGCTGCTGCACGGCGAGCACGAGGCCGCCGTGGACCTGCAGCGCCGGGCGCTGGCCCTGTGGCGTGCGCCACTGGCCTCCGACACCCCGCACGGAGCGCTGCTCGCCCGCACCGCGGTGCGGCTGGCCGAGGTCCGGGCCGCCGCCCTGGAGCAGCGCATCCGGGCCGAGCTGCAGCTCGGAGGCCACCAGCACCTGGTCGGTGAACTCCAGTCGGCGGTCGCCGAGATGCCGATGCGCGAGGAGTTCCACGCGCTGCTGATGGTCGCGCTGTACCGCACCGGGCGGCAGGCAGACGCGCTGCGGGCCTTCGCCCAGCTGCGGCAGGCGCTGGTGGAGGAGCTGGCGATAGAGCCGGGGCCGCAGCTGCAGCATCTGCACCAGCGGATCCTCACCGGCGACGCCGAACTGCTGCGCCCGGCGGCACGGGCCGCCGCGACGCCGTCCCCGGCGCCGGCCGCCGGGGCGGGGCCGCGCGTCAGGCTGCCGGGGCGGGCACTGGACCGGCTGCCCGCGCGCGACCCGGTGTTCGTGGGCCGCGCCGAGGACCTGGACCGGCTGGGCTCGCTGCTGCGCGACGTGCCCGCCGGCGGCTGTGTCGTCCTCGCCGGGGCGGCCGGCACCGGCAAGACGGCGCTGGCCGTCACCGCCGCCCACGAACTGGGTGACCTCTTCCCCGACGGCCGGGTCTTCCTCGAACTGGGCGGCCAGGACGCGGCGGACCCGGCGGGCGCGCTGACGGCGCTGCTGCGCCGGTTCGGGGTGAACGGGCCGCTGCCCGCGCACGAGGGTGAACTCCGCCGTATCCTGCACCGGCTGACCGACGGCCGGCGGATGCTGCTGGTCCTGGACGGCTGTGCCTTTCCGGCGCAGGTGCGGCCGTTGCTGCCGGACACCGCGGGCAGCACCGCGCTGCTCACCTGCCGTCAGGTGCCCCACGGGCTGACCGGCCGGCTGCTGGAACTGAACGCGCTGCCCCAGGACGAGGCGCGGCAGCTGTTCACCGCGGCAGCGGGCCGGCTCGTGCCGCAGCACGGCGGCGAGGCGGCGGTGCGGGAGATCGCCGCGCTGTGCGAGGGACTGCCGCTGGCACTGCGGGCCGCAGCGGCCCGGCTGGCCTCCCGGCCCCACTGGGGGCCGGAGATGCTGGCCGCCCGGCTCCGGGACGAAGCGCGGCGGCTGGCCGAACTGAGCGCCGCGGCACCCGGCTTCCACGACCGGCTGCGCTCCTCCTACGAGGAGACCGCGCCGGCGCTGCGGCGCGCGTTCCGGCTGCTGGGGCTGGTGCCCGCAGGAGCGTTCGGGCCGAGGACCGCGGCCGCCGCCCTCGGCGAGGACATCCCCAAGGCCGGTGAACTGCTGCGGGGGTTGGCCGAGGCACGTCTGCTGCAGCAGGTCGCAGGCGGTCCGGCCCGTGGCACGCACCACCGGATGCACGAGCTGTGGCGGCTGCTGGCCCTTGAGTGCCTGGCCGCCGAGAGCCCGGCCGACGAGGCGCGCGCGGCGACCGCCCGCCTGGCCGCCGAGTTCACCCTGCAGGTCCGGGGGGCGGACGGTTCCCACGAGACGGGCGGACCCCATCCCCTGGAGTGGTTCGCCCAGCGGCAGGACGGGCTGGTGGCGGCCGTACGACGCTGTCATACGGCCGGGCTGTGGGCCGAGACCGTACGGCTCGCGGACGCCATGACCGGGTTCCTGGAAGCGCGGGCCGCCTGGGAGGCGTGGGAGGCCTGTCACACCCTCGCGCTGAACGCGGCACGGCGGCTGGAGGACCTGGCCGCCGAGGCCCGGCTGCTGCGCTCGCTCGGTGACCTCGCCTGGCAGCGGCGGCGGCTCACAGCGGCCGGCGAGTTCTACGAGCGGGCGCTGCTGACGGCGGACGCGGCACCGGCGGCAGCCGAACGCGGGCGGGCGCTGGTCGGCCTGGCCGACCTGCAGCTGGACGCCGGCGGGCTGGAGGGGGCGGCGGCGCTGCTCTCCCCCGTGCTCGACTCGGTGGCCGGCGATCCGCGCGGCCGCTACGAGGCGTACCGGCTGATGGGGCTGCTGGCGCTGGAGACCGAGGGGCCGGCGGCGGCCGAGACGCATTTCGCCCAGTGCCTGGAGCTGGCGGCGGTGTTGCGGGACCGCCGGCTGGAGTCGTACGCACACCGGTGGCTGGAGCGGGTGCGGGGCACCTGCGCGGAGACCGCGGGCTGGTCGGAGGTGCGGCCCGGGGTGTGGCGGCTGGCCGCGGACGGAGCCTGACACAGTCCGCGCTTTAGCGGACGGGGCGTTGATGCCGGGTGAGCCCCGGGTGCACAGGTGCCGGGGCCCGTCCCGGTCCGTACACCGTGAGGAGGATCCATGTCCGACCCCGCCGACGTCCCCGCGCAGGCCACCGCCGCGGCCACCGCGGCCGCCGCGGCCGAGCAGGAGGCTGCGGAGAGCGCCCCCCGGCTGCAGGCCGCCGTGACGGCCGACCTGGAGGAACTGGTCGCCGAACTCGACGAGGAGGAGGCCCTGGGCACCTGACCCGCCCGTCCGGTCTCCCCGGACGGCCGGCGCCCGCGTCCGGCGGGCCGCCGTCCGGGGACACCGGACGACCGGACGCGCGCTGCGGGAAAGGGATCCGGGGGAATGCGCCGGGCCGTCGGGGGCGAGGGGAGCGGGGTGGTGGGGACATGAGCGGGGCGCACACCGCCCGGGTGGCGTTGCTGCGCGGCTACGCGCCCGCCGTGGCCGTCTACCGCGATCACCGGCGGCAGCTGCAGAAGGAGGCCGTGCTCGGACGGGGGCCGCTCGTGCCGGCGCTGCTGGCGGGGCACGGGGCCGCACTGGCCCGGCTGCGGGAGGCCGGGTGGCTGCGGCGGCTGTCGGACGCCACCTGCCGGCAGGTCGCGGCCGTCCTGGCGGGCGGGCGCTACCGGAGCCTGATTCCGTTGCGCACCGAGGACTTCATGCCGCTGATGGAGCTGCGGCTGCCGTTCCTCGCCGACACGACCGTGCTGCGGCATCCCACCCACGCGCCCGCCGCCGAGCTCCTGCCCCGGCTGACGCCGCTGCGCCACCGCGCCCGGCAGATCCGCCAGATCCTCGCCCAGTCCCGGCTCGACCTGCCCGTCCCGTTCCGCAGCATCGACGACGGCGGCCGTCTCATCGTGCACGGCCAGGACGCGCCCACCGTGGAGGCACTCGCCGGCATCGCCCACGAGCTGGGCCACTGCCTGTACGAACGGGCCCGCCCGGTGCGCTGCGTACTGGGCCAGCTCGCCTCCGAGCGGCTGGCGCAGCGGCTGGAGGAACAGGTGGTGGCCGCCTATCTGCGGCGCTACGGCAGCGGCGAGGAGTACCGCCAGTGGTGGGTGTGCCAGCGCCGCCAGGACGCGCTGAACCTGCACTACTTCCTCGCCGAGCGCACCGCGATGTACGGCACCCCGCCCCCGGTCCCCGTCGCCGGGCCGGCCCTCGACGCCACCAGCGTCTTCCGCGAGTCCCTGTTCACCCTCCCCGGCTACCAGGTGGTGTACGCGCGGGCCTCACTGGCCCGGCTGCCCGCCGCCGTGCCGGCCGTCCCCGCCTGCGCCGCTGCGAAAAGGAACCCATGAAGACCACCCGGAGGTCACCCGTGGCCGACCCTCGGCCACCCTGCCCGCAGGGCGGGGCCGCCGTCCTGGAGCCGTCCCCGGCACTGACCGGGATCGACACCGTGCGCAGGCGCTACGCCGGACTGTCGGCCCGGGCCGAAGGAGTACCTCCCGGCCGGGCGCTGCCGGGCGGGGCGCTGCCGCCGTATCTGTGCGGGCGCCTCAACCACGGCCGGTGGCCGGCCGGTCCGCCCGGCAGCGAGATGCTGGGGTGTGCGGACGCGTCCCTGGTGGAGTTCGGGACCGGGGCCCTGCGGCTGCGCTACGCGACCGGGCTGAGCCCGGACGTGATGCGGGAGCTGAACCTGCCGGGCTACCGCACGGTGCTGCCGGGGCCGCGCACCACCGCCCGGCTGACCGAGGCCGTGGACACGCTGCCCGAGCTGTCGCCGTGGGCGGCGGCGGTGGTCGGGGACTTCGTGGGGGCGGTGGTGCTGCTCAAGCCGCGGCCCGATCTCGCTCCGCTGGGCGAGACGATGTCCTCGTGCTCGTTCGCGAGCCTGCCGTTCACCGTGTTCCTGACCGGCCTCGGGCTGCACCGGCTGCCGCCGGGTTTCATGTTCACCGAGCCCTCGGTCTACAGCCTGCAGGAGTCGCTGCTCCATGAGGCGCTGCTGCTGTGGCTGAACGAGGCCGAACGGGTCGCGGCTCCCTTCTGCGCTGCGCGGGACCGCGCCACGAAGGTGTACGTGTCGTGGCACAACGAGTGGTGGAGCGCGGGAGGCTGTCTGCGCGAGCTGTTCGTGTACGCCCATCTGCCGGCCCTGCGGGCGGCGGCGCTGGAGCGGACCTCGGGGCCGCGGGCCGCACTGCTGGAGGAGGCGCTGCGGTCGGCCGACGCCTGCGCGCGGGAACTGCTGCACAGCCTCACCGCCCGGCGCGAGTTGTTCACCCCGGCCGGGCGGGAGCTGCTGGCGGACCTGGGGCGGCTGCTGCCCCGCCGCCTGCCCCGCCGCTACTCCTGACCTGCGATTCCCCCCTTCCCCGTCCTTCACGGACGGTGCCCGAGGGCGCCACCGGCAGAACCCGGCTGCGGGTTCAGCCGGTGGCGTCACCTCGTGCGGGTACCCGAGTCAGTCGGCGAGTGTCTCGCGGAGCTTGGCCGCGAAGGCCCGCGGGTGCGTCTTGAGGCCTATGTGGCCGCCGGGGAACACCTCCAGGGGGGTACCCAGGCGAGCGGCGAGGGCCTCGGCGCAGCGCCAGGACCAGTTGCGGCCCGAGGCTGCGCCCGCGGCGGGTACGACGCGGGAGGGGGACGTCTTGAGGCGGTCGAGCATGTCGTCGTCGAACTGGTTGCGGCGGAACTGCGGGACTTCCTTGCCCAGGAAGAACTCGATGTTGGCCGCCTGGTCGGTGCTGGTCGGCTCCAGGACGACGCCGGGTTCCACGTCGGCGACGGTCAGGTCGATGTTGTTGAACGCGGCCATCTCCCGCACCGCGGCCCCCCAGCCCTCGGCCCTGTGCACGGCTTCCAGTCCGGCCAGGGCCTGCGCCGCCTCGGCACGCGGGGCGGGGTCGAGCAGGCCCAGTACGAGCGGCTCGTGCGCGACGGCGCGGCGCACCTGCCCGGGGTGGCGGAGCGCCAGGTGCAGGGCGATGTTGGCTCCGATGCTCGACCCCAGGACCAGGGCGGGCTCGTCGGTGAGAGCCGCGAGCAGCAGATGCGCGTCCTCGGCATTGGTCTCGGGGGTGACTGCGTCGACCGGTCCGGGCAGCCGGCTGCGGGACAGGCCCCGGCGGTCATAGGTCACCACGGTGTAGTGACCGGTGAGCAGCCCGACGAGGTCGTCGGTGCGGGAGGCGTCTCCGCCGCCGCCCTGGATGACCAGCAGCAGGGGTCCGGTGCCCCGGACGTCGTAGTGGATGTCGCAGCCGGGTGCGGCCAGGACGGCGGACTTGGCCTCGGTCATGGGAGGGCTCCTGGGACGGTGGGCGGGGTGCGGTGCTACCAGGCGGGGACATCGGTGATGGTGACGACGGCGGACGAGCTGATCCACCCGGGTCCCTGGGAGAGCAGCAGCACGTGGTCGCCGGGCGAGAGTTCGCCGGTGCGCACCAAGTGGTCCAGGGAGATGACCAGGTCGGCGGCGCCGACGTGGCCGACGGAGCGGCCGAAGTCCCAGCTGGAACGGGACATGGGCAGCCCGAGCGGGGCCAGCACCGAGAACTCGATCATGCGGCCGTCCTGGTTGATGGGGATGACCCGGGCCAGGTCGGAGGTGTTGAGGCCGGCATCGACGAGGGACCGGTGGACGATGCCGAGGTCGAACTCGCCGATCCGCTCGACGGTTTCGGCCAGCGACATCTCGCGGTCGTTGAACAGGGCGGCCCGTTCGGCGACCGCGAGTTCCTTGCCGGCGCCGTCCCGGGGCGGCAGCAGGGACTCGTCGCCGCGATGCCACTTCTCCAGTTCGGGCAGGGTGCCGGAGTTGATGGCGCGCAGCTGGGCGAAGCCGCTGCCGGCGCTGATCACGGCCGCGGCGGCACCGTCGGCGAGGATGTAGGAGTCGCCGAAGCCGCGCCAGCGGTCGATGAGGGGGGTGGTGAAGTTCTGGGCGGTGGTGAGCAGGACGGTCTCGACCTCGGCCGCTCCGGTGATCTGGCCGACCGCGATCTCCAGGGCGGCGAGCATGCCGTTGCAGCCCTGCCGGATGTGCAGCGAGGGCACGCTGCCGACACCGAGTTCGCGCAGGATGTAGGCGGGCGGATAGGAGCCGTCGGGGCCCTGGTAGTAGACGCCGCTGTGGATGTGCGACTCGATGTCGCCGGGCTCGGTGCCGGAGCGCTCCAGGGCCCGGCGGGCGGCGGTCACCGCCATGTCGAGGGCGGAGAGGTCGCCGGCGATGTGGGTGCCGGTCAGTCCGCTCGCCTTGTAGACCTCCTCGTCGTACAGGCCGTCCGCGACGCCCTGTTCCGCGCTGGTCCAGTCGGGCAGGAACACGCCGACCGAGTCGATGAAGACGCCTTCTGTTTTCATGCCGGTCTCCTTGGCGTGAACCGGCCCCGGGAGGTGCCCGGGGCCGGACCGGTCAGTGGTCGAGGATCTGCTTCTTGAGGTGGTGGGCCAGTTCGGCCGGGGTCGGCTGGTCGAAGACCACTCCGGGCGGCAGGCGCAGGCCGGTGACCGTGTTGAGCGCGTTGCGCAGGGCGAGGGCGAGCAGCGAGTCGAAGCCGAGTTCGCGGAACTTCTGCTCGGGGTCGATCGCCCCGGGCGTGGCGTGTCCCAGGACGGCGGCGGCGTGGGCACGGACCAGGTCCAGCAGCAGCGTGTCGCGCGCGTCGTCGCCGAGCATGGCCAGCTGCTGCTTGAACGAGGGCCCCTCCTCCCCCGCCGTCTCCCTGGCCCGCCGCCTGGCCGGGCGTCCCAGCAGCGTCCGCAGCAGCGCGGGCGCGCGGCCGGCGTCCGCCTGCCGCGCCAGTTCCTCGAAGGCCGGCCGGGCCGCGATCACGGAGGCCTCGCCCAGGCCGCAGGCGGCGTCGATCAGGTCGAGGAGGCCGGCGGCCGGGACGGGGGCGAGCGCCGGGTCGGTGATGGTCGTCCACGGGCCGTACGCCACCGTCACCGCGGTGTCTCCCGCGGCCCTGCGGCTGTGGGCGAGGGCTTCCTGGTGGGCCTCGACGGCGGCGTCGGCGGCGTGTCCCGTGCCGGCCTGCAGGCCGGCCGCCGGGGTGAGCAGGACGAACGCGCTGACCTCCCGGCCCAGGGTGGCCCTGTGCAGGGCGTGTGCCGTGCCGGTGGCGGTCTCCAGGGCGGTGGCGAGGGTGTCCGGGGTGAGGTCGGCCGCGGCGGCGTACCCGGCCGGGTCGGTTATGTGGACCACGGTCCGCAGGGGGCGGTCCGCGGGCAGCGAGTCCAGCAGTTCGGCCAGTGCCGCCGTGTCCGTGGGGTCCTGCTCGGCAACGGCGACCCGGGCGCCGAGCCCGGTCAGTTCGCCGGCCAGCTCCCACTCGCCCCCGGGTTCCTGGCCGGCCGGCTTGAGCAGCAGCAGGTCCCGTACGCCGTGGACGGTCACGAGGTGCCGGGCGACGAGCGGGCCCAGGGACCCGCCGGCACCGGCGAGCAGGGCGGTTCCGGCCGGGTCGACGACCGGGGCGGCCTGGCCGGGCCGGGCCCGGACCAGCCTCGGGACGCGTACGGTGCTGCGGCGCAGGGCGAGTTGGGACTCGCTGCCGGACAGCGCGGCCACGAGCGAGCGCCAGGACGCCTTGCTGCCGTCGGTGTCGGCGAGCACGAACCGGCCGGGTGCCTCCGCCTGTACGGCACGGACCAGGCCCCACACCTCGGCGGCGTACGGGTCGGGGGTGCCGTGGGCCGGGGTGGCGCCCCGGGTGAGGACCACCATGCGTGCGTCGGCGAACCTGTCGTCGGCGAGCCAGGTGCGCAGTGGCTGCAGCACTCGCGCGGCCACGCCGTGCCGTTCCCCGCCTTGGGGGGCGCCGGAGACCAGCACCACGTCGGGACGTGCGGTGCCGTCGGACTCGATCTTCGCGGCGAGTTCGTCGAGGTCGGGGTAGGCCTCGGCGTAGGTGCCCGCGGCCATGAGTCCGGAGCGGGCCTTGAAGGCGTCGGTGCCGATCACGGCCCAGGTGCGCGGTGTCTGGCGGTCGGGGCGTTCGGCCGGGGCGTCGCTCCAGGCGACCTGGAACAGTGCGTCTCGCTGGGCCGCCCCGGCGTGCCGGATGCGCTGCCCGGTGACCGGCCGCAGGGCAACCGCTTCGACGGTGGCGGCGGGGGTGCCGGTGGCGTCGGCGAGGGTCAGGGTGACCGTGTCGTCGGCGCCGGCCGGGGTGAGCGCGACACGCAGCGTCTGCGCCCCGGCGGCCCGCAGGGACACACCCTGCCAGGAGAACGGCAACCGGATCCCGGCGGCCTCCTGCGGGAGGCGGTCCGCAGCGAGCACGGCGTGCAGGGCGGCGTCCAGAAGCGCCGGGTGGATGCCGAACCCGGCCGCCTCGCCCCGCTGTCCGTCGGCCAGCGCAACCTCCGCGAACACCTCCTCACCACGCCGCCACACCGCCCGCAGACCACGGAAGGCCGGACCATAGCCGTAACCCTGCCCGGCAAGCCGCGGATACACATCCCCGACCTCGACAGCCACCGCGCCCGCCGGCGGCCACACCGTCAAATCCGGACCGGACACCGCCGCTTCGCCGTCCTCCTCCAGCACACCACTGGCATGGCAGGTCCACGAGGACCCCTTGGCCTCTCCGTCGGGGCGCGAGTGCACGCCGACCGTGCGGCGGCCGTCTCCACCCGGTTCACCGACCTCCACCCGCAGCTGGACGCCACCCCGCTCGGGCAGCACCAACGGCTCCAGCAGCG
>Ga0307518_10002240_pt1 | contig 14154 bp, 15 predicted proteins | sample 25_EM_MG_FD_203889 | JGI IMG/M metagenome (GOLD analysis project Ga0307518, IMG submission 203889) | Populus trichocarpa ectomycorrhiza microbial communities from riparian zone in the Pacific Northwest, United States - 25_EM | ecosystem: Host-associated > Plants > Roots > Unclassified | place...
ATATATATATATATATATATATATATATATATATATATATATATATATAAAGAATTACAACGGTGATTGGTACCAAGAGAAGAGAACATGAAGCACTCGCAATAATCGTAACAAGTAATTCTCCAAAAAAGAAGAAAAAAACCCAACAGTTCCATTGTCAGAGGTCGACCATATTGTTACTAGTAGGAAATGTACATTTATGCAAGAAAGATAGTTGTGATGATGAGTCTACTAGACGAGAAGAGGATTTAAGATGACAGAGATGGAAATGATGATGATCAGCAGGAACATGAAGACTCCACCGAATCCAATGGATATAGCTAAAATTACGCGATAACAGTAAGTGGGCACTTGGCTGCAGATTGGTGGCCAAAATGCCTGAGAATCTCCATGCTTGTGCAGATACGCAGCTGCTATAGCTGCTGAATCCATTGCAACAAGGAGTCCGAACATGATCTTACAAGAGAGAAAAACCATATAAATATCCAACAAATTATTACTACTGTAAAGACCAATTAAATTATACTTGTTCATGCCAATATATAAATTAATTAAAAAAAAATGCATTAGAAGACAATGCAAGAGAGTGTTAATTACCACATCTAAAACTATAGCCAATCGCCAGAGCAAGCTCTTCGGAGGAAGGCATACAAAGAAAAAGCTGTAAAGGCTTGCGGCAATGTTTGCACCCAAAAAGGCCCTGAAAATCATAGATTTTTTTTTTATATAGATTAGAGAGAGCATGCATGGACCAAAAACAAACTACAAAGTAGTAGAAAACTAGAAATGATATATATGTAGTTGTAACGTACTTGAAGAGCATGAGATCTGTATAGTCTGCTTTGTAATCGAAAGGGAAGATAGCTCTTTCATGGCTTGCAGCCATGAAACTAGTTGCAAGAATAGTGGCAAGAAAAGCTAAGCCTCTGAGACCTCGAACAATCTGTTTAACGAGTGGTGGTATTTCTACATCACCCATTTTGACTGCAAAATATATATTTCCATGCACTCACGCTTAATTAATCAGGAAAATCTTGGCATTATATGTGTTTTAAGTTCGTTGAACTTAAAACTTTAAAGTTGTTCATTTAAATTCAGAGATTGAAGATAGTGATGAGATGAGGGAACCCTAGCTAGCCAACCAATTATATGATATTGGCATGTAATTCTAGTGAGAATAGTTAAAATCTCATGAGTTCATATGCCTACATGATTATTAGCCAAAAAAAGAAGTAATTAAATAACTACAGCATATATAGTTAATGCCGTCAGAAATAAGAACAAGAAAAAAAAAAAACAAAACTCTAGGGGAAGAAACAACTTACCACTGAAGGGACGGCTCTCGCAAATACCCTCTCTCTCTCTCTTTTCTGAGAATAAGACAGCTTCCTTCTGTAAAATGTGAAGGTGAAACTAGGGTTTCGTATATCTACAAAAAAATTGTACACACACACACACACACACACACACCATATATTTACTTGATCGAGGGGCAAAGATATTTCAGTCTATTTCCTTTTCTTGACATTTTCATACGGCTGAAACTTAATGATATATGGATTTTTTATTATTTGGTTCATATTTTCCATTTTTGTTTTCGGCTTATTGGATTGAGTTGGAAGCCAAAGGGTGAAAATTAACACAGACGTAGAGCTGCCTGCGTGCTTGCCTGCATCTGTTGAGAAAATATATTAAAAAAAAAACGTTTTTATCTGTTTAACATAATAATAATAATAATAATAATAATAATAATAATAATAATAATAATAGGCACACTGCTAGGATGCATATAAAACAAAATACACAACAGAAAAAATAAAAAATAAAAAAAAAACACACAAGTGATTCGCCTAAATTTATCTAGCTATATTTACGAGCAATTATAAATTTTTTTTATTAAGTAATGTGAAAATTATATCCACACTAATATGATATGAGAACAATTAAAAATCTCTCTAGCTCTCCCAAATACTTCACAATGATGTTTGGAATTCCACTCCTTCACTTTTGTATTTTTTTTCTTGTATGTGGTGCATTGAAAGTCACGAGTAGTAGGTTGGGCATCCTATCCTTTCTTAAAAGAAGACAAATGGTGCACCACCATATCAATAAATGATGCACTTAATTAATAATGTTTAGGAATATACTTGCGATTACTTTTTAAAATATTTTTTACTTAGAAATATATCAAAATAATATTTTTTTATTTTTTAAAAATTATTTTTGACATCAGCGCATCAAAATGATCTAAAAACACTAAAAAAAAATATTAATTTGAATCAAAGAAAAAATTTTTAATTTTTTTTAAAAGCGTTTTTGAAACGTAAAAACAAACAGAGTCTTAAAGTTATCAATTATTAGACAACTTTCAATGCTAACCATTAGAATGAGATGCTATTACATTCTTCCACTTGAATACTTTGATTTTAATCATGTCTTCACACTTGATCATATGTGATTTTTCTTGTCTTTTTATACTTGTCATTTTCTTGTTGCTTATGTTTCTGCTAGATCATAGGAGGATCTACATCATATGTATTTATAATTATTGACTGGCTTGGTCAAAGCATCTACTGGGTTTTTCTTGGTGTGAATCTTTTGAAAATCTACATTTTTATCTTCCATCATTTTGCGAACTTCGTAAAATGATAAAGGACATCTATGTGTTTTGTTGTTGAATGGAACGTTGAATTCCTTGCAATATGCAAGACACTCTGACTACCACAATACAAGGGAATCTTCTCTTGTTTATGCACAAGTTGTGCTCCTTCATGAGTCTTCTTAGCCATATTTTTTCTTTACAAACTTGGGTAGTTGTCATGTGCTCAGTTTCTATTGTGGATAAAGCCATAACAATTTATAGTTTAGAGATCTAGCTTATAACTCCTGTAATTGTGAATACATATCCAGAAGAGGATATTCTTTTCCTAAGGTCACCTGCAAAATATGAATCAATGTAACCTCTAATAGTAAATTTCGATCCTTTATAAAATAATACAGCATCTGAGATACCATTGATGTATCTCAAGATCTTCTTAATAGTATTGACATGTATCGACTGGTTGCTCTTATTACTTGTGCAATGTTTAGTCTTGTACATATCATGACAAACATTAAACTTTCAACTGTTGATGCATACGTTACTCGAAACATCTTCATCCTCTTTGCTTCGTTGCTAAGAGACATACTTTAGTCTTGTACAACTTGCTTCGTTGCTTCGTGTCTATGAATTTACATCCTTAGAATCTTGTTTATTAGTCCCTAGGTCCTTCACATCAAACTCCCTAGCCAATTGTGCTTTTAATTCATGGAATCGATCTTTGTTAGGGTCTACTACCAATATGTCATCCACGTATAATAATAAAAAGATAAAATCACCTTCTTCTTCAAACTTTTATAATATATGAATGGTCTGAAATGATTTTGTTGTACCCAAGGCTAATTATAATGGAATCAAATCTCTTGTATCAACACCTAGGCACCTGTTTGAGATCATATAGAGCTTTGTTCAATCTGGAAACCAAGTTTTCATTGCCTATTTCAGCAAAACCTTCTTATTGAATCATATAAATATATTTTTAAAGTTTTTTAATAAAGAAATGCAATTTTCACATTTAACTACTCTAAATAAAGATCAAATATAACACACATCGACAAGACTACTCTGATTGTTTTAAGTCATACCACTGGGTAAAATAATTCATTAAAATCTATTTCTTATTTCTGAGCATATCCTTTTACCACAAATCTTGCACAATAACACTTCACTTGATCATTTCAATCACGCTTTATCTTGTAAACCTATTTGTTGCTGATGGCCTTCCTTCCTTGTGGTAGAGGAACGAAATCCCAAGTTTTATTTTTGTGTAGAGCTTCAATCTCCTATTGCATTGTTGTCATCCACATGAATGTATTTGTACCTTTTGTAACTTCATAAAAAAAGGATGGATCTTTATATTATATTAGAAGACAATATGCAATGTTGCTCTCAATAACATATTCTGAGTGTCAAGCTGGTGGTCTTCTTTCACGGATTGACCATCAAACTTCAGAAGTTTTAGAATTTATATGTTCCTATTCTTCATGCTCTGATCCATATTCAAAAGAAATATGATTCAGAATATTTTCCACCTGAATTGTTATAGTCTTTTTTAAAGTGCTATCATTTTTTTTTCATTTGTGTTTTATCTTCTTTAAATATCACATCTTTATTGAAACTAGGACAATAGTATCCCACAAATGATATCCTTTCACTCCCTCAATATATATTTTACTCCTCCTATATTTAATAACTTAAATATTAGGGAATCTCTAATCTTGATATGAAAATTTTTTGCAGGGAAACTCGTGACTTAGTGATCCAGTCACTTCTCTAGCCTAAGATTGCATATGTGAAAAACCCAATCCTGATGTTTTTCATGAGATACACACGTCACTTTTGGTTCTGATACGACTTTAATAGAATCTTAGAGGATTCATCAATAAAATTCACAAGTTTTCAGTTAATCAAAAGGGAGGTTAATTTTTGCTGAAGAATTTAACTTGATGATGTGTGTGCCGTCTTTAATTGTGCCTATAAATATATAAAAGAATCAAACAAGCATTTTGTTCCCGCAGACTCTTGCAAGTTCATTAACTTGGCTGACCTCTATGGATGTGCAAACACCTAGGATATTATGTAGTCTAAAATTCAACAGACCTAATAAATCTAAACACAAAAAAAAAAAAGAAAAAAAAGAAGAAGAAAAAGAGCTCTGATCTTCATCTCATGTGTCTTATCTTTCATTGGTTGAATGAAGACAGGTTAACAAAGAGGTAATGAACTTTTTTCATGTCTCTTCACAACACATCTCTACATCTGCAATATATAATGCTAAAGTCCAAGGGGGTATTGCTGGATTTGGTGCTTCTTTCAAAACTTGAAAAGATGAAGAATACCTGATGGCTTTCATCTTTGAAGCAAGAACCCTAATGACTCTGATTTCCTCTATTAGAATCATGTAATGGGGGAGGGCTACAATTAACTTCTTTTTTCCCCTTACAAGCCAACATTCCATGTATCACTTCTACGAGCAACTCCGGCAGGAAGCATGATTTTTCTGCGTCATTTGTTGTGTTATAAACCGTATACATAAGACAAGGCTTTTTCTTTGTTTTTTCTTCCTTTCTTTTGGTTGAAAAGGGCACTACTCTCCATTATATATGTGATTGGTCCAGTACAAATTCAAAACCCCTAGTTTTTTGTGGAATTTGTGGATTTGAACACATGTTAAAACCTAAGGAAAGGAGGTACACTAATACGTCAAAAAGAAGAATTCTTTTGAACTCAAGAGTAATAGAAAGCACTATAAAAGACACAAGGCCTATGATTTTCCCGAGTTAGCAAGGAGTTCTGCACAATTTACTGCCTGCTTGAAGGAATCGAAGGGTTTGCCAATCGTAGAATCCTTGCATCACATTTCTGCAAAAGCAAAACCAAAATCTTTAAGTTTCTCATACTTCACTGGAGCTTAGAGGAAAATTAGTCTTGGCATTCAGGATTATATGAGCTAAGCATATGCAAGTTCCTTCAACATGCAAATATTTCTAACTTGTAGCAGATAAAAATAATCTCAGGAATCTAATTCTCAAAGTATCCGACTGCAGAGGCTTTGCTAGAAAAGATACAGATGTCGAATCCTCACCTGTAGCCAACCTTGTTCTTCGAGCTGCTCGACGTATTTGACTTTCATTCCTTTGCAAGAGTTCTTCAATTTTATTTGGTCTGAATAACAACGGGCCTGAAAATTCAATCTTCTCCCTTTCTTTACTGTGGTCCTACCAGGTTATTGTAATGCAGTTAGTCATAACACCAGAAATTGCTCAGTTATTTCTAAAAATTGTTAAAATATGAGAATACATTTCACGGGCTGATGTCACATTATCAGATTACTTCTTACCACAACTGCATCTTCAGTTCTGTTGAGATCATTAAAATAGTATGCCTCAGATGCATTAAGAGAATCAAAGGGATCAGATTGGTTATGCTGCTTCTGCATCACATGCTTGGCAGAATCCTCAAGGAAATTGTTTCTCCCATTCTCTGCCTTCGTGAAGTCAAAGGAGCTGTTTGCAAAGTTGAACCTTGATGAATCTTCAGCACTTATTTGACTTGATGAGACAGATGGATCATAAGATACTGTGGATGTAGAATCCTCTTTCCGTGTCTTTGCCCATGCAAAGCCACTTGATGCTGTGACTTGTGCTGGTCCTGTGAAAGAATAGTGTCCTTTTGTTGCCTGGGCTGTCTCTGAGATTGTATCAGAAAATAAATTTTGCTCTCTACTCGCTCCTTTTCTTCCTTTCGCGTATGCATTATTATCATTAGCCAAACGAACAAATTCAGAGTTATCTTTCACTTCCTGCATAACCAAAAACAAAGTATCAGGAACTAGCTCACTTCTCTCTCTAGAGAGAGAGAGAGAGAGAGAGAGAGGGAGGGAGGGAGGGAGGGAGAGAGGGAGGGAGGGAGGGAGGGAGAGAGGGAGAGAGAGGGAGGGAGAGAGCGAGCGAGGGGAGAGACCTCCTTTGGTGCAAATTTATTGAAGTTTTGTTCCTGGAATGTCCGATGAACTCTTCTTGGTTTTCTTGGGAGTCCTGGATCTCGCATTCTACTACCAGCCTTTTTCCTGGAGGCACAACAGTTATTCAGTGGCAAACATATCAAAATCCTGTTCACATAACCGCATAGTTCATAGAGCTGAATTTATCCCATGGAAATATAATTCCTTGGTTGCAGATACAACTAAAAGCTGTTGGGCGTTTAGACTGAAGCATGCGAATTACATTTTAGCTGCCTAATCAAGGATCAAAATTCTCAGGTCACTGATTTAACAGAAAAATTGACAAAATCACAAGCAGCTTTCCTAAACTGTTAATGTTGTACCACAGTGTTAACATAACAAATTAAAGGAACTTTAATACAAGCAAAACCAACATGATTGAGAATTTTTACTCAGCACTCAGAAGGAGGACCAATTTCACTCAAAAGGCCAGTATCCCCGCCCCCCTTCCCTCACACCCACACCCACACCCACACACAAAAGTGTAACAAAGTGTATACCTTCGTGCTTCCTCTCGATATTTGGCATCCATTTCTTTGTTAGGTGGATACTGTGGCAAGCTTGATGGTTCACATGCATATGGCGTTGTTCTGAAATACTGGAAAAAGGGGAGAAATCTAAGAGGAGAAAAGGTGAATGGCTCAAATTTTTGAAAAAAAAAATTGTAAAATTGATTCAGTCTATAAGGTTTTCATAGTTCTAAAATCTGAAAAACATAGGGAGAACACCATTCAAAAGTGAAAAGCAAAGGCTTCTGAAACATCAGAAACTGCAATAGCCAAAGGCACTATTATTTTTCAAATTAGATCTTCAATCTGGAAACTGAAGGGTTAGAGGATTGGTTTTAGTTAGGGAAACCTGAGACAAAAGGGCAGCGGAGGCAGTCCCACGCTTTTCTGGTTCTATGGAAAGAAGAGTTTCCATCAGGTTCAAAGCAGCTGCTGGAATATCTTTGCACCTCTCTTGAAGAGAACTTTCATAAGGATGCTGGGGTTTGAACATGGTAGCATTGGAAAGCTTAGATCGTTTCCAGAAGTCATCAGAAGGAGAACCACAAAGTTTGAAGATTTTGTGTAATTGTTCAACCTGCAAGTTGAAAAAAAAAATGATAAATATATTGAACTTCCAAAAATGATAAATTAAGAAACGATGAAAATATGCCATCCATATACGTTGAATATCTGGTTTTTCCATTTTGAACTCAAGAAAATTGTGCTTGCCTTTTTTGATAAAGATAATATCCATGCATATTTGTACTTCCAATATTTTCAGTTTCTTCTTTTTCACCCTAATTCTCATCAAATGCTAGTAAGGGTAGGCAAACAGAACTTTTGAAGTTGTGTAGAACAGTGGAATTTAGAAAGCAACAGTGCAGATATAACTTCAGGAGTTATTTTAGGGCCTAGTATGAGAAGAACCAGAGGTTATAGATAGAAAAAGATTTAAGGGACACTAAATTCGTTACATATCTTTGCAATTTTTAGATTCATGCATTGCTTAACAAAAACATCTGTAGGATTGAAATGTTACCTCAGTTCTCCCCTTGAGTAGAGGCTTCCCAAAGAGGATTTCACCAAATACACAGCCCACACTCCACAGGTCCACTGATACACCATAACTTGTTGAGCCCATCAAAAGTTCAGGGGGACGATACCATAAAGTCACCACACGACTTGTTAATTGGTTCTGGTTCCTTGAATTAAGAACATTGGCCAATCCAAAATCTCCTATTTTCAGAATTCCCTCATTGTTTAGCAAAATGTTGGATGCTTTGATATCCCGGTGCATTATACCTAGTGAATGGACGTGCTCAATTCCACATAATAGCTGCTTCATATAGCACTTGACCTGCAAAGAAATGTCAAATTAAACTTGTCAGGCAATTAAATGAAGAAAAATAAGGATATGTTCAGTGTCATGAAAGAAAGAAGATGGTTAAGAAGAAATGACTCTGATTTGTGTTAGAGCAATTGTATATAATATCCTGAAACATATCCTCACAAATCAAATGAATAAATAGAATGCTATCCTACCTGTGACTCAGTGAACTTGATATCTGGAGAAGACAACAGTCCAGAAAGATCATGCTCCATGTATTCAAACACGAGGTAAATGCTGCTCGACAATCGAGAAGTAATTATTCCCTCCAACTTCATAATATTTGGATGGTCAAGCCTGCGGAGAATCATTATTTCACGGGCCATAAATCTAATGCTCTCTGGTTTAAAATTGTCAAAGCGAACCTTCTTCAGGGCAACCATCCTCCCAGTTTCAACATCGCGTGCTTGGAACACGCTGCTGTAAGTGCCTTGTCCAATCTAAATTCATGGATTAGAGTGAATAACTATTATGAGTTACAAAAATGATCAAAATATAAGAACTGAATCACTCATTTTAGCACAAGTATCGAAAAAGGAAAAAGTGAAGCACCCGTCACATGGAACATTAGTCGCCGGACAACAGATAGCAGAGGGACTTTCCACTTTTAAGGTTGGGTGTGGGTGCAAATTCAAGTTGTATTTCAATCATAAATCTATTTCTGGTATTCATTACGCATCTTAATATATTTGCAGTGTATATATGCATTTATTCATGCTCCTTATAATCTTGTGCCTCCTAGTAACTTCTCAGAGATGCATATCCAAGCTTATTCCTCAAGGCTCAGTTTATTTTATTACTCAAGAAATTGAGGTTCATGCCTTAACTGATCCCACAATCTTATTGTCCAGTGATATCATAACTTACTTAGTAGGCTTATATGCCTCAAGGCTCAACCTTGAGGCAGGGTTGCTGCCAAAGGAAAACAATTTGAATTGTCAACCTAAAGAAAGTTTATTACCTGACAGCACCAATCACCTATAATTCTCTTTCGATCTCCGTAGCATCAAGAATAAAGCATGGACTCAGACCATTAAACTTGACCAATTCTCTCAATCTCAGCTTCTTGTCACATGCTTTAATTGAAGCATGAGACCTTTAATTCTCTCTCAATTCCATGAACACCCTTTTTCCCTTCGAAAGAGCATCGCCAAGCATCACCACCCTTTGGCTTCTCTGGACCAATTTTTTTAATAAAAAATTCTACATATACTTTCATCTTCTAGCTGAATAGCTGATCCCACTCGCCAACGCGGCCAAACTAATTTTATCAAAAACCATCTACCAGGCCCAGCCATATTCTAGCACTAGATTAAGGATGTTCCACCAAAGGGCAAGTAAAGAGCCACCACATAAACTAAATAAAATTCATGATCAATGACTAAACAAAAAGCATGATGCAATTGATTTATGGAGACCATAAGATGTAATGAAGAAAAATAGAACATGAAAAATCTACAAGAACCCACAACAATTATGTTTCTTCACTTAAAACCAAATCAAATAATAATCATCATAAAAACCTTGAAAAACAATGAAAATAAATCAAGAATTATAAAATACCTTATCTAATTTCTCAAAAGCTTCAGCTCTTAGAGGCACCCAACCATGAATGGCTTCACCAGCTGCAGCACTAAGCCAAGAAGGCCATCCAGCAGCAACCTGTTCAACCCCAACATTCCTACTTGAGAACCCCAATTTGAAACTAATTGATCCACTACCAGAGCTCCCTCTTTTCCTCAAATTTTTATTGTTTCCATGATTGCTACTTTGATGATGATGACGACGACGTTGTTGATCTTCATATATCACCCCCCCTTCATTATGGCCACCATTTTTATATGACAAGCTATTTTTTCTATAAATATTATAGCTTTTATCTTTTTTATCCTTGCTGAAGTGATTCTGCTCAAAATCCAATGATCCAGATGGATTTTCTGAGGCAAGATCAAAAACAGTCGCTGTGTATGGTGGTTGTAGATTAGCAGGGGTGGCAGCGGCCACAGACACCGCCCTTTTGGAGTAAATGCAACCCATTAACCCGACCCAGATCGGGAAAATGGGTTTATTTTCTGTAGGTCACTACCACATTACCTCAAGATTAAAACTTTTGAGGGCACCCCATTAGTAATCAATCCAAAAAAGAAGAAAAACAGAGAGAAAACAGAGTTTTTGTTGTTATTTTTGGGAAATGTAGGAGTGTTGTGTGTTGTGTAACCTGCGAGATTTGCGTAGGATTTCTGTGTTAACGTGTCAAAGAAATGAGTCTCCTCCGAGATTAAAGGGAGAGACAGGAATGTTGTGGTCGTGGGTCCGATTTGGTTCATGTTTTTTCTTTTCTTTTCTTTTCTCTCCTTTTCTTTTTTCCAAGAGAGAAAGTGCATGCATGTATGTATGTTGGCTTTGGTTTTGCAAAAGAGAAACCAAGACTAAGAAGAGGGGGGGAGAGAGAGAGAGAGGATGAAATGTAACCGTTGAGGTTGGGGGAGTAGTTCTGTTATTATTTTCTGTTAGTTTATTTGCTTTGGTTTGGTGTTTAGGTTTTCATTGACGTTGAAGGATGTGTGAGGATGACCTCTTCCTATAGTGGTTGCAGCCCACTACTCCCATTCACAGCTACCAATAAAAACCATTACTATTCCTATAGTGTGCATGTTCTCCGGGTAAATCTAGAGATAAACGGGGGAGGTTTTTTCAATTTGAGAAAGAGTTAATGGATTAGGCTATGGATGGTAGCTCTTTTCCCTATCCTTTTGCTCTTCTCTTCTCTCTTACCATCCTCGAACATGTACAAACAAAGCCACCAGGAGAGCTGGTGGTCATGGGTGATAGTTCTTTGATGAAATTGAAGAGATGATTATGGTTTTTGTTCTTCTTTCTTGACATTTGCATAGATGCATGCTCTGGCCCGCACAGAATAGTGCATTAGTTAAGAGCCCACCGCACCAATCAATTAAACGGTGGTTTGTAATATAGAAGCGGATTATGCACGTAACGCTTTCTTTAGGAGGGCAAGGGGGCAAAAGGGTTTCCATTTGGATAGGTGATTTCCACTTTTATTAGGAGGACTCTCAGCCATTTAAAATTTCCATTGATGGCTACACACAAGTAGGAATAGCTCTTTTCCATCTCTAAATCCCATCTCACCCATCACTGTTTGAATCTAATACTTTCAAGTGAATCTCAAGTCCTAAAGTTGTAGAGATTTCGACGAATCTTTTGAACGCAGCAGCAATAATCCCTTGGGGACTGTCAGGCAACAGCTTGGCATGGTCACTGAGAAGGATGGTATGCACAAAAAGGATAAATTATCTTCAAGCATTAGTTATTCTCATCTTCACTTGGGCGTGAACAATCAATCATATACAGCAGCACTTACAGAATCAATCGTGTACAACCAACATTTCTTGACACATGGTCAACAGATGCAGCAACTATCATCACTGCATTTTATCCCAAAAATGTAACAAAAAACAGAAACAAAACCATTATCGCTGGATTCTCACAACTTCAAATAATTATTTTCTTCTCCATGTCTCTTCTTTGTACCATGTTAGTTGGCAAGAATTACCCTCGTAATTGTCTAGCAGCTATCAGCAGAGTATTTTATACAGCAATTTTTTCTTCTTTTAGCTGTAGAAGCACTGGTCTTTGGTCATTGTTGCCAAACTCCATTCCTTTGTGCAAGGGATGCTTTTCGGTCACCACCTTTTGAGGTTTCACTTGGGATGCACTAGTGTTGGCTGTATTATGGCTGCTGTTTCTAGCAGCAGGGACATCATGGTTATGCTTTCCCTCGTATGTAGTTACGACGGCTTTGGGATCTGCTGCAGCCCTCTCAACATGCTTACGAACATTGCATCCTGCACTGGTGCATTTGTAATAACTCCTGGGGACATAAATAATGCATCAGTAGTGTCCTCACGGAAAGTTATGAAGTATCTTGGAAATCATGCCAAGATTTGATTGAATCATCACAGGCAACAGCTGTGAGCAGTTATACTGACCACAGTGGATTCTTGGAATCTCATTGCGCTGGGTCTCAAAAGAATTAGAGCAAGGAACAACACAGTCCTATAAGAATAATATCAACGTGGCATTGTGTAGGAGTTTGGATAATTATAGAGCAACAAACAACTTAGGCATATAAGAAAAATATCAATGAGGATATTAAGGTAAACATAACTCTCTCTGGGCCAGGACCTGGAGAGAGGTGCCACCCAAGCCCCTAGCACAAGTCACAAGTACTCGTAACATTTCCACAGGAAGCAAATAAAAAGTATCAAATAAAAAGAAAGAAGTATACTAAAAAATTCCCAGACTTAGTTAATTGCACCAAAAATAATTTTCATGCCAAAACTAAAGGGTTTTATGCTTTAACTAACAAATTAATTACCAAGAGGGATCAAAGATGAAGCAATGTAAGAAATTCTGAGCTAAAACAAACACATAAATACTAAAGTCGGCCACAGAAAAGATGAAACAGGCATATGGCCCAGTTGTATGAGAAAATTGACAACAGCACATGATTTAAGAGCAAAAGAGGCTCTTTGCAGAACCAGATAAAAATCAGAAATAACTTCACTGCAACCCCTGTGATAGAAATACGGCTTTGTAAAAGTTTTAACTCCAATCAATCATGATAAGAGAAAAAAACAATGCTATGCAACTTTGATTGCACTTCAAAATTTTCCCTCTCTGAAACCTGAATATCTTGATACAATGGAAGCTAAAGGATTTAATGCTTTAACTAACAAATTAATTTCCAAAATGAAATAAATAAGAATCATGCAGTCAAATCATTTAGAAAAAAATCTGCTGAAAGGTGGCCTAACTCAGATCAGCATTGAAAAAACTGAAGGATTGTACTAATTGTCATGAACCAGACAAACAATGTTCTGCAAGCTACTATGGATGTTATGAAAAGCATATAGAAAACACAGATAAAATTCTCCCTTGGTTTCTTTCCATTTTCTGAAATTCAAACTTAGCCACCAAGTTAATTGCTTGAGTCACAATCATGGTTTTGAGTATCGAACGCCACCATTTATGTAACATCATTATTTAATACAATATCATTTTCTCATTGTGTTAAAACCCATCAAAACAGGGTCCTCTAGTGGCATCTATATATTGCCATAGCAGCCATTATTTTCAAGCATGGCATCCTTTATGCTTCAAAAGGATCATCTTTATAGCTAGTTCCCTCTCTTGCATCTGCTACTTGATTCAATTTTCTAACCCAAAGTTTAAACCACCATCCTCTACCTTTTACTTTAAAAATCAGCATACAGCTTGTAAATTGAAGATTTAAGGTACTCATGTCAAACCAATTTTCTTTTGGTCTTGTTTTTTTTTTTAAAAAAAATTGTAATATAAGCACAACTTTTTCTCCCTGATGGTTCTAAAGCAAAAGTAAACATCCTGGTTTGCAATTACAGGGCTGCAAATGGGATCTTGACAGCCACTTCATGCAAAAAAATGCTTGCTTGCTCTCTTCAATTTCTTTTTAGTAACATAAATTTAGTGAAACCGTAACTAGATATTACCCTCTCCTGTTCTAGAGTTTATATCCTTTTCAAATAATAAAAGAAACAAACACACACAACTACCCTCTCCTGTTCTAGAGTTTATATCCTTTTCAAATAATAAAAGAAACAAACACACACAACTA
>Ga0307518_10002241_pt1 | contig 14145 bp, 20 predicted proteins | sample 25_EM_MG_FD_203889 | JGI IMG/M metagenome (GOLD analysis project Ga0307518, IMG submission 203889) | Populus trichocarpa ectomycorrhiza microbial communities from riparian zone in the Pacific Northwest, United States - 25_EM | ecosystem: Host-associated > Plants > Roots > Unclassified | place...
TATGTCCAGTAAGATCATCAGCTGACTCTGACATGTCCTTTGTCTCACTTCCCACACCAGTTGGAGTGTGTGGACTACAAACTGCTCTACTGTTTACCCTGGAATGTATGATTTACATCAATTCTGTACATTGCATTCCCAGGCTGACTATTCCACTAGATATCCAGAGGACATTCCATCTGGAACCGCCATACCGCACTGGGCTTATCAGGACGTCACAGTATGTCTCGTTGCTTGCTACCATTCTTCTAGTGCTCAAACCATAATAGATTTCCGATACTTTCAATGTAACTTTCGCTCAACTTACCGGAGGTGTGTTCATTGTGATATCTCAGCCAATGTCTAACTGTATAGCTTTTAGACGCACCTGAGTCGACTGCTACCAAGCCGCAAGCCACTGCTACCATGATCACATCCACCACACCTCCCGCTTCTACCTCGTATAGTGGTAACACAGGAACTGTTCCTTCCTCATCTTCAAAATCCAATATTGGGGCGATTGTGGGAGGTGCTGTGGGAGGCGTAGTAGTGCTCGCAGCTATCGCAGCCCTTATTACCTGGTTCTGCATCCGCCGCCGCCGCCAGACAAGGGCGCCCAGTGTAATGTATGATGGAAGCGCGCCAGGTGGCACCAACATCATGAACACCACTACGAGCCCTTTCACTCCTGCTACTCTCTATGTAGGTCCGCACCGTATGCTCCTCAGACTTCGTTAACTGTCTGCTAGGACCCGTCCGATCCCACCACATTCCCTGCTTCGCCTCCCCCACTGAGTATTCATACAAGCCCTTCTACTGGCTATCAAAACAATTCTATTCATTCCAACCTCTATGCTGCCCAAGGTGGGCGCCCTGGTGCATATGTCCCAGAACTTTAGTCGTGGATCGTTTTGAATCTCGCATAGCCATCGCGTTCCTTTTTGTCATGGCCTTAATGTACCTGATACTGACACCTCCACACCCACCCATTGTAGCCAACTGGCCTTTATGGAACCTTGTACAGTGAATGAATGCACTTAGCTAGTTCGGAACGAACATGTTCGAATTCCATCCGATGACTCGAAGATTAAGGGAGGCCTTGCATTACCAGTCCAGTGAGTCTCGGTGTTCCAACATGGTCCGACAGTAGTTACCGTATTGTATTGCAACAATGTGACACGAACGGCTCTGGACGTCAAACGTGTAGTGACCTTGTTTGTAAACAAGGTGATCATTGAGTCTACCACTAAATAAAATATCAATATTAGTTAATGGTTTAGGAGAGCATATCAATCAACCCATGTCGACCGACTGGAACTGAAACGAGATAAGCGGCTATGTATGTGAACATGTGGGTCGAATGCACACTACATGCGATGTATATAGCATAATCAGAAGTAGATGCGTTACAGAAATGAACGTGCCATTCCAAAAGTAAGCCAGGAAGCCTCCAATAAGAAGCTGATCAATTATTTATCTAATGAGAATTATGAGTAGCACCAAGTCACCAACCTTCGTGAATGCGGATTACGACAATTTGCTATGGTACCGCACTCGTCTTGCGCGGCTCTCAGCTAAGTAGTACTGCTCGGGGACCGAATTAGAAGACACTGTACTGCAGATATGCAGAGGATACGAGTATATCCCATCCCCAACCATCGCTGACAATCAATGACGGTGTATAGCTGCTATCAGAGTTAGCATACATATCCGCATCATATAGAGAAAGTATACCTTATAATGAATATACAACGCATTCTTGCGCGAACGAACTTGAGCAAGGCACTGGTGTAACTAGTTACCACGTTCGTAATGTAACTCCAGCAGGACTATCGCAAGAAGCGAAAAATTGTGCATCGAATCGAAGATTAGATAGGCTTGATCTTGAAGTGAAGAGAGATCAGGGAGAAAATGATGCACTGGAACACAATGTCAGAAAAATCGGGTAAGAAATCACTGGGCATGCCTTCAAATCCTGAACCAGGTAGTAGAATACACGAAGACCTTCTGGGTCCTCGCTATCCTGGATCTCAACCAAAGACCCTATTTTTGCGGTCTGCAGCATGTTATAAGACTCATGATAAAGCCCTGGAGACGATATTACAAACTTCAAATGCAATGTGATCGCTTCCTATCCGAATTTCAAGCTCCTGCTTTCCAACGATGTTTTTCTTCGGCCAATTTGTATCATCTTCCCTAGGGGGGGAGGGGTATAAGTAGATCGTATGAAGGAGTGCGATGTATATTACTTTGTTATCTCGCTTGAATCGACGATGCGTTTGAGCTCTTTGATCACCAACGGACCCACCCACACTACAGCACCATGAACGGGGCAAAAAAAAACTGCGACTGGCCATATGCACGTACTTTCTTTACGAATCAAGCTGTCATTCCGATAGTTCGAGTTGTTCGCATAGCGTAAGCGGCCATGTGAGTACTCGAATTCGAGGAATTCGTGGCCGTGTTTGCCGGAGTGTCCGGTGCTGGGAAGCCGGTAAGGATCCTCGAGAAAGACAGTGCAGTGGTACACGTACTAATACCTGATGAGAATGAGAAAATAGTACATTAGATTGGTAATGGGACGTACCTGAGGTAGAAGGGGTCGTTGTCGTGGGTGGCCATGGTGGTTGATGAGGCTTGAGGGTGTTGAAACGAAAAAAGCTTTCACACACGATTACATAAGCTGTATTATAGGGTGGCCCGAGAGTAGTCGTTTCAGTACGCCTGGGTTTGCAATCAGCTTCACTAGGACTCTAGGCTATGCTGGTTGCATGTGACGGTCAGCGCGGTCAGTGCGGAAACCCATCGCCGTTTACTTCCCCCCGCACTGCCTGTGGACCTCTAACCCAGTCAGGCTGAACCATCGATTCACAGCCACGGCAGCCCGTCTTATAAACGCACCGGTTTGTGGCAGAGACGATGATAGATCATTCGTCTGATCCCTCTCATCGACATCGCCAATGGCTACCTCTGCACCCCCAGAGAGTATTGTCCCTGCAATCCCATCCTCCGCAGACGTGCTCGCACGACTGTTTCCCGGTGTGCAGCCCCCTCCTTCTCTGCTTGCTCCAGCCCGCGTTCCAAACAATGGTCCCGAGGCAAGGGTCGCATTGATCAAGTCGCTCCGGGACAACCACGAACGGAGCCACGTCTTCTTCAACCAATTCAGTTTCCACAAGTCAGTGCTGCGCTTCACAAGGATATACTCGTCTTGAATTTGTGTTTAGTCACTCCGCGCACCACTTGCTTGCCATCTATGCATTGGGCGCACCAGGCCCATTGATCCACGCAGCCTACCAGAACACCCACCTTGACCACATGCGAGTCGCATTCGTTGCGCCTCAAGACGTAGTGATCACGGACGAGAACTTTGCCGACTATCTCGGAAACGATCAGTACGTGCCCATGTGGATGATTCGGTGTCGAGTCAAAACTGATCTTCGCCCTAGTTACTACAATGCATATATCCAGTACTTCCATCGGATCGTCCTCGAGCCCGGCGCAACCATTTCAAATATCCTCGAAAAGTACCTCTTCTCCGAGCATTACAACATCAGGCGGTCGATCCAAGGTGCTCAGCAACCCGAGATGCTCAACAGATTCTTGGAGATCTTGTTGCATCCCATCATTCATGTCGGATATGGTGCTGAATTCGGGATCCCGGGCATGATCGTAGAAGGTGTGGTGTCATCTTCTGTTCGTAGCAGACGTCTGAACCTGATGGTGTTCAAGGTCTGGCATGGACTGCCGTGCACCCAGCAGGGGCAACTACATTGATTTCGCGACTGCTTTTTACCCCACAACGTACCACCCCATTGGCAGAGCTGGAAAAACAGGGTGAGTGTTGTGGTGTGTCTTACTTTTCCTGTTCTAATGACTTCGTTTTGCAGAGCCCGAATGGATGCCCAAGTCTGGGACGCGTCTTAGAGCGCTGAATATCCTATCGTTGATGCTACGTGATCCACGTTTCTTTGGATCAAGAGTCCTCGACAAGCACGAGTTTGCTGCAATGCTCCAGACCCACGGTGAAATCTTTAATAAATATGCCGAAATGTGGGACTGTCAGATTGAAAACCAAGAGGACTTGGAGAAGTATTTGGAAGAAATCATTTTCGCTGGTGTGCTAATGTATGGGGTGGGAAGCTGGGATGATGATGATGTACAATATCGCGCTGACTTTTTCACGTGAGTCAAGGCAATTATATTCGCACCCAAATACTCACCGACGTGCATTTAGTGCGCATATTATCACTTCTGCACTGTTTTTGCCGTCGCTCTGTGCCCACATATCACACCGGTCGCAGACACTTCTTCTCCGTGCGCACTTCTTGACAAGCATCACGTGGTGGGTGGTGCGCGGACAACCTGGCTTCCCGCTGAAGGACTTCACCTCCACGCCACTCCCCCCGAATCCCAATTCGCCTTTTTCTAAATACCCAACTACTTTACCTGGCGTCCAGCAAACCGTTTCACCCGACGCTCTCCCATCCGCGCAATCACCCTATGCGCTCGTCCCAAATCCCTGGTATCCGATCCTCGAGAACGCGCTCGTACACCCGAACGAGCACTTGTGCAAGGTCCAGCGTGCTCTTGCACACTTTGGGACGCTGTACGGTCATCGCGAGGCGGGCTTCGTCATGGAGTCCCTGTGCAAAGACGGCGTGGACGTGGACCCGAACTTCGCGTACCTCGATGGGTCTGTTTTCCTGCGAGTTGCTTGGCTGACGAGTGCGGCGTTGGGGTGGGTCGCCCGTGGAGAGAAGAACAGTGAAGAGTGGAACTACCAGGTGTTTGAGAAGAAGGCGTATGATGATCTCGCCATGTTGGAGGCTCAAGGCAAAGCATGAACAATTGCGTATTTGTATATCTTCATCTAACACCTGTACACACGTAGAACTGTGAAGGGAACCCTGTTGGAGGCACGATTCAAGGATTATCTGGCTTAGGAGCTATGCTTTCATGCCCTCTCGCGCTTGGGTAGGTAACCCCTAAATATCTGAGCGAATGCATACAACGGAGTAACAACTGTAGTGAATTAAACATACGTGACCAGTTACGAGTGTCTGTCGTCCAGTTGCCCCAGAATTCAGACTGTGACTATATCTTGCACCAGATCCTGTACGGCATTGTATGCAATATCGGGCTCGCCCCCGAAAACACAACATTGAAGTATTCCAGTTTGCATCCAATGAGTTCACTGCAGATTGCAGCCTTGGAAAGTGTATTTGGACCAATGTACTGCCAGGATTTACACCCCCGACTACGGTTGGGACAACGTGGACACGCGTCGGGACCTTACTCCCTCGAGGAAACGTTTCCGCAAATATATGGAGGTGCCTTTGCATCGACAAGCCTCTCTCATCTGGATTTCCAGTCAGGTTGTGAAGGTAGAGGATGCCAGAACAACGAGAGTTCGGAAACCTATTACAACCTGTCAGAGCTGGATTTGCTACAGATTTAATATCTTCACTCTGATACATGTATCCATTCCCGCATTATAATTTCAGCACCGAAATCATCATGCCCAGTATGGAATGATGGTGTATCGACAAGCACGATGTTGTTCGGGAAGTATTCCAAGCTGTACGTCCACGCCTGCACATATTTTGTAGAGGAATTTAGGCTGATACTTGCCCGGGTGCTGCTGTGCTTGTGAAATGCACCAATAAACTAAGAATGGGTTTAGAAATGCTGCGGCGAGAAGGGTACTTGTATTACCGTGCTCTTTCCAGAACCAATCGGTCCGACCAAGCTGGTAATTTGCTTCAGCCTGTCATTCAAAACAGCTCAATGACCCCGCCACTTACAATACTACGACATCTTGTTTCTTAATGCTTCGAGTTTCGGACTTCCTAATTATGTTCGACGTCGACGACCAACTACGTAAGGGTCCTGCCCCGTCACCAATCGTGGGCGGCAACCACGTAGTATTTGTAATGCGGGCCCAGACTGAGTCAGAAGACGTGATGGGAAGAGCACGCTACAATATGGAAAGGCTTAACATCGAACAGTGTATAAACGAATCAAGAACCGTACGATCATGGGTTTGATCCTACTGGCGATTGCCGTAATCTCTGGTCGTGACGATGGATTCCGTTGCCAGCACGACAAACATATGTCCCACCATAGGTCGGTCAAACGGGAACACGTCTCCTTGTCACTTGGACGAGTAGGTGGACCTCGCAGAACCCGGGCTTTCACATCGTCCACAGACTCGATACTGTGGAATGGTGGTTTGCGGGTAAAGAGTTCCTTTGCAAAAATGAGTAGGGCGCGGAGTAGAGTTTGATGCGTACCAGCGCCGTCATTCCAAATGCCCAAACATCAGCTTCAGGAGTCTTGACGAACTGTCCGGTTTCTAGCTCTTCTGGAGATGTCCAATTAGCAGGACACCCGAGTGACATCGCAGAAGGCCGAAATAGGGCATTGACGAGGGTCGCCACACCAAAAGTCAGAAGGGCTTGACCATCTTCGGAAACCATGACGTTAAGCTACACAGGTGCGTCAATCAGGTGCGAATGTAAGGTGGCCAAACTTACACCTCTCAGATCACCATAGCAAAGTGGGCCAGACTTGTACTTATGAAGGTAGCTGAGGCCCTCTGCGATTCCTAAGAGCTGGCAACGCGTCACCGAAGACGCGATTGAATACGCCGAACCAACGTACTAGATGGCTAGGATCGACATGACCACCCTGTACGTATTCTTGCGCACTTCTCGGCTCGGTCCACTTTGACACGATTGTGATTGTGTGGTCGAACTTCGTAGTAACCCCAATTAGCGGGATGATATTCTTATGACAGAGTCTTGACCAAAGATGCACTTCTCGAAGGACCTCCTACGCAAGAGTCAGATCGATGGAAACTGGCATGAACTGTCCAAACTTCAATAGTATGCTTGTCTCCAGCTGGAAGACCCGCGCGAAGCGTTTTCACTGTTATCTTTGTGCTCATTGACCGCAGAGCTCCCCGATATATGATGGCATTGCTATCGCGGAGGGGAGCGATATTCGCATTTCGATCCACTTGGTCATCGAGATTGATACAGAAGTAATTCGCCCGCTGAGACAATTGGGTCAGCAGCTGAGTCGTGTCTGCGATAGCCTTATCTGGCTGGGTCAACATGTTAAACAAGTGAATCAAAATCGATACCTTGGTCTCCTCAACCTTAGTAGTTCCGACAAAGAAGGTCGTAATAACGGATCCCGTGCCCAGCACAAGGAGCATATATTCCACCACTCGTCCAACATCCGAAAATATGTAACATTGTCACTTGGGCGCTCAGGTGGTCCTTTTAATATCCGACACGAGACGCTAATCCAACTCTTCAAATTAGGGAAGGGCATGAACAGTTCCTGAAGACCATTAGGCAATTCGTAAGAATGTAGACTGCAAACCATACTAGACAAGTCGTCATATTAAAGGATGAATTTGCCAAGGAGGTATAACCAAAGTCTGTGATGAGCGCGTGACCCTCGTCAGAAATAAGCACATTGCGCTGCGGATATATGTTTTAGGCGTGACTAGAAACCTGAAATTAAGTACACCTACGCCTTTTAGGTCACCGTGTACAATCGGGCCTGAGGGGTGAGTGTGGAGATAACACATCCCACGGGCGATATCAGCCATCTGAGTTGCAAGTGTTGAGTCTGATATATAAATAGACGTGTCTCCTTCTAGCTCACCAGCGGGCGAGGATCAATTATTGGATCTTGGACATAATCATGTGCATTGCCTGCCACCATCCATTTAGACACGATGGATACAGTTAAATCGAATTTCGTGATTATTCCAAAAAACGGGAGGATGTTTTCATGCCTGAGTTTGGACCTGACATGTGCCTCGCGGAACGCTGTCTGAATGACCGTCAGAAGCGCCTGAACTCTAGCAGGCAAAAATATTAGAGTTACCTTGATTGTCTTTAAGTCGTCCAGTGGACCTTGTATCGTTTTTATAGCCACACGAGCACCCCTTGGATGCAATGTTCCCTGAAATACAAGGGCACTGCCGCCTCGGAATCTGGGCTTCTGCTCTCGATCGACGAGTTCATTGAGGTTAATACAGTATTCAGTAGCCTGGTCTGCCAGTTTTTCGAGTATAAGTTCAGGGCTCTCCATGAATGCTCGTTGCACAAGAATGCAGAGGAATTCAGCAAGCAAAAGGGCTAAGGGTCCAGGGCATAGGAATACCATTACTCACGTTTGATACTTGCAGCGTGTAGGTGGTGTGGCGATGTGTGCTGGCTCACAGAACAACCAGGCCACGACTTGGTCCTGCCATGGTTAATGGCTGCTCGCGCACATCACGATGGACGGTCAGGTCATGCTCGCCGGTTTGGACAAGATGATTCGTACACCTCCTATAATACCCATCATCTTGTCCAAACTGAGCTTCCATATGATTGGACCCCTGCGAGCGATATTGTACCGTAGACGGTTGAAACTGGTTGAACCGTTGACCTTGGTATTCCCACGAGACGAGGCAGGTGGTGCCGATCTGTGACGTTCTCCAGTACTAGTGGATACTATGAATACCGGCACACTAAGATCTTCACTCAAGAATTCCAGACAGATGTCTCTTATTCAGATGAGAAAGACTGGGGATTTTACATGGGGAGGGTGACTATTTTTATTTTATATGGTACTACGGAGGGAAACGGAACGGGGATATTGGATGGCAACCCAATAGAGGGAAAGTCTTCTACTAGAATTTACTAAAACTTTCCAACTTTAGAACTAGTTCAGAAACCTGAAATGTTGGCCAAATGTAAATCTGACGTCATAGCGTATTCAAGGTATAAGACCATCTTGGAGTCGTCATTAGGTCTTTGACCCTCCGCAGCCATGTCGAGCGCTTCTCTTGACCAAACAGCGAATAAGCCATTCCACCGCGATCCCCCCGACGGCCCCGTCACCGTACCACCCGCCGCCGCACATGGCATTGCGGCCTATTCTCCAGAGGCGGCCGCCACAATGACGCTCCCTCCCAAGCCACCCCGCATTGATCAACTATTCCATGATCCCGCTCTTCCTCCATCCGCGATATGTCCCCAGAGATTTCCCGGAATTGATCCAGAGTCGACCGATGCTCTGATCAGGACATTGGCGCACAACCATGTGTCCTGGCACATTTTCTTCAATTACAAGGGCTTTCACAAGTTCGTTCCAGATTCGTGTTGGCGTTTCTGATTGACCCGTTTTACAGTCATGCATCACACCACTTGCTCTGTATCTGGGCAATGGGCGCCAGCGGCGCAGTCATTGACGCCGCATATGCAACCCACTGTGTATATCAGCGACCAGCATTTGAATCTCCTGGGCATATCACACACGCTAACTACAATAAGCACGTGGGAGATGAACGGTGCGTAGTTTCTTACTGTCCGTATTCGATTTCAGTCTTATCTGCTTCGGATTGCGACACAGCTACTACTCTGCATACCTCAGATTTTTCGAATCTGAACTTCTCAAAAGGGGTCTTTCTGAATGTCTAGAAGAGTACGTGTTTTCATTGAAGGCAAATTTCAACAATGGTGGCGAGCACCCTGCCATGTTGTCGCGTTTTATCTATGGCGTGATTCACCCTTTCATACACGTTGGGTGTGGAGCTGAGTTTGGTCTGCTCGGGGTCAGCGCAGAAGGTACTTTCACTTCAGATGTTCCTTCATTGAGCTGATCAGTGACGCGGATAGGCTTGGCAATGGCCGCTGTGCATCCTTGCAACCTTGACCTCCTGCACAGGGCTTGGTTCCCGGATGTTATCTCTGAACCTGACCAAAAGTGCAACGCCCTCTCGATCCTCTCGCTCGTAGCGTGTGATCCTCGCTTCTCTTATATCAAACGCATTGAAGACGGGAAAATTCTCGCCCAAGGTCTGAAAGAATACGGGGTGATCATTCGTGAATATGTGGAAATGTGGAAGTTCGATATCATATCTGATATCGGTATTGCTGATACTGCCGAGGAGCTTTCTTGGGTGAACAGCATCATCTTTGGTGTCGGCGGTCACCTCTTGAGTCAAGAGTTCAGAGCGGATTTCTTACTCGTGCACCTCTTGAATTCGTCGCTCTTCCTCCCGTCCCTACTCGCCAGCATACCCGGATCCTCCTCCCGTCGACTCCTTTTGTTGACCTACTTCACTATGTCTCTCACATACTATGTTGCCCGTGGAAGACCAACGCTAGACCTCCGAGGGTTTTATAGCGCTACTGAACATCTCTTACATAGGGTCCCAGGCCCGGGCACATCGCCTGCTCCTGGCACCCTTCCGAATCCGTCGTCTGATCTAGCCCAGACACCCAACACCTGGCTCCGTCTCTTCCAGAGCGTGGTTGTCCATCCCAACGAACATCTTTGCAAGGCGCAGCGTGCACTGGCGCACTATTCCTCCTTGTATGGTAAACGAAGAAAAGGGTGGACCACGAGTTTGTCTGCTTCCGAAGATCGGAGGGTGAGTCCTACGCATTCAGTGGCCGGAGACAGAGCTGAGGACGAAGTGGGGCTGGCGGAGTTGGATGGTACTCTCTTCCTCCGAGTTGCGATGTTGACCCAGAATAGACTGGGATGGATCCGTGAGGGGGAACCGGAGCATGGCTGGGATTTTGATGGATTCTATGCACCAGATGATGCATGAGATGATCACGCTCCGGTATGTGGTCCTCCGATGCACTTTGCAATTTGGCCACAAGGATTATATTGTGTATTTGTAAGTGTCCCCCGAGATTTGGATTTAGGTCTCGAATGTATCAGCGTGAAATCGATTGCCCGTGTGTTTTTATGTGATTAATAGAAGGACTCGTCTCTTTGCGCATGCGCACACTGTTCATTTGAAGGGGCACTGACTAAACATTAGCAGATACTTGGTTATCACCTGCCCGAGTCGAGACACTGATGATAAATGAATGAACTCCAAAGACGCTCAAGTCACAGGACCTCGTCAGCACAACAAACAACGGACCGAGTACTTACTCGACGGAAACAAACAAAGGTGAGAACTCAAAAGAGATGATGATCAGGAAGAACTAATACCCTTTTCGCCACAATCACCTGACGACCTCAGTCAGAACCTCACACACCTCGCTGATGGCCGGCGTTGGTTTCCTCAGGTTGCGGGGATTCGGATTCCCTTATCCCAAGTTAACAACAAGTTTTGGTGTGGCCAGATGTGTACCTCACTGGCTGACACATTACCAGGGAACGGGTAGCCGTAGGTTGACAAATCTGACGTCATTTGATTTACACATGCGTCCAGTGGGGAGTACTATATCTGCCATCTCACTGAGTCGCTCACTTTCAACAGCCATGTCCAACTCTGAGCTTGACCAAACAGCGGATAGACCATTCCATCACGATCCCCTCGATGGTCCCGTCTCCGTACCACCCGCACTCTCCAACGTCGACCAACTATTCCATGATCCTGCTCTTCCTCCATCCGCGATATGCCCACAGCGATTTCCTGGAATCGATCCAGCATCGACCGATGCTTTGATCAGGACACTGGCTCACAACCACGTTGCCTGGCACATTTTCTTCAATTTCAAGGGCTTTCACAAGTTCGTTCCAGACTCGCATTGGTGTTTCTGATTGATCTCTTGTACAGCCATGCATCCCACCACTTGATCTGTATCTGGGCGATGGGTGCCAACGGTCCTCTCATCGATGCTGCATATGCGACTCACTATGAATATATGCGGCCAGCATTCGAGTCACCTGGCCCTATCACGCATGATAATTACAATGCACACGTCGGCGATCAAAAGTAAGTGGTTATTCACTCCCTATCTGGCCTTATTGACCTCGGATGTCACTAGCTACTATTCTGCATACCTCGAATTTTTCAAATCCGAGCTTCTCAAAAAGGGACTTGCCGAATGTCTGGAAGAATATGTGTTATCGTCGGCAGCTAATTTTGATGGCGACAGCGACCATCTTGCCATGTTGTCGCGCTTCATGAATGGCGTGATCCACCCTTTCATACACGTTGGGTATGGAGCTGAGTTTGGACTGCTTGGCTTCAGTGCAGAAGGTATTTCTGCACCTTGGACATTCTCTCGTCGGGCTGATCAGTTACGTGGATAGGTTTAGCAATGGCCGCAGTGCATCCTTCAAGCCCTGGCCTCCTACACAGGCCTTGGTTCCCGGATGTTATCTCCGAACCCGACCAGAGGGGATGCACTCGAAATGCCCTCACGATCCTTGCGCTCATTGCATGTGATCCTCGTCTCTCTAACATCAAAGACATTGGCAGGGCGAATACCCTTAATCAAAGTCTCGAGCAATATGGGCCGATCATACGAGATTACGTAGAAATGTGGAAGTTCGATATTTCGTCAGACAGAGGTATCGCTGATGCTGTCGAGGAACTCTCTTGGCTGAACAGCATCATTTATGGCGTCGGAGGTCATCTTTCAAGTCAAGAGTTCAAAGCAGATTTCTTCCTCATGCATCTCTTGACTTCGTCGCTCTTCCTCCCGTCCCTGCTCGCCAACATATCCAAATTCTCCTCGCGTCGGCTCTTCTTGCTCACCTACTTTACTACGTCCCTCGCGTACTATCTTGGCCGCGGTCGCCCGAAGCCGAATCTCCGAGGATTCTACAACGGCACTGAACACCTCTTGCACAGAGTCCCAGGGCCAGGCACAACGCCTGCTCCTGGCGCGCTCCCGAATCCGTCGTCTGACCTAGCCCAGACGCCCAACACTTGGCTACCCCTATTCGAGAACGTGCTCACCCACCCCAATGAACATCTGTGCAAGGCGCAGCGCGCGCTGGCTCATTATTCTTCTTTGTATGGCACGCGCAAAAAGGGGTGGACGAAAGGTTTGTCTGCGGCTGAAGGTCGGAGGTTGACTCCTGCGCAGTTGGCCAGAGAAGAAGAAGCCGAGAACGACATCGGTCTGGCGGAATTGGATGGCACACTCTTCCTCCGAGTTGCGATGCTGACTCAGAACAGACTGGGGTGGATGCACGAGGGAGAACCCGAGCGTCCCTGGGATTTCGATGGGTTCTTCGCGCCAGACCATGCGTGAGCAAATCGTGTTCAGATTTGTGAAAAGACCTTTGTTGTTCTACGTGTCGTTCGAGCGTTGTACGTTACATTGGATGTGGCTCTTGAGATTGACTGGAATTGATTCATTGAGTCTGTAACTACTGGTACAAAGACAGGACTTCGTGCTATTTAAGTATAAGTCGGACCTCGTGTAAAAGCAAGCAAGCAATCTCCTTTCTGTGGAGTAGTAATGTATAGTATGGGTTCTGTCAGCAGTACACCTGCGAGCTCGTGAGTTGCCATAGCCTTTCGTAAGGGTATAAAATCGCTTGTTCTGCGTCATGCGCAGTGACCAACGACACCAGCTAGTGCTCCCTTCACCTCCGTCATACTGGGTCGCAAGGATGGTATGCCATCCCAGCACCAGTTCAAGATGTCCCAGAACATCCCTTTCTGTAAATCTGTAAGTGGTATCTTGCACGCTGTGAAGGCGCCCCTGGAGGGCTTTACGCCACGCATAATGTCTATTGTCACAGCACGGTCGTCCCAACGGTGGGCGTATGGCAGCTTGCCAGTAGCCACCTGAACAATGATCCGATTAAGAAAGCGATGAAAGCGCAGCCCTAGTAAATCTTCCAGATACATACCTCGAGACAGACACATGCGAATGAGTAGACGTCACTTGCGGTTGTGATTGGTGGGGGCATACCATCGTCCTCAACGATCGTGATGATAAGCTCGGGCGCCATCCAGCGCGTCGAGCCCGCTAGGACAGATGTTCCTAGCTTTGCTGCCCGTAAACGGGACTCGGTGAGAGAATACTCCTCCAAGACGCTCGACAACCCAAAATCGGTTATGAGCGCATGGCCAGCGTCGCTGATAAGGATGTTCGTCTAAAATAAAGATGCCAAAAACGTGAATAGGGAAAGTAAAGAGCCATTGAGATACCCACTCCTCTCAGATCACCATGGACGACGACAGGCTTCATATTGTGTAAGTAGCTCACACCCGAAGCAACTTGCAATATCTAACTTCTACATTAGGGCTATATTTCTTTTGTATCGAAAATGGGCATACCAATGCCATTCTATCCGGTTCCGCGTCACGTCTCTCAAGGTACTGCATAATAGTTCCGTTGTTGCACCACGGCGACACCATAGCGATCGAGTTCGCCGACTGGA
>Ga0307518_10002242_pt1 | contig 14143 bp, 6 predicted proteins | sample 25_EM_MG_FD_203889 | JGI IMG/M metagenome (GOLD analysis project Ga0307518, IMG submission 203889) | Populus trichocarpa ectomycorrhiza microbial communities from riparian zone in the Pacific Northwest, United States - 25_EM | ecosystem: Host-associated > Plants > Roots > Unclassified | place...
TATATATATATATATATATGCGCGTGCGCGCATGAATATGAATATTAATTGATTGGTACAGAGTAGCAAAAAATTAATGTCTAATTTTGTTTAATAAGCCAGCGAACATTGCCCACCAAAGCAAACGATGTATTGTCTACAAACTCAAATTTTAACCATTGCTGTGATAGCTAAAAACTTAGGGCAACGTTTCTCTTGCCTAAAAAATTCAATTTTAATTTATTTTAACCTAAAACACCTCACCAACATTCTTAGAACACTACAAAACCAACCCGTCAACCCAAAATACCCAAAAAATAGTTCAAAAACTCAAAATCAAACCAAGTTAGTTTTGACTTCCTAGATTTAAATATATTTTTTTAGGCAATATTGAAGTTTTAAAAAACCATCATCAAGCCTCTCTCATTACATATAACCCGTGAAAACCAAGAAAAACATCGATTTTCTTTCCTATCTCTGGAATTCATCGAGTTATCTCTCTCCCTTTTTTCTTTAACCAGTGATTGAAAAATAATACAAATAAACTTCTATACCAAAAATGAATTTTAGAAATTTAAAAAGATCCAAATTGTATAAATTGTGTTATTTTTTAAAGATTGAGGATCTACGTGTATTTTTCAAGAAATCTTTGGTGCATCACTCATGTTTGACACCTTTTTCATTTCAATCCATCTTCTTCCAATTCCACCATTGTCTAAGAAATAAAAGGCAATTAGGTTTGATTAGGATCAAATCACCAAAAATAAAATAAAATTAGAGGGCCAAAATGAATTATTAAAAAGTAAATAGTAAATCTACATAATTTTGTGAGTTTATGAATAATGTAAATCTAAATGAAATCATCCAACCTTTTAATTAGTTTATTCTATAATGTTTTTTTTCCATTTATGTATTTTTGATCACATCTAGTCTGGAATGGTTATCTTTAATGCTATAATGGGCATCAACATCAATATGAATGGGGTGTCCATTCATGTTGGGAGTGAGAGTGAACTATTTAATAGCATTATTGATATATTTTCATCATTAATAGAAAGGATTTAAAAGGTTGAGAACGCAGACAATTTATAAGTTTCAATTACCTTCTTTATTATAAAGAGACGTGTTTTTTTTTAATATTTATTATGTTTAATATTTTTAATTTGATTTGTATATGTCTTTAATTTTCTATTAAACCATAACTTTAAATATAAAACTACAATCACCTTTCAAGTATTAAAAATTTATTTAGAAATTTGGTTGTGGTTAGTTTTTCGAGTATATAATAAATTTAATTGTTAGGATGGGTTTTTTTTTTTTCACCATAAACATTATTTTATAATAATATTTTTTTTCTTAAAGCCTCGGTCTTCATCCTAGTGGATAGAAGAGGAAAAAAGCTCCCCCTTCTTATTGGGTCTTAATTTTATTAAAAAAAATGTGGATAAAAACTCTTCAAATAATAAGATTCTAAACACTCCAAATTGGGAGGTATCTCATTGGTGACTTTAACTCTCTTACCATGCTCTACATCACACAGTACCACATCACCACCCACACCCAAAAACACAACTTAAAAGGTATCTCTAATATATTCGCTAACAACCAGGGGCCCCCACAGTAGCCTATATAAACCCTGAAGAGACACTCAGGCGCTCCTCTCCGCACGCACGCAAGAAAGAATTTCAGTTTCAGTTTCGCTCTCCTTTTGCTTCTCTCTCGTTCTTCTCGCTCAATACCCTAATTTTTGGATTTCTGTAAGATCCCCAAATTAATCAATCAATGCCAGGCAAGCGCTCTCGCTTAACTCATACGCAGAGCTTCAGCGACATTGGTTTCAGCAACCACCGACTTCCGCCGTGGGATGCTGGTTTCGTTGCTGATGACACGGACGATCAGTCTCTCCAGAGGATTATCACGGTCTCGCCTCCTCAGCCGCTGCTGCCAGAGAAAGAGAAGGATATAGGAGGTGGATTAGTGAAGACTGAGCATTTTCTTGATAGGTGTGGCTATTGCAAGAAGAGATTGAATAAAAAACAGGATGTCTATATGTACGGGTAAGATTTTGTTTCTTTTTATTATTTTCATTCTATGTTGCAATTATCGCGGTTTTTTTTTGTTGATTTTGGAAATAAAGTAATAATGCATAATTGATTTTGCATGTTGTCATTGTATCAAAGAATTTCTAAGAACAGAAGCAATTTGCTCTATTTTTTTTTTTTTTTATCAATATCTGAGAAAATTGCGAAATAAAAGTATACCTTGGAGTTTGCCCTCTGTCATGATTTGTATCTTTTTTTGTTTGCCTGTTTTGAGCAATTAAAGGCAAATTGATTAAGCAAAGTAGTGCTGTTAGGGTTAGTAGGGGATCATTCATGTGGCCTTCCTGAGGAAAAAGAACTCTATTGCATGTGATGCTTGCGGTTGCTGAGAAGGGAACCGGAAATAGGGAAGGAATAGATATTATACCTTTTCATCTGGTTAGATCACTTGTAAAAAATAGAGCTACTAACAATTAACTAATCTGTTGTGGATAAAACTAAAATTCATTGCTAATTTTTTAAATAATTTTTTTTGACAGTTAATTTACTGTTTTTCAGCAATGGATTTTCTGTTACTAAATCCGTTGTTGTTGACATTAAAAAAAATTATATAAATACAATCCGTTGCTAAATCATCAACTGAATTATTCTGCTGCTAAAATCCAATGCCAATAACCTATCTTTTAATAGTGGATGTTTTCCTTTTGGCTTTGCTTCTCTATTCTCTACCGTATATTTTTTGTATTTGCTGGAGAATGTTTTAGATGAATCTGCAGATTAGTGCATTTTAATGAAGTTGGAGTAACACCATTTTTGCAATGCAGTTACTTGGGTGCCTTTTGTAGTCCTGAGTGCCGTGATGCACAGATTGCAATTGATAAGGCAGGGCAGGAAGTTCGTGGACAATCAATCGGAACAAAGACTTGAAGCATCGGGACGAATAAATTGTATCTAGCTAGATAGTGCCATGGCGAACTAGATTTGGTGGTGCATTGCTGTCAAGTTTTTCGGATTGGCTTGCACCTGTGACTAGAGTTGGCATCCTTAATTTGCACTCACACTCCCATGACTAACATATCATTGGGCAAAGTTTCACCTGTTTGTTTTAGGATCGAAAACTTTTTTCTTTCATGATAGGTTGAATATGGATATTGCATTTTCCTGTTTTCATTGGAAAATGTGATTTTATGAATTTCTTGATATTTCAAGCTTAGAATTAGTCATGCATATATGATGAATTGGTTTTGTTACAGAATCGGAAACCTTATATCCTTTCATGCAGTTTATGTTCGCTCTCAATGATTTCAAATTTTCAACATTGAGATGGCTATTATATCGCGAGCTTGCCTTTTGCTATTGCTTCCTTGACTATATATCTAACTGTTCATGCTTCAATTTATTTGATTTCAAGCATCTTATGAAGTTTAGTTGCTGGATATGCTAACATTTGATTGATCACAAAAAAATATATATGAAAATGTCATCATCTTCACATGTATCGTGTGTGTTCTCCATCTTATTGATCGTTTCCCCCCATTTTTTCCCATATGAAACTTTTCATACATGGATTAGGCTCACATGGTCAGGAAGAAATTGGATCAGCCGGAATATTCACGACTGCAACTTGATTTGAATCCGGGCCACTCTAAGTTTGAATCCTTGTGTTTTTTCCTTCGTTAATTTCAAACAGGTTTTGATTTCTTATTAATTGTTTTCCCCCATTTTTTCCTATATGAAACTTTTCAGTCATGGATTAGGCTCACAGGGTCAAGAAGAACCTGGATTAGCCGGACTATTCACGACGGCAACTTGATTTGAATCTGGGCCACTCTTAAGTTTGAAGAATTCTTGATTTCTTGTGTTTTTTCCTTCATTTCAAACAGGTTTGAACTCTTTATTTCTCGATTTTTTTTCGAGCTGAAAAATAAAACATACGGGCTATGTTTGAATGGGCCTTTTGGAGCATCACTAGTCGATTACTTTACCCAGTCAGCGGGCTAGAGGACTATGCGAGGTGAGATTTTGAAATCGATCAGGCCCATTGGGTAGAAATTTTTCTTTGCCCACTGCTCTTACCCAAACGGCCCATTAGTTGTATTTCCTCTCACTGTTCCGCATTCGAATTCCACTTTGGAGCAACTTTTTCCAGTGTAAACTGCTAGTGAATCGAGTTTATATTCACAGGTGCTTTTATTAGTTTCTCTTTTACTCATCTACGTCAAATACCTGCAATTAAAAAGTTTGCTCGTTTTTCTTTTTCTGTGTTTGTTGTTTTCTCCCAAGTGCGTGGTAAGAAATGCCAGTTCCGTTAATATTGAAGAGGCTAAGCCCACAATAATGTTAATCCGATCTTTTCAAGTTCATCCTTAGTTAATCTTTCTGCTGTATCGAAAAACCGTGGTTAGCACAAAGTTCCTATGGATACTGTTCTTGTCGATTCCGTTATTACTCTTTATCTTGTTCAGCCTTAATCTGGTCTTTAATTAACAAAAACTAAATCATGCGGGGAACACTATAGCTGCTATCACGGAATACAATGGATTGCTACTACAGTGTTTCGCACAATTAATTAGGCTGGCAACAATTGCAAGAGAGGTATTTGTGATTAGAAAGACTTGAAAAAGAAGAAGACAATGATCTCTCAATTGCAAAAGAATGAAATTTTACAACTGCAGAATATTATAGTTTCAGAGGCAAAATTTACTTGCCGTACAAAATCCAAAACACCAAACCCGCTAACCCTAGAGAAGTCAATCAGCTTAAGCCTAAAGCCCATGAAAACCCCACAAATACATCGCTGATAAAACCCCAGATACCCAAGCAACCAACACAAACACCAAAGACCTCGCTGAAACCAGCGCAAAGCGATGGAGCTCGAGATCTGAAAGCGACGACAAAAAAGCAAAGTGAACCGGTGACAAAAAATCAAAGTGAACTAGAATGGTGGCGTGTTGAAGAGGGTTAAACCCTTGCATCACAGTGAGAGCCATAGAGAAGTCGAGCTGGAAGGAAAGGAAGAAAGATTCTTATATATATATATATCTCGAAAAGAAAAGTAGTAACAGTGGCTTTTAAATGATTTTTCCCACTTGAATTTGAGGTTTATGGTCTGTTGTTGATGATTTCTTTTGTTTTGCTGATTCTCGGTACTTTATATTGTTTATGTTTTGTTCTTAGGTTCTTGGGTTTTGTTTCGAGAAGGGCTACTGGGCTTGGTTTGTTGGCTGTCAGATTGTGGAGTGCTGGTTTGTCCGTTTCTCCTTCATGTTTATGCAAGAGTTTTTTACCGATGTTTTTTTCCTTGGGATTTGATTTCTGATTACATTCTGGTTATGGCTTTTATTTTTTTTACAGTTAGTAGCCTGCCTTAGAAAAGAAAGGGATGTGATTATTTTTTGTTCGACTTGGTTTGTTCTTTTTAATGTTTTGTTGTTAATTTGTGCTTGAACATTGGCAAGAGCCCGTGTGATTTTTATTGTGGTGCTGGTTAGGGAGTCGAACATGCTTTTGGAGAATCTGTGTGCTTTGTTTGGTTAGAATTTATGGCTTTTTTTTTTTTCACTCCGTGTCATTGAAAACTTATTTTACAAATTGTATATTTGTTTTCCATCGTTTTGTTAGTTGTTTCTACATTTCTCTATTTTACTACACAAACTTCTTTGCACCCTGTGGTTGCTTTATGATGGTTTGCATTTCATAGGAATTTATGTAGCTCAAGTGAGGGGTGAGTCGCCCTCTTTTTCTTCGCTAGCTTGCGCTGTGTTGAGGCATGGTTTTCTTTATAATCAATTGTCTATTCAATAATTAGTAAAGCAAAAAATATGCTATGCCAACATAAAAATTCTTGGTTGAACTTGCTGCCAATTTTTTCTTCGTCGACATTCCATTGACAAAGAATTGCTTTACAGAATCCTAGATTAAAGGTGCATTTATTTTCCTTTCCTTTTCCCCTTTTTGTTTTTTAAGATAGTAATGACCCCTTAAATAGTTTTTGCACATTATTTTTTTTACCAAGTGTGTAAGGGGATTGATCTTTGCGTTTGCTTGAGAGGTTTGAAAAGCAGCATTGACTGAATTAAAAGATATCATAAGCAAGGAATATGAAAACGCAGATGTTTTGCAGTTTTAGTGAATTTCAACTCAGAATATAGGGTACTACGTACTTAGCATTGGTGACAAAGTATGCCTCAATTGATTTCTTATTGATTTTTGGTATTCAATATCTTTAAGTAATCACAATTGTGCTAGTGGAAACAACATCCTTTATAAACTCTATATAAGATATTATAGCTTTAAACATCATTTACGGCCAAGAACTTTTTTTTTTTTGCTATATGATAAAAGTTCTTTGTTGTCTCTGTTTGTTTTCATACCCCCAGCTGCTCTCTTTTTAGCATTTTTTTCACCTTTGTGTTTTCTCTTCGGTCTTTTTTACATCTGATGAGTATTTTTTTTCTTCTCCCATATACCTTTCAATGAGTATTTTTCCTTTCTCTTGCATTTACAAAGCACAGATGCCTCACTAACAACATTTTATGGTGACAGCCCTGACGTATGCGGTGAGTCTCCCTCCCGAATAAGCTGATTAATAGGATAACCAAGTTGCTTCTTCTAGCTGCGAAGCATCTGAACCACTGCGAAAAAAACAATGGTCTTCTGCGTCAACCCACGCTGTAGGTAACTCTCCATTTATTCTCTGCTGCGTCATAATAGTACAATATGCGTACCCCATCAATCTTAGTCCTTTATCAAACTGATATTGTGGATAATAGTTAAAGAGACTAGACTGTCACCTATTTTATTGAATGCCATAGTAATCTGAATTAGAGCTCTGTTGATTGCCGTTGTTGATTTGTTTTATTTTAGCTTTCCTTTTCCTTTCACTACGAGCTACGTTATGTAGTCACTTGTGCTTGATCAAGTGAACTATAATGCTCGTTTATATTCATCTTTGCTTGATATAGCATTCCACTGTCATTTTGCACCAACTCTTGCTTTTTTCAAAACATATTCTGCCTGAGCTGCATTGATTAAAACCAGTTGGCGCGCATTGCTTTAGTTGGACTGTTTGCCCTGGTAGATGACGTGTTTCACTTGGTTTTTTCATCACCTTGCTGTTGTTTCTGTGGTTGCTTATGGCCAGCTTTTCCTGGGTTGAACTTTAATAAATTGAGACCCGACAGTTGTTGACAGAAACGACAACTTATTAATAAGTTGGTTTCTCGCATGAGTTATTGTCGTTACACCTAGGCATTTGCTTAATTATACATAACATGGCTAGTTTTACGAGCATACAAAAGCATGTATTAGATTAGATCTCCTTTCAGATCTTTTCAATGGGATGGATAGCAATTCCTCCTTTTCAATCTTTTTTGTTTCAGCTATTAATTTAATCATGTTGGCCATTTGCAGGACATATAGCTATGTAGCCATATGAATGTACTTTTTGTGATGCCACATACTTTTTTCCTTCCTTCGACAACATTCTACTTAACTCTCTTGCCATACGCTGCTATATTTAGCTCTTTTGGATTTATCGAACATCTTTTTGTTATGAATTCCTCGAACAACAACCATGTTCAGTAAATGTAGCCTTTTGTTTTCTTATGCACTTAATATTCAAGTTTTGATGACGCATGACCATCTCTTTCATCTGCCTTTGCAATTGCTCAACCACAACATTCATTTCCTTACAATACAGTACCGTAATCTTGCTTGCATATTGAGAAAGTTCTTCCATTTTATTTTTTTTTAGTTTTTTTTTAGTTTAACGTGGGTGTCCGGGCCAGCTTGCGCGCACCTCGACTAATCTCACGGGCCCTGAAGTTAACGACCATGTAAGCCTTCAGTGGCCATCATATGAGCAACCACAGGGTTCTAACCTGAAACCACAGAGAAAACAAACTTTTTTATCCCAATTTTTTTTTTTGTTATACATCGATATTGTACAATTACCAAACAAACCCGCGGCAGCGCATGGACATCCACCTAGTGGAGTCTACTAGGTAGGAGAACAAACCTTTCACTATCCTTATCAGTTACCATGAAATTTTGGGTAGATATCCACATCCTGCATATCACGGATAAGCCCTAGCTACAGCAACTACTAGAATAGCTCAAGACAACTACTGTTACGCATGTACGGTTGCTGATGTAGACTTTACTAAAATGATGAGGCACCCATGCATGGTATCTTAAAAAGTTACGTTAGAAATTGAAAAACTCCTCCAAAGTAGCCGCTGAGAAGATTAATCAAATGGTGGATGACATCTTTCGAATCCGAGGCACCTTTTTCTCTGATCACGATTTTTCAATTTCCGGGTAATTTAGGTACACTGTCAAAACCCCATCGTAGAAAACGATGGTTGACTTAAAAGAAACAAATGCTTATTTTCTAATGTTTTTCTGTTTTCTTCGGACACGTATCATTTCAATGTTTGATGGAGAGAAAGAGAAGAGATCGCGTGCACGTAGAGGGGCAGATACCTTTGAATCAGCTAGTTCGCATCTGCATGCCCATCTCTCTCCTTGCCGAAGTCATGATATCATCTAGAGTCAGTCTGTAAGTGAAAGGAATCAGAGTGTTACACCTTGTTGACTAATCTTTTACCAGCCATAAAGAAAGGTCCAGAGCCCTCGAGTGTTTGCTTCCGTTTTGTGTAACTCAGGCATCTGATCACTACTGACATAACGAGTATAACAAGCGAAAACAAAGCAGGAGTAAAAAAGAGAAGATGCTTACTTAATATGTGACATCACCTGTGCATAATAAATGCTTATTTTGGTACTACGCTCACGTAGTTATTGCAAAACCAATCCTTGCCTACCTAATTATTATCCAGATCTAAATTATCTTTCTCAAGTCATCCCTTACCCTAGCTTCGCTGTCTTTCTAGATACAGTTTCACATGAACATAATATGCCTCCGAGGAAAGCCTTTTTTTCTCCACTCAGAGATCTAAATACCCTAGCTTCTCTCTCTCTCTCTCTCTCTCTCTCTCTCTCTCTCTAGTGTTGTTCTAAGGCCAAAAATAAGTCCAAACTTGTAAGGTGATGATGATGTGCGATGTTAGGAGAAAACAGCTGAAAGGGAAGGCTTTTAATTATTACAGTATTTCTTTGCCTCCCAGCTGGGCTCATGTTACTTTCAAGCGTGAGGTCGTTGTCTGAATTGACAACAAGGGGAGATGATTTTACTGCATGTTCTGTAGTTCTATTTGTTATTTAGGTCCAACCGCTTTTAAGATTTTTTATTTTTTTTAATTTCAAATTAAATTTTTATATATTTTTAGATAGTTAATTAAGTTTTAAAAAATAAAAAAAAATACATTATTTTGATGTGTTTCCAAACAAAAAAATATTTTAAAAAATAATTTTTATCACAATTCCAAACAAAGATGCAGTATAGTAGATTTTGTGTTTGTAGTTTGAAAAAATTTATAAACTCTAGCTTTTTTTTAATTAAGATTTCAAGAAAATATAAATCATAACTATAATATATATATGTTGATTAGATAAAATTTACAATAGTTCTTGATTAGTTAAGACTTTCAAATATATAATTAAAGTAAAAAAAAGACAGCAACATAGCATTGTTCCCATTTCTACTCATATTGGGACCAAGCTCCTCTTTTCCATTAATTTTACACCTTCCAAATATCTGTCTTGTCCCAAACTTAAAATTTACAATAGTCCTTGTCACGTCTTTTCTTTTCCAAAAAAAAAACAAAAAAAACACCATGCACGCGCGCGCGCGCATATATATATATATATATATATGTGCCAAAATTAATCGTATTGGACCTCTCACAGTGGAACGAATTATTCCAGCTAGCGTATCCCAATTCATATTTATGGAATGTCATCCCCTGACGTCATGTGACAGGAAAACTCCACTGCCACGTCATATATGACTGCATCATGACCAGGAGGTGTGCTTCGGGCTTTCCAAGATTTATGCCAAATGTTAATTGTTCAGGCAAATAGCGCAATGACAGGTGTCCGGCCACGAGATTGTCAGTCTGCTGGGAGCTTGCCGTTGCTGATTCTATAGCCCATAATTTATCAGAGCGCAGATCAGAAGCCATGCTCTTTAAAGTGCAGGTCTTTCAGTGTTAGTTTTGCTCAAATTGTATTAAAATAATATTTATTTTATTTTTAAAATTTATTTTTAATATTAGTAAATTAAAATTATTTTTATTAAATAATTTAATCTAAAATTTATACAAAAATATTTTTCAACTGCCAAAACAAATAATGCTGTAAAAGTGGTGTATTTAATGTAAAAGTCACATAATAGAAATCTAAGTAGAACTAGTGATGAATTGGTTAAGGATTTGATGATGATGATGATGGGGTGTTTTGTCTGAATTCCCAGAAATAATTGATAAGTTTTGGGTAGGCTTGCAGCTTATCCTACCAATATATATATATATATATATATATATATATATATATATATATCATGTGATCATCACTGAATTAGATTAAAGTATCATTAATTATCCATCAGGCCATCGGGATTATATCCAAGCAGTGGTGGTGGATCCAAAATATTTTAAATGAGGGAACAAATTAATTAACAAATACTATATTAAATAGATATACATTAAAAATCAATTCAAAACAAATATACTAACTTATATAAAACAAAATTAATTTAAAAATATTTTTAAAATAAAAAAACTTACATTATAATTATTCTCTTTAAGTTTTCATAATAACAAAATTCAGTTCAGTTACATAATAATTGTAAATTTTTCATCTAAAATTCATAATAAAATTCACATTAATTCATCAAAATCCATTTCACATCCCATTACCATGTAACATGCTGTACATAATGCATGGATATGGATCAACATTGATAGTTTAAATTTATCATGATAGATCATTTTTAAAAACAAAAAAATAGTTTTTTTCTTTTTTTCTTAAAAAAAATAACCTTTAATTTTGCAAGTATCAATCTTTACTCACCGACAATTGATAACTAATTCAATTAAAATTGATATAACCTTTAATTAATTCAAAATAATCAAATCAATATCTATTATTAAAAAACAATTCAAAACTATTAAAAAAAATTAAGAGGACAATTGCCCCCTAAATCTCCTATGTGGCTACGCCACTATATCCAAGCCATGTTAGGTTTTAACGGTTTAAAGTTTGTGTTTGATACAGTGATGAATAGTATTTTTCAATTATAAATATATTAAAATGATATTATTTTAGGTTTTTTTGTATTTTTTACATTAGTGTGTTAAGATCATTTTAAAACATATAAAAAAAACCAATGTTTTTCAAAGTAAAAAGTAATTTAAAAAACATGTTATAATATAAGATATATATCAGACTAACTACAATTTCCAATTGGTACGTACGTTGGAGAAAACTTTTTCCCACAGGAAAAAGCAAAGATGAAAGTGCAGGCAGGATAAGTAGCAATCTTTACAATTAAGTGTTATCGATGGAGAATCTCTTTTGAACATACTTGACATTTCTTTTAATACATGATATGTTCGCACGTAGATCCTTTGACCGACTTTAATCGGTAACTTACTAATTAATTAATACATCTTTTAGTAATTTTTTGAGTTGGTTAATCAATATCTATATCGATAGCCAATGTCTCAATTTCGGAAAGTACCAAGTTATATGAAAAATGCAAATTAAAAACGAGGTTTTGGGAGCTGAAAAACTTCTTATTAGCCTCTTCGAAACAAAATAAATGAATTAATAAATTATAATTCAATAAAAAAAAACAAGAATTGATGGTTAATTTTAGATTCAAGCAGATCAGATCAAACCTGTAAATTAAGTTATTTATGTGGTGTTTGGAAATGTGATAACGATTGTTTTTTAAAGTGTTTTTCGCTTGAAATGTATTGAAATAATATTGTTTATATTTTTTAAAATTATTTTTGATATCAGCACATCAAAACAATCTGAAAGCACATAAAAAAATTTAATTTGAAGCAAAATAATATAATATAATATAATATAATATAATTATTTATAAAAATATTTTTAAAACACAAAAACAAACATCCTTGAATTCAAAAATTAATGTCAAGATGTTTAATTAATGGCAATCCACGCCCCTATAGTTCAATATTTTTGTTAAATTGAATTTTTATAATTCACAAATAGCAATTGGGTCATTACTTTCTAGGAATTAATCGAGCATTACAAAAATCATTGGAAGAAACATGATTATAACCAAAGAATTAAGAGACCTGTGGTTTCTTATAGCTAGCAGAGCACAAGGCTGCGGCATATAGTGGAAAGAGATCACAACCTATGTAAGATACTCTCGTATTTAAGGTCTTTGTACAGGCTATTTTTTTTGGCGCGTTAATTTTATACCGACCGGTCCCACCTGAAGTCTTCTCATTGCACATCATAAAATTTCATGATATGGTGGAAGTTCGAAATCAGAGAGGCCAACGGTCAAATGATTTTACTAGAAGAATTTTGGGAGGGCGACCCATATCTTCTACGCTTTCTTTCCTTTTCCTTTTGGCTTCTTCATCATGTTTCGACTGCTGAATATGATCCTTTAAAAGCAGATTGTTTCCTTCAGAAAACAGAGAGCAGTGCCCCCCACCATCCCCACTTTGATTTTCTGTCTCCCCTTTTTTCTTGTCACCTCGACCAAAGCTAAAGCTTGCTCTTCAAAATAACTACGTACGCTTAAATCCAGGAGAAAAAATGCATCGAATGATAATTCCTATCCAACGTTTTTTTCCACTTGTTAATCTGGTAGTGACAGAATTTTCAGGAAATTTTCTATAATGCTTATATATTTCGATTGAACTTTCTGTTTGATATGAACTATCAATGCACCGAGTGGATTTTCTTGATGAAAGACAACACATCAACATCCATAAAAGTAGCTTTAAACTAAACTCACAGGTGTTCAGCGTAATTAATTAATTAATCACTGCAGAGGATGGCGACTAAAATGCTAATTTAATGGTTAATAAATTTTGCTACTAGATATCACGACACAAGCTCATGATCTCTTCTTTGAATAATAAAAGTTATCCATGTATTGATTTCCCAGTCCGATGAAATCTAATACCATCTTGTTAAGGCAGAAACAATGTACAGATATGTCCCCTTGAAAGAAACAATTGGCTGTTTTTAATTTGATAAAGGGTAATGGAAAATACAAATGTGGATCCTAGAATATTGGTTTAATCATCAGGACAGGAAATAAAAGGCCACTAGCATCCGTCCATACGTATACCTCTGGATCTTCTGCACAGTACATGATTGGTCCTTATATATCATCAAATTGCCTCAAAGTAATGTGTTACAATACTTTTGTATGCTTCTTATCGTGGTCAGGAGGAAAGCAACAACTGATATATTGTACTAAAAGTTAGAGGTGGGAGGTGGAATGGGAGGCATAGTCAAGTCTGGTCGGTGGCTAGCACAGAGTTATTAGAGAGGAGCTTCCACTGTCATGTTGTTACTGATGCACCCGAGTTGCATGTGTGCCTGAATAAGGGTATACTCGGCTTGAACGGCTAGGTCTTGATTAATAACCAGATGACTTGTTCCTCAAACAACCACCACTTGGACAAGGTCCCCAGCTACCCCTGTACTCTACCCTCTGTAAATTCTATATTCACCATTAAATGCATCTCAAATCCTTCTCCCATAATGGGCTCTACAAAAATATTACATTAAAGCATGCCCATATTCATTGGATATCTCTCGTGATGTGATCCTCTCGACTCAACAGTGTACCACCTATCATCAAGAGTTATAATCTCAGATGATGGTCTTTAATAATAAGTGCAATAGTGTCTTTCTCATTCTATCATCGTTCTCGTACAAGTAGTTACTATTTAAATGTTCGTTTTTTCAACTAAGGGTATTCTCAGGCCTTTTGGACCTGAGACTATTCCTCTTTCAGACTAGGAGCACGAAGGTAAAGCTCTTCCAATAAATACACTTCTGAAAGATCAAACCTGTATTTTCACCTTATCTGGGATAGAGATTGCTTCCACCTCAACCAATCACTTGGTCGTTGTTTAATGTTCAGGAGCTAAAGGGTTCTAATCTCTACATGGACAACTCCTCCTTCCTCAACCTTAAAACACACACCCTCT
>Ga0307518_10002243_pt1 | contig 14142 bp, 11 predicted proteins | sample 25_EM_MG_FD_203889 | JGI IMG/M metagenome (GOLD analysis project Ga0307518, IMG submission 203889) | Populus trichocarpa ectomycorrhiza microbial communities from riparian zone in the Pacific Northwest, United States - 25_EM | ecosystem: Host-associated > Plants > Roots > Unclassified | place...
GCTTCGTTCTGGCGCACGCGCGCATAGTGGCCCGTGGCGATCAGGTCGGCGCCCAGGTGCATCGCATGGTCGAGGAACGCCTTGAACTTGATCTCGGCATTGCACAGCACATCCGGATTGGGCGTGCGGCCGGCCTGGTATTCGCGCAGGAACTCGGCGAACACGCGGTCCTTGTATTCGGCCGAGAAGTTGACGGCTTCGATGTCCACGCCGATCACGTCGGCCACGCTGGCCGCGTCGATCCAGTCCTGCCGCGTGGAGCAGTATTCGGAATCGTCGTCGTCTTCCCAGTTCTTCATGAACAGGCCGATGACTTCGTAGCCCTGTTCCTTCAGCAGCCATGCCGCGACCGAGGAGTCCACGCCGCCGGACATGCCGATCACGACTTTTTTCTTGCTCATTTCAATTCCAGTAGTAACTCAAAGTTCTTCGTACACCGAAGAGTGGGTGTGCAGCAGGCCCAGGGGAGCGCGCTTGCCCGCCAGGTATTCGTCGACGCACGTCAGCAGCAGCGGACTGCGGTGCTGGTCGCGGCACGCGGCAATTTCGTCGCGTGTAAGCCACAGTGTGCGCAGGATGCCTTCGTCCAGCGGCTGGTCCAGTTCCTGGCCGACAACACCGCAAAACGCGAAGCGCAGATACGTCACCAGCTCGCCGGTGCGGGCCGAACGGTAGCGCGACATATACATGCCCACCAGCGCGGTCGGCGTGAATTCGTGCGCCGTTTCCTCCAGCGTTTCGCGGATCACGGCTTCCTCCAGCGATTCGTGCGGATCCAGGTGCCCTGCGGGCTGGTTCAGGCGGATGCCGTCGCTCGTTTCTTCTTCAATCAGCAGAAACTTGCCATCGCGCTCGATCACGGCGGCAACGGTCACATTGGGTTTCCAGGTACGCGGCATGTAGTCATCCTTGAAAGAGCCGGTATTTTAGCCTGTTCCGCGTTTCAACATGTGACCGCTGGGTGACAGCGGGGCGATCCGCTCCCGTGCTAGTGGGAACCTCCTAAAAGTTGCAATCCTAAAAATATTAACCACAGATAAATCCGTGTTAGATTTTAGGCAGGGAGCGCCGCACCACCGCGACGAGCGGCATGTTCCATGGCTCGCGCCGTGGAGGCTTGAGCGCCTGCGGGTTCCACCAGTTTCACTATAAAAACCTGGAGGCACCATGAGGATAGGGATTCCGGCCGAGACACGGCCGGGGGAGACGCGGGTGGCGGCAACGCCCGAGACAGTCAAGAAGCTCGCAGCAAAGCATCAGATCTTCGTACAGGCCGGGGCCGGCGCGCAGGCATCGATCACCGACGACGCGTTTGCCGCCGCCGGCGCATCCATCGTCGGCGCGGCCGAAGCGCTGGGGGCCGACATCGTGCTGAAGGTCAGGGCACCGAATGGCGAGGAGCGGGCGCAGATGCGCCAGGGCGCCGTGCTGATCGGCATGCTCAACCCGTTTGACGGCGACAACACGGCGGCAATGGCCGCCAGCGGCCTGTCCGCCTTTGCGCTGGAGGCAGTGCCCCGCATCACGCGTGCGCAGTCGATGGACGTGCTGTCGTCGCAGGCCAATATTGCCGGCTACAAGGCCGTCATGGTGGCCGCCAATACCTATCAGCGCTTCATGCCGATGCTGATGACGGCCGCCGGCACTGTCAAGGCGGCCCGTGTGCTGATCATGGGCGTCGGCGTGGCCGGTCTGCAGGCCATCGCGACGGCCAAGCGCCTGGGCGCCGTGATCGAGGCGTCGGACGTGCGGCCGCCCGTCAAGGAGCAGGTCGAATCGCTGGGCGCAAAATTCATCGACGTGCCATTCCTGACAGATGAGGAAAAGGAAATCGCGCAAGGCGTGGGCGGCTATGCGCGGCCGATGCCGGCGGACTGGATGCGTCGCCAGGCCGAACTGGTGCACGAACGGGCCAAGCTGGCGGACATCGTCATCACGACCGCGCTGATTCCCGGCCGCCCCGCGCCCGTGCTGATCGGCGAGGACACGGTCAAGGCGATGAAGCCGGGCTCCGTCATCGTCGACCTGGCCGTCGAGCAGGGCGGCAACTGCCCGCTCTCGGAACTGAATAAAACCGTCGTCAGGCATGGCGTGCATATCGTCGGCGAGCCGAACCTGGCCTGCTTCGTGGCGGCGGACGCCTCGGCGCTGTACGCCCGCAATGTGCTCGACTTCCTCAAGCTCATCCTCGACAAGGAAGACCAGCTGGTGATCGACCGCGAGGACGAGATCATCAAGGCCACCCTCGTCAGCCATGCCGGCGATGTGCTGAGAAAATAAGGAGACCAACAAAATGGAAGTCAGTCACACCATCATCAACCTGATCATCTTTGTCCTGGCGATCTATGTGGGTTATCACGTCGTCTGGAACGTCACGCCGGCGCTGCATACGCCGCTGATGGCCGTCACCAACGCCGTCTCCGCCATCATCATCGTCGGCGCCATGCTGGCCGCCGGCCTGACGGAAGGCATCGTGGGCCAGGTCGCCGGCACCGTCGCCGTGGCGCTGGCCGCCGTCAACGTGTTCGGCGGGTTCCTCGTCACGCAGCGGATGCTGGAGATGTTCCGCAAGAAGGACAAGAAAGGGGAGGGCAAATAATGGCCTTCATCTCCATGAACCTGGTGACGATGCTGTACCTCGTTGCCTCCGTGTGCTTCATCCAGGCGCTGAAAGGCCTGTCGTCGCCCGCCACGGCGCGCAAGGGCAATGCGTTCGGCATGACGGGGATGGCGATCGCGTTCGTCACGACGCTGGCGCTGATCCTGAAGCTCAAATCCGAGGCGACCGGCATGGGCATCGGCCTGGGGCTCGTCGCGCTGGGTGTCGTCATCGGCGGGGCCGTCGGCGCCTATCTGGCCAAGACAGTCGAGATGACAAAGATGCCGGAGCTGGTGGCGGCAATGCACTCGCTGATCGGTCTTGCCGCCGTCTGCATCGCGGTGGCCGCCGTGTCGGAGCCGCATGCGTTCAATATCGCCGCCGTTGGCGAGGCACTGCCGGTGGGGAACCGCATCGAGCTGTTCATCGGCACGTTCGTCGGCGCCATCACGTTCAGCGGCTCCGTCATCGCGTTCGGCAAGCTGGCCGGCAAATACAAGTTCCGCCTGTTCCAGGGCGCGCCCGTCGTGTTCAAGGGCCAGCACATGCTGAACCTCGTGCTGGCCGTGATCATGGTCGGCCTGGGCCTGGCATTCGTGTTTGCCGACGGCGTCGCGCCCGCGTGGACGCCGTTCATGCTGATGACAGCCATCGCGTTCGTGCTGGGCGTATTGATCATCATCCCGATCGGCGGCGCGGACATGCCGGTGGTCGTCTCCATGCTGAACAGTTACTCCGGCTGGGCGGCGGCGGGCATTGGCTTCTCGCTGAACAACTCGATGCTGATCATCGCCGGTTCGCTGGTGGGATCGTCCGGTGCCATCCTGTCGTACATCATGTGCAAGGCGATGAACCGCTCGTTCTTCAACGTCATCCTGGGCGGCTTCGGCGGCGACGCCGTGGCGGCGAGCACGGGCGGCGGGGCGCCGCAACGTCCCGTCAAGTCCGGCTCGGCGGACGATGCCGCTTTCCTGATGAGCAATGCGGAAACCGTCATCATCGTGCCCGGCTATGGCCTGGCTGTCGCCCGCGCGCAGCACGCGCTGAAGGAGCTGGTCGAGAAGCTGACGGAGCACGGCGTCACGGTGAAGTATGCGATCCATCCCGTCGCCGGCCGCATGCCGGGACACATGAACGTGTTGCTGGCCGAGGCGGAGGTGCCGTACGACCAGGTGTTCGAGATGGAGGACGTCAACGGCGAGTTCGCGCAGGCGGACGTGGCCCTGATCCTGGGCGCCAACGACGTCGTCAACCCGGCGGCGAAAGACCCGAAATCGCCGATCGCCGGCATGCCGATCCTGGAGGCGTACAAGGCGAAAACCGTGATCGTCAACAAGCGCTCGATGGCTTCCGGTTACGCCGGGCTGGATAACGAGCTGTTCTACATGGACAAGACGATGATGGTGTTTGGCGATGCCAAGAAGATCATCGAGGAGATGGTCAAGGCGGTGTAAGCCAGCAGCTGTGTCGCAATATGAGGCCCGTGTCCTTGCCGGAGACGGGCCCAATTTTTGTTTGTTTGTTTTGTTTGTTTTGTTTGTTGCGATCTTCGATTATTTCGAATAAAGTGGGGATATCTGTCACGGGGAGGGGATATGTCCACCACTGTCGACTTCACTCTGGAATTACCAGCCGAGGCCGAAGTCAGGGCCGCCATCCTGGGGCAGCGTGTGCTGGCGTCGCACCTGTCGACCTCGCCCGAAACCCAATCGATCCAGATCCTGGACCACAAAGGGCAGCCGCACCAGGTCGAACTGCCGACATCGGCACTGCTCCTGCTGGTCGATATACTTGCCGAGCTGGCCGAAGGCAACGCCGTCAAGGTCGTGCCGGTGCAGGCCGAGCTGACCACGCAGGATGCGGCGGACATGCTGAACGTCTCCCGACCGCATCTGGTCAAGCTGCTCGAGGAAGGCGTGCTGCCGTTTCACAAAACGGGAAAACACCGGAGAGTTCGGTTCGTCGATGTGATGCAGTACAAAGCCCGACGTGACCAGGCCAGCCATGATGCGATGAAGGCGCTTGCCGGGCAGGCGCAGGAATTGAGGCTAGGCTATGAATGAGATACTCGTCGTTTACGGTTGTTTATGACGCCTGCGTGCTGTACCCGGCGCCCCTGCGCGACTTCCTGATGTGGCTGGCGTTGTCCGGCTGCTTCAGGGCACGCTGGAGCGCACAGATCCACGCCGAGTGGCAACGCAGCCTGCTGCGTAATCGTCCCGATCTGACCGCCGCCCAGCTGGGCCGCACGGCGGCCTTGATGAACGCGGCGGTGCCGGACAGCCTCGTTTCCGGTGACGAAAACCTGATTCCTGGCTTGACGCTGCCCGATCCAGAAGACCGTCACGTGCTTGCCGCCGCGATCCGTTGCGGCGCCAGCGTCATCGTCACCTTCAACCAGAAGGATTTTCCGGCGGCGGCACTGCGCGAATTCGGCATCGAGGCGCAGCATCCCGATGAGTTTATCGACAACCTGCTCGACCTTGACCACGCAGCCGTCGTGGAAGCAGCCCGGTGCCAGCATGCCCAGCTCACCAGCCCGAGACTGCATGTGGAACGCTTTCTGGACACCTTGCTGAAACAGGGACTCGTCCAGACCGTCAAGGCACTGACTGCCTATCGCACCGTGCTGTAGCAATCCGGGGCCCTTCCCCCAGCAAAATTCAGTCGTAAGCCACTGCCGATTCCTGTATAGTTCAGAAGAGGTGGGAACGTTTCCATAATTGGCCCGGACTCACGAGCGCCCAAGCTGCGGCCGCGACGTTTGCGCGTGCCCGGTCGCCGCACGTGGGCGGTCGCCACATGCGCGCAGCAGCGGGATAGCGAAGCGGACGTAGCATGCAGTATGCTTCCCGCATTCACGACAGACAGGACAACAGGCAGTGGCAACCATCAAAGACGTAGCCCGGCTCGCGGGCGTGGGACTGGGTACGGCATCGCGCGTGGTCAGCGGCAAGGGCGCGGTGTCGCCGGCCACGCTGGCAAAGGTACGCAAGGCCATCGAGGAGCTGGACTTCCGGCCGTCGCACGCGGCACGGGCGCTGCTGTCCGGCTACTCGAAGATGATCGGTGTCTACATCCCCGTGTTGAAAGGGACGTTCTACACGCCGATCCTGCAGCTGATCGACACGGAACTGCGGGCCAACGGCCTGCACATGGTGGTGGCGTTCGGCGTGGGGCAGGGCGATGCGCGGCGCCAGGCCGTGGAAGGCATCGAGTTTCTGATCCAGCGCGGCTGCGACGGCATCATCTCGATGAGCAATACGCTGGAGGACAGCGATATCGAAGCGTTCGGCACGCGCGGTTCGAATATGGTCGTCGTCAACCAGGCCTTCAGCGGCCTGGCCGACCAATGCTTCGTGGTCGATCATCGCCAGGGCGGCATGCTGGCCGCGCAGGCACTGCTGGCGCAAGGACATCGCCAGATCGCCGTGATCGCGGGGCCGTCGACGGCACCCGATAACGTCGAGCGGATCGAAGGCTTCATGGCGCACCTGCAGCGCGAAGGCGTAGCGACAGATGGCATGTGGATCGCCGAGAGCGACTTTTCGCCCGAAGGCGGCTGGGCCTGCGCGCGCGAGCTGCTGGCCGCCGGCTATCCGTTTACGGCGCTGTTCTGCGCCAACGACGAGATGGCCATCGGCGCGCTGTCGCATTTCCAGGAAGCGGGCATCGCCGTGCCGCGCGATGTCTCCGTGCTGGGGTATGACGACACCCCGAGCGCGCAATTCGCGGCGCCGCGCCTGACGTCCGTCCATATCCCGTGGGGCGACGTGACGCTGGCGGGCCTGAACGCATTGCTGAACCGCTGCTATGGCGGCGAGCGTCCCGTCGCGCGCACCTACCCCGTCAGCGTGACGGAGCGCGCGTCGCTGGGACCGGCGCCGCGCAAGCGCCGGACCTGACGATCGCGGGCACGCCGAAGCGTGCCTTTTTTTGACTGGTGGATGGAAAGCTTTCCATAATCGAGGAGACGATGATGAAACGACTTCTGGCCACGCTGCTCGCGTCGGCCTGCGCGGCCGGCGCGGTGGCCGCACCGCTGCCGATGCTGCACACCCAGGGAACGAAGTGGGTCGACCCCACGGGTCAACCCGTCACGCTGCGCGGCACCAACCTGGGCAACTGGTTGATCAACGAGTTCTGGATGATGGACCAGGGGGGCGACCAGGACGATCAATGCACGCTGGAGGCGACCTTCGACAAACGCTTCGGCCACGCCGAGCGCGAACGGCTGATGCGCCTGTTCCGCGACAGCTGGATCACCACGCGCGACTGGGACCTGATGCGGCGCCATGGCCTGAACGTGGTACGGCTGCCGTTCATCTACAGCGTCATCGAAGACGAGCACCACCCGCGCCAGTTGCGCGCTGACGCGTGGCGTTATCTGGACGACGCGATCGCGCAGGCCGAGGCGCGCGGCATGTATGTGATCCTGGACCTGCACGGCGCCGTCGGCAGCCAGGGCTGGGAGCATCACAGCGGCTGCGCCGGCAAGAACCAGTACTGGAGCACGCCCGAATTCCAGGCCCGTACCGAATGGCTGTGGCAGCAGATCGCGGCGCGCTACAAAAATAACGGCACGGTGGCCGGCTACAGCGTGCTCAATGAACCGTGGGGCACGACGCCGGAAAACATGGCGGCGGTCGTGGCCCGCCTGTACACGGCGATTCGCGCCGTCGACACCAACCATGTCGTCATCCTGCCGGGCCACAGCAAGGGCATCGACGCCTACGGCAAGCCGGCGGAAAAGGGCATGCAGAACGTCGCGTTCGAGATGCATCCGTATCCCGGCCACTTCGGCTGGGGCACGCCTGGCCTGGCCGTCCACCGCGAGTGGCTCACCTGCGGTGCCGACGGCAAGGGCGGCGTGTGCGAGTGGGATGTGCGCCTGCGCAAGCTGGACACGGCGTTCTTCCTCGGCGAGATCCAGCCCTGGGCGCTGCTGGGCCAGGAGCTGGGCGGACAGATCGCCCGAGCATCGTTCGACACATACGCGCGTTACGGCTGGGCCGCCACGGCATGGTCGTGGAAGGTCGTCAGCCGCGACGGCGGCCATGGCAACGGCAAATGGGGCGTCGTCACCAATGCCCCCGGCGCCCCCGTGCCGGTGCTGAACTTTGCCACGGCGCCGCTGGCGGACATCGAAGCGCTGTTCCGCTCCTTCGGCACCCAACCCTATGAACTTCACCAACCGCTGCTGCACTGGCTGACGACCGACCGGCCACGAGACATCCATGACATCCAATAACATCACGATCCACCGCACCGATTTCCCCGCCGACTTCCGCTGGGGCACGTCCACGTCGTCCTACCAGATCGAAGGCGCCGTGCGGGAAGGCGGCCGTGTCGCATCGATCTGGGACCGCTTCTGCGAACAGCCGGGCGCCATCCGCGACGGCAGCAGCGGCGCCGTCGCCTGCGATCACTACCATCGCTGGCCACAGGACCTGGACCTCGCGCGCGACATCGGCACGAACGCCTATCGCTTTTCGATCGCGTGGCCGCGCATCTGGACGGACGATGGCGCGCCCAACCCGCAGGGACTCGACTTCTACGACCGCCTGATCGACGGCATGCTGGAACGGGGCCTGCAACCGTGGGCCACGCTGTATCACTGGGACCTGCCGCAGGCGTTGCAGGAGCGCGGTGGCTGGGCCGCGCGCGATACCGTGCATGCGTACACGGGATACGTCGATGCCGTCACACGCCGGCTGGGCGATCGCGTGAAGCACTGGATCACCCACAACGAGCCATGGTGCACGGCCATGCACGGTCACTGGGACGGCATGCACGCGCCCGGTATCCAGGACTTCGGCACGGCGCTGCAGGTATGTCACCACGTGCTGCTGTCGCACGGCCTGGCGGTGCCGATCGTGCGCGCCAATGCCGCCGATGCGCAAGTGGGCATCGCCCTCAGCCTGCATCCGGTCCGTACCGCGTCGGACAGCGTTGATGATGCCGCCGCCGCGCGGCGCCACGACGGCCTGCGCAACCGCTGGTTCCTCGACCCCCTGGCGGGCCGCGGCTATCCGCAGGACGTGCTGGCGCTGCTGGGAAACCTGGCGCCGCGCATGGAAGCGGGCGACCTGGAAGCGATCGCCGTGCCGACGGACTTCATGGGCCTGAACTACTATTTCCCGGAGACGATCGCGCACGCGCCGGGGCGCCCGCCGTTGCAGGTGGACATTGTCGCGCCCACGGACGTCGAGCGCACCGCGTTCGGTTGGGAAGTCGCACCGCACGGGTTGACGGAACTGCTGCGCCGCCTCCATGGCGAATACGACGTGCGCGCGATCCACATCACGGAAAACGGCTCCTGCTATGACGACGAAGTCGAAGACGGCGCCGTGCACGATGCGGCCCGCACCGCATACCTGGCGCGCCATCTGGCCGCGGTGCGCGACGCCGTGGCTGAGGGACTGCCGGTGCGTGGCTACTTCGCCTGGAGCCTGCTCGACAACTTCGAGTGGGCCGAAGGCTACCTGCGCCGTTTCGGCCTGACGCACGTGGATTTCGCCACGCAGCAAAGGCTGCTGAAGGACAGCGGCCAGTGGTACCGCGCGTTCCTGACGGGCCCAACGCAAGCGTGATCGAAACGCTTGAGGAAATCCGGGGTCAGACCCGGCGGGTCTGACCCCAGCCCTCCCCAAGCGCGTGCGCAACGCGTGAGTAACGCCGCACAGCGCCATGAAGAAACATTGAAAAACCCAGCAACCCAAGACGTTGCCGAACAGGAGACAACATGACCCCACGCATGAACCGATACCTGGTGGCGCTGGTCGCCGCGCCGCTGCTGGCCACGACCGCGCACACCGCGCCGTTGACGGACTGGCCGAAAATTCAAGGCGCGGTCGCGCCGGACGCCCAACTGGAAGCCCGCGTGCGCGCCATCGTGGCCGGCATGACGCTGGAGCAGAAGGTGGGCCAGATGACGCAGGCCGAGATCAAGCAGGCGACGCCGGAGGACGTGCGCAAGTACTACCTGGGTTCCGTGCTGAACGGCGGCGGCAGCTGGCCGAAGGGGAACAAGTACGCCACGCCGGCCGACTGGCTGGCGCTGGCGGACGCGTATTACGACGCCTCGATGGGCACCGACATGCACACCAAGGTGCCGGTCATCTGGGGCATCGACGCGATGCACGGCAACAGCAACGTGATGGGCGCGACGCTGTTCCCGCACAATATCGGCCTTGGGGCCGCGCGCGATCCGCAGCGCATCAAGGCGATGGCGCAGGCGGTGGGCAAGGCCGTGCGTGCGACGGGCATCAACTGGGTGTTCGCGCCCACGCTGGCCGTGGTGCGTGACGATCGCTGGGGTCGCACCTACGAAAGCTTCTCGGAAGATCCGCGCATCGTGCAGCAATATGCGGGCGTCTACGTGGCAGGGCTGCAGGGCGACTTCCGCGACGACGCCAATGTCGTCGCCACCGCCAAGCACTATATCGGCGATGGCGGCACCGACCAGGGCAAGGACCGCGGCGTCAATCGCGCCACCCGCGAGCAGATGATCAACATCCACGGCGCCGGCTATTACCCGGCGCTGCGCGCGGGCGCGCAGACCGTCATGGCCTCGTACAACAGCTGGCGCGACGATGCCACCGGCAAGGACTACGGGAAAATGCACGGCAACGGCGAGCTGCTGACGGCGGTATTGAAGGGCAAGATGGGCTTCGACGGCTTTGTCGTCACCGACTGGAACGGCATCGCCGAGGTACCGGGCTGCGGCAACGACAGCTGTCCGCAGGCGATCAACGCCGGCATCGACATGGTGATGGTGCCGGACGACTGGAAGAAATTCATCGCCAACACGGTCGCGCAGGTGCAGGACGGCCGCATCCCGCTGGCACGCATCGACGATGCCGTCACGCGCATCCTGCGTGTCAAGCTGCGCGCGAATTTGAAGCGGCCATCGACGTCCGTCCACGCGGGCAAGCCCGACGCTTTACAGGCGCGCGAGCTGGCGCGCAAGCTGGTGCAGGAGTCGCTGGTGCTGCTGAAGAACGACGGCGGCACGTTGCCGCTGGCCCGCGACAGGAACATCCTCGTGGTCGGCAAAAGCGCCGACAGCATGGCCAACCAGACCGGCGGCTGGACGCTGACGTGGCAGGGTACCGACAACAAGAACAGCGACTTCCCCAACGGCGACACGATCCTGGCCGGCCTGCGCGCCGCAGCGGGTGACCGCATCGTCTACAGCGCCGATGCGCAAGGCGTGAATGTCGCCGACTTCGATGCCGTCATCGCCGTCATCGGCGAAGGGCCGTATGCGGAGGGCGACGGCGACATCGGCCCGGCCGCCAACCTGCGCCACAGCGCGCGCTATCCGGAAGACCTGGCCGTACTGAAGGCGGTGGCGGGCCAGGGCAGGCCGGTCGTGACGGTGTTCGTGGCGGGCCGGCCGTTGTATGCGAACGACCTGCTGAACCTGTCGGACAGTTTTGTCGCCGCTTGGCTGCCGGGCTCCGAAGGCAGGGGCGTGGCGGATGTGCTGCTGCGCGGCGCGAACGGCAAGGTGAATGCGCCGATTACCGGCAAGCTGTCGTTCTCGTGGCCGAAGTCCGTCTGCCAGACGCCCCTGAACGTGGGCGACCAGGCGTATGCGCCGCTGTTCGCCTACGGTTATGGCCTGGACTACGGCACGAGGCGCCGGGTAGGCCGGCTCGCGGAGGACCGCAGCACGGCGGGCTGCGGCAAGACCAATGTGTTCCCCGTCTTCAATCAGTCGGACCGGGCCACGTTCCCGCTCTACATCCAGAGCGGCGGCGAACGCCTGGCCCTGGGCGCGGACCTGAACGCGACTTACACGCTGCCGACCCTGGCGGTGGCGACGGCCCAGGTCAATACGCAGCAGGACGCGAAAAAAGTCACGTGGACCGGGCCGGGCTTCATTGAAGCGAAAGCCGCGGGGCCTGTCCCGTTGCCGGCGTGGGTGACGCAGGAGGGGGCACTGACTTTCGACATGGTCGTCAGCGCTGCGCCGCAAGGCGCCGTCCAGGTCAGTCTCGGCGGTGTCGCCGTGGACATGGCCGACGAATTCGTGCGCGTTGCAGGAAAAGGCCGTCGGACGGTTAAAATAGCCCTCCCATGTTTCAAGGGCGCCGATCTGAGCAAGGTCGACAGCCCATTCCGCGTGACGGCGCAGGCCGGCCTCGTGGTGGCGTTTACCAATATCCAGGTGGTGGGCGGTGCCGCGGCCGATCCGGACGCGCGCCGCTGCGCAAACTAATAGAAAGTCACTGCTATGGAAAACACTACGCGGGCAGCCGCACTGGCGCCCGGTGTGGCCAATGACGGCCGCGGCAACACGGCCCCCCTGGTCATCGTCACGATCCTGTTCTTCATGTGGGGCCTGCTGACGTCACTGAACGACGTCCTGATCCCGCACCTGAAGGGCATTTACACGCTCAGCTATGTGCAGGCGATGCTGGTGCAGTTCTGCTTCTTCGGCGCCTATCTGATCGTCTCCCTGCCGGCCGGCATGCTGATCCGCCGCATCGGCTACCAGCGCGGCGCCGTGGCCGGTCTGGTCGTGGCGGCGGCGGGCTGCGCGCTGTTTTACCCGGCCGCCGAATCGAGCTATGGCCTGTTCCTGTTCGCGTTCTTCATCCTCGCCAGCGGCATCACGGTGCTGCAGGTGGCGGCCAATCCGTATGTGACGGTGCTGGGCGATCCGCGCACGGCGTCCAGCCGCCTGACGTTGACGCAGGCATTCAACTCGCTGGGCACGACGGTAGCGCCGGCGCTGGGTGGCATGCTGATCCTGTCGGGCAGCGTGCTGGGTGCCGACCAGCTGGCGAAACTGCCGGCCGTCGAGCAGCTGGCCTATCGCGCGCAGCAGGCCTCGGCCGTGCAGGGCCCGTACCTCGTGCTGGCCGGCGCGTTGCTGCTGCTGGCCGTGCTGTTCGCGCTGGCGCGGCTGCCGAAACTCGTGGACGCCGAAGATGGCGAGGAAACGGGAAAATTCGGCGACCTGTTCGCCCACAAGCACCTGGTGCTGGGCACGATCGGCATCTTCCTGTACGTGGGCGGTGAAGTCAGTATCGGCAGCTTCCTGATCAACTACATGGGCGAGCCGCAGATCGCCGGCCTGGCCCCGGCGCAGGCCGCGCATTACGTCAGCCTGTACTGGGGTGGCGCGATGGTGGGCCGCTTCATCGGCTTTGCCGTCATGCGCGCCGTCAGCCCCGGCAAGGCGCTGGCGTTCAACGCCGCCTGCAGCATCGCGCTGATCATGGTGGCGATCTTCGCGCAAGGTCCGGTGGCGATGTGGGCGATCCTGGCCGTGGGCCTGTGCAATTCGATCATGTTCCCCACCATCTTCAGCATGGCGCTGCATGGCCTGGGCCGCCAGACCGGCCAGGCTTCCGGCCTGCTGTGCATGGCGATTGTCGGCGGTGCGCTGGTGCCGTTCGCCCAGGGCGCGCTGGCCGATGGCAGCGGCGTGCAGGTCTCGTTCTTCGTACCCGCTGTCTGCTACGCGTTCATTCTGTACTTCGGTGTGCGTTACGCGAACCTGCACCGCCAGTAACAGTCCCGCGATCCGGTGACTGAACGACGGGGACCGGCACCGCAAGGCGCCGGTCCCCGTGCTTTTTGGTAGCGATGCGGCAGCAAAAACATGCTAATGTCCTTCCCGTTCAGATCACGGAGGAGAGGCGTCAGTGAGTGCAACGGCAGGATTGAAACCGGACAGAAACGAAGCCACGCGCTTCGACCTGATCGGCATCGGCGAATGCATGGTCGAATTCCACTCGACCGAGCCGCTGGCCGCAGCCAAGCATTTTGGCAAAGGCTACGGCGGCGATGTGCTCAATGCCCTCGTCGCGGCGGCGCGGCAGGGCTGCCGCACGGCGTTCGTCACCCGCGTGGGCGACGACCCGTTCGGCCCCGGCCTGCTGGCAGCCTGGCGCGAAGAAGGCATCGACACCAGTCATGCGCCCCTTGTCCGAGGCGAGAACGGCGTCTATTTCATCGCCGTCGACGCGCAGGGTGAGCGCTCGTTTACCTATCGCCGTGCCGGCAGCGCCGCGTCGTTCCTGACCGACGCCGTGGACGCGGACTTCATCGCGGCGAGCCGCTGCCTGCTGCTCTCCGGGATCACGCAGGCCATTTCGCCCGGTGCCCGCGCCGCCACGCTCGCCGCGGCGCGCATCGCGCGCGAGCATGGCGTCACGGTGGCCTACGATCCGAATTTCCGCCCCAGGCTGTGGCCCTCGTTCGATGCGGCGCGCGAAGCGTGCACCGAGTTGCTGCCCTACGTCGACATCTTCCTTCCCAGCCTGCCGGTCGATGCGGCCATCCTGCCCGGACGGGTCGAAACGCTGGCGCCGCACGTTGTCGTCAAGCTGGGCGAGGAGGGTTGCCATGTGTGGCATGACGGCGCCTGCACCGTGGTGCCGGCGGCAAGGGCCACAGTAGTCGATACGACGGGCGCCGGCGACTGCTGGAACGGCACCTATCTGGCCGCGCTGCTGCGGAGCGAGCCGCCAGCGCAGGCAGCCACCCTGGCCAACGCGGCAGCCGCCGCCAAGCTGGCCCAC
>Ga0307518_10002244_pt1 | contig 14141 bp, 11 predicted proteins | sample 25_EM_MG_FD_203889 | JGI IMG/M metagenome (GOLD analysis project Ga0307518, IMG submission 203889) | Populus trichocarpa ectomycorrhiza microbial communities from riparian zone in the Pacific Northwest, United States - 25_EM | ecosystem: Host-associated > Plants > Roots > Unclassified | place...
AAAATAAGATATATATCAAATATCTATCACATACATAGAAAAACCAGCACATGATAAACTCTATCGGCATAAGAAACCTTTAGCATACTCTTAGCAAAAGGTGCCAGAACTATTACAAAACTATTGCAGAAATGAAACGAATCTGTACATCCTGGTTTTGCAAACAGAAAAATCACTGCTTTCTTAGAGATTTGATGTTGAGCACAAAAGTTTATGCAATAAGTAACTGAAGGATCAAATACCTCTTTCATCATAGCATATTGTCAAATCAGCATTTTGAACGATAACACCAGCACTGTCCACAATTGCTTGCGCAAGGGATAGTTCAGCATCGGCAGCAGCTCGAAGTGCATCCCAAATCTCTGGCATCCAAAAAATTGGAATAAATATCACAGAATTAGATGTAATAAATTACTTGAAAGCATATTTTAGACTTCTTTGTATAAATGTAAGGCAATCAGATATTATTTTTTTGTCCTAGAAGATCCAAAACCTTTTCACCTTTACACATAAGAACTTTTAGCAAGACTAGACAGATGGCGAGACAGCATTATGAATATTTGATCTTCAGATGTGATAATTTCTCCTCTCTGTCCCTTCTTTTATCAGCTACAAAAAAAGAAAAACACATCTACTAACCACTGAAGTGATAAATTAAACTTCATATGTGGTAAACTCTCCTGCACATCCCTATCTTTTTAGAACAGGAAAAAAAATTTACTAACCACTGGAATGGTAAAAACGCTGATTCAGTTGGCAGTTAATGATGCTATGATGAAGCCTTGGAATGTAACAGGCTAGGTTGACATGTGTTTGCTATTGTCACATGTACAGTATTGGTATGACTTGTGTATGATATAGAGACACAAGTCGGCAGTAGTTCCTGTCATTGTTGCCTGCAGTAATATATATGGGGTAACCTATGCAGATATTCAGGTCCAGTTACAACTTTTACTTGATCCTCAGGGCATTCTTGAAGCACCTATGACGACAACATAAGATCTACAATAGCAGAAATGGGGCAGGCTGGCACTAACTAAAAATCCTAGGAATTGTTATATCATATTCTTCACTAACACTATACGTCATATTCATTATTCCAAAATGATTCTATCCCTTGCTTCCTTTTTTTGCCATTGCCAGATATAATTTCTACTCCTTTTGTCTTTGGCAATTGAAGGTGCCCTACATATAGACTGAATAATAGAAGCATATGTGGTAGGCCTTGCAAACAACATTAAGATTCTCAAGTTAAAGTAAAAATATTATGAGTAGAAATAGATCTCTCACAATTGCAAACTATCATTAAAGAGAGTGGAAACCTAATTTACAATGCACATCTCCAGCAATGCCAATGGCCAAACTGTCATCAAGGAGAGTGGAACCTTAAAATCACAAGGCGCATCTCCAGTCTGAGCATTTATACATTCTAAAATTTCCCACAATTCCTTGTATATCCACAAAAAGGAGGCAGCTAATTGTAAATCTTTAAATGAACAGCCAGGAGTAGTCTTTTGAAAATCTTCATGGATGCTTCAGCATAATGACACCCTTTCTCATTACAGGTCAAAACATAAAAGTTCATCTCAGCTGAGTAATGTTTTATTATAATTATGTGCTTGAATTATGCACACTGATTAGAGTCATGACAGACAATTTGTAGGTAACAACTGATGGGGAGCATCCAAATCAGACCCCTCTTCAGTTTGAATATTTTTCATAGCACAGCGATTCAGAAAGTTTGTGATTGTTTTCTTTATGTTCACCCCTAAGCTTTCAGTGACAGTTATGCATGAACACATATGAATCACAGTCCTATCAATGTAATATGGTGGCAATTTCTCAGGTTCTTCGCAATCCCCCTCTATAAGGTTTCCAATATTTTGGACCTGCACCTCTCCATGTAATTGCTCTCGAGAATTCTTACTTGTTATTCTGTATTTCAATGTCACTCTTCCAATATTTTGGACCTGCACCTCTCCATGTAATTGCTCTTGAGAATTCTTAACTGTTATTCTGTATTTCAATGTCACTCTGGGATTTTATATATATATATATATATATATATATATAGTAACAAAAGAACAGAGATTTCCATATTCAACAAAAGATCATTTATTAATTTCCAACGGTTTATGTTTGTGAAAATTTCTAGTGAAGGGCTATAGGTGATATAACATTCCAAGGACACACTACCTTTCCTTCCACCATAGTGAGGTGCAGTATCCCAAAATTCATCACGCATCTGCATAAGCTGAGACTTTGTAATAGGCTGAGGATGCTTCCAAGGTTTTGGCTTCCTGATTTTCTTCACATTCCCTGTCATAATCACAAGTATAACATTAGTCTCTATTAATCAGCATAAATATATAAAGAATGATCGCCATTCTCCTTCACCAGCAACTGTTGCCTAACATTGAACCCTTAGTAATGGAATCAAGTAAGTGACAGCAAAGGGCATGTTATGACTTTATGCATAAGACATACCACAAAGTGTGCATGTGTGTAAAGAAAAGAAAGGGGGCTTTCCTTAGAACTGCAGGTTAAATTTGAGTGCTCCAGTTTTATTATTTTACATGAAGCGGCAATGAAACAAAGCAGACAGCAAGGAAATGCACTAGAAATAAAATTCACTGCTCCTCTCCTTAATTGTCTATCTAGCCTCAGTAACTGAGTTTTCTAGATACCCTCGCCCCCTCCCAAAAAAAAAAAAAAAACTCGCACACGCACATAGAGAAGAGAATAGTCCAGAAACAACAAAATAAAACATAGAAAATATAAGCAAACTGAAGAGTACACAGGCACAACCAAATGCATGGACACATAAGATCTCTGTCTCACAGACATGTGCACACGTGAAGAGATGTCAAGTGCAAAAGCTTTATGGATTACAAACTTTAAAAGCCAGCATAGAAGATGCTTTTACATATGGGTTACATAAATATGGTAACCAAAGGAAGTTTGAAACTGATGCAGAAATTGACAGAAGTCCGTCGGTAATTGAAGATTTCACTATTCCAGCAATGAAATGTGCCAACAGAACATACTTACCAAACATTCTAATTAGATCTAAAAAAACAAGCACATTTTTAACCAAAAAAGGTAATTAAGTTGTTCCGTGCTAGCATAAATGGAAGCTAAGCTGGAATTGTCAGCGATCACTTTCTGTAGATATACAACTACTACGTCTATATAGTAATACCATCATCTTAAATCTAAATCCCCGCGCGGAAAAGAAAACACACACCTATAACTGTAATTTGAAGCCAGTTAAAATGCCGCTTAAAACAATGATTAGACTCAAATCTCTCGATGATAACAGACTTAAAAAATACCCAACCACTCATCTACAGCCCTTTGAAATTGCACCAAGCTCTCAAACCGATAACAAATGACACTCATTTCTTCTATTCATTTGATTTTATCAATCACAAATCTATACAAAGAAAAAGAATGAAACCACAGCATTCAGTCAAACATGTAGTAGTTCCTGAATATGTTTCGAAATGAATGAAATCTTCAGCTTTTTATTCTGTTTTACGGTTAATAGATTTATCAGGAAATTGAATAATTCTCTCTTTATGTGCTTACCGATATCCAATACAGAACCATTTTAACCTAATTTAAATCCTAAAACTGAGAAATCTATCATTTAATCACTCACTAGAAATTAAAATCTCAGCATCACAAAAAAAAAAATTCACCCTATCATAAAGATTTTCAACAGAATGAGAAATCACTGCATGCATTGTAATAACAATACAGAAAACAGAAAGCTAACAATCTTATTATTTGCAAAACATAACGTCCAAAATCAGTTACGATTAGATTCTGCCCTTTTCTTTTCTTTTTCACGGCAACAACAACAACAATAATATAAAAAAAAAATCCAAAACAGACATTGGGTAATTACAATTATTTTCTTAAGGTTTCTCGGCAACCAAATAAACAAATAGAAAAGGAAGAAAGATCATCAGAGAAAGAGGTTACCGTCTGATTTAGCTTGTGAGGATCCAGCACATCCCATTCTGAATTTGCTGTAAACACTAAACAATCACCTCAAAAGAAAGAGAGAGGGAGAGAGCTCTTAGAGAAGCTTCATTGAAACGCAAGTCAAAACGAAGTTCCCTTTGGTCTCTGCTGGTTCCTAGAGAGAGAAAAAGAGTGGTTTATGTTTATATTTATTTATTTATTTATTTAGAGGGGGAGGGGGTTTGGTATTTTAGTTTCCAGTGAGAGTCGTAAGATGACGTTGATGATGGTATATAATTAATTATTCATGATGATGATGATCATTGCTTGATTATAAGATAATTTTAATGGAGAAGCAAGAGCGAGAAGCTGGTGAGGTCGGAGGGGGCTTTTCGTAATTTTGTGATTCATTACTGGGTGGGTTTCTGTGCACTTTTTAAATAAGAATAGGAAGAAAAAAAAAAGGGAAAGAACTAAAGAATTATTTCTAAAAATAGATAAAGATATTCTTATTATTTTTTTAATAAGAATAATATCATTCTTTTTTATGTTTATTTCTATTGTTTTAAAAACAATCTTATAAAATAATCCATTATATTTATAATCAGTTTGTTTTTTATTTTAAAAGAGTTTTAAAAAAATTACTTCAAATTATTTTTTTATGTTTTTACGTTATTTTAATATGCTAAAGTTAAAAATAAATTTTAAAAAATAAAAAATATTATTTTAATTTATTTTTAAATAAAAAAATATTTTAAAAAATAATTATTACTATAATACCAAACGAACTCTTACATTGAAAATAATATAAACTCCTCTCTGATAGTATTAAGAAATAATAAAAATAAACAACCCATTGTTTTATTAAAAAATAGGTACATAACCCTGATGAGTAGTTCAACTTGTCAGGTTTTGGGTTTATTCCTCAATGGTCACGAATTCGAACCCTCTCAGAGCCACTGGAGGCTTACACGATCATTAACTTCAGGACCCGTAAGATTAATCAAGGTGCGCGCTAGCTCGGACATCCACATTACTCTAAAAAGAAAAAATAGGTACATCAACTCTCTTCAATTTTATGTTTTTTTTTTTTTAGTGATTAGCTCTTTCAGCCAATCAATTACTCGTGGGGGAAGATGGTTTGCCCTCCATTATTTATCCTCTCCAATTTTATATTTCATCACGATAGATTGATGTTGTGATATAAAAAAAATCAGAGATAAAAATCAGCTTTTTATTATTTGTTGAAAATTGCAAATTTCACAATTCCCATGGTAGAGTCAGTCCTCCATGTCCTATCTCGGACAACACTCTAAACCAAAATTTTTCTAATATATGTGCGGTGTCGAAGCCATACTTTAATGTCAACCTGTCCTTATATCTTACAGACTATATGGTAAAAAACAAAAAGATGTCAATTCCACTGATTGTCTCCTAACATCTAATCGAGTTGTCTTTACATTAATTTATTGTGTTTCAATTCGTCCAGGTATAATATGTTAAGAACTTATTCTTAACAAGGAGTCGGTGAAGTGAGAAAGGGAGATTGAGAGTTAGAAAAAATTAAAAAAGAAGGAACTCTGTAAAAAATTTAAAAAAAAAAAGAGAAAAAAAAGAAGAGAAAAAGCTGGCAGCAACAGTTTATATGCTATTGTTACAATCTTTTGAATGATTGGATAGGAACAACAACAACGTAGTTCCAGGCTTCATATTCCTCCTTGGAGCCATAATTTTATTTCTTTATTTGTCTATAAGACTACTGCTTTAAGAACGCCTAATCTCCCACCACAAATTCTCTTTATACCAAAGTTTTAAGACCCGGCCCGGTGGCCGGCCTGGTCCAAGGCTCGGGTTCCGGGTTTTGGCCGGGTCACCGGGTTTGACCGGGCCGGCCGGGTCAATTCTTAAAAAAAAAATCAAAACGACGTCGTTTTAGTAAAAAAAAACAAAAGTCAACGAGTTTGTCACCGGGTCTTGACCGGGTCTTGCCGGGTCATCCGGGTCACCGGGTCGACCCGCCGGGTCAGCCGGGTCACACCGGGTTTTTCCTTCCCTCGTTTTTTCATCAACCCGGCCCGGTTCCGGCCCCGGGTCGGCCAGGTCCCAGGTCGGGCCGGATTTCAAAACTATGCTTTATACTCTCCATTTATCAGCCACTTTCTTTATTATATTTCTTATCAAATCCAATTATTTCTACAAATCTCTTCTTTTTTCTATAATATTTCCCAATTTCAGCTATAGTAAAAGTATCTAGCAATGTTATTTCAATTGTTAGAGGTGGATAGACATGCATAACAAAAGAATCGTTTTTATACTATAATGGTAACTGGAATTATAACATCAATATGCAAAAGCCAACCATCAGTACATTTATGTAGGATATTCATAGACATACACCTTAAGTATATTTTCAGGAATTGATTCATTCAATCTTCTTCTTTTTTTATAACCGTGGGTGTTCGGGTCAGCTTATACGCATCTCGACTAATCCCCCGAGACCCTGAGGTTAATGACCAAATAAGCCTCTAGTGGCCTTGAGGTTTGTGGTATTCGAACTGGTGACCTCTAAGGAGCAAACCTAAGACATGACCAATTGAGTTATACCCCTCAGGGTTTTGATTCATCATTTCTGATTGCCCATTAGATTGTGGATGATAAGTTGAACTCATAACCAATTTGACTCCTAACAACTTGAATAATTCCTTCTAGAATAAATTGGTAAACATCATGTCTTTTTTAGTCATAAGGGTCACTGGTAATCCATGTAACTTAAAAAAATGGTTTAAGAACATCTTAGCTACCATCTTTGTAGTGAAAGGATGTGATAAGCCAATGAATTGACTTAATTTGATAAATATATCCAAAATCAACATTAGTATCCTTACCTTTAGAATTTAGAAGTCCTTCCACAAAATCTACCACAAAATCTATTGTAATGTCTCTTCAAACTCCACTAGGTTTGGCAATGGTTGTAAGAGTTTAGGATAAACCACCCTTTTTATTTTTGCTTGGTTATAAATATCACACTCCTTCACTAGCTGTTTCACCATTTTTTTCATCAAAGGCCAATAAAACATAGCTTTAAGCCTCTTGTAAGAACTTTGAATTCCAGCATGGCCTCCTATACAAGAATCATGAGCTGTTAACTACTTTTTCCCTCAAGTCACCTTATCTTCTAATCACAATTCTTCATTTATACTTTGAGAATTTTGTTTATAAAATATACTCAAGTCATTTGTAAGCACCAATTAATTTCATAGTAATGATCTCGTGTAGTTGAGAATTATATTTGTAGGAATCTATGATCTTCTTATACCATGTTGATACTATTATTAAAATGGCATTACAATTACCCTAGCCTTCTATAACTTCTTCATCAGCAATTCTCAATCCTTTATCGGTCACCATCCTCCTTGATAAAGCATTAACAACTGTATTCTTCTTTTCTCTTTCAATAAAGAACTTGATACCTCATCTCCAATGGTTTTGTCAAACCTTTCCCCTACATGGAATAATGATTTTTTCTGATCTAGCAAGTATTTCAAACTCTCATGATCAATTTTGATAACAAATTGTTCATACTCCATATGACTTGTCCACTACCATTAAAATTATAATATATTCCTTCTTATATATAAACAGTCTCAAATGCTTAAAACACAAAATTTTACTAAAGATAACCAATGGTTTCCTTTCCTGACTAAGTATTGCTTCTATTCTTATAGACCAAACATCAGTTTCTAGTGTAAAATTCCTTTTAAAATCAAGCAATGCCAATACTAGTGCATCACACAATCTTTCAAAATCCATTTATGAATTCTTATTCCAGCTGAATTTTTTTTTTTTTTAGCAATTCAGTCAAGGGCCTATTTATAATTCCAAATCCTCTTATGAAGTTCTTATGATAGCTTGCCAACCCCATAAATCCCCTAAGCTCTTTGATTGTTTTGGGAATTGGCCAATTTCTCATTGCTTCATCTTTAACTAGCAGAATATGCCATAAATAATCCACTTGTAATTCATAGAATATACATTTAGATTATCTGGCAAACAAGTGGTGATCCTTTAATAATTCCAGTACTATCATGAGGTGACTAACATTCAATTCAGATGTAGGGTTGTATATTAGAATATCATTAAAAAAAACCAATACAAATTTTCTCAAAAAAGGCTCTAACATATTGTTAATTAATGCTTGAAATGTTGTATGTGCATTTATTAGTTCAAATGACATCACTTTGAACTCATAATACCCATGGTGTGTTCTGAAGACAATCTTTTTAATGTCAATAGTATACATCCTTACTTAATGATAACTTGATCTCGAGTCTAATTTCAATAAATACCATGATCCATGCAGCTTATCCATCAAGTCATTTATCAATGGAATTAAAAACTTGTTCTTTATATTCAACCTATTCATTTGTATATAGTCTATACAAAACCTCAAGTTGTTGTAATTCTTATTAACTAACAATACTAGAGAATAAAACGGGCAACTACTGGGTTAGATTATCCCATTAAGAAGAATCTTCTTCACTAATCTTTTAATTTTCTCCTTATATATAAAAGAACTATAAAGCCTTATATTCACTGGCTTGGCACTTGGAATCAAAAGAATTTTATGATCTTTACTTGAGGTTACTAAAATTTAGTTCTTCAAATATTGATTCAAATTCTGTCAGCAAAGCCTTAATTACAGGATTAACTTCTTTCTACCTAGATTCCATTTTAGTTTCAATTGAGAAAAATTGTGCTATAAAATCATATATCGCCCTCTTCAAACTTTTCTAAACTTTGGATACTATGATTAACTACAAGCTAGCCTCTTCAATGATTCTTTTAAGCTCAATCATCATGTCACACATCCTTAACTTTAAGACTCTCAAATCTGCTTGAAATTCATGCTTTTGCATCAACTATTAAAATCTTGGACAAAATACACTACACCTCATTATGCTTTCATTGGTTATAGTTACTACCAACACAATAGTTTTCTCAATGGTATTTATAATCTCATTAACCACATATTTATCTATAAAGTTGTGGGTACTATTATTGTCAACAAGAATTATAAGGTTTTAATTTTGATAATTTTTTTAAATTCTCATTGTATTATGAGCACAACTATCAACAAATGTATTTAGAGATAAGTCATACTCATCCTCTTAATGTTCATTAGCTATAATTTCATTACCATTTCCTTCTTTTACTTCTAAAAACTCATCGCCTTCTTCATTTGCACCATTCATTATATTCAAGTTCTTCTTGTTACATTGGTGACTTTGAACAAATTTCTCCCTACATTTATAACACAGACCTAACTTTCTTTTTGTTCATTTATAGTGGCATACTTTCATTTACCTTCTATTGTCATATTAGTTCTTACATTGTAAAGAGTGTTGAAAGAAAGTTTACTTGATGGTCTCTCATTATTGAAAGAATGAGACATTCTAAGTATCATTATGTTCCTTCTTGTCATAGCTTAGGTAGATTTTTTTATGTCACATTACTTGATCAAATGCTTGTATCAGTGATGTAAGCTTTAATATCTTCGATGTTGATTCAATGTCATCTTTGAAGCCACTGATACAGTTAGAGATATAGTATGATTTTGGCAGTGAAGGGTTCAAGGTGCGTATTAAGGACTTGAGCTCCTCAAACCTTTTAAAATATTTTTATACCCCTTTATCATGCACCAACTTGTTAAACTCCTTCACCACATCCTTTCTATTGCTAAATCTTATACAAATAGATTAAACAAATATCTTCCAATTAGTATGGTCATGATCTCCTATTTAGAATCCTTCAAACCACACTTATGTCTTATCCTTTAAGTAAAGTGAAGTTATTTCCACCCATTGATGAACTGGAGTGAAATACAACTTGAAAAACTTTCGACATTTCTTAATCCATCCCCGTGGATTATCTCCATAAAATGTAGATAACTCTACTTTTGGTTAAGCCAATTTGTATACACCCTTATGGCCTTTATTAATATCCATAGTTTCATCTTGAACGTGATTCTATTTTAGGCGAATCATTTTTCTAATGTTGGCTTGATTTCTTTCATCCTCTTATCTTCTTTTCATAACCTCTTGTTGTCAACTATGGAATCTTGCAATTCTTGACGAAGAGCTTGTATTCTTTCATCCAATTGGCCATCATACTCTTTCAAAACTCTAACTTTATTGTTTTTCATTATTTTTAGGTGATTTTTCCTTCTATAACTATGTTGGATTCAAGTCTCTGATACTAATTTTTTAAGAACTTATTCTTAAGAAAGAGTTGGTGTAGTAAGAATAGGAGACTAGGAGTTAGAAGAAATGAGAAGAGAAAGAACTCTATAAAAATTATAGAAAAGATATTTCATAAGACTAGATTTCCATTTACATCATATGCTTTAATTTATACAATCATTCCAACTAACTAAATGATCCTTCCAATTGTTCAATTAACTTCTATTAACGGTAATATATGCTAACTAACTTCTATTAACAACTTTTCTCGCCATTCTTCTTCTTTGGTTACTTTTCTTTATTTTTTCTTATTCATGCCACTATTATATCACCCTGTCTATAACATAATAATTGATAAGTTAAAAGCATCATTTTTTTCATACAAACAAAATTGGGCTTGATTATTATTTAGAAAAAAATTAGTTTAAAGTCACACACTAATATTAAGTTTATTTGTCATCTATTTAAAGATACTTAAGACAGCTTACCTATCTTAAACATAGATTTAGGATGACTTGTATTTCCTAATATTTAGTTTCATTGGCTCAACTTTAATGTCCAATAAAAAATATATACTCTACTGATCATCCGATCAAACCGTATAAGACTATATACTTATTATTTTGTTATATACTTGTTCATTTTCTTAATACTTTGAAATAGTTAATTGCTCTTAAAGATTAATTTGACTAATAAATGATTTGAATCATAAGAGAGATTATTAGAAATTATATTGTCCATGATATTATTAATTTTTTGAATCCTATGAAATACTGAAAAATGAACTTTTCATGAATATACCAATAGATACATAGGATGTATTTTTATCCTAATGAAGAAGGATTTAAACTTATATGAAAAAAATGAACTCTACAACAAATAACTATCCTTAAAAAAAAACAATTAATTTGTATTTTGAGATAGTTAATGTATATCATACTAGTGTGTTTGGTATTGTGGTAGTTGTTGTGGTTTGAAAAAAGTTATTTTATAAAAAAATACTTTTGGTTGAGGTTAGTTTGATATTTATATATGTTTGGTTAAAACTGTGGTTGAAATTGAGGTTGAACAAAAAATAATTTAATGTGTTTGGTTAAGAATACTTTTCAAATTGAAGTTAGAAAATAATTTTTTTAAAAAAATATATTAATATCGATGGTTTTTAATTTAAATATTGTAAATTTAACTACTGCTATTACATCATGAAATGAATAATACTTAATATAAAAATATTTTTTTTTTATTTTTCCATTAAATATCTACAATTCCATCACGTATGAAATACATCCAACAAGGACTACAATTTCATTGGTTTCATAAGTGCGCAACAACATCAGGTAAAATATCATCAGGAATAAAATTGGGATTGCGATCAAATTTTACAAATGTTACGTCATCAGACGATTCTCTTCTAATTTATGTAGTGTAATTGAATAATGTGAAACATTAGTTTTTTAATAAAACACAATTAAAAATAAAAAATAAAATAATTTTTATTTTATTTTACTGGGTCAGATCCGATTCAATGCATTTTTAGCTTTGGACTGGACCTGGTCTGGCCAGAATAGTATGAACATTCTCCACTGTTCGCGTGAACAGTGGAGACATTCTCCACTGTTCAAGTGAATAGTGGAGTCACTCTTTACTATTTACTTAAGTGAACAATGAAGAGTTCATTCTCCACGCATAAGAGAAGGAGAAACAAATAAAAATTACTTCTCATTCGATCTTAATTTTTGAGTGGGGCCTATATAAAAAAAGTATGATTTATATTAACTAAATACTTTAATTCAGTGTTTGCTTCTTGTCGATACTGCAACCGTAATGCCAAACGCGCGAAAAAAACCTTAACCTTGTATTGCAATGCTAATTTTTTTTTTTAGCATTGAAGCTGGAAATGTCGATGAGTAGTCTACTACTATCATGATTGCATTGAAGTGCCCATAAATTGAAGTAGTAGTTGTAAATATTTTTTAGCCACAAATTATTGCATGTGATTGAGGGAGAGAGTTCCACAAATTGCAAATTTAGTGTGATAGCCCTATGATATGGTATTTGATACTCTGAGAGAATTTACTTTTTGGCAAGCTTTTATTTTCTTCTTATTTTTTCTACACGGCATAAGTTGACTCGTAATGAAAAGTTATGAACTTGGTGAAAAGGTAGAATATCTCTATATGAAGTAGGTTCCATGGAATCAGTTGGTTGAATTCCTTATCTAAACTATTTGTCCCCTTTGATGCAATTATCTGAATTGTCAAACTCTTTTGCTTGTTTCTTGAATTTTCTTAGATTCACTTTTCGAATCTCGAGGGGAATTATGTGTGATTGCATACAAAGTTTGTATTTGATGAAATACAGTTTTGGTTTTTAAAAAAAAAAACAGAATTAGTAAAATTATAATATTAATTTGATGGTAAAGTTGTGATATTAATATTGTAAGTGCTCTTTAATTATTAAATAAAAAATAATAATAAATTTATAAATAATTAAATATTTTTATTGATTTTTTTTAAATAGGTAGAGTAGATAATATAAATAGCTACGAGAGCAATAAAATCTAAAACATATTTAGATATAGTATGCTTGGAAATGTGGTAAAAATTAAGGTTTGTTCATGAAGCAAAAAAAAATAAAAAACTAGTTTTTGTGGATGAGATTTGTACATAGTTAGTTAGTTGTACCTGAGCTCAATCCCAACTTCTATCACGTTTACAAACACACTTAATGTCTTGTTTGTTTTTATAATTGAAAAGAGCTTTTGCAAAAGAGCTTTTACAATATATATATGTTTTTTTTCTTCAAATTATATTTTTTGTATTTTTAAATTGTTTTAATATACTAATATCAAAAATAAATTTCTAAAAATACAACCATTACCCCAATATAAAAAAAGATGCTCTAAGCAGACCACACTGACCGGACCATGAAAGTTAAAGGCTGAAGAGAGACAACTTCACGGATTGACCATCTTGGAAACCCCAATGAAGAAGGTCGAGGGAGCAAATTAAGGACCTAGCCAATCCTTCATGTCGCAGCTGCACACATTATACACTTTGCTAGCCAATCCCTTTAGCCATAACCTACATCTTTATTGGATGCTGCAACTTCAAAAAGGGAGTTATCGTAACTTGTGTGTGTAATCATTATTTTACTCTCATTGATGAACTTCATCAATTGGAAAATGGAAGAATGCATGCACGGGGAGTGCAAATCGTTTTCTCATGATCATGATTTCTACTTTTTACTATTTTTTTCTTTTTAATCTTAAAACTGACTACCAAATTGCAATTCAAATGTTTGTATAGAGCATTTCTGGGCAAGAAGTTGCATCTAACCAACATTTCACTAATTATCTGCCTTTTCTAGCAAAAAAAAACTACTCCCAGTTCTTTAAAATCTTCTTCTTTGTTTTTCAAAGAGCAGTTGCATAAAAAGACTAATATGGCAATGTTACAGGATCTTAAATATTAAAATCGTGAAAGCTAGTTAAATAATCTGCTGCTCAGGTCTCTGAATCCAGTAATACAATATTAACAAGGATTTGGAGACTGAATTTTCTTATATCAGATCATGTATTTCATGCTTTATGATTTCTTTTCTCTCTGATTGTGCGACTGTGCTTTTTGGTAGCATAGCTCAGTTTTGTCATTTGCCCATGACTAAAAACCTGCTAAACCTCAAGAACATTTTGTATTAGAATTAGGCTATCTAAAACACAGCGATACCCTGCACATAATAAATTTATGAGAATCATTAGTTGGTGAAATTAGCATTAGCATTATTTTCCCCGGGATTTTTATTCACTTTCTTTGGTTTTTAAGTTGAAATAGCATTGCCAAATTTATGCATGTTTCATTGGAAAGAAGTAAAAGGATACGGTGAAAGCATGGGAACAGCAAATATCAAATGATAATCTCAAGGGATTGG
>Ga0307518_10002245_pt1 | contig 14134 bp, 20 predicted proteins | sample 25_EM_MG_FD_203889 | JGI IMG/M metagenome (GOLD analysis project Ga0307518, IMG submission 203889) | Populus trichocarpa ectomycorrhiza microbial communities from riparian zone in the Pacific Northwest, United States - 25_EM | ecosystem: Host-associated > Plants > Roots > Unclassified | place...
CTAGTGATAGCACATAATTAGGCTTCTCACATGTTTACCCCTAGGATCAATGCTTTCTCATTCCCCTTTCCATTCCTATTTACAATAACCCAAATATACCTTACATGTTCATAGTGATTTTGGCCTATATTTTATATAGGTACATCTGATCCTAGAATTAAAATATTTTTTTAAAAGTTGAAAGAGGAGGTTAAGCATAACAGTTATCAAGTACAATTCATTTTGAAACTGCAAGGCAAGTTGTCCCAACTTGCCTGTTGCCATCATCTTCAGGTGGCCCCCTTGTTGATAAAGTGTACTCATATATGTATATTGTTTGGTACTATATAGCATAATATTATTTCTGTGCTAGCATTAGGATATCCATCCATATGTTTCAACCCTGATACATCACCACTTGTATTGAGCTTCAATATATGTGACATTATGTGACTGCCCTGAATTTGGTACATGGGAACATTTGCAACTCTATCATTTTGCACTATCAACTGGCATTGCTCTGACAGCTTAGAATTTTTTAAAATTTCTATCACAAGTTTCTGTATTGTCATGTTTATACCACTAAGTCAAGTGGTTGTGTAGTTCTAAGACCAGGTATTTTGATTTTTGCAAAACCAGTCCTATGATAGCACACATTGGAAGAGGCAAATCAAGCACTTAAATGTCAACCATGCCAGTGTTGAATTGCAGCATCATACATGACAACCCCCACCAAGCAGTGAGCGAGTGCATAGGATGGACTCAGAAACAAACCATGTTGTGGACAACAATGATGATTTACATACGATGGAATCAAGAATTTGTAAAAAGAAAGCAGATATAGAGCTAGGTACTTTTGAAGCATCTGTCATACATATTGAGCAGTGAGCCACTAGCACCAGCATGACAGAATACCTGACACTTAAGAGGAAGGAAGAGGAGGCAGTGCATCAGGCTGCGGTGCGAAGATCAAGTTGAGCGGAGGCATCGTCTGGCTGTCCTCATTCAGTACAGTCGCGATGATAGACCGCCCTGCGAACGAGCATCCAGCAAGCGCCTTCAGCCCAGCCTGTGTGTCAAGCACATCTATAAACTTGACATACACCTGCCTGACACCAGCAGCTTCATCTGCATGGTGTGCGTCGAGAGCAGACTGGAAGGCTGTCTCACCAGCCATGAATTTTGTCTCGTCCTTCTTTACTGGCCACAGGATATGCAGATCTTCTATGGCACTGTATCGAGAACATTCTTCTTTGAAGTCTTCATAAATGTTGCCGTACTCCTGGTTGTCTACAAGATCCTCGGGAGTGACCATGTTGAGCATGAGTAGGATATGTGCATCCGATGTGTTGCTTTCACCAGCTGGCATAATGGGGTGAGGTATTTCTGGGAACTGGTCGTAGGGCAAGTTGGGCATTCCTGGTTTGGCACCGACAGATGCACATTGCATGATGAGGTACTTGCCACTGAGTTCCATACCATTCAAGCTTTGAATAGTGACGTCAGTAACAGAAGCATCCACATATTCAAAGAACGCAAATCCCTATTGCATGGTTAGTTGGCAAGAAAAGTGTGCTACATGACTCCCACCTTTGAAGGACCATTTTCATTCTCCCGAATGAGGTTGAAAGCCTTGAGCTCACCAAAGCTCTTGAGAAGTTCTTGTACCTGCTCTTTGTTGAGGTAAGCTGGTAAACCTCCAACAAACACTTTGTTGATTGAGTCTGGAATGTTGGTGGAAACCACACCAGGGATGTGGATGCTAACTGGAATCATCTCAGGACCGCCATAATCTTTTGGTCTACAAATTTTCAATGGACCATTGATGAAGATGATGCCATCAAACGCCATGGTTGCTGTTGCATCTTTGGTGCTTCGAAACTAGATGAAGTTATGTAAGTGCCACTGGATGGAGCCCCATCAAAGCATCACCAACCTCGACAAACACATAATTTTTCTCATAGTTGCACTGAACCGCGAGGACGGATTTGCCTGGACCACCTGTACCAATGCTCATTTCGATCATCTTGCTGTTGAAGAAGTTGGCAAGGTTCTGCTCGTTGACGTCGGATGTGATGCTGCCAATGTACAGGTGCCAGGACTGCCTAGACAAGTTAGGGTTGCTGCCTATGCCCATTCTGAATGTCTGGACAGAGATTGGGGGCAGGAGACCTGGAAACCGAGAATCGGCAGGACCTGAGTACAGTTAGCACCAGGGAGATTGAAGAGACCTGTAGACTAAAGAAGGCTATAGTCAGACGAATTACACATATGAAGACTTTCTCCTACCAATTTGCTTCGCCTGCATGGCAGAATACTGCTCATACCCTGGCACATGGATATCCCATCCAGAGGCCTTGCATCTGTGCTGTGACAGGGGAACACTCCCTTTGGGAGTTGGCGACCTCCTCTCTGGTGTAGCACCACTGCCAGCATCTTTCTGTGCCCAACCACCTCCACCTTCACCTCCACCCCCACCCCTGTGAGCAGGCAAGCCCTCTTCACACCCTTGACAGTGACCATGCTCATCATCACGCCTGAACTCATGGTGCCTATTGTCGTCCCGCCTATGTTCCTCATGCTGTTCCCTCTCCATGCACAGTGGCCCACCACCACTGCCACCATCGGCGCCACCATAGTCTCTGTGTCTATCGTCCCTTTGGGACAAGTACTGGTCTCTCTCTCTCTCACCATGCCGCTCCCACTCCCCATCTCTATGCCCATGTGGCTCCCACTGCTCCCTATCCCTGACCCGCTCTCCATGATGTCCATCTCTATGGCTGTACTCATGTTCCCGATCACGATGTCCAGCACCGCCATCTTCATGCCTGTTCCTTTGTTTGTGGTCATCGTTGCGGTGTCCTCATTCTAGAAAAGAAAAAAAGAAACAAAACCAGAAAGTTCTTGTCAGGAAATCTGTGGTGCTGCTGCTGATGACATGGATGGATGGATGGATTCAGCAGGATGCGGGTGTGCGTGCGTGTGGACAAGAACAAGACTATGGGCCCTCGATGTAGCTAGCTATAAGAATAGGGACACATACACATGCATGTGCAATGAAAGGGGGGAGGAGGAATGCACCAATGAGCATTGTCATTGTCACTGCACAAAATAAAGGGAGAAGGAGGGGGGGGAAAGAGGACAGGAAAAAGAAAAAAAGTCAAGTACCTCCATCGCTTCTCTTTGAGTACAAGCCGGCTTTGACTGCCAAAGTGAAAAAGCCTGCATATAGTATCTGCACAAAAGGATCATGTTTTGACTTACCTCCTGTGTCTGCCATCATCTTTGGAGCCCAAGTGAGGGTGTGTTCGAGGTGGTGATGAGTGAGAGAAAGAAAAAAAGGGAAGTGCTAACTCATCCTCTCAGTAGCCCCCCTGACACTGCCACACAGCTTCCCAGTGAGACTTGTTCGCTTGCAGTCGTCTCCTAGATCTCTACTATGTCCACCGACTTACCCTACCCTGCGGATGCTCAAGTCTCACTATCATATGACAAACCTGAGGTGTGTATACTGTTGATCCCATCTATTTGCATCACTCAGCACTCAGCCGCTATCACCCTGGCAGGTCCTCCAATTACAATAAAAGAACTCACCCAGTTGCATGTCACCATCCAGACCACGTTCAACTACACACAGGGCCTCGTGACAAGCCCCATCTGGAAATCGTGGATGCAGAAGAGGGACAGGGGCGCATGGCAACAACTGGGAGAGGAAGCATGTGGAGTGGAATTCAAATCCCTGACCGGTGGTTCTCCATCCTCCAGTGGCCAGCCTCTGGTCCACCTCACTGACCTTGCTCGCCAACTCAGGTATGTGGCTCTGGTCACATTCAATGTTGGGTTTGACATCACCAACATTGATGTCGAGGTAGAGCTTGATGTGCGATGTCATGTAATTCGTGGAGAGGCAGATGAAGTGGTCGCCCGCCTCATGTGTAAAAGTGAAGTGACCATCAGGAGGGCCATGTGTTTTTGCGATGCTATGTCCACTTTCCATCTCCTGTGATGCCAGAGAAGAGATGGGCCAGCACTGGATGGTATCACACAAGCACACATCAACCTCCTCAATAACGACAAGTGCAGGCTCAATGAAGAGGTTTAAGGTCTTGCCTTCAACCCCTTTACTGCCTACTTCAAATTTACAAACAATCCTGTGGGCGTGTTTCCTGGCGCTGAGTATATGGGGAGGAAGAACGGAAAGGTGTTCAAGGTGGGGCGGATTGCAGGGTGAGCAGCAGGGAGTGGGTACAAGCATCTGGCAGTGCCTCCTGCTCGCATTGTTCATCCTCCAGTTCTGGTTCAGGTCACGGATCTCGCTCACCAACTCAGATATGTAGCTCTGGTCATGTTCAATGGCAAGGTAGAGTTTGATGTGTGTGGTTGACCACCATGTCGGCACACGTAGTTCGTGGAGTGGTGGAGTGGTTGCCTGCCTCGTGCAACTTAAAAATGAAGTGACCGTCAGGAGGGACATGGGTTCCGCTTTCCATCTTCTGTAATGCCAGGGAAGAGGCGGGTCAGCCTGAGTATCACATCAGCATACATCGACTTCCACAATAACGCCAAGCGCTGGCTCAATGAAGAACTGAATGCTGACCTTGCATTCAACCCCTTCGCTGCCTACCCCAAATTTACAGATGATCACCATACACCACCCAAAGTACTTGTTGCCACCACGTCACCCAAAGCATCGAAAGCAATGTATGATTTCTGTGATGAGCTTGTGGGCGCGTTTCCTTGAGTATATAAGGAAATGGGTTCAAAGTGGGGTAGATTGTAGGGGGGGATGGGGTACAAGTATTTGGTGATTGTGAATGAGGACATCAAAGAGCTGAGCTGACTGAGTTTTCTTCACACTGCACAGGTACTTGTGTGTACTGACAGAGCACTACCACGGCTACCCAGCAGAGGATTGCAAGACGACTACCTGATGGAATTTCACTTGGTTGTATGTACTCCCTGGTAGATCAAACACAAAGTACTCAGGTCATTTTGAAAATTCGGAAAGCTGCCACCAGAGGATCTAATGCTCATGTAGTAGTATGCATACTCAGTCAGGGGCCACCAACCATGGAAATTCTTGAACTAGACGTTTTCGGGCAGCTCTAGATTCACCTGAAGCATCTGATGTCATGGCAACAATCTCTAGCCCCCACTCCTCCTGAACATCTTTAACCACATCCTTTACCAGTTCCTTCAAGTGTTCAGCTGTCTTTCTCTCAGCTGAAACATCTACAACTCGAACAGTGTGCACCTAGTACACCAACAAAACTTGATTAGTACTAGCAATAAATTTCTGATCTTACAATCTACTCACCTTGCGCTTCACTGTTGTTACCATAAATGCAACCAAATGATGAAAGTTGATACCTGTCCATCCATCTGTTTGCAATGTAGCTTGGCACCCCTTGCTTGTACTCTTTGCAAGTTGCCTATATTGATCAACTTCCCGAGGCACAATGCGATTGGTGAGCTGATAGCTGGAGATATGGGCTGCCAATGGTAGGAGGTCATCCAAGAAATTTCTGACCGCTTGATTCTCCACCCAACTGAATGGAAAGCCACAAGAAGCTGTAATATTGGCCATGTGATGCTCAAAATGCTCTTGGTGAGCATTTGACCACTGTGGAATAATAGGACTAGCAGGGGGGGTGCCAGATGCTAGATGTTGGGTTGAAAGACGTCTACGCTTTAACAGAGGAAGAGAAAGGGTCTCTAGCACTGGGGTACCAGGATGGGAGCTGGGAGCAGAAGGTAGCCACATAGAACTTGGTACTGGACTCACAGCACCAGAGGATAGGGATGGAAAGTATGTCAACCCACTTCCAGGGTGCATCAACATAGGGTCAATCACTGGCATCAGTGATGGGGCAGCTAAAGTGCCTGGTGGGGAAACCTGAATCAAAGAGCCTGGAAATGGCACAAGAGCCCCTTGGGATGCCTGTGGAGGTGGGGGAATAGAAATATGTGTCATCATTGGATGAAAGGGTGATGGGGCTATGGGCTGTGGATGATATACCACTGAGCTACTTGCCATAGTACTGGTACCCTGAATCCATTTGCGATCAATGGCTAGTTGTTCTGCTAGTTGACAAAGCTCATCTGGCTGACGACCACAGTTCTTCAGGTGCAAGATCATTGTATCCGCACGCCCCTGTAACCATGGGCACCTCGGATCCTTGCTAAAGCTCGAGCCATAGCCCCACACTTGATCAGACAATATGTAAGTTAGCTGTGAGTTGGTTTGCAGACAAAACCACACAAACTCCACTCAGTGATTTGTTCTTGAGTGCGTACAACACTAATTTGACCTTGCTGATGTGCCACACGGTCTTGCTGCTGTTCGTGGATGATCCAAGCAATCTCACATTGCTTACACATCACTTTGCTTTGTTTCTCCTTGAAATTGGCATAGGCAGCTTCTATCTTCATTCTGACACCTGGATGTTCATCAAAATATGTCCACCACCACCTGCGACTAGATGATGAGCTACTCATAGTGCAGAGGAAGGTGAATGGTGCGAAACAGTCCGCTGATTCTTATCATTTGAGCTACGGTGAAGTGATGACTAACTACTTCCTAATTTAGGTGAAAGCCGCCGCCGTCATCATGGCGGCAGTGTCAGTCGTCATCCTGTCGTTGTCCACACATGTCTTTGCCCACAGAGGACCGCCGGCCCTTCAAACACTGACACCGGGCAATGCTTATCCTAGTTTGCCAGGCAATGCTTATCCTATCTTGCCAGGCAATGCTTAATCCTATTTTTGCCAGCCATATATTAGTAAGGATAAAACCACAATACCTTTCAAACATTCTTAAACATTTTCAATTTCAATCACAAAAAAAAACAATGAATCAAATCAAATTTCTAAGCACTTCAGTAAATACAATGTTTGTAGTCAATGTACTATTCTGTCCATGAGGAAAAATGGCCTTAACACGGTGAGGGTGGGTACACCTGGAAAGAGCCACATAAAGTTGACCATGTGAAAAAACATGTGTACATAAATCTAGTCCTACATATTTGACACTCTGGCCCTGAGATTTATTGATGGTCATTGCAAAAGCAAGACAAACTGGAAATTGTAGACGTCAAAGTGGAACTGGAAACCCATCCAGTGGGGCATCCAAGGCCATTTGTGGAATGAGCACAATATCATTATCACCACCTTCAACTCCTTCATTTTCCTTTCGAAGCACATGACACTGAAGAACATGACACTGAAGAACATGTTGAGTAGATGACACCAAAATCATTTGTGTGCCATTGTAAAGGCCATGACTTGGGTCCAAGTTTCATAGTAGCATGAGTGGAACCATTTTTAAGCTCCAGCTGGTGAAGTGGGAATCCAGAAGGATCCAAGGTGTGGAGAAACTCAGTGGGAATGTATTCATATTCTTTTTCAGTAACAGAGTCTACACTGGTATAAATTGTTGTTTTGCCAGTAAATGATGCAAGAACTGTGGAGTTTATTTCATTGACCTCAACATTCTTGGCAGAGAGAATGGTACGATCCAAGAAATAATCATTTGGTAAAGCGTGATCACGTGTTGGGTCAAGTAGTTCTCCATACAGTGCATCAATAAGCAAATGCATATCATTACCACAGCGCATGTACTCAGGAAGGGTGACTTCATTTTCAGCACTCATGCCAATTCCAGCACCAATCTGAAGAAGCCACTCAGCAAATTGGTCACATATGGGATCTCTTCCCAGTCACATGTTAGTTTCAAGCTTAAAAACACGTATGTTTCCCCAAAGCTGAGAGTGACAGAAAGTTGCACCCACAATATGTTCCCGAGAGCCATGGGGAACAACAGGAAGAGTTTGCCAAAAGTCCCCTACAAAAAGAACAGGAATACCCCCAAAGTCAGCATCCACACCACGCAGATCACGCAAACTACGATCAACGCATTCTATAACATGTCAATGTTGCATAGGAACTTCATCCAAAATAATAAGAGATGTATGAAGGAGCAGTTCATGCCATGGATCATCCTTTTTGATATTGCAGGTACTGGCTGTCAAGACTGGTTCTCCTCGATGATCTTACTAGGAGGTCCAGGGTTGCAGGGGACTAATGAGGAGGTAAGTCCAGACACTAGTAGGTGCTAGTTAGTGCAGACAGTCAAGTCCAGGTCATACGGACGAAGTCCAGGCACTAGAGAAGCACTGGGAGTAAGTCTGGGTTTTGCAGAGTAAGTCTGGACCGTGGGAAAGTGGACCGGAGTAGCGCAGCTTGTCCGGATGAAGGACATCCCAGAGGTGGGATAAGTCCCTAGAGGTCTAGCATTGAGTCTGGGACAGAGGTGGCTTTTGCCCTTGTGCGAGTAGGAGACTTGCTAGGATCAGACATAGGACCAAGGGGATGAGATGGGACGGAGGCTGGAGTTGGCCAGAGTTCAGGAGTTCAGGTGAACAGATGGATTAGGAGAGCATAGTGGGTAGTACAGAGGGAGGAGTATCTTAGTCGAGATTTGATCTAAGGATCTACTAGGCTGGAGTTTGGTAGTTTATATAGTAAAGAGACTAGAGGTGAGTATATACGGTGACAAGTAAACACCTTAGTCAGGACAAGGGATAGAGCAGAAGCAGACAGGAAAATAAACTAGGTACAGGAAAATAAACTGGAGCAGAAGCAGACACAGGGAACTAGGATTACAGGGATGACGGAGGAAAAGCAGGGACAAGGGAACTAGGCCGGAACAGGACAGGTAATGGTCAGAGGTGGACTTAACTAATGTTAAGTCTGGAGTGATGTCCAGGACCAGAGGAAGTGGAACCGGAGGAAGTGCAAGAGCAGAGGGAGTGTACAAGCAGAGGGAGTGTGCAGGTGGAGGAAGGGTGGAGTAGCTGGAGGAAGGTCCGGAGTTGGACATGGAAATGTCCTAAGCCTTTGGTGGACCTAACAGAGGAAGCAGAGCAGGAGCAGGAGCAGAACTGAGCCAGAGTTGGATATACCATCCGGAGTTGGGCTACATTGCAGACAAGGCTAAGGGAGTGGTTGGACTGAAACCGGAGTAGCGACTAGTGGTAGGTACAGGTCCAACACGGAGGAGTTAGACCGCAGATCTGTCTGTAGGAGGACAGGGGTTAGTCCTGAGGCAGAGATGGACGTAGTGACCGGAGTTGAGCTGGAGTGCAGCTATGGGGCTGGAGATGGCCAGACTAGATCCGGAGTTGCGTCTATGCCTAAGGAGAGGTCAGGCGGGCCAAGGTTAGACCAGAGTTGCGACTGGGAAAAGTATGGAATGACACTGGCCTCATTTATGGGAATAGGAATTTTGAACCGTGAATGAGCAGTTCGACCACCTGAGAGCAGTAATGATGCAATTCCAGAAGATGCCACACAAAGGACAATCTTTTCTCTTGCACGTACAGCTGCAGCCAACAGATTGCAGACATAAGTCTTTCCACAGCCACCTGCACTATGAAGAAAGGATCCTCCTGCTTGATTGTTTTCAACCTTTTCCAACATAGCATCATAAACTGCTCTCTGTTCATCAGTCAGAGTTCTTTCACCATTTTCTACAATCTGATGCAGAGCATTCAGATCATAATTGTGCTGCTCAGCAATCAGCTGGTTTCCAACCCTATTTTCCCAACGAATCTGAGGCAAAGGCATTTCTGCAAAATCCTGTAAAGATTTTCCACTTTTCCGAAGGCCGACATTGATCAAGTAAAGACCATAGTCATAAATCTGATCCTCTGTGGGATCTTGCATGTGTAGACGATGGGTCAACTGATATTGTAGATCATCACAAAGATGACCCTTTGTTGCAGCCCACAAATGGTGAGGATCCACTGGACTACAGTGAAGTAAAATCATAACAAAAAGATTTCGCAACTGTTGGCCTGTTTGCATCAATGATGCATCTTGAAGACATCATAGCCATTCATCATCATCTTCTAAGAGGGCTCTAGCACGGCAAGCCTCTTTAAAAGTAGGATGAATTTGATCCTCAAATGTTCTCAAATTTTCAAAAGAAGTTGCCCCTATATTTGAATTTACATCAGATCAAAACATTCTGTCAAGGTTAATTCATACAACATACCTTTTACTTCGGTAAGCAAAAGTCGAAGATAGAAGCGTTCCCCAGCAGTTGGAGGCACAGAGTACATGCGTCCAATAGCTTTAGCCTGTTGACGGGGCTTCCATGTCCAAACATTCTGTCCATTAACTTTGACCTTTTTCCAGACAAACCGCTTTGGAAAGTCTTGATACAGATAGTTAGGAGCCCCAGCTTTGATGCAGGCAGCATCAGAATTGGCCTTGAACCATCCAGTTAGCCTGGTATCCTTATTTCTTGCTTCCTCCAGAACTTGTTGGGCATCCTCATCATCTTGATAAGTAACAGACTGTTGGTCCTCGAGGTGAACTGGTAGACGATAGACTGAGGGCCATTCTAAATGCATGCCAAATTCGAAAAGTCGCCAGGCAGCTTCCACAGAGGAGATGTAGCGGCTGTCTAAATAGGCCTTGACTTCATCATGTCCTTGAGTTTGAAGGGTTGCATGGTCTGGGCCTTTATATATGTACTTGTGAACATATTTAATCGATTTGATACTGGCACAGACTTCCAAGTTGATGTGACAGTCAAATTGGACAATGAGTTCCCGAGGATGGGGAACCACATGTTCATTTGTGTAGACTTCAGCATCGTTATTGATGACCTTCTGGATGGTATGGCCATTGTTAGGTCGAGCATACTCTGGATATCCGTCATCCTTCATGACTGTCTGCTCGCAAAAAGACTTTGGAAAGTACTTCTTGCATTTTCCATTCTCCACACAGCGCTGTGGAGAGCAGTTATGGACCATGTATTTGGAGACTGCCTCATACAATTGAGGGTGAATGATTGGATCGGGTATCTGAGCAGATATGAATGCATCGATTTGCTCGATGGCCCAAATCTTGTCTTCATCTTCCAAAAAGATAAGAAGATGCATATGAGGAAGTCCTCGTTTTTGATACTCGATGGTGTACACCAATCCAGCCACAGCTCCATAATAGCCTTTTCGAATCATCTGAAGCAAAGCCTGCTGCTTCTGATAAAATACATGGGCTACCAAGTCAGGTCGATCCACTGCTGTCTGACCTATTGGTTGTAATGCATGTGAGTGGAAAATTCAAATATAAAAATAAAACATACTTGCCTGGAAGAAGATTGTCAGCAATTTCTGGCCAGGTTGGGTTTGCAGTCATTGTCAAAAACAAATCAGGTTTTTTACAATCACGACAGATTGCAAGCGAGTCTTGCAACAGCTGCTGCATGTAATGTGGGCTTCCAGAGTGGGATGATGGTAGAACAACACTATGGCCAGTGTCATGGAGATCAAGATTAGGGTCTTGAGCTAGACGATCTTGTAGTCCACCATAAAGTTCAGATTGAATCTTCTTCTGATTATTGAAGACCCAAGTGAGCTTGCTTTGTTCTACAGAAGCCCAGGCATCACAAACATATTGTTGAAAGAGCCTTCCACCACGAAAGATATTGCTTGGATCGATTTCTGGGGGTCGTGTGTGTAGTCGGAAAGCATAGTATAGGGTCTGTGTGACATATTTTGACCTGGTGACATGTATATTTTGAAGAGGAATGTTAAGGTGCCATCCCTCCTCTCCTTGAGGAAACAGCAAGACATAATGTAGAGTCGAATAGGAATGATGAAGGTGACTAATTCTTCGGAGACCACCACCTTGCAAGCGGAGCACAATTTCACGATGCTCATTGATTGCTTCTGTACCATCTCCAGGAATGATTGCAGCAATTTCATCTGTTGTAGGCAAATTGTATCGTCGACCATCTGTCCCAGGGCTAAAATGCAGTTGCACACGAACATCAGTGTGTTGCTCCAGAGGTTTCTCCTGCATGACTTGGTAAGCTTGCTTGTATACTTGCACATATGGATGGAGATTGGCAAGCATGTCATGCAACTCTTGCAAGACTGCATGTCGAAGCTGTGAGTTTCTTCGAGTACGACGATCGGTAGCCTCCTGAGGGTCATAAATGTACAGCTGTGCATAAGATGGTTCTCGACCTTCTGCTGGTATAAGACTGCCCATCAGATGATAGAGAGCACCATGAATGCGAAAGGCTGCAGGGCCAGAGCCTTGTACAGTATGACGATCAACCTCGACACCCAGAGAGGTAAATGCAAGTGAGCTGTTATATTGTTGAATATGCTCACGAAAGTGGTGATTTTGGAATAAGTTCTGAAGTGTCACTGGCCATTGAGGGAAAGGAGGAAGTTGTACCAATCCCTCCAGGCAGCACATGCCAAAGACTATATTATTTTGAGTTGATTTACTGAGCTTTTCACAGTCAAAGTGTAGTGCATGACAGTGTTGGCATTCCACGCTCATAGCACCAAGATTGTTTTTTGCTATGGGCTCACGATAGGGCCTGCCACCTGGAGGAAGTGGTTGCTGCCAAGGAGGGGGAGGGGGAGGGGGTGATGGTTGAGGGACTGGAACATTTGGTTCATTAGGAGGAACAGGTTCTTGAACAGGGGGAACAGGATCATTGTGAGGAAACTCTTCATTAGGATTATTAGGACAATTGTCCTGATTTCTTGCCTGGTCCTCTGCATGCTGTTCCACAGATTGAGGCCCATATTTCTGATAGAGCTCATCAAGATGACGTTGTTCCTGTTCCCGCCTTTGTTGAGTCACCAACTCCTGTTGGCGATGAAGCATCTCAAGTTCCTGTCGTTGACGTTCAGCTTCTGCCTCACATTGGCGATGAAGCATCTCCAGTTCTTGTCGTTGACATGCAGCTTCTGCCTCGTGTTGGCAATGAAGCATCTCCTGTTCTTGTCGTTGATGTGCAGCTTCTGCCTCACGTTGACGACGAAGCATTTCTATAGCCTGGCGTTCTCTTTCCTGATCAGCCAGGACTTGAAGTTGCTCTTGATGAGCATATGATCATTGGGCCAGTTCAAGTTGAACATTCAACATTTGCTGCTGTGCTACTTGCTGCTGGGCAAGCAAGTCACATTGCAACTCTTCCCTTTGTGCCTGCTCTGCATGCAATGCACAATCATTCTGCACTTCTGTTTCTGCTTCAAAGTTGATTATGTGCTGATGAAATTGTGCATTGAATTGCCCATGTTGAGCATCAGCAAAGACATTGGAATTTGCAGCTGGAGCAGGCACTGGAATCTCTGCTTGTGCATTACGCTGTTGCCAACCATTGGCACGATTTCTTCGCCGCTCATTGTGAGCATGTTGAAATTGATGCATTAGCTTGGCATCAAAGTCCCGTCTTTGTCCAGGCTGAGCACCCACAAATGACTGAAAATGTGGTTGATGTGCTCACCATGCCCGCTGAACCTCGTGGTGTTCAATAACATTTTGGGGAGGACCTGGATATAGGCCAACTGGTACAGGAGTGTGGTTCTACATTGAATATTATCAAAATGTGAAAATGAAGATCTAAATGATCACACTTACCAATGATGTGGAAGGTGCATTGGGTGGTATAATGGGAGGACAGTGTGAGTCAAAGTGTGGATTTGGGTCGGAGTAATAACCCAAACACAACACCAACAAAGGACTACAAAATTGTGTGAGTGGTGGTTTACCTCTGCGGTGTCCAGAGAGGATATGCTGAGGAGGGGGGAAGAGGATCTACACCAACAGGGTGATGCAGACAGAGATACAGGATACTCCTGGGGTACAGGAGTGATAGAAGACAAAGGGGATAGGTGTCTGGACTCTTCCTATAGCCTAGGAAGTGTCAAAGCGGGGATTGGGTAGACTAAGACTGAAGTATCGATACTACACCTAGAGATTGGTGCAGCAAAGGGGCAAGGGGGCTCCTGATGTCCAGAAGCAATGGGAGATGAAGGATTGACAGCCTAGACTCCACTTGAGCCTAGAGAAAGACTTGGACTTGAATAGATTGAATAAAACTTGAATATCAGAGCCTTTAGACCTTCACTGAAGCCTACAAGACTCAAAGTACTGAGGGGATACTGACTGAGAGAGAGTGAGAGAGGGATAATTTCGTATAATTGGGCTCTCTCCCACTGGGCTGAGCCCAGGGGTTTAAATACATGGGGGGACACAGCATTAAAGTACAAAAAGGGAAGGGAATAAGCAGAATTTGTCAAGGATTGGTAAGTGATTGGTAAGGGCTTTGTAAGGGCTT
>Ga0307518_10002247_pt1 | contig 14134 bp, 10 predicted proteins | sample 25_EM_MG_FD_203889 | JGI IMG/M metagenome (GOLD analysis project Ga0307518, IMG submission 203889) | Populus trichocarpa ectomycorrhiza microbial communities from riparian zone in the Pacific Northwest, United States - 25_EM | ecosystem: Host-associated > Plants > Roots > Unclassified | place...
AATTCCGGTTCTGTGTGAGACCTTGTGTTGAAATGAATGGGTACCTTCATGAGATCTAGAGGAGCAAACACGACAGTACTTACGTTGTGAGAGCACGATGCAAGTACTCGTTACATATGTTTATCTACCAATTGAATGTATAATATTAATCGTCACTAGTATAGAAGAAATAGTACGACGAACGATGCAAAGGGAACTTTTGGAATAACTGGATGTGCATGTTTGTTTGTTGTAATTAACGAATAAATGAAAGAACGAACGAGTAAATAAATAAAGGAATATATGAATAAACATATGGATGAACGAACAAATGGATGAACAGACAAGGGAATGAGCAGAGGAATGAATGAACGAACGAATAAATGAACGAATGAATGAATGAACGAACGATTGCAAACAAACGAATGAATAAACTAATGAATAGGTGAATGAACGAAGAAATGTGTAAACTAAAGAATCGTTTGATTCAAGGAATGACCAAGTACAATCCAGGGACCAATGTTTGGTCATGAGAGTTCAGGAAAATCCGTAGCTGATCCATGGTAACCTAGGGACATAAGGTGGAGAACTAGGAAGTCCAGGAGGTCCAGGATGATCCAGGATAAGAAGGTAGGAGCCAGATACATGTCTTTTTTGCTGATGACAATCATTATCCTTGTCTACTATTTCCTTGATGCCTTCTCTGACTGCAGCTGAATCCTGTATCCGAAGATTGTATAGATAAGCGACATTCTTCCGACATGCAGTGGCAAGGTAAACGTGTACTGAGAGGATCTGTTTTTTCATCTACAATATTTGTCGTTTAGTTCCTGATCTCAATCACCGCATATTAGGGTTTCATGATATCTCTAGCTGTTGTATGGTCCTGGTTTGCTATCGTTGACTTGAAGTTGTCTACTTTGTTATGATGTGCAACTGCTTTCAACCAAGCCCAGTCTACCATTCTTTCAGCTTGTTCGCATGTTGGCCATGGATTTTGGTGATAGGGTATCCTTGCATGTACAGCTTCGCTGTTCCAATATAGCAGGCAATTGTCTTTAGTAGGCTGGTAACCGAACTTGATCCCCTGTTGTAATCTTCGTCACTTTGTTTTTCAAGGGCAACTAGTGTTCCATTTTCTTGACCTCGCTGTTAATGCAAATTGTCGATCCTATTCCCATCTGCACTTTCCTCAAACTGTTTTGGCATGCAAGTTGATCGTTGTGATTCTTGTGGCTATTCAGATATCTCTCCAATGATCTCTCACACCTAGTTGACTCATCACCAGTAGTGATGATTTCAAATTGCAAACCCAACTATCACTCTATCTTGATTGCCTCATACTTATAGATACAGAGGTCCCTCAGTACTTGGGAGGACATACATTGGACTGGGTTGAAGGCTGTGAGTTATGAATGCTGGATCAAAATGACATTGTGTTTGCCTGTCTGTCGCAAAATCGATAGGATGTTAGCAGTTACAATATTAGGGTTACAAAGTCACTATTAGGTTGTGTTCACTGGATGTCTGGTGACATTTTGGCAGATACATATCCCAGATACTTAATAAGAAAATTCACAGACTACTAAGTAATCATTTTCTGCACACACCTTTAAACCAATTGAAACTATCTTCTTCATCCAAAGTAACCATCCTCTAAGTGGTAATATATTCCGTCAAAAAACAGTAACTCGACTCAAAGAAACCCGCGCATAACCTATTTTACCTATCCTGAACCTCAACCAATCATGCTACTAAACAAAATGTACAGAAACTATCCTTACAAAGATAATACATTCTATTGCCAAACCCACAAAGCTAATAAAAAACCAGCAAAGGAAATCCTCTCCCAGTATAAACCCATTCTCCGCACTAGGTTACAACCCCTCTAACGCATTTCGTGGGGAAGTCCCTTTCGTCTAACAATCATTCGAGCCTGCTGAACGATAAATGGATTGGGCCTATATGTTATTAGTTATTCAAGATAAGTGTACACTCACACACATTCCTCCACCTAGACACTTACAAAGACAACTGAATGCCATCATCTCATACTAGTCTTTAGCATGGGCTTGCATATCCTTCAACCTCTCCTTCTCAAACTTGTATACCGTACCCCACTCCTCTACTTCTTGTAGGGCCTGTACACAACTTCGTACTAGACCCAGTCTTATTGTTGTCTCTCTGGAGCCAAATCCGCTGACAATTCTTTAATCATGTGCATGTTACCCACATCAAACACGTGTACGTTGGTATCTCTCTTTTTGTTCATCACAAAGAATTGTCCTAGAGTATGAACTTTATACTGTGCAACTCATAGTTGTTGCACAAATATGCATACACCTGCCATAGAAAAATTCCAGCTCTTACAAGCAGCCTGATAGGTAGTGACAAGGATGCTGCTGGCCTTCCCCACTGTGATACCTAACTTCCATCCCTGATATGCCTTGTAATTCTCGCCTAGCGTCATTTGATGATCAACAACTGACACTCAGCAATTTATTACCTTATTCGTTGTTAATTGCGCGATTCTCTGCCACTGAACTGTTAGCTGGTATATCATATCCACAGGGGGCAATATTGCTAACTATTTTCAACTAGGCTGCCTGCTCACATAAATTGACAAAAGAAACCCCCGCTACCACCATTACATCCCTATCGGAATTGTCCTTTGCACCAGCTCCTGTGTCCACCTCATTCTCGCTTCCGGCAATCTTATCCACACAATACGTGTGAATACAACCAAACCCCACCCATCCAAACGACCACTAGGAGTAGGAAAGTCATGGGAAATAATGTCACCATTCAAGTCAAGTGATCCATCCATCGATGCTGGGTCGATTGATAAATTGCTGCATAACCAAACCCATTTTGTTACAGATCCCTTGCGCGTGCATGAAGGCTGCCAACGTAGTGCAGGCTGTGCATGGTATGTACCATTCGCAAGCGTCGAATCGACCATGCTGGTGTCGTATGTAGATTGTGCGTTATCATTATCAATTACAACAACCGAATGCTTGTTTGCATGCATCCAGCTCCGTAGCTTCCCAGTCATGGTGTTTGATAGCTTGCCTCCCGATACAAGCTTATTTCACAATCGCTTAACTGGGCCTACACCATTTTCTATTCTACGGGCGTCTGTCTCCCACTGGGTCACTAGGCGTGCTATGTTAATAAAGTCCCATGGTCCCCTAATGAATGGTATGGTGGTGGTAAATAGTCGAAATCTGCCTTTTATCCATTACATAAGGGATGGCATACGAGAATTATTTTACAGGTATGCATGTGCATTTGGGCAGATGCAGAAACCGAACTCTGTTTTCTGAATGAAGTCCCATAGTTCGGTACGTGATTGGGGAACGTCTTCCCAAACAAGGCAGGCATATGTCTTTTCACCTGCCAAACTATTCACCTTTTGCACAAGTGGGTTGGCACCCCTATCTAACGTTGCAACGTAATTGACAATCTTTTCCAATTGCTAAATTAGGGTTATGGTCACATTGAACAGTGCATTTCGGTCTCTTAATGAAAACTTAGTAAAGCCCAGATGCTGATGCATACATACAAATACGCAAAATATAATAGGCATTGGTTTTTCATGCGATGGTTCCCGTCTAATTCCACCCTTCTTTAAATGATTCTTGCCTTTTGCGAAAAACCATACTAATGCTAAGACGACCTGCAACTAAGGCAAAAACAATATCCGTGTATTTCTTGTTCCACATATGGACTCTAAAAGTGCCTCTCTAAACCCAACCGGAAGTGACAATAGGACCCCTTTTTGACCACTCTTGTATGACTGCAAAACCTATGATGCTGTTCCCAACCTCTTCTCGTCTCCAATAATGTTTGCAGGTCAGTCATTGAAAAGATTTGGAATATCTAGTTAACTTTCCCCCTCTAATGCACCATTTCACAACAACTCCGTAACCTGTGCTTGTAAAGCTGTAGTATAATTGTTACCTAGTGAAATAGAGAACTAATCAAATCCAAGATCATTTGCAAATTTCTTGTTATTATCAGACACTAAATCTTGTAGGTCATCATCATACTCATTAAACAAGGTTATCCTCTTCCCAGTGTTTACGCTCCTAGACCTGAACAGCATATCCCAGTCTATAAGTCCAGCGGACTTTGTTTTAGGGTGTGATGGTTGGGATATTGGCTTTTTCTGTGTGCACTTGGAGGATCGGCTGGCAACTGATCGCTTGCTAGTTTGGATAGTATGGGGGATTTTGCTTTGATAATCTTCCGTATGATCTTTATCTTTGACACAGTCTTTAGCCTTTTTAATAGTTTGCTATGGGGAGGACGTTGCATGGATTCCGACTCATTATCGGTGAGTTGTTGATCTCTACTAGAATCAACCTGGGACTCTAGGATTTGTTCTTTCGTTTTGCCCTTAGTTGATGCAGGGGGCGGTGGCCCAGCTGCCTATTTTCTCTTTTGTGGCCTGCCACGTTCTGTAGGTGCTTCTGTTAAATCATGATCGCTAACCAACTCCATCCACTTCGCCACCTACGAATGAACTCAAATTGAGAATTTGAACCGTGTAGAGAAGGATGTCTACTAACTACCGTACAAATCTTCTGTACTGCCTGTGTCCGCATTCTTACAAGCAGTGACTTCTACTTGGCATCTTTCGTTACCCATTCTGTTTCTTGTCCATTTTTTGAGGTCCATTCGATCTCAAACCGAACACTCTCAACACGGTTTGGGATAAAAGTAGAATCAATGGCCCATTGCGATAATTTAACCCTAGTATTAACCGTACTTACCTGCGCTTGGGCTAGCTGAGTACCGTTTCGCATGATTATCAAAACGTGACAAATATCAGACCAAGGTTTGCCCACTGGAGCCCCTTCGACTGGACCTTCATTGTTTGAGGACCTGGCTGGCATTGCAAGTTAGATTTATACTTGCATCCAAGTAATAAACGATTGATATGTATATGAACCTAGTAGACAACGTTTTGCCTGAGACAAGTGACTTATTGTTATACCTTCCCTTAGTAGGGTTGGTCCCAGACTTGCATAAGATCCACCCTTTGCCATCCTTAATAGTTCCTCTTGATGTTCGGGGCTGCGATATTCAAGTCGCCAAAATTTGGCACAATGATACAGGTGCTATTATGCAACTTAAACAGGTTCCTAGCCCAACTCAGTGATAGCCTCCAGATATTTCTGCATATGTGCACTGGGTTCAGCCAGTAGATCAATCGCCTAGAGCAGCTCTGCGGCACAGCTTCCGAACACTTTGGGTCTTCTTTGTGGACCATAAAAGAACTGCTTGTCCCTATTGTACATTCAGCATATTGTGTCACAGTTGAATTATGTCCATGCCTCGCCTTCATCGAAACCAAAGGCCTCCTCTAGTTCTGCATCTTTGGCTTGCATAGCTGGCATTTGAATTTGATTACCTACAACAGTAAGCGCCAGAAATAGTATCATGCCTATTGACCAAGGACTAAGCTTTGATCTCAACAGTCTAGGATGGCCAGCTAGTACCAGTTACCTAACGTAGAAAAGCACGAAGTAAAGTTTAGTAAGGTATGTTTTATGTCTCAAGAAATGAATGTAGGAAGTTTGTAACATACCACTAGTATTAAGAGGTCGAATGTGGACTAATAGAAAGAGAAGTCAAGAGGTCAAGTGCTGCTTGGTAAAGAGGAGACAAAAGGTCAAGTTCTGTTGAGTAATGAGGTGAGTTTATGCACCAACTCTTCTCTTAGTTGCTGGAACAAGAAACCAAGCACGTCGCATGTAGTGATTTGTTCATTGGGTTTGCAAACGGAATTCAGACTATTGCAAGCCAGACTTCGTATATTCACATCTTACTTTATTGCCATCGTGGAAGCCGGAATAGGCTGTTTAACATAATACGTAGGTCCCGAAGGTGAATTAGGTTGCTTTGGTTTAGTTTCCATATGCCAGTCGTCGATCTTGAGACTATAGAGTGCCTGCCACAGAACCACTCTTGGCAACACGAGAACCATATTTATGATCATTCAGTAGCCTGATGACAAGCCTGTTAGTGCTTGTCACATCGACGACTACAGCTTGGGAGCTCAGGCAGGTGCCTAGTCGGGTTGCACTCACATAGGAGGGATGTGTGCACCACCGTAGGTATGTCGCATTGTGGGTTTAGTCTGTTTGCACGACCTGGCTCGTAGTCTGATTGCAACCAGTCTCGAGGGTAGTGCAACATCTGGAAGAAAATGAAAAAGTGCCTCTCAGTGCCTCCTGGGCTCCTCCTGAGCTCCTCCTGGCTCCTCCTGGCTCCTCCTGGCTCCTCTCAGTGTCATAAGTGTTTGAGTTTGCCTCCCAAGTACCTCCCAGGTGCTTCTAGCTGCCTCCTGATGCCTCCTGGTGCCCCTCAGTTCCTTGCTGATGAACCAGACTAGCAGGTGGTCTGGTTGAGGGTTGTCGCAGGTTGGCATGTTGCTAGTTAGTCTTAGTAGTAGGTGGTAGTCTGGCTGTAGTCTGGTGGCGTCTGGTTGTTTTCTAGTTTTAGTTGTAGTCTAGTTAGGTTGCTCTCATAGTGGGATCATAGACTGGTCAATGCTTGTAGGTAAGGTCATGCCACCAGACTAATTGTGCCAAGCCTTTCTGCTATATCGAACCTTAACCAGACTAGTTCAATGATAAGCTCGAGTTCGTGTAATTTAGTTTCGTTGGCACAAGTCCTTGCTAATTGCAATCAAAAACAAACTAAGCAAGAACTAGTAAACCACCTAGTCTGGTTTTACTGGTTACAAGCAGACGTGAACCACCAAGCCGTTGTTTAGAGCCTCTGAACGAGGCTACCTCTAGCAAGTATATATTCCAACTGGTTGATGCTTGCAGGTGCCACTACACTAGAGGAGCCAAGCCTTCCCAACCAGACCACAAGGCGTCCGCCTATTATGAAACCTTAATCAGACGATAACCTCGTGGTTATGTAATGCAAAAAAAATTAACCTACAATCCGAAAACCCGCATGCTAGCCTTGTATATTCCAATGATACCTCTATAATACAATAGACTAAATATATTCTTCTCTAGAATAATATCTATACTATGACATCCTCTACCAGCCTGCATATACAATCAATCACACATAGACAACCACAATGTTTTACATCTCTATCACCTGCACAATTTTTGCCATTTTGACTTTACAATTGTGCAATACAAGATACACCGCCAATAACATAAGCAATGAAAGAATCGGTCTTGATATGGCATTACAGCGTGATATCAACAGGCAAGTCTTAGCAGGGGTAAATAACAGAACCAATTAAGTAATCGATATTGATGTAGCATTGCTGAGAAATATCGACATGCAAGTCTTAACGGGGGTGAAGAAAGAAAGGGTCAACTAGTGCTGTATGGAGCAGGCAGCATATCAAGACCAATTTCACACACGGGCAGTGCAAGAAGCCGCCCAACGAGCAGCAGCACGACAAGGAGCAGCCCAAGCAGTAGCAGCTTAACAAATCGCCCAACAATACGAGTTGCTTCTCCCGTTATCATTGTATGATCTATTGTATTGGATGTCTTGCAACATGTAAGTTAAATGTGCTGACTAGCAAATTCTAGTTCAATAGACAGACCAGGAGAGGCATTCAGCGGATGATGATTTGTGGTGATTGACGGATGTTGATGTGTAAATAAAGGCGTCTTTGGCTAGGGTTTGTTACCAGCAGGTGGGCTGCTGGAGGTTGATTGCTGCTGGCTTAGCTCTTTTTATGCCTTCTTTTATTAATTATTTCATTTGTTGTTTTATTCGTTGTTTTATTTGTTGTTTCATTTGTTTCAGCGTACTTTTTACATCATTATTTCCTTTTGTTTGGTCCTTTTGCTCTGGTAGCGTCGCGAAATGGTAAAAGTAAGTATGTTACTTCCTCAGTTGTTATCGATGCTGACCAGCCCAGATATCATGTAGGCAGTGGGGGAGGCTACGCTATGGAGTGACTGCATATATGGGATTGGGCCAGGAGAAGTGGATGGAGTGTTCATTGCGGATTGGGTGCCAGGGGCAGATGGAGGCTACATTAGGTATTGGGGTGGTGAGGTGCCGAGGTGCAGCATTGGGGCGGTAGAAAGGCACACAGAGGGGTCAATTGTATCGTTTGTATGTTATTTGTATCTAGTTTGTATCATTTGGAAGTTATGATAATTTTGGCATTATCTCCTTGATAAAAATAAAGGCAAGTTGTACTTATTCCAGACGTTAGTAGCGAGACTGGCAGCATTTGATAATTCAACCAGAGGCTCCACTTCGTACCAAACTAGCCTGGTAAATGTAACCAGACTAGCGACGAATGTATGCGTCTGGTTGACGACAACTGGTTAGATAAATGCCAAGAGAACTAGAACCAGAGAAACTTTGCCTGACGCATAGACATAACTACTTCGCTCGCTCTACTAGTCACTCGTTCTACCAACTCCCTATGCTTTTAGTCTGGTTGGCACAACAGCCCCCACTACATACTTCGCTCTTCTTAGCTACTGAGTCTAGTTACTACTTTGGTCCACCAGACTAACTTTGGTCTTTCGTAGGCTGCTTTAAAGACATGCGAGCCTTTTGCAGAATTTTATTTTGCTGATCTACCTAGTTTCGAACATCTCATTGCCTAGTGCAGGTGGTTGCATATATCAGGGGTGGAGCATTATGCAAAAGGATGCTAATCCTGTCGTAACCAGACATGTATTAAAGGTATGAGTAACGAACACCGAAAAGAACAAAACGAATAATGTGGTTGGAATGACACCTCCGAACAAATTCGTAGACAATAATACATCTCTGTAAATCGTTTCTGTACATTCAGTACACCTTAGGTATTCATTATCGTTCCATGCATCTTCCTGCTCACACTGCTGTGGCTGATATTCTCCCTAAGATCCTACTAGGCATTACCTACTCAACGATTCAGGCATGTTTCCTTGTGATACCTGCCAGCGAACAGATTTCAGTACTGCGTCAGGACTGGCAATTCATGTATCCAGTATTCTCCACAATGAGGCATCGATATCAACACTAGCTATTCCTCCCAATCCCATTGATGAGTTACTCTCAGACGAAGAGCAAGTAAAATGTACCCACTGTGAGAGCAGTACAAACTTGGAACTGCCAAATTCATGCATTGAAACAGGACATGACCACCTAGGTAACATTCCCAATCCCACAATACAACAAGATCACAGCTCTATCAATTTCCAGAGGTCTCCTGCCATAGTTACGCAGGTTGCACGTACTGAATAACATCCATACCGTTGCGCAACACCAACGGAAGAACGGACATTACAACATCTGTAGGAATGCCGTGGATGGCCGCCTTGGAAACCATTGTCAACCTCACAAGATGATGATGTTGCTTACGCCTACTGGAAAGATGGATGCACTAAAACGCACATCAATTTTGTACTAAAACGGGGTCTCAATGGCGACGTATCAACATTCAAAAGTACAGACGACCTACGTTTTTTATAGCAACAAAGTCAAATTCATCATAGTTTACCCCCTGTCATATTTAATGAAAAGGAATTTCGTTTTTCTACATGGCACGATCATGCAATTGCAGACATTGTCAAAATATACTACCGCGATGCAATTGATTGTGCCAAACTTTTACTGTGCCATCCACCATTTCATGATTGTTTGATATATTCATCAATTGAGGAATATAACTTGTTTGGTGAATGAGTTCATGGTGACCTGAATAGTGCTGATTGGTGGTGGAACATGCAAGGACAACTGCCAGAAGGAGGTACCATCATCCCAATAATTGTTGCCTTCGACGAAGCTCATATAACGGATTTTCGTCGACAAATCCATATGGCCGTTGTACATAACAATTGGGAATGAAATAAAGGACCTTCGTTAAGAGCGCTCCACCAGAGCTTGGATTTAGATTGGGCTCTTACCTATGGTGAAAATAGATTGAATGGAATTAGTGATGCAATGGCACGCAGCAGTTCATCACATCTTGTGACTACTTTGCACATCAGATCCATTATATATCACATGTTCCTATAGTTTTATGTTCAAATGCTATCTACTTCTCAATAGTTGACTTGCTGATTGGCCAGAACAATGCACTATCGCACTTATTAGGCAGAACAGATGTCCGGTTTGTGAAGCCTTGACTGTGGAATTTGGAAGCCCTTAACTACAAGGTGGATGGTATTATCGAGACCCTGCAGAATACATGTCTGACGATGAACGATATCTATAACAAAAGCATTCACAAGATTCTGCCCAGAGACCAAGAGGAGTTATCAGGACGGCAAGGCAAAGAGCTGGAATTCTATCAGGCTTCAACCAATTCGAGGAATACCCAAATTGTAATCCTTATTCATTCTGGCAGTTAGATTGGTTACATGTTTGTGTGCTCGGTATGGTTAAGAGCCATCTAATGAATTGGAATATGCATTTCCTGTAGGAATCAGGATGGATCGACGAATGAGAGGGATTCTTGCACCTCGTGCCCACATATACAGAACACTCAGTCCTAAACAAGCAGTATAGTCATGTGAGCCAGTTGCAAGAGAAAGACATTCGCCAACTAATATGTTATTTACTAGGGTCTCTCACCTCCTTGTTGAAGCCTACGAGCTAGCGAAAGCATTCACAAATATATGTGAGAGTTTTACTTCCGACTTGACGGTTATTGGAGGTGGTAATACTGGCTCAGCAAACATGTCATACAGAATTCTCTTTGGCCACCATTGACCAAGCGCTGTCTGCATTTCATGACCTCAATAAGGTATTCTTGCTAGCCCGAATGCAACCAGATTTCAATTTCCACAAAATGCATCTTTTGTCACATCTAAGCAATCACACACAACAACATATGGCGTGTGACAACTGGACAACAGATGTTTCTGAAGGGCTTTTTATGAGCCTCAAGAATGCATATTGTTCTACAAATCGAGTCTATTTCGTTTAACAACTATAGGCCTATTTAGACACTCATATCGATATGTCGATCATGTGGCTAAATCTTACCCACCTTGTCTTGCACGGTTTTTATGTTCTGGCGTTTGCCTGAATCCTTAACCTACTTCCTTCAACAATAAAATTGTTCAATACGAGACTAGTACAACGAACGTGATAAAATAACAACAGATGCACTACGATGGATAGATTGATCACCACACATCCCATGTGTAGAAATATACATGAGACCACACTTGACTGCACTGACAACAGATTCAAAAGGAAGGGTATTCTTGAAAGATGCAGATGTGGAGCTGCAATATCATTGACTTCCACAGCTGTTTGAAGAGCTGTTGGATAATATATTCTAGTGTAATTAGTTGCAGCAATATTTTGCAGATCGAGAGCGGTTTCGCAAGGAGGTCGCCTCACAAAGGGCAAAAAAAATTAGGTTCACATCATCCACGTTCCTGGAGCTCAACAAACCTACATCGGTATTTGTAAAATGTCAGTGAGGATCCAAAAGGGTTGTGTGTCCACTTTGGATTTGTGCATTGAGTTCGACAGAGGAAGACATATTCCAGAGTCGCATAATTAAGCAACCAATTATATCCTGTACTTGGATAGTACCTAAAAGCCTAACGCTTCCGCCTTATGCTCCGACTTGATTCACATACTCCTTGAATTTACCAATGTTCTGACAACACTGCCAGTATGGTTGGATAATAGAATTCATGGTGAGTGACTATTATAAATAGGCTCAGACAAGCATTGTATCGATACAACTACTGGGTTCGTAACAGTATGAAAAAGCACCAACAACAGGCATGCGTACGCTATCCAGAGTATAGAAGGTCTAGCACCCCTTGTTCTTGCACATTCAGGGAAGACACACACCATTTGCCATGTAAACAACCACATTGACGTTGAGACGTATTGATATATTTAATAAGATGAATGGGAAAGGGTTGTGGAGAACGAGAAGATAATTACCATGGACCACGTGAAGGACATTTAGTTATAAGGACGAAGTAAAAGGGTTCCAATCTCCTTAACCTCTCTGGAGGCACCTTTATAACATGAATGCCGTGCACCAGGGAACTGATTAAGGAGGAGGTAGCAATCTATTGCATGAATTGTTATTTTGCCAATAGGATTGGTAGGTTCATTGACGAATGAATAAATAAATAAACTAACAAATGAACTAAGGAATGTATGAAGGAATAAATTATTCTCCCGGCACCTGTCAGACTTGGTGCGGGAAACGATCTGCGCATAGGTTAGCACGTCTTGCAATATCTGTAGCTAGCTCATTGAGAATACCTGGTTAGCATTAAAAGTTTCATTTCTTCTCCTCATCCTGTCTTCTCTTATTCCTGAATATTAGAATGGATTTTCAAATTTATGCTATTGAATTTGTACTTATCGATGATTTTTATGCCTTTCTACCTCTGTTTTTGACAAAGTCTGCCAATAGGCGGATTGTTTTGCACAATGTAGTTGTTCCTCTTGTGGAACTGACAATGTTGGTTTGTGTATGTGAAACAGGTTGCTATATAGGCACAACACCAACAAAGCTCATCTCGATTACTTGAAGGAGTCTGACCACATGAACGATGCCCCAGTACATATAGTCCACTATAATAGTTGCATGTGGTTATGGTATGAAATTGATAATGCGGGGGTGAACAACAAAAGCATACTGTATCCAGTTTACAATGGACACAACGCATAGAGGTTATAACCTTGATGTAGAGTTCCATGTGAGTGGAGCAAGAGTTTTGCAGGTGTGAGTAGATGTTCGATAGTTGGTAATGGAGTTATGCCTTGACTTATGAGATGTGAAGGTAGGAATTCCAGTTGTTCTAGAGATGTTGCATCAAAATGAATGGTTATGACCATCGTAGGATTAAGACGAGTAAACAAACTTACAATTAAACTATTAGTGCACCAAGCAAGTACTGTCACGGCCGAAATGCAGACTGGTGGAATTTGTGGTTACGTGGCCATGGGCGGCCTGATTACCACGCTTCTTATATATATGCCCTTCTTGTACGTAGTTAGATCTTCAGACTTCTAGCAAAGTTCTGTCTTACTGGTAACTTTCTGTTTTATGGGAAAATAAACTCTGTACGCACCTGTACGTGCGGCCAGTTAGGCACAAGCCGTGATTTAGACTGCCATCTATCCATATAGATTGCTAGCTACATACATACTGTGCTTCCTACCTATACGCTCCGACAGATGTTTGCCTAATCACCAGCTCGCCCCTAAGATTACTTCATTAAATCTGCAGAGACTGGCACACTGCCTCTCTTTATCAACCTGTCGGTTCAAGATGGCTGGAAATCATTAAATGAATGTCTCTTGATAATCTGGAAATTTCAGCGACGTTGCAATTAACTAATTCTTCCTGCTTTTCTGTTTATTTGTTAATTAATACGTCGAAATTGATGAATTTGTGACATTTTCGAAGGTTCCGACCATATAGATTCTCAAGCTCCCTATTCCCTAAATGCTCCCTATGCTCCAAATACTCCCTATGCTTCGAATGAGCTCTCTACCCCCCGAACGAGCCCTCATGAGCTCTCTACCATCTGACCAAGCCCTCATGAGCTCTCCACCATCCGAACTAGCCCCCATAAGCTCTCTACTATCTGAATGAGACCTCATAAGCTCTCTACTATCCAAACAAGCCCCCATGAGCTCTCTACCCCCCGAACGAGACCACGTGAGCTCTCTATCCCTAGAGCAACCACACAAGCACTCCGGAACCCCATATGACCTCCGGAACTTCTATTTGAGCTCCGGAACCCCTAATTAGAGCCCTGCAGAGCTCCAAAACCACTAAAATGACCTCAAAACCACCCTCGCAATCGGCTCAAGAACCGAGATATTTTTTTTTATTTATCGCTCAGAACGCACGATTGGAAACAGGGAGTAGTACTATAGGCCATTGACTCCTCGAACAAGCTGAATGATCTGCGAGACCCTGAATAAGCACAAAGGCTCAAAGACGTACCCCTTGTGGCAATAGCCCAAACAAGGGCAACAAGGGCGATGAGCACAACGAGTGTAACGAGTAAGACTGCCCCATGGTATAGCAAGTCGGGTTGGCAGGGAGGAAATGCATGCATTGTCCCTTTTCCCTGTGTCTCAGTGAAAAATCTTTTTTTTCCCACTGGGATTTTTCCTGCACAGAGGTTTTAATGGCATTCACATGGGCAATGGG
>Ga0307518_10002248_pt1 | contig 14133 bp, 11 predicted proteins | sample 25_EM_MG_FD_203889 | JGI IMG/M metagenome (GOLD analysis project Ga0307518, IMG submission 203889) | Populus trichocarpa ectomycorrhiza microbial communities from riparian zone in the Pacific Northwest, United States - 25_EM | ecosystem: Host-associated > Plants > Roots > Unclassified | place...
GAGCTGCACATGCCAACCACTTTTGTTTTTTTTGTTATATTTTATATTTATTAAAATACTAAATCACTTCTCAGCTAACTTGATTATAACTAAAAAAATCAAGTTAAAAATACGAAAAAGACCTTGTATGCTATTTTTTTTTTAAAAATATTTTATAAGTAATTTAATCATTTTACTATGCTTTAACATTATAAAAAGACCAAGTTGTCCATGATCAATTTGATAATGATTAATAAACTTTGTGAAAAGATCAAACTGCCCTCAATATTTAGTTCAAGAATTTTTTATGAGAATGACAAATTAATCATTGTACTAACTTTCTTGTTTTTTCCAAGGTGAATTAGTTTCTGTTAATAATTAACTAATAATTAATATTAAACTTGACCCGCATGATGCCACAAGCCAGCAACTAGGTGGGAACAGCAAAACAACAGGAGGGTTTCAAACATGCTTTAGGATGCCACTAATTATGTGACCCGCGGCGGAGCGCGGGTCAAATATTTTTATCTTCCATAAAAAAATTATATATGCAAGTTTTTTCAACGTATTTTTATAGTTTAAAAAATTTAACAAATCAAAAGGTTTATGTACACATATAATCAAATAAACTGAGAACTATGTGTACTGATAAATAAATAAAAAAATCATTAATGACACTTGAAAATAAAACTTGAAAAACCAAGAGACAGATATATATCAAAATATTTAATCTCGCAAGATAGGACATTGACCTAATTTTTGTTTATTAAAATATTTTTTATTTAATCAAATGATAATAGAAATAGACAAACATATTAAATTGATTAAATAAAAAAAAATATGTAAAGCTACACATATTAGAAATATCATCTAAAAATAAATTTTTATATATGCAAGTATTTTCAACGTATTTTTATAGTTTAAAAAATCTAATAAATCAAAAATTTTATGTACACATATAATCAAATAAATTGAGAACTATGTGCTTTAATAAATAAATAAAAAATTATTAATGACACCTGGAAACAAAACTTGAAAAACCGAGAGACAAATGTAGATCAATGTATTTAATCTTGCAAGATAGGGCATTTACCCGATTATGTTTGCTAATTTTTGTTTATTAAAATATTTTTTTATTTAATCAAACGATAATAGTAGACAAACATATTAAATTGATTGAATAAAATAAAAGAACAAATAAATAATATGTAAAGCTACAAATATTAGAAATATCATCTGAAAATAAATATTTTTTATTTTAAAAAACATAGTTCATCTATAAAAAAAATATATAAAAAAAAATCATAGATGAATAAGAAAAATCTCTTCGAAAATTAAATGCATAACAAAAAAAAATCATCATTACTTAAAAGAGGCTCTTTAAATAGAATAAAAGAGAGAATGGGTATTAATGTAAATATAATTAAGTTTTTTTTTAAAAAAAAATAAAAAAGCATTAATTGAAATAAAAAAATAGAAAGAAAAAGGTTAGGTATTGCTGGCCTAGCAAGCCAGGCTAGCACGCCTAGTCCATTTCACTAAGGGCCATGTGCAGGCCTGCCAGGGCAAGCCCATGAAACTGGACCTTTTTTTTTTAATCTGCACATGGGGTAGACATCCACCCTTTATTTTTGAAAAAAAAAATAGATGACACGTCGCCTGTTTTTTCCAGATTTCGGCCACTATAGTGGCCAGAAAATTGGGGTTTATGCTCTTTTGACCAAAAACCTGTTTTTCAACTCGTTTTTACCCGAAAACACGTATAAAACACCTTAAAAACCATGATAAACGTATCCATGACCTCAAAAAACCGCCCTCAAAACCAAACTCAACTTGAAACAAAAAATCAACCTAAGCCGAGATCTATTTTTTCATGAACTTTTAAGGTACAAAAACACCTAATATGAACTCCCCTCATCAAATGAAACAATTTGACACAAATATCCCTCATTTTGGTGGCCTAAATCGGTGTTAACGACTTGTTTATCTCTCTATTGCTGAAATCAGGTGATCTTTATCTCTCTCTCTTCTCAACCAATGACCAAAAAATAACAAAAATAATTTTTTATACCAAAATGAAATTGGAATAATTTTGAAGGACTGAAATTGTATAATTTACGTGATTGTTTAAGTTTGAGGATCAAAATGCATATTTTTCAAAACTTATGGTACGCTACCCTTGCTTGCTGCGTTTTTCATTTCGGTCTCCTCCCTTTCAATTTTATGTTTTTATAAGAATTTAAAATTAATTGTTCTTTAAATATGAGTAAATCACTCAAAAAAAATTAAGGATTAAATTGTATAAAATTTTGTATAATCCTTTTATAGTAAAATATAAGAAGATAAACAATAAAAAATACACAGTGAAAATCCCACCCAGTTTAGAGTTCAAGGTAATGAATGGGCCGTGAATTCTGGGCTGTGACGAACCATTTTATCCTAAACATAAGATGAGCTATTTTTCAGGGTTCAGTTTCGGAACTTGTTGCCGCCGAGGTCGAGGCGAAGCGCAAGTCATTTTGCGGGGAGAGGAATGGGTGTGGTAGCAAGAAAAGGTATGCTAGTGTACAAGATTTACAGGGCGTTAAGCTACGTTGTATCACCGCTACTGCAACTTCACCTACGTTGGCGAAAGATCCGAGGTCTCGAGCACCCAACCCGTTTGCCTGAGCGTTTGGGACGGCCTTCCCTGACTCGACCTCCTGGCCCGCTCCTTTGGTTCCACGCTGTTTCTTTAGGTTAATAATAAGATACGTTTTGTTTAAATTAATAAAAGAAAAGCTCTTAAGTGTTACTGCTTCTGTATTTGCAGGTGAAGGAATGGCTGCGATTCCGGTGATTAAAGAATGCGTTAAGTGGAGGCCTGATTTGAACATTTTGTTGACAACAACCACCATGTCTGCTTTGTAAGCGGAAGAGAAGAAATTATTATTATTATTATTATTATTATTATTATTAATATTAGGACTAAAATTCCTTCATACCAGTTGAGTTAATAAAGAACAACATTGATCTCTACTTTGTATTTAGTATTGAATGTGAGAGAATCAGAATGCAAAACATAAAAGATGTTTTTCCTTCTTGTGCAGTGAAGTTATAATTAATCAGCTTCCAACCGGTGTCCTACATCAGGTACTTCTTCAGCGGAGATTTAAGTCCTCTGAATTCTAACTCTAATGATTTTCCAGTTTTCTGTTTTCACGCATTAGTTGCTTTTTTATATTTTTGGTCAATATGAGCAGTCTGAGAAGCTGCGATTGGTATTTGAATAAATTACTGTGCTCTCTTATTCACATGATGCATTCAATCTTTCTAATTGAACAAGTTTTCTCCAATCGATACCCCTGCTGCCATGGATGCTTTCCTGGACTATTGGAACCCAAATGCAATCATGTTACTAGAGAGTGAACTATGGCCAAATCTTATCATGGCTTCTTCGAGAAAGGGTGTAAGTTATTCCTTCCTTTCAACCTGTATGATGCTTCATTAACGAAGATAGTTTGATTTCCTGACAGTGTTATGAGATACACACGTTGCCTAGGTCTGTGACTGCTTATTTCATCCAACTAGTTTTTCATATATTTCATTTTATAGCATTTCTCTGCATGCCAATTCTTATGTGGTTTATACTCATGCATGTCAGATTCTACTGGCCTTATTAAATGCTCGAGTTTCTATGAAATCCTTCAAATTATGGTCGTCTCCTGTGCTTTTTCCACTCATTTCGTTATTGCTTTCCAAGTTCTCCTTGATTATCCCACTGGTATGTTTTCCCATGTGTTCTATGCCAATTCTGTCTTTCATTCTGTTCTCACTTGTCTTCTTTGTTTGCCTCAGAGTTCTATGCAGGCAATCCATTTCCAGCTTTTGCAGGCCCCACCTTTTATCATCAACTTTGCTGGTGACTTGAAATATGGTATGCAGATAAACTCTGAGTAGGAAGTTCTTTCATTTTTGAACAGGTTGACTAAAAAAGTAGTCCATCACATTGACGGCTTTCCTTGGTGGATAAGTAACTGTCAAAGTTTCCTATACTTTCATTTTCTGTCATGTGTAACTCGCATGATCATCTGTGTTTTTAATCCAGTGGATCTTCTCAGAAAGAAGAAAGTTCTTAAAACCTATTCCCATAATTGACAGTGTATTTTAGAACATAAAGAAAATACACTATGAAAAAAGGATAATGAATCCTAACCTGCTTCCCATAATTTATATGATGGATTTTAGAAGCCATATCTACTAAGTAGTTTCCAGAACATAGAGAAAATACACAATTAGGACTTAGATAATACAACATGAGAAAATTCTAGTGTATGGAGCTTAATACCAAGAAAGACATCATAGCATTTCCGCTGTGAAACTTGCCCTTCTATTTATACTATAACAGTCTTTTATTTCTTTTTTGTGTTCAATACCCAGGTCTCAGACCTCTGTCAAGAAAAAGGGCACACTATGATTGCTCTCTTATCTTCCCTCCCATCTTGGCCCTCCCTTTAACTGAAGTTAGAATTGGTATGCGCAGGCAATTAGGCATATTGGCTGCCATAACTGAAATTCAAAAGATACATAACACTGTTAAAATTATCACCAAATTATAACCTGTATACATATTTTAAATTATTTTTGCTTCAATACTTTAATGTAACAACCAGACAAGTACTGTGGGAAACCTGGCTCAGATTTATCTAGTCTGATAATTTGAATTTGATTCATGTATCCCTCTGTGACGAAGCATAGAATCAAAATATCCTCGTCTGCCATAAAGTTATTTGAGTCCTCGAAGAAGACTATGGATTGCAAGGATCTTAATCAAAATAAATTCCAAAAGAGGTTTGAATCTTGGAGAAAGTAGACAATTAAATATAAAAAGTACTCTTGATAACCATGATTAGTATTGACACAAATTCAATGTAAAACATAAACACTTTTTACATGCCAAAAAAAAATGAAAAGAAAAGAAATCACCTGAAGCAAATCTGGAATAGAGTAGTGCAAAATCTGTGTTGCCTTCTGTTTGAAGGATCTGAACTTTGTGCTTGATTTCTGAAATATGAGGCCTTCTTGTCTTTCTAGAAAGGTGCCTAGAATCAAAGGATTTTTCTAGCTAGTTTATTGACCTACTGTGAGAAGTGGTAACTTATGTTATTATAAAGAATATCTGAATTATCTATACCAGAATTTGCATCAAGGGATGTTGTTATTATTATGATTATTATTAGGAGTCATATTAGGTAAAATATTTTGTATATTGTTGGCAAAAAATAAAGCCTTCTTTTGTCATCACAATCATTTCTCCACATTCCCACTTATACATGTAGTACACATTAAGGGATAGATACATGGTTTCTGATGATAGATTTTGAAATCAAATCATTACCATCTAAGTTTCTTTTTTTTCTGTTTCTTTATTATTTGTTCCGGAAATTGTGAAGACAAAAGTGCAGTTATCCTACTCTGAAGTTATCATTGCTTCTTCACAGTGGTAGAATATGATGCTTCTAAGGAAGAGTTCAGAAGCATTGATGATCTGAAGGTACAGCTTGGGCACAGGAAAGTTTGGATGGCTTCTTCCATTCATAGGGGAGAAGAAGAAGGTTATTGCCTATTATTCCACCACTGTTGCATTTTGTAATTCATTTTCCATTTCCAGGGTCATTTGTTTGTCACAATCTTATGTGTACCTTGCCTCCTTTTTATGACACTGATGACTGTTATTATTTGAAAGTTTCATACAACTTAATTGTCTCTTGCTTTATGGTTGAATTATGCAAGTACCAGAGTTAGTATGCTTCTTGTAGTTTGTTGTGATCAAGGATGCCTATGTTTTGAGGGTTTTATTTATTTATTTTGTGTGCTTGATTTGTTGAAATTTGTAGTTATGCTAGGAGTTCACAAAGTGCTCAAGCAAGTGTATCCTGATCTGGTCACTATTATTGTACCTCGTTATCCACAACATGGAAAAGATATAGCACAAGTATGATTTTGATTTATGATGCAATTTTTTCAGTTCACTAAAACATGTTTGTGCACACACATGGGCATGTTGAGAGGGCTGTGCTCCTTCCGTAACTCTCTTGGTAGTTTTTTTCAGTCACAACTGTGCATATACATTAATGTGTAACATTGGAGTCAATAATCTTAAATGTTATAAGCCACAAGGCAGATTAAACATTTATGCCTTGCACAAAATTTTAGAGATAACCATCTCTTAAGTGGGGGAAATAGTTAACTATAACTTATATGTCCTATTACCATAGGACTGGTGCATGTTGACAAATTCCGCACACTGATAAATTCTGTTGTGTCATGATCAGAATGGATTTTTTTTTATTAATAAGTGAGAAACAGACATGATTTTTAATAATAGTTTCATATTAGAACAGGCACCATGGTAGTTAATGTTTGATTTTAGATAATAATCCACCACACAGATATTTTAGTTTAAAAATTTTCACAGGATTAGCAATATATCAATAGTTAATGAACTCGTAAATCATTGAGAATTTTTTAGCAAACAAAATCAAATAGGTTGCTTTGTTGATTGTCATGACTGTTCTATAATTCTTATTGCCTTAATCAAATTCGTTGGCAATAAAATAGCTCTTTTGCTGGTTTCGAGGAATGCAGAAATTGCAGAAAGAAGGGCAGCATGTTGCTTTGAGGTCTCAACATCAAAGGATCGTACCAGGAAGAAACATATATGTGGTGGACACATTAGGTCTGCAATTATTTTGACTTTTTTGGTTTACTTTTTCTAGAATCTCGCTTTTACTTTTGGATGGAACATTTGAGAATTGGGGACATCTTATTGATTCCATTATTAGCTAAGTAATCCTTCTTTTTGCATGATCAATCACATTCTTATAACTTAAGGTGTCTAGGTGTTCAACAATGAACTTTGTCTATCATAGACCATTCGGCTAATCTGGATGGCCCCTAAGATTGGAGGCCTTTTTTGACCGGCAGCCACTATATATATATATATATATATATATATATTAACCCTTGATTTATAGGGTGTTCTATTGAGACTCCTTTTGATAGATTTCATCCATTTTTTCATTAAATAGATACAAGTTGCCCATTTTTCCTTGTGTAATGTTATTGAAAAAAAAAAAAAAAAAACCCATCAAGAATTCAATCTCCTACCACACCATGATCAAAATATCATTAGAAATCAACCCTTGAATTTCTTATGACTTTGGATGATTTTTTTTGGTGATTACTGAAGAAAATACATGACTTTTATGTAATATTTTTTATGACTAAAATAGGCGGAATCTAGCAGAAGGGGTTTGTCAATCAAAACATTATATTGGTTAAACGTGAAATCAGAAAACAAAATTTAGGTGTCAATCAAAAAGGCACATAATTCAGTGGCTGTTTATACAGTTTAGCCTTAAAATTCCTAATTTGAGATATAGTTAGTGGTATGATATAGATAAGATTTTCATTTTCTTAAAAGAATAAATTAAGTCCTTTTCTATCCAGGCATTCACGAATGACGGGTTGCATTGTTTTTGTTTGTATTTGAGTTCATTTATATAGAGACTGAAAACAAAAGGAAGAAATGGCAAGATAAGCTATGTATGGCTCTGGATGTATATAAATAGAGATGGAATAACATTTTTAATTCAGATTAACAGGAATCTAGATAAAGTGAAAGCTTTTAGGTGCTGTTTAATTACCATATGCATGTCAGTGGATGAAAAGGCTCAATAGGCAACTACCAGACAAGTCAGACTTATGGTTCATGATGTTGCACTACTCTTACTTTATACAAAATTGTAAAGTGTGGCTAGGCAATGATGGGAATTTTCTCAAATCAAGACATCTTTGAGAGGTTAGGGTGCTGCTGGTTAGGGATCAAATGAGGAAACTGATTGGTTTAAGGCCTTGTTTGGTATTACTCTGTTGTGCTTTGGTTGTTATGATGTACAGTGTTGTTCTGCGCCATGAGATGAAAGTAAAATTGGTAAAAAAACAGTGTTTGGTAACTGATTGTTATGCTTTTGAAAAATTATATATTACAGGGTTGGCAAACAGTGAGTTGGACATGTCCAATATATTTTTGCTTGGCAGACCCTGTATCAAAATTTGCCACCTCTATTTTCTTTCTTGGGAAGATTTACGTATGTAATTATCTTTTGTAGGTGAGTTGAGACACTTGTATAGGCTAACTCCAATAGCTGTCATAGGAGGTTCCTTCTTCCCGGGATTAGCTGGCCATAACATATCAGAAGCTGCAGCAGCTGGCTGTGCTGTTTTGACCGGTGGATATTTTTTGTCAGGCCTTGTCTGTTACAATCGATGCATGTAAAATACCATTGTTGAGAGGCTTTCCTGTTTGGCTATTTTCAGGTTATCATGTTGGGCATTTCTCACATATGTTACGGGAAATGCAACGATTAAATCCCTTATCAGTTCTGCAGGTTTGAAGAATCCTTATTTTATTTTTTTGCCGTAACCCCTTAAATCACACATTGATTGGAGAGAGAGACTGTTTCTGTTCTACATTCTGAAGAGATAGGAAATGCCTCTGCAATATGGCATGTGATAAATAATAATTAGGTTCAGAGGATCTTTTATGAGACAACAGAAGATAGTTGTGGATAACTATGCCTCCACTAAACATCTCACTTTTAGTCAGGAACTTTCATTGATTTTCATCTTGTCTTTACAAGTTCAACCAAGCCAGTTTAGCATTAAACTATATCTTCCGTTGATATGTCATTACAATTGTAACCATTTTCATGTGTGAAAAATTACTAGTCGTTTAATTAATAAATAATAATAATTTTGTGAGATCATATAGAGGGCTTCTACACTGTATCCTCGTACCATGAAAAGAAGATGAAAGTGATTGCTTTATGAAAAATGATAGCCCTGTAAATTGTTTTTGTTCATGCAGGTAGCTGGAAAATTAGAGCTTGAAGAAGCTATTTTGAAGTTCTTTAGTGATGGCAAAGTGCTAGAAGCACGACAAACAGCTTCAAAGCAAGCATTTCATGCTCTGTCTAATGGTATCATCGCCAATGCCTGGAACGTGCTATATTTTCATGTTCTAAAACAGGCTTTGCTAAAAGGTAGGTGAAGCCTGGAGCACGAGAAAATGAATTTGACCATGAAGCTTGTAGCTGCTTCCAGCATTGTTTAAATTAAAAATAAATAATCATATAACATTTGATTAAACAGTAGCTGTTTACTTTGTAAGCCATTAAAGAAAGCTTAGGGAAATCAGGAGTCACAATAGCGAGTGCTATCAAGTCCTATTCAAAAAAAAAAAAAACAAAAAGAGAAGAGAATTTTTAACATTTGAACTAGTGGATGCTACAGTATAACCAGGGTTTTAATATATATATATACAACTATCAGAAGGATAAAGAGTGATTTTTACTAGGATTCAAAATATTAAATCTTATATGCCTTGTATGTACAATTCTATCTATGACCATCCTCAAACGTATTTTTCTTTGCTATTTTACTCAGAAACTTGTCGCTTTCTTTAATCCATTATTAAGTTTCTAATTATAGTTTCTTCTCTTGTTGGATGGAAGAAACAGATAACAGGTAGCATATACAAGTTGTTATATGATAGATCAACAGGTATAAAAATCAGCCCTCATCTTTTCTTATATTCGGCATGTTTCTCCTGTTTTCCTTGAATTTCATGCACTTATTGCACTTTCCTGTTTCTCTTGTTGTATATCATTAACCAGCTTCTGTTTTGGAGGCAAGCTTGCATGTAACTTCTCTCTCTGGAGAAGCAAGAGCTGAGTAATTTGTGAATGTTTTTACTGGGTGTTTTCATATTATTGAATCTTGAGGTTGCTGTTTAACTCCTACCTCAACTTAGATGTTGCGCTGCAACCAAAACTAAATTAGCCTATGCTGCGAATTTTCAATTCTGGAGCTCAAAGCACACTGCTGGTTCTTGGTTGAAAGATAGGGGATTGCATATGATAATCGGATTTTTTGGTGTTAGTCTCAATTATCTTTTCGACTATGCAAATCTCTTATGGTACATGCTGGTTGGGCAGGCTCGTGGGAGTCAGGACGGAGTGTATGGTGTTTCTTGTTCTTGATTTCCTGGATCCCAAATAATGTTATGCATATGAGAGTTTCTTGCCAGTGTAAAAAATAAACATGAGAGCGATGACAAAAGCTTCTTACTAGAGAGACATTAGTGAACGTTATCTTAACAGACTTGCAGGGTGCTTGTTACGTTGGCTCGGTCTTCGCTGACGGCCAATCAAATTACTTGCGCTGCTATATATCGCATTATACATCATCAATAATGGGCACTGTATGCCTGTCGCATTCCCTTCTGGCTTTTCAGTTGACGGGTGTTTTTTGCATTTCTACTCTGTCCGTGCTTGTCTGCTTCTGTTTTTGCAAGTTCCAACTATCTATGTCAGATCAAGTTAAAAATATTTCACCTCTGCATCTTCAACTTTTTGATTGCTGATTAATAATGAAAGTTTCGTTTTTGTTGTGAATATAAAAAATTATTGTGATCCGAGGAGGAAGAACTAGACACCTCTTTAATCATACAAAGACAATATAAGCATTAAATATATGGTAACTTTTGAAACAAATTCATTATTTAAATAAAAATAATTGCCTAAGAGTTTATATGTAAATCCTAAAACTAATGGGCCAAACATGCATTTAATTTAAATGAAGCTCAAAATAATTAAAATAAGGTTTAAAATAATAAAATTAAATAAAACAATAGTCTAAAATTATTTTTAATTCTTTAATGCAATTGATAGTGAAAAATATAGCCAAGAGAAATAATTGTTGACTACGAAATAAAAACATGATGTCTTGTAAAATAAGAATTAATTTCTAATCATTTAATTCTTTTTGTTTGATATGAAATTCTTGTAAAACAAGTATGCCAAATGATGCCATATAAGTTCTCAATAACATTAATGACTCTTTGTAGTGAATGAAATCCATAACTCTTAAAGAAATAATGTTTTTTTTTTTTCCTGTTCTTGCACTTTGTTGGTAGATTTTAAACCCAACTTCAAACGTGTTATTCTCTCTTGTCCATATGAATTAGCAGGCTTAACATGTATTGTTGGAAAGATAAGGATGTCTAATTTCCAACCCAATCAGAATCGCATCAAAACACCTCATGTAACTCCATTTATGACTCGAAAAGTAGACAAAGGTTCAAATTAACAAATTTGAACATTTTTAACTCAAGCCTCTTGACTTAGTCCATTGAACTCCTCTTAAATCCACTTTGTTTTATGCTTTAGAATAGACTCAATGGACACTCCTAATGGATTTTTTGATGTTGTATCTAGGATCATATTCCTTCTCTCATCAAAAGGACTCAATCTCGAATCATCACTTACATTAAACAAAGAAAGATAAAAAAAACTTTGAATATAGCATTAATATTATACTTATCTTGTAGATCCACTTTGTAGGCATTGAATCCTTCAAGGAATCTGAATGAATCATCTCCTCTGAGCATCAACTTTGATTTTCTATGTCCATGAAATTTTTATTTATGTGTATACACCCAAACTTAATCTTTTGGTTAAAAAACAATCTTTTTTTGTCTTTTGTTTGCTTAAAATGCATACTTCTATTTCTTTTTTTTAATATGTTGTCTTACCTTCTCAAACAATGCTTTCAACAACTGTGTTTTTTTTTATTACTATCAAGTCTAACCCTTTCATCAACAAGTAAAAAAGTCAAATATAGTAGAGTTAAACAATAAACTATTTTAAATAGTAAATAATTTTTTCAATTTAACAAATTAGCACATAATGATATCTTTTGTAACATATTAAACAAAAATCATAAATGCTCAATATGCTGACCTAAATTCTTACTATGAATATCATCAAAGTAATCAATAACAAAGTTATCAATGAATGCACATAATACATGATTTATCAATTTCATTAAATTACTATGTGCAATAATAAAACTAAACAACATAACTAACCATTCAAACAATCCACATTTAGTTTTAAAGTTATTTTTCTCTCTATCCTTTTCTTTCATCTTAATTTGATGATAATCAATTTGCAAATCAATCTTATTAAACACACAAGATCCATGCAGCTATTTAAGAATATTATCAAGTCTAAGGATAGAATATCTATACTTTACCATAGTATTATTGACTGCACCTTTTATCAATGGTAAACCACTATGGATCTCATCAGGAAATACATAATAAAATCTAGACAACAATTTATACCTTTTATCAGAAAACTTTACCATACCATGATTGTCTTGAAATTTTAAGTCAAGATAAGAAAAAAGATCTCTGAAAACTTCTGGCAAACTTTCAGCTTGATCTAAAAATCGAATAATAAAATATGATTGTTGATGTAAAGTTGCGCAATAGGACAAATTAAGCTCAATTCTGAATTGGATTGTTTTATATCATCCTCAAAATCTTGTAACAAAGATATAACAACATTAGATATAAAAGAATCAAGATTATTAGTGTTAAAATATATCTTCTTATACAATAATAAAATCATAGGCATGTCAAAAAAAAAAATAAGCACTCTTGATCTAGCTTTTATATATATATATATATATATATAGAAAACACAAGTGTTTACCTATATTTTCTACACTTTTATTTTCTCATCCTTATTTTTTTCTCTGCACTCTCGACTTCAATTGACTTTTTTTCTCCCTTTGTCGAATCCGAGTCTTTTCTCTCTTCTCTTATTTGTTATAAAGCTAACTTTATTTTCACTTTTTAAAATTATGACCTCATATGGTTTATTTGTCTTCTCAGCTTTACTTTCTCTTTTCAACTTTAATTGATCTTGTTTAAGCTTTTAAAGCTCTCTTTTTACCAAGTCTTGCCTCCAACAACACATTATGAAAATCATAGCTGATAATAATTTCATATAAGCACACCTTACTAACCACCTTTGTACATATTTTTACATGACAACCATAGTCTCACATTGTTGTATTACCATTTCAACTTCACTTCTCTTTTTAATTTCAATTTATCTTCATAAATCTGTTTAGGTGATAATGATGCAAGTGTGTATGTTTTTACATCCTTCTCAAGAGAATACTTATTTTTAAATCCATCATATTTAGCCTTTCTATCAAATTGCCAAGGTCTCCCCAACAATAAATGACTAGCATGTATAAGAACCACATCACACAAAACCTCATCCTTATACTTTCCAATAAAAAAAAGAAGTCAATACATGTTTAGTCACCATTACTTCACCATATTCATTTAACCATCAAAGCTTATATGGTATATCATGCTTAATAATGTTTAAACTCAATTTCTTAATAAGTATAGTACTAGAAAATGAGCATAACTTTCACTTTCAATAATCATACTGTAAAGAATCAAGAAAGAGCTCTTAGTTAGAGCTCTAGGGTCGGAACAGAGAGAAGCTCTCGGTCACTAGAGAGAGAGTGCCAATCTCCCTCACGATTGCTAGCCAGCTTCTTTGATTCTGTTGAGTTTGGTGATTTTGTTTTCTTATGGCTAAATCCAAAAAGAAAACCTTAATGCTTCGTTTTGCACAACAGCACGAGTATTTTTATTAAAGTTATCGATATTGATATATTTCTAATTAGAGGTGGGGTTGAATTTACATATTATTATTAGTAGTATACTATATTGTTCGTATTGTGTAAAGAGTATAATAATTAATCAAAACTTATTAAAAATTTATTTCTTTTATATATAGTTTTATACATTTTAGTCATACTAATTATTTTGAAAATAATTTTTTTCACATTTAAGGTTATTTAATCAAGTCAATTGTTTTAAAAACAATTCATATTTTTATATTTTATCATAGATTCATACATTTAGGGGTGTTTGGATAAACCAATTATTTTGACATAAAAAAAATTATATATTGAAGATTATTTTAGACGGATCAACTATGTTAACAAAAACATTCTATAAAAGATCTTAAATATAAAACCAATTAAATTTAACTTGTATACTTGGGAGTCTTTCAATTTGAAAATACATGAAAGCCTTGATAATTTTAGTTATTTTATTTTTTCCTTGTGTTTTTTCACTTAAATATAAGTTCATCCACGTAATATTTTTAATGTTATTACCCCCCTTAAACATTTAGTTGTTTAACTTTGAGCCCATATTTTATTTATTTATTT
>Ga0307518_10002249_pt1 | contig 14128 bp, 5 predicted proteins | sample 25_EM_MG_FD_203889 | JGI IMG/M metagenome (GOLD analysis project Ga0307518, IMG submission 203889) | Populus trichocarpa ectomycorrhiza microbial communities from riparian zone in the Pacific Northwest, United States - 25_EM | ecosystem: Host-associated > Plants > Roots > Unclassified | place...
CGGCATCGACCCCGTGCCCATGACCTCCTCCACCTTCGCCATCGCCTCGTTACGGCCCTGTCGCACCACCTCCACGATCTGATGAGCCAGCTGGGCCGGAGGTAGCGATCGGTACTTCGATCCTTGGAACGACAGATCCGTCAACTCGCCGCGTCCGTCGAAGGTCATCAAGAACGAATTGTCCTTCGCGCGGACGGTTGTCGTGCTCTCCTCCCAAACCTTGCTCACCTCCCGCAGTTTCTGCTTCTCCCGCTCCAAATCCGCCAGCGCCTGCTCGACACCCGCATCCGGATCCGCGTTGTTGAATGCCGCGGCCCAATTCGTCATCACACAGCCCCTCACTACTCATGACCAGCTCGAACAGTCCGGCGCCTTCACGATTACAGAGACACCACCCCGAGCCGATCGCGACTCCGCGTACACAGCCTGTTTTGCGGCGAACCCTGCCCTTTGTTCCTCTCTTCACAGGCAGGGATCCGTTCGAGCGGGTCGAGCCCCGCCAAGGTATCGGCCCAGTAGTCCAGGTTCGCCCCGGCGACGGGATCGTTCGCGCGTGCAGCGTGACAGCCCTGATGCGCTCATCTTCGCCCGTACGCAGGAGCACTGAGCGCATCAGGGGTCCTTCGCCAGGTCGAAGGGCGACACCAGCTCCCTGCGCAGGCGATCCTCCGCCTCGTCGGGGGTGTTCGCGCACAACGGGTGTCCAACGCGTCCGAGAACGCCTTCTGGTCGCCGGTCATGCGGCAGGCGGTCCGCCCACGCCGCAGGAGTGGGAGTACCAGATCCGCCGCGCTCATATCTCGATCCGTTCCATCGAGCCGACGGCCCCGCCGGCGTCCGACGCCGTCCGGTCGTAACCCATCAATGCCTGGACCTCGGCGGCGAGCGCGGAGATGTCCGGAGCCCTCAGCACGAGAGAGACCGGAAGCGTCACCGCCAGGTCGCGCAGTACGAGGTCGCGCAGTTCCATCGCCATCAACGACGTCATGCCGAGCGTGGTCAGCCGGACGTCCCGGCGGACGTCCTCCCGCGGCACGCGGAGCACCCGTGCCACCCGGTCGGCCAACCGGTCTTCGACCGATCCGTCGTCAGGGAGCCGCGCGCTCAAGCCCGGCTCCGGCTCGGAATCCCGCCAGTACCGTTCGCGCTGCCATGGGTAGGAGGGCAACGACACCGTCCGGCCGCCGTGGTGCTGGAGGCGGTCCCAGTCGATGCCGTAACCCGCCGCGTACAGCTCCGCGACGGCGACGAGCAGATCCGCCCGATCACCCTTGCCTTTGTGCGCGGTGGCGATGACGGCGCCCTCCACTCCGACGGAATGGAGGGTTTCGTCGATCGCCGGGCCGAGCACGGGATGGGGACTGATCTCGAGGAACACCCGGTACCCCTGTTCCGCCAGCGAAACCATCGCGGGAGCGGACATCACCGGCTCACGCAGATTGCGGACCCAGTACTCCGGTCCGAGGTCCGCGCCATCGCACCACCCGCCTGTCACGCTCGAACAGAACGGCAGCGGTCCCACCGACGGCACGATGTCGCGGAACCCGGCGCGCAGTTCGTCCAGCAACGGCTCCACCCGCCTGCTGTGCCCGGCCACGTCGACGTCCATCCGTCGTCCGAAGACGCCGTCCCGCTCCAGCTCGCGCAGCACCTCGTCGACGGTCGCCGCGTCACCGGTCAGCAGCGTGGCCGTCGGGCTGTTGCTCGCCGCGATCTCGATCCGGCCGTCCCACCGCCCGGCGAGTTCGCGTGCCTCCGGAAGAGGCAACTCCACCAGCGCCATCGTGCCCCGGCCCCGGATGGTCGCCAGGAGATCGCTGCGGCAGCAGATGATCGTCGCCGCGTCCTCAAGTGACAGCACGCCCGCGACGTGCGCGGCGGCGACCTCGCCCATGCTCTGCCCGGTCACCGCGTCCGGTTCGCCCCCCCACGACCGCCACAGGGCCGCGAGCGACACCTGCATGGCGAACAGCGTGGGCTGGACCTGTTCGATGCGCCCTGTCTCCGACCGCTCACGATCACGGTGCAGGAACTCGATGACCGAGAATCCCCCGCTTCGCCGGATCGCGGCGTCACAGTCTTCGAACGCGTCCCGGAACGCCGGTTCCGTCTCCGACAGCCGCCGTCCCATACCGGACCACGAGGCGCCATGCCCGGAAAAGACGAACACGACGCGCGGCTCGCTCCGCGCGAATCCCGGTTTCCGCTCTCTCGCCTGCTCGAGAGCGCTCGCCAGCTCGCCTCGCGAACCGCCCACCACAGCGAGCCGGTGGGCGTGGTGACCGCGACGAGCGGCGGTATAGGCGACATCGTCGAGGTCTTCGGCGGCACTCACCGTCTTCGCCAATTCGGCGAGCTCCTGATCCAGCGCCGCGGGGGTGTGCGCGGACACCGGCACGATGACCGGTTCCTGCCGCTGTTCTTCGAGCGCGGCGACCGAAGCCACAGTCCGGGCAGGCGCGTGGACACGCCGCCAGCGCACCTCCTGCCCTCGGCAGTAGAGGCTGCCGAGAGAATCGAGCAGGACCGGCCTGGCGGGTTCGCCGCGCCGGATGGAGGGCAGCACCTGCCCCTCGAAGCCCGCTTCGGCGAGGCAATCAACGAGGTTGCGCACCAGCAGCGGGTGCGGGTCGACCTCGATGAACCGATCGTGGTCCGACTCGATGAGCAGCCGCACCACCTCGGCGAACAGCACCGGCTCGCGGAGGTTGTCACACCAGTAGCCGGCCTTGAGTTCGCTTCCCTCCAGCCGTCGGCCCGCCACAGTGGAATAGAACGGGACCGTACCTTGGTGCGGGCGCAATCCACTGAGGGCCGCGCGCAGTTCCGGCAGCAGCGGATCCATCTGCGGTGAGTGGGACGCGTAGCCGACCTGGATCGCCCGTGCGGTGATGTCACCGCGCTTCGCCTCGGCGATCACCTCCGCGATCGCGTCCGCGGCGCCGGAGATCACCGTCGCGGTGGGACTGCTGCTGACCGCGACGGAGAGCTCGGCCGTCCGACCGGTGAGCAGCAGTCGGGTCTGCTCGACGGGGAGTTCGACCAGGGCCATGGCACCTCGGCCGCCGACGGCGCGTTGCACGATCGCGCTGCGCACGCAGATGATCCGGACCGCGTCCTGGAGACTCAGGCACTGGGCGACGCAGGCCGCCGCCACCTCGCCCATGCTCTGCCCCACGACGGCGCCCGGTCGCACTCCCCAGGAACGCCACAGGTCGGCGAGCCCGACCTGCATGGCGAAAATCGCGGGCTGCACGACATGAAGGTCGTCGAGCCAGGTCGGATCGTCGCCTGCCAACAGCTCCAGGATGGATTGCCCGAGATAAGGACGCATCGCCTTGTCGCATCGTCGCAGCGAGGCCCGGAAAGCCGGTTCGATGAGCAGGTCTCGCCCCATGGAGAGCCACTGCGAACCCTGACCGGCGAACACGAACACCGGCTTCCGGCCGGCGTCGCGCGGGGTACCGACGGCGGTACCGGCGCGGACCCGGTCCACGAGGTAGTCGTCGAGGCGAGCCGCCAGATCGGACATGCCGGTCACGGTGAGCGCCATCCGCCACGCACCGTCGTCCTCCCGGCCGCCGGCCGCGGAACGGAGGTCGGCGATCGACGTACCGGGGCGATCGCAGGCCTTCCGCAACTCGGTCGCCGCGGCGCGGAGTCCTTCGGCGGTGGACGCGGCGACGGGAACCAGCTGCGGGGTTTCCCCGGTGGTCCCCTCGACCACGACGTGGCAGTTGGTGCCACCGAAACCGAAGGAACTCACCCCGGCCAGCGCGGGACGTTTCCCCTGCGGCCAGGCCGTTCGCTCCGAGGCGACCCGCAGACGCCAGTTCTCGAAGTCGATGTGCGGGTTGGGGTTCTCGAAGTGCAGGCTCGCCGGGATGGACCGGTTCCGGACGGCCAGCGCGGTCTTGATGAAGCCGGCGATCCCGGCCGCCGCCTCCAGATGACCGATGTTCGTCTTGGCCGATCCCAGCAGGAGCGGCCGCTCGGCCGGGCGACCGGCGCCGAGCACGGCCCCGAGCGCCGCGGCCTCGACGGGGTCGCCGAGCATGGTGCCGGTCCCGTGGGTCTCGACGTAGTCGACCTGCGCCGGATCGACTCCCGAGGCCGCATAGGCGTCCCGCAGAACCTGTTCCTGCGCGGCCGGGTTCGGCGCGGTCAGCCCGTTGCTGAAGCCGTCGTTGTTGATCGCGCTGCCGCGCAGGACGCAATAGACGGGATTGCCGTCGGCGAGTGCGCGGGACAGTGGCTTGAGCACCACGACGCCGCCGCCTTCACCGCGCACATAGCCGTTGGCCCGGGAGTCGAACGCCTTGCACCGGCCATCCGGTGCCATCGCGCCGAGGCGGGACATCGCGACCATGTTCTCCAGCGCGATCAGCAGATTGACCGCGCCGACCACGGCCAGTGACGTCTCGCCGAGCACCAGGCTCTGCCGGGCTTGGTGGATCGCCACCAAGCCCGAGGAACACGCGGTGTTCAACGTGATAGCCGGCCCTCGCAGACCGAGAAAGTAGGCCACCCTCGCCGGGATGATGCTCAGATCCTGGCCGGTCGCGGTGTGTTCGGTGAAGCGGTCCAGCGCACCGTCGGCAGAACACGCGTAGTCGTTCCACATCGCGCCGAAGAACACGCCCGTCCGGCTCTCCCGGAGGCCGTCCGGCGCGATACCCGCGTCGTCGAGCGCCTCCCACGACAGCTCCAGTGCCAATCGCTGCTGAGGATCCATTTCGACCGCCTCGCGCGGCGAGATGCCGAAGAACCGGGGGTCGAAACCGTCGATGCGGTCGAGAAAGCCACCCCACCGGCTGCTGACCTTTCCGTTCGCCATCGGGTTCTCGTCGAAGAGCCCGTCCGCGTCCCAGCGCTGCGGTGGCACTTCGGTGATCGCGTCCACCCCTGCCGAGAGCAACCGCCAGTAAGCGTCCAGGTCTTCGGCACCGGGGAACCGGCACGCCATCCCGACCACGGCGATCGGATCTTCGAGCCGGGGCCCGCCGGTGACCGCGGCTGCTCGCGACACTTTCGGTTGTGCTCGTGTGCTCACCGCGTCGGCCAGCGACTTGATGGTGGGGTTCTCCCACAGCAAGGTCGGCCGTAACCGCCGCCCCAAGGCGGCGCCGAGTTCATTGAGCAGGCCGACCGCGCGCATCGAGTCGAGTTCGTATCGGCTGAACCGTTCCTCCGCGTCAATGGATCGAGGGTCGATCCCCATCACCGTCGCAAGGCGCGCGATCAGCCATTCCTCGATGGAGATCGCGGTGAGCAGGCCTTCTTGCGTCATCGTCGATTCCTTAAGAAGCGGACGGACTTTTCACCACCCGATCACCACGCCGGGCAGAGTGATCGTAAACGCATTCCCGGCTTCACCTCGCGCCTCCGGATCACCGGTAATGTGCCCCGACTCACAGAAACCTGTCAACAAGGACGGCACGAAGGGGCAGGCCTATTCGCCATCCACACTTTTAATACAAATACACAATTCCGCAAATCGTTCTCTGCTATTTGAAAACCCTGGCTCCGTCAAGGCCCATCAGGGTGATGAGACACCGCCCGGTCGTCGCTTGACGAGACCTCGCCGATGCACTAACCATGGACATGACCAGGCATTTCAATCGCGACGTCGCCGAGGCACGCGCCCTGACCGACACGGAAAACCATCCGCCGATTCGGTGATTCTCAATCACGGCGAGCATGAGCTTCGAATATTTCGATGGAGGACAAATGGCGGTTGACAACGGCCGGAAGTGTCCCGCTCACGAGCAATTCGATCCACTCGCGGCCGACTATATCGCCGACCCATACCCCATCCTCGCGGCGATACGCACGGAAGTCCCGGTCTTCTACGACCCTCGGCTCGACATTTGGCCGGCGACCAGGCACGAAGACGTCAAACGAATCTTCACCGATCATGAGACCTTTTCGGGCTCGATCACGCAGACACCGGTCTACCCGCTCGCCGAGGAGGCCAAGGCGATCCTGGACACGGGTTTCCATCCGACGCCGACCGTGTCGAACTGCGATCCGCCGAAACACACGCGGGTACACACGCACAACGTCCGGGCGTTCTCCGCCCGGCGCATCGCCGTGCTCGAACCGGTCATCCGCGAATGCGTCGTCGACTTGATCGACGGCTTCGCCGCGAAAGACCAGTTCGACGTCGTCGAGGAGCTCGAACTTCCCACTCCCCGCCGTGATCGTCTTCGACCTGATCGGCTTTCCCAGGGCGGACATGGAGTCGCTGAAAGGTCTCGCGCTCAACCGGATGGCCTTCACCTGGGGACGGTCGTCCAAGGCCCAGCAGATCCGAATCGCCGAGAACATGGTCGACTACTGGAGGTACTGTACGGACTTCGTGATCAGCCGCGCCCAAGACCCACAGGACGACTTCACCAGCGACCTCGCCCGGGTGCACCTCGATGATCCGGACGAGTTGACCGTCCACGAGATCATCAACGTGATCCATGCACTGAGCTTCGCGGGACACGAAACCACGGCCAACGTGTCGGCCAGTCTGCTCCACCGGCTGCTCGGCCATCGCGAGCGCTGGGAACAACTCCGCGCCGACCCGTCACTGATTCCGAAGGCAGTCGAGGAGGGCCTTCGTTATAATCCGAGCCTGCACACCTGGCGCAGGATCACCACCAGACCGGTCACCATCGGCGGGGTCGAGGTACCCGCCGGCTCCAAACTGCTCCTGCTCATCGGCTCCGCCAACCATGACCCGGCGACGTTCCCCGACCCGGAGGTCTTCGACCTCCACCGGGCGGGCGCTCAGCAGCACCTCACCTTCGGCAGGGGCATCCACGCCTGCTTCGGCGCGCCGCTCGCTCGCATGGAGATGCGGATCATGCTGGAGGAGCTGACTGCCCGGCTGCCCGGCATGCGCCTGGACATCGAGCAACCACTGGGCTACCACGAGAACGCCTGCTTTCGCGGGCCGGTGCGGCTTTGGCTCGACAACGTGGGCCGAGGACGCGACACCGAAGTACATGAAGGCCCCCTTCCTTGCGTCTAGCGCCAGGGTGCCGGCAAAGTCGAGCCTGGTTCTGGACACCGGCGGGGCTTCAGTGTCCACAAGGGACATCACCGGGCAATTGGGTGTCCGATTGATGCCGCTAAGTACGGTTCCGCGTGGGGTCGTGAGTGGTAATGAGGGTTAGAACAACCCAAATCACTCACGACTCCCTCGCGAAACAGTGCAAGTCGCCCAAACCGGTCACCTAAGTCTCGAAAAGTGTCCCGTATGGACAGTCAAGAGCCGGGTGAGACCCCTTGCGTGAGCCCGGGACCACACCCAACGGTAGCGAAAGCCTCCTTCACTACCGTCAGAGTAAGCAAGGAGGCCTTCACTACAAGATCCCCGGTGACCGGCACAGTGCGGATTCCTGCACGATCCACGAAGTCCGTCAGGATGCCTACAGGGCGGTCGCCACCAATAGCTTCAGGTCCACGGGCATCGGGATGACAGAGTCGACCCGGAAACCGTTGGCGTACATCATCTTGTCGTACTCGTCCCGGCTGCGCTCCTGTCCGCCCGTGATGGCGAGCATCTGCAGATCCCACGGAGCGGCGAGATCGGTGTCGAAGGGCGCGCCCGGCCGGTCGGGTAACAGGCGCTCCAGCACCAGAAGCCGGGCACCGGAAGCACAGGCGCGACGGCAGTTGCGGAGAATGCGATCGCAGTCCTCGTCGTTCCAGTCGTGCAGGACCCGCGACAGCAGGTAGGTGTCCGCTCCCCCGGGTACCTCGGCGAAGAAGTCCCCCGCCACGAACCGCAAGCCGCCCGGCAGCCCTTCGCGCGCCGCGGCGTCGACGACGTGCGAGCGATCGAACACCACACCGGTCACACCGATGTGGTCCTCAAGAACGGTCCGGAGCAGTGTGCCGTTACCTCCACCGATGTCGACCACCGTCGTGCCGTCCACGAACGGATAGCTGCGGCTGAGTTTCTCGGCCACCAGCCGGGTCACCGCCTGCATCGAGCGGTTGAACCGGTGGGAGGTTTCGGGCTCGGTCGAGAAGTACTCGAAATGCTCCACGCCGTACCGGTGGCTGAACGCGGTACGGCCGGTCCGCACCGCCGCGGGGAACTCGCTCCAGGCATCGTAGAACTCGGCGCCGTAGAGCTGGATCAGGCCGCTGAACGGGTCTTCGGATCGGAGCGGTTTTCCGCGCTCGGTCAATTCGAACGTGCCGTTCTCCCGCTCCCGGACCACCTCCAACCGGGCGAGATAGCGCAGCAGCCGAGCGATCGCGAGAGGATCACAATCGACCGCCGCGGCGACGTCCGGGGCACCTAGGTGCTCGTCGCCCAAAGCGTCGGCGAGCCCGATTTCCACCGCCACGTGCAGGGCACGCGCGGCCCAGTGTCCACTGAGGATCGAAAGGAGTGCTTTGTGTTCGCCGGCGGAGCGAGCAGGCTCGGACAGGTGCGCGGCGAGGACCTCGGCGTGATGCCCATGGGCGGTCAGTTCGATCCGGGAGCGGCGACCGCCCCCGTCCGGCCCGGTCTTGAAGTAGACCACGGAACGGCCGCCGGAGTCGCGATCGTCGAAGGGGTTGTAGCCGCCTCCGTCCGGGATCATGGACGACAGATGGCGGCAGGTCCGCCGTGTCTGCTCGAGCCTCTCCGGGGCGACCAGCCAGCCGGCGTGGGACTCCTCCCCTGTCGCGCGCTCCTGGGCGACGAGTCCCGGTGCGACCACGTCGGCCGCTTCCCGCGGCAGCACGAAGATCTCCAGACCACCCGGCGCGCCATCGGACGGGCGGCCGTGCACGATAGTGACCTCCAGCTCCTCCTCGGGAACCTGATATCGCTCGGCGAGCCGGGCACGGACGACCCGGCTCGGCACGGACGGTCCGGCGACGAATCCGGACGCCGCGAGGAAGTCCCGGACATCGGAAACGGTGTCGGGGAACACCAGCAGCGCCGCGTGATCGAAACGGACGGCGTCCGCGATGCCGGGATCGACGGGGCTTCCGAGCAGCTGGGCGAACGATCCCGCCGCCATCAGTCCGTCGAGCCGCCCGATCAGGTCGCGCAGCCGTCGTTCGTCTTCGATGTCCAGCATTCTTCTTCCTAAGGTCGCAGTCGTCGGCCGTCTCAGTGGGGAACGAGATCGCGGATCAAGGTCTTGCTTCGCATCAGGAATTCCGCCAGGTGCCCTTCGTGCGGGAGCCCCGGCCGCATTTCGTGCGTGGGCCGGTCGCCGATGTGCAGGTTGCCGATCGTGCCGTCTTCCGCCAGCGAAGAAAGAAGTACTTCGTCGTCGGTGATGGCGGTGACCGTCAGGCTGTCCCGCAGCGGGCCGATCCCGTCGGCCGGAGACCACGGAGCGACCCAGACACACGGAAAAGGGAGTTCGATGGACAGTTGCGGCGCGTCACACCGGTCGAGCAGGATGACCGCCGGGCGGAGAGCCGCACCCCCGCCGGGCAGCGGAGCGACAAGTCTGTCGCCGGGAATCATCCGGCCGCCGTCCAGTTTGCCGCGGACATAGGCTTCGAGGGCGTGTGCGCGTTCGAGTGAGAAGGCGGGCAGGACGGCGGCTTCATCCGACGGGCGCGCGACGGGGAGCTCACCCAGCCGGCGCGCCAGCTCGTGGGCGAAGGCAGCGGCGTCACCATCGACCAGGACCGCCGAAGTGTTCACGCAGGCGGTTCCCCCGAATCCGGCGACCGAGGAGACCACCGTGTCGACGTGGTCGGCCCAGCTACCGTCGGCGAGCAGGATCTTGGACCGGCCCGGCCCTTGCACCGAGACGTCCGCACGGCCTCGGTACATCGCCGCGACATCGCTTCCTCCGTAGACCAAAGCCAGGTCCGCGGCGTCCACTAGATCCCGGGCCACCGCGTGCTCGGTGGGCAGAAAGGTCACCTGATCCTCGGGGAAACCGCAGGCACGCAGGGCACTCACCAGCCGGTATGGGGTGAACGGCTCCCTGCTGGACGGCCGGACGGCGACCCGGTAACCCAGGGCCAGCGCTTCGAGCCACACCGTATGCGTCGCCGGGTGGTTTCCTGGTGCCTGCACCACCAGGACCTCACCCCGCCGGGTCCACACCGCACCCGCCTCGGGAATCGCGCGCCAGTCGTCGATCGCCCCGGCCGGGCGAGCCTGACCCACGATTTCCTCCGCCTCGATGGCACTGCGGGCGATGGACCGCGATGCCGCCCGCACGACGGCCAACGCGACTCCGGAGGCTTCGGCCACCTGCCGCTCGTATTCGTCCAAGGAAACATTGCCGACCGTGTCCAGGAAAAGCACGCCGGCTCCCGCAAGTGCCGCTTTCCGGTCCGCAGGAGGCAACGGCTGTGCCCGACGCATCGTCCGAACGCTTCTTTTGGCGTAGAGACTCGGAACGAGACTCAACTCCGCGATTTCCACCCCGGTCACCCCGGTGACCGGTGCGCTCCGGTGCGACCGGAAGGAACCTGAAGGTCCGAGCGCGTCGAGGCGCGGAATCGCGGCCACTAGTAGACACCCTCGATCACTTCGGCCGCCTCGAACACCGAAACCGGCGTCACATCGGCCACCGAATCCCCGAGCGACCCCGGCGGCGCGGCGATCCGGACGGCTAGGTCCCGTTCCGGATTGTTCGGCAACAGCAGCGATTTGCTGACATGGTGCATCACCACCTGGCCGCGCTCACCTTCGGCCACTTCGAGCTGGGAACTCGGGTCGACGACGGAAAACGTCGTGTAGGGAGAAAAAGAATCGAAAACGCACTGCCCCGCCGTCCGCGGTGCTTCCGCGCGTTCCATGCTCCCGCCCAGTATCATCGTGCTGCCGTACTGGCCGCACAAGCGCACCCCTGGGAAGACCTCTTCCTGAAGGACCTCGCGGGTGTCGGCGTCCAGATGCGCGCCACCCCACATGATCACCGCCACTTTCTCGTTGACGAGATCCACCAGCTTGTCGCGTTCGGCCATGCGGCCGAGCAACGGAGGCGTCGCCACCAGTACACCGATGTCCTGCTGCTCGAGCATGGATTCCGCCTGATCGACGACGTGCTCGGCGTACCTGTCCGCTTCTTCGGCCTGCCCGGCGCTCAGGCACTTCCGCACCCAGCGGGGGTCGAGATCGACCGTGAAGCAGATGCCTTCGCGCATCCGGGTCACCTCGGCCATGAGCCTGCCGAAAATGTGCGGCCCACTCGGCGCGAGGGTCAGCCAATTCACTCCGCGGGGGAACCCCAGCTCGTCCATCCTTGCCGACTTCCACCGCAGTGAACGTGACATCCAGTCCGACAGCAGCGGCACCCGTTTCGGCGCACCTGTCGTGCCTCCGCTGTCGAAAGCGCCGACAACGTCAGCCTTTCCTTCGTATCCGCGAGGGATCAGATCCTCGATGGGGATGTGCCTGAACTCGGCGACCACGTTCGGGAACCGGCGCAGATCGGCATGGCCGCGGACGTCACGCCTCGGGTCGAAGCCAAGAGACCCCGCCTTTTCCAGCCAGAACCGGGATCCGGTCTTCGGGCCGAAATGCCATTCCATCGCAGCCGAATAGAACTCTTGCTCAGTGGCAACGCGCTCGTCATCCCACTCGAGGAATGATGCGATACCGGTCATCGACTTCACCCTGTCGCTTGAAGAACTTATCCGAACAGTGCCTGACCGACCGAGTGCCATGAGATAGGTCGACTGAGCCGAGGCGCAATACCGCCCGGCCCGAGCGACCCGAAAAGAGCAACAAGCGAGTTCGATCGTCCAGAGCGGATGCCTTTATGTCCTGAATCCGACCAGCCCGGCCAGGGGATTTCCGGGGCCGTGCGTGACGAATCGTGTTCCGGCCCGAATCATCACGCACGCCCCGGCTCCTCGGTCGCGACGGGGGAACTTCGGGCACGATGTCGGGCCAACTCACCTTTCTTACCCCGGCCATGTTCCCGATTGCCTCGATGATGGCGAAGTGGAGAACATTCTCGACGCGGTTCTCGAAGCCGAGAAGCCACTTGTCTTGCTCACCGGGCTCGCCGGCACCGGTCGTACGAACCTGCTCGCTCGGCTTACCGAACGTTACGAAGCGGACCGAAGGCACGTCTCGGCCATGCGATTCACCTCGAGCGGGGACGTCACCCCCGCCCGGTTCGCCTTCCCGTCAGAGAACCGGCGGGGCGATGCGGCCGCCCGGCTGCGAGGGCCGGTGTCCGGCGAACCCGCTTGGGCGACGATCGGCCCGGTCGCCGGTGCGGCCGAGGAACCGGCGGTGGCGCTGCGTGCCGCCCACGCCGCGGCGGCGGCTCTTCGTCGCGGCGGCGACGGCACGGTCCTGCTGCTCGACGACCTGCAATGGATCGACCGTGACTCCCTCGCGGTACTCGAAGCGCTGGTCCCGATGCTCGACGGCCGTCGGCTCTCATGTGTCGGCTCACTCCGTGTCCCCGCGGACGGCTCCGCCGCCCGCTACGGCGGCGAGGCGCTGGCGCGGCTCCGCAGGGAGAACCTGGTGCACACCCTGCGCCTGCGTCCGCTGACCGAGGACCTGTTGGCGGGTGAACTGAGGGGAATGCTGGGGGTCGCTCCCGAACCCGCGCTCGTCGACCACGTACACGGCGTGAGCCGCGGGGTGCGCTCCGCGGTGGGCGAGACGATGGACGCACTGCGCCGGCGCGGTGCGATCCGGATCGTGAACCGGACCGCGTACTTCGTCCCCTCGACGGTCTCGAAGGACCCTCTCCCGCTCAGTGAACACGTCATGGCCGCTCGCGCGCTCGACCCGGCCGCCTGGGAAGTGGCGAAGGCGATGGCCTTCCTGTCCCCGCTCGGCCGTGCGGCGCCTCGGCTGGCAGGCGCGGTGATCGGCATCTCCGAAGAGGACGTGCTGGATCGTCTGGAAACCCTGCGCGCCAAGGGTGTACTCCATCGCGCGGACGCGACCTGGCGCTTCGTCCTCCCCCTCCACGCCACCACGTTGGCCGAATCATGCGGACCGTACGAGCGCCGGACGCTGGCGGCGGCCGCCGTCGAAGCCCTGTGGTCGGGAACCGCGGTCTGCCCCGATCCGGAGCACCGGACGAACCTTCTTGCCGAGGCGGGCCGGGCCGTGGATCCGGGGCGGGCGTCGGAAGAACTGATCCGCCGTGCCATCGAAGCCGGAGAGGACGGCGCGGCGTCGGCGCTTCGTTGGCTCAACGCGGCTGTCGAACTCGCCGGCGACCGGGCACAACGGGCGAAGTTGCTTCTGCTGCTCGCCGCCACCTACCAGCAGAGCGGCGACTACGAGCAGAGCCTGCGCACCGTCCGGCTGGTGCTGAGCGACTTCGCGTCCGAGTTGCCCGCGGAGGCCGTCTTCGAGGCCCACTGTCTGCTCGTTCGCGGTCTCAGTGGCCTGGGCTCCACCGAACCGCTGAACGACATCGCGGACGGCGACCACCGTCTGGCCGGGGATTCCGGATCGCGGGCGATGATCCGGGCGACCGCGTGCGCGCTGCTGGACCGCTGGCCGGAAGCCGTGCGGTGGGCGGACGCCGCTACCACGGCGGTCCACGAAGGACAGCCGCAAGCCGTTGTCTCGCGTCTGCTCAAAGCCCTCGGCGGGCTCTGGCAAGGGCAGGCGGAATACTTCGAGCGAAGCCTCCTGGAACGACAGCAGTGGCCATTGCGCGCTATCGCGCGGTACCGCGTCGAGCAGGTCGACGCGCATCTCACCGGCTTGCTTCTGAACGGCGAACTCACTCGCGCCGAGGAACTGCTGGCGGACGAGCGGCTTTCGTGGGATGACGCGGGACTCGCCAACCGGGCGACGGCCGCAGTTCTGCGCGGCGACTTCCGGACCGCGACGGAATTGGCCTGCCGGAGTGTGGCGTACCGATCGGCTCCCGGTTTCGCCGCCGCGACGACCGGGATGTTCAACGCGACGGTTTCCGCTCTCGTCTGTCAGGGGCGGCTCACGACCGCACGCGAATTGGTGACCGCGGCGGGGGAAGGCACCCCGGTCCTCGCCCACCTGATGGCCTTCACCGAGGCGCTGATCGACCGCGCCCTCGGCGAGCCGCGGCGGGCGGCCGATCGGCTCATCACCGCGTTGAACGCGGCCGAGGAGCGCGGCTTGGTGATCGGCTGTGACATCGCCTGTGCGGAACTGGCGGACCTGGCCCTCGACCTCGACGCCCCA
>Ga0307518_10002250_pt1 | contig 14125 bp, 13 predicted proteins | sample 25_EM_MG_FD_203889 | JGI IMG/M metagenome (GOLD analysis project Ga0307518, IMG submission 203889) | Populus trichocarpa ectomycorrhiza microbial communities from riparian zone in the Pacific Northwest, United States - 25_EM | ecosystem: Host-associated > Plants > Roots > Unclassified | place...
GCTTGCTAGCATAGAGCTTTGACAACCCAATTCATATTTGAGATCTTCATCTGTACATAAATGTTAGCATTGAATAGTAGTGTCTGATAATATTGCTTACCAGCATTCAACTTTGCTTTCTGGAGCCAACTCCACTCCTCAGCAAACTACTCCACTAGTACTTTCCTTTCTTGTAGCAAACAGATCTCTTCCTCCTCACAATGCCTCAGCTCCAGAAGAGATTTAATCCCTAGGCGAACCTTTTCATCAGCCAACCAGGCTGGTGGTAAGCCACCAATGCTGTCTCCTAGTCCAACATCCTGCCAAATATCATCATTGACATCTAGTTTGAATAATATAAATTTTGTTGTTGGATGAAGATGGTTTTGAAATATTACAGAACTCATTCCAAGCAAGAGAATGTGCAGTGTTTAAGGAAAATACCAAACTATCTGTGGTAAGCAAGAATGAAAAAAAATGTATAAGGACCCCTGACACCACAAGCAAGCATGGGCCATCCCATATGGGAGGGAACCAGACCTTCCCTGAGATGACCATGGTTTTATAGGCTATTTGGCTGAATTGTGATACTAAACTATTCAGGCTAAATGCTTATCAAAAGTGATTACCTGAAGTGCATACTCACCATTGCTTATACCAGCTGTTCCAGTGCCATTTGACATGCCCAACATATTCATTGAGCCTCTCAACACATCTGCTTGGCAGTTTGAAGCACCTACTCTGTTTCCAAGACAAATCATATCAGGTGCATGTCAATTTGCCCCTTGAAGGTGCACATGCAGTATTTCACTGCTATCTCATTCCTCCAACTGGATTGATGTAATTATGAGTATGTCTGACTTGTTTGTCGTGTCACCATGCATAATTGCTGGCAACATTTGACGATTGTGTTCAGCTTGTCAATGCATGCTGATACCTCCTCTGCAGCCCTCCAATTCAACTCCTTCAGCATCTGCAGTCTCTTTTGACTTGCTTGGACAATGCATGCACTTGGACATTGCATTTGGTGCATTTGTACTGCCTCTCATGTCTCTTGCCTTGCTGCTCACACATACTGTCCACTCCCCCCAAGTGGCAGTCCATGTGCACTAGGTACATTCTTGTTTGTGTTTTCAATGTGCTGATGGTTTTCTTTGCAGTAAAATGTTGTTTGTTGGAGTTGAAACTGGCCATCATACTCTGTTTCATTGCCCTTACCAATTCTTTGGACCCTCTCTGCTGGTTCTCCACCCAGCACAGCCTTTCCATTGATGTTTGTGTCTGATTTGTGTGGTTTGGTCATTCTGACCATTCCCTTCATGTACTCTGCCATCATGACACTTTCCACCACCTCCTGCTTGCCCTTGCTTGGCAGCCTCAGTGTTGTTTGCAGTGAGTTTCATGGCTTGTTTTGGGTTTTGTGTGGCTGACTGTAAGTAGTAGGACTAGTGTCCCATTTGTACTCTCAGCACTGGTGCCCATTGCCAATCCTTCTGCACTTGTGCATGGGTCTTCATGTCTGACAATTCTGTCATCAATATCTTCATTGCCCCAAATGAAGGCTTTCCTTGGTAGGTCTTCTGATTCTGTGCCAGTGGCAGCATTCTCACTCATAGAACTGTTTGCTGACAGATGACATTTGTCTTTGTTTGCACAGGTCCTGAGTTTCTTCACACAGGGGTCTATAATGGGTTTGTGGTTGCAGAAATGTTTCATGAGATATTTAAAAACTTGATGCATGGTGTTTCAATGAAGTCAGATGTAGATAAATATAGGAACTGTATCATAGAATGGCTTGTGCAATAGAGGATTAGACCCTTCCCAATTGTCATCCAGTTCACCAGCTAGAACATTCAGCCAACCTTTCATGGCTGTGACCTCAAGAAACGTTGCACAGAAAATTTTCCAATTTTGTCCATCTTCTGGAGCTCAGGAATTTTGACCATTTCACTTGTTTTTCCAGTGGGTCCAATTTCTCCTGGTATTCCATTCCTTCTGGCTAGGCAGAGAAGTAGTCCAGAGTAACACAGCTTGTCCAGAGCAAAGGACATCCCAGAGATGGGATAAGTATAGAAAGGTGGTGGTCTGCACAGGGAAGGTCTAGCCTGAAGGAAGGGAGAAGGAGAGCTGTAGGTAACCTCAGTAGTCTGGTAAGCTACTGTTATATTAGTATATACCTGTAGGTAACTACAAGGTATCAGTAAGTATGTGGTGGTTAGTAGATGGTACTCACCCTCAGTAGTCTGGTAAGCTACTGAGGGAACTATAGTACTAGAACTCTACTGTAGTGCGCTTTATGCTTATGTAAGTATGTAAACATACCATAACAATTCTGTTTATCTCCAACAGTAAGTTCTAAGGGGTCTAGCATTGAGTCTGGGATAGAGGTGGCTTTTGCCCTTGTGTGAGTAGGAGACTTGCTAGGAGTGGACAAGGACCAAGGGGATGAGATAGGACAGAGGCTAGAGTTGGCCAGAGTTCAGGAGAACAGGATGGAATTAGAGAGCATGGGTAGTACAGAGGTGAGGAGTATCTTAGTTGAGATTTGGTCTCAGGATCTACTAGGCTGGAGTATAGTAGTTTATATAGTAATGAGACTAGAGGTGAGTATATATGGTGACAAGTAAACACGTTAATGTCAAGACAAGGGATGGAGCAGAAGCAGACAGGAAAATAGACCAGGTACAAGAAAATATAGCAGGGACAGGAAAATAAACTGGAGCAGAAGCGGAAATGGGGAACTAGTGTTACAGGGATGATGGAGCAGATGCAGGGATTAGGTAAAGGGAACTAAGTCAGAACAGGTCAAGTAAGGGTTGGAGGTGAACTTAACTAATGTTAAGTCTGGAGTGATATCCAGGACTGAAGGAAGTGGGACCAGAGGGAGTGCATAAGCAGAGGGAGTGTACAGGTGGAGGAAGGGTGGAGTAGCCAGAGGAAGGTCCAGAGTTGTACATGGAAATGTTGTAAGTCATTGGTGGACCTGACAGAGGAAGTGGAGCAGGAGCAGGAGCAGACCTGAGCCAAAGTTGGATGTACCATCAGAGTTGGGCTATGTTGCAGACAAGACTAAGGGAGTGGCCAGACTGAAACTGGTGTCATGCACCAAACATGTTTGGTACTGTGGACATGGAGAAAGTTAGCCAATGAAACTAATGCAAAGAATGCACCCAAGATCTGTTGAAAGATTGTCCTGACTTGAGGGATACAGACAGCCCTTGCTATCCATATCACACAAAGTCAAGACTATCCTTATGCAAAGGATGAATACAAGCTTGTCATAGCCATCCATCACACAAGAATGACTATCCTGATGCAAGAGATGACTGCCAACATCTAGCAGTCATCACTTGCACAAAAACTATCAAGAAGCAGAAGAATCCAATGAATGATGATCTTTTTGGTATGCATCAGCAAAATAGCCCTCCCCTATACAGGGCTTGGACAGAGCTGTACAGAGTCCCAGATTCCACAGAAAGGTTCCCACTAATACAGGGATTCACAGACAGGTAGCTACTAATACAGAGATCCACAGAACTGTACAACTTATGGACAAGCTAGACAAGCTTGCCAGTTACTAGTACTAATCACCAAAATAGTAAAAGATCACGAAAATCATCATTTAGTACAGAAAATATACAAAGTATAATAAACTGTTTCTCTGCCACTTACTACCATGTCCATGCAATGGTGATAACTGCCACCATATGAATCATCGTGGGAGTCATTGTTGTCATGTGGGTTGTTGTCATGCTGGTGTGAGGGGGTGTTGACACATTAAAGATAGAAGAATAAGAGTAAAAAAAAAAGCTTACTGGCAGTGATGGTGTGCTTGCATCAATACACTTGAGATGGGGCTGGCTGCTGCTGTCACTGGGGGCTGAGGGTGTTGGGCTGGTCATCATTGAGCAAGGCTGGGGCTGGGGCTTGTCACTCATCACTGTTAGGGGGAAAGCTGGGTCTAGGAGGAGGCTGCTGTTGTCAGTCATCAAACCATATTAAAGAAAAAGAATTAAAGATAATAAAAAGGATGGCCACCATCACAATCATCATTGGGCAAGGCTGGAGCTGGGAGTGGCTGTCATCATCACTGTCAGGAAAAGCTGAGACTGGGGGGGGCTGTCATCTTCATCATCAGGCAAAACTGTAGAGAGAAAAAAAAAATTGAAGCATACCTACTAGTGCTGGCATGCTGGCATCAATACAGTGTGGCTGGGCATTGTGGTCATCATTGTCGCTGAAGGTGTATCAGTGGGTGTCAAGACCAGTTCTCCTTGATGATCTTACTAGGAGGTCCAGGGGTGCAGGGAGTTAATGAGGACATCAGCAAAAATTGCAGCTGCAACATAGGGTTATATAGCCCCTATAGTAATAGTAGCTTCAATGCATAGTCCCCTCTTTATTGTACAACTTGTACCTATGTGGAGCTATTAGGAGCTATGTGGGTCTATGTATCACAATGTAAAATGCAACACACCATAAGGTACTCATATGGACACTATCAAGTACTATAGCATACTCTTGATGTTCAATGTAGAGTCAGCAAAGTCCTGTGTAGCAGGGTTTAGTACCACTTTATCTCTTCAATAGTATGTACTACAATCACCTTGTCTAACAAGGTCACTCCCACCCGAAATGTGTCAACATATTTTGAACATCCGCGATGTCATGAATTTCACTGTCCGTTGGTATTTGTGCCATCTCCGATTCAATGACGATTCATTAACTGACATACATCCATTCTTACTACGTCCACTATGTTAAAGCCCGTTGTGTAATGGCTTCCTGCCATTTCTCTTTTGATCTTTTATCGAGTACATCGAGCCGTTCGTCCTCAATCCATAAGTGTTCGCTGGGGTGGTGGGTAAATAAGTGTTCATTGAAATCCCGCAATAGGCGCACAGTATTCCTTCCGCGACTGTGGGATAATGCGACGTATGCGTTGAAAGGAGTCAGTTTGCCAGTCAGAGGTGTGCCGAGATCGATTATGCAATGCTCTATTGTTTGGGCTTGGGAACAATAGTCAGTGAACGCATATGCAGGCGTGACTGGAAGTTGTTGCCTGGTGACTGTAACTTTGTTGCCACTAGATGTTGTGACGCTGAATGTCCTCATCAGGGGTGTAATTGGAAGTACTCCCGTCTCTAATCCTGGCAACGGGTCGGCTTTGGTGCGTATCATTCGCACTAGAATGTAAAGAGGTGGGTATTGCAGCACCTTCGTGAGTGAGGATAAAGTGCTCATCTCCTCTCGAGCATCGAGAATAATATCCTCTATATGTCCGTGTGCACCATTGGCAACATCAAGGTCTGTGGAAATGTTGAATGTCACCATTACTTCCATGCCTATCACGATGTCCACTTCATCAGCCAGTCCAGCCCGTTCATGATGGTTTCTTCCTCGTCCTGTTTTTGGTTTCGCTGCTACTGCAAACTTTTCCTCCAATGTTAGAACACGTCCTTGGATGGTGTCGAAAGCAGGACAGTTGATCAGAGATAGCCCTTGTGCAAAGCTGTGCACTTTGGCACACATTGAATTCCATTTCATTTCCACTGCATGTCTTGGGGTCACCAAAAGTGCTTTGCTCCAAGGCTCTGAGGTGAAGTCTGTGACGGGACATCTGTCGTGACTTAGAACAAGTTCCCGAAGTGTTGTGATGTGCTCATCGGAACAGTTGCCATGCCAGATGTGCTGCAGAACATCCAACCAGTGTGGATCAGTGACCCACACCTGTGTTTTCAGTCGGACTACGACTTCAAATTGCTCGTATAATTTTCTTCCTACCATCTCGTTGTCTGTATCCTTTTCTGGATTGGAAGGGTAGTAAAGCGGTGCGGTGGGTTTCGCTGCTACTGGAGGAAACTGGTGAAAGTTGCCCACTAGGATGACATTCAGGCCACCAAATGGTTCATTGGTGCTGCTCCCGTTGATCACAGTCTTCACTCGACTGATTATGCTGGAAAGTTTGGCAAACATTTCGCAGGATACCATAGACATCTCATCAATGATCAAGTATTGCTTGTCCTGCCAGAATGCTTCCAGTGCTTTCATCGTCCGTGCTGATTGCTTGCCTCCCTGCAAAGGTAACATTGCCACATGATGTATTGTTTGGCCATCAATAACTGATGCTGCAAGGCCAGTGTATGCTGCTTTGACCAGTATACTGGCTGCGTGTCGGTCAACAAAGTTCTCCGTGATGGTCTGGATAGTTTTTGATTTGCCTACTCCAGCTTCTCCAGGAATTATCATCAGCAGTTGTTTTGGACACTTTCCGCTTAGGTTCTGTTCCAGATGCCAATCAATAATGTTGTATGCCCACCACTGGTCTTCTAACAACTCGTTTGGTGCGGCAGCTCGAAGGGCTGTTGCTTTGCTCACCAAGTCTGCGATCAAGCTGGTGTCTCCGTGTTCACTGTCAAATAATGCCCGACTCAGTTTGGTGATATTTGTCTCGCTGCCAGTGGAAGATGTAGGTGGTGCATCATCAGGTTTCATGTTTTTCTGTGTCATTGCATGCATGCTGTTTAACCACTCCAGTAACAGCCTTTTGTCGTTTCCTGTAGCAAAGCGGTAGCTGTCGCAATGGTTTTGGGGGGGGGAGGTGTTTGAAGGGAAAAAACCTCGTGCCAGCACTATCTGTATTGCCGCATCCCCGTGTGCTTCTTCATGGGGTGACAGTTGATCCCATTGAAATTGTTTCAGGTCTTCCTCAGTTAGCGGAATACGTGCTTCGTCCATATCAATGTCATTCGTGTCTGTATCCTCCTGATTGCCTGTGCAACCCTTGTCTTGCTGCCTCCCAGTCCGGGGCTCTACCCCTTCTGCAATACTCGGGTTGCATGCCATCTTCATCTCATAATAATAATTTATGCCTGCTATGATTCGTTTGTGATCTACCGAGGCGTTTTGCACAAAGGTTTTGAAAACTTCTGGCCATGACTGATTATCTCTCTTTAAATCTTCTTTGTTGTGCCACGGTTTGAGTAATGCTAACATGCAGGCACAATAAAAGTCGTGAGTGTCCGCATTGTTGTGGCGTGGAAACCATGGGCCTGCTATCTGTGGCAGTGTGTTGTGATTTTGTGCACGTAACACACGACAATGGGTTAGACATTTAGGATGTGGTTGTAGATATTGTGCATGCAGGTGGGCAGGGCGTCCCGCCTTCGTTTGTGTTGCTTCAGCTGTCTGCAGTGGTTGGTCGGATTCGCTTGTGAAAGTTTCTTCCCATGTATCTATTGAAAATGCGAGCAAACTGCATAGCTCCATTTCCTTTCCACGAAATATGTAATCTTGCATTTGGGAGCAAGCATACAATTGCCCTTTGGTATTTGCCAGCAGCGTTATCATCTCATCTCCTGCCTGCTAGGAAATCTTAGCTGCTTTTCATATGCATGTTATGATGGACTGACAGGAGTCTCATGCTCCTCTGTTGCATCTCCCATCTCTGTAATTGCATCTGCTGGGTTTTGGTTCACGTCACTGTAGCACGAGGTGTCAGGCACCTTTCATGTGTTGCATGCTCACACTCACGTTTCTTTAGCCCTGACCACAATGGTTGGAAACATGCGTTTGATAGTACTGAAAAGGGCTCCAGTGTAAAGTGGGTTATAATTGTGTGAGGTGTAGGTGTCTCCGTAGCCCATCAAATATGATACAACTTGCGGCCCTGACAATTCCATCTCATGATTGATGACGTTGATACAGCGGTACAACAAGAGATGGTTTCGTTCCCTAAGATCGTCATACTTTGGGTTGTTGATGTGATAAGGGAGCGCAGATGCCATCAAGGGAGACAAATTGTGCGACTTCTGTTTCTTCGTTGCATACACTGTGATGTAAAAGGCTACATCTTTGGTATCGGCTCCATTAGTGTTCAACTTGATGTCCATGTTGCAACGCATGCTGGTCAGCAGCAGAGGACAGTAGCCATTGATGTAGCCATTCATCCTTTTTGGCCCCCAGTTTCCCCTTTCATCGACGTAATCCTTTTTGCTTGTTGGCCATGGTGCTCTTCTCTTGCAGATGAATTGACCCTTTTCCATTCTAAGACAAGTCCAGCGAGAACAGGTGTGCACTTGCTGTGAGCGCACCAACTGTCGCTCACTTTCATGATTGTGTTCCTTCCAACCCTCCTGCCATGGATCAGCTGGCCGTGAATATGCTAATTGGGGGTGCCGTGCCATAGATTTAATGTCCATGTCAGTCAGATCGTCAAGATGAGCTCGAATGTTACGGGCAATGTATATTCAAATCTTCTCCCAGAATACCTCAGTTTTCAATGCCTGTTCCATTTCCTCGCTGTTGGGTGTACTTGCCAACCACATGAGCATGTGGAGATGTAGAGTGCCATGCCCTTGCGCTTCAACTACCCCAAAATATGCTGCAACCTGACCTAGAATTCCCGGTTGGCTTGTCACACGACTGCCATGCTTGGTTATTCCTATGAGGGTTTCTAACATAGTGTGGACGATAAAGTCAAAGAAACGTGCTGCAGCATAGGGATTGCTCGCGATATTCTCGGCGCGGTGGTGACTGTCTGGACCCAAAAGGTTGTTAAAGTTGTCCATGTCGATTGTCTCTCCAGCAAATACCTGAGCAATGGGATCGTGAATGTCAGCAGGATTGATTGTGATCCATATCGTTGGCCCTCCCAAAAACAGACAAGTTCCCCAGATCATGCTGCGATATTGTGCACGTGCATGGTCTGATCCAATTACTCTGCCGTTCACAGCAACCACATGTTTCCGCAGTGCATGCACTTGTGGATTACTAATAGGATCCCTTCTTCTTTCCTCTGCCTCTGCTTGCTTCAAATCTTTCAGTGTAATTGACGATAATATGAGCAAGTCTTTTTCGAAATCCTTCCTGCACATCTGCAAACGTGCAGAATGCATCGCTCCACGCTTTTGTATCAAAGCAAAAGCCACAAACAGAAATGAGTGGTGGGTGGCAAAGCGGTGATCATAGTATTGTAATGCCCATCGGGTGTGATCTTTCAAAGTGACTTTGATAGGTTGTTCTGCTTCAATGCCTCCAATTCCATATGGGAAAAGAACAGGATATGCTGCTGCAAGAGGGTTTGTAATTCCTTGTGCATGGTCATTGGTCACGAAATCATTGATGGGTTGAGTGCTGTGTCTGACCATGTAGCCACCTTCCTGTGATGTGTCAAAGAGATTTGCGAGTGCATGATGCATAAGCTTGGCAGAGGAGACCTTGCTCAAATCTGTATCCAACACTCCTAGTACATGAAGTGGTATCACATCTGAACCTGGGCAACGTGATTCAGAGTTTCTTAGACTTCTTTGTGTCACTATACATGCCTTCATCTACGCTGTCATTGGCCACATCCATGGCATGGTTGACAGAAGCATCCACATCTGAGAAATTTGATCAACTGAGTATTGCTGTCACATAATCTTCGCAATCTTGCATACTGACCTTCACCCACACAAATATCTTCCATTGCGCAACCTTCCCGCTCCTTGCTGCCAACTGTTTCATCTTCCTCGTAGCGAACCAGTGCTTCAACCTCTTCCGGAATCTGATCTTCTGGGAGAAGTGCTAGCTGCTCCTGCGATATACTGACATCGTGATAGAGTTCGTTGTGTTTGTGCAACCACTGCAGCACCTCATAGACTGCTTCTCGACGGACTCTGAACGTACGTGCCATCCAATCATTTGGTAACTTCCGTGTACCTATAAAGGTTATAGCCAGAACACTGCTGAGTATGCTTATGCCTTGGGGCATCAATGACCCTTCCAGCATAGATGCTATAGCAGAGGTATTCACTTCATATAATGTCATGTTCCCTGCCATCGCCCATTGCAAATGTGCAGGATGATGTCTGCGAGACCCATCTTTTGGATATAGCTTGAAGACGTAACAACGGGGGTAGTGCTGTTGAAAAGATAACAAAGTGTTTGGGTGGCTGCTCCCTCAGATGAGGTGCATTCGACCCAGGAGCTTCTGGAGGTCTGGCAAGGCTCCCAAGGGCTAAGGAGACTAGGAAACTAGAGAGTGGAAGGATGGTTCAGTCACTCCATGACTGAGCTCAAAGATGTACAGTGAAGAGAGAGTTGTTGCTTAGTAAGCTAAGTACAAGCCTACATAGCTAAGGTAAGAGTCCAGTATCAGTACTACCAATCTACACACCTAGAGACAGGACTGTCTCTACACCTCCCAGGCACTTGAAACACTGACTGTCCCCAGTCAGGCACTCACCAACCACACCAAACCACAACCAAAGACCCACTAAACCTTCCAAAACACCAAACAGTCCATCAAAAACGCACAGACTCACATAACCCTGGGGACACGGGCACTCTGCACATCATCAGAGTGGCCCCCAGACCTAAGGATGGCAAGAGGTTGACTAACAGAGATGGGGAATGGCAGGAGAAGGAGTCCTGAGGCAGGAGGATAGGAGAGAGAACCCAAAAAAGGCAAAAAAGCGGAGGGGGAGGAGGACAAGGGCGAAGAATTGGAGATATCTCCAGAACGGCTGGGGCGATTGGGGCAATCAAGGTGGCGTTAGAAAGCCCTCACCGAGGGGTACTTGGCCCTAGAAGCGATAAGGGACCAGCGCAGAAACCGTCGACATACAAGCGGATCATTCTCCCTCCTCTCTGGACTCCAAAATGCGAATATCTCCGGAACGGCAAGGGAAACGCGCGAGGTAAAAGCGGATACGAATTCGACGATATCGACGGAACTAGAAACCAAAAGGACGGAAGGGCCGGTTGAGAAACAGAGGCACAATGGACGAATCTCAGAAAGAGGGGGGGAGGAGGAGAAGTGCAGCATAGCGATGGAACGGCTGGACCGATGGACAAAGCGCGATAGGATGGTGTTGCCATAGTATAGAGGGGTTAGGACACGAAAGGACGAAGCGGGATGAGCCTTAGATCCCGAGATATCGACCTATCAGTCCCAAACTCCACCCAAATGCGAAAATGCGAATATCTCCGCAACTGCTGGACCAGTCGCGATGGCCCTGGCACCGTTCGAAAGCCCTCGACGAGTAGGTCTTGATTCCAGAAAAGCGAAAGATCCGGCGCAAAGGGGAGTGAGATATGTGCCAAACTCGAGGGGGGCAGGAGGAGAAGATGCTGAAAATGATGGGAAAATGATGGGAAACTTCAAAGGAGTGACTGTGGTTGGATAAGAGGGATCTAGGAAGACAGTAGGGAGTGCCTAGACACAGAAACCCCTCGTGGTGGGCTCCAGTTGAAAAGATAACAAAGTGTTTGGGTGGCTGCTCCCTCAGATGAGGTGCATTTGACCCAGGGGCTTCTGGAGGTCTGACAAGGCTCCCAAGGACTAAGGAGACTAGGAATATAGAGAGTGGAAGGGTGGTTCAGTCACTCCATGACTGAGATCAAAGATATACACTGAAGAGAAGGAGATTTTTGCTTAGTAAGCTAAGTACAAGCCTACATAGCTAAGGTAAGAGTCCAGTATCAGTACTACCAATCTACACACCTAGAGACAGGACTGTCTCTACACCGTGCGATCAATAGATTTTTAGCAAAGGTGAGTTTGCGAAGTGCTACTGGGGGGTCTCCCAGCCACATGTTGTTGTTCAGTGCGAATTTGGGCATTCTACCGTATCTTATGGCACGATTGCATTCATCACATACCCATCCTTTTCCACTCCTGTCAATATGCATCTTCAAAATGTTCAATCCATGCCATAAATGCTGCTCCACCCGTAATTTCTGTGGTACTAAGAGGCGGTGAATGTTCAGCAGTCCTTGAATATCCTCGGTTTTCCCTATGTGTCTCCTTCAATTATATATTGCACTCAAAAACTGTTACTCACCTTCCCCATACATCATCTCTCATGCACATACAATGCACACGGCACGAGCAAGCGCTTCATTCCCTGTATGATCTATAAAGGCTGCAATGTGTTCTTGGTTTTGTTCCTGGGTAGGAAGTGACAAAAATTCGCCAGTGCATTGACCTATCCTGAATTCTGGTTCGTGTCTGGCCTTTGCTGTTGTCTGTTGCTCTTCCCTTCTTTTCTGTTGAGCTTTGCGATGTTTCGCTTGCGCTTTTACAAATGTCTGACGTCTTCTTTCTTTCCTGTCTTTCACTTTTGCTGCTGCGACCTCCAACACATGTGCCTGTAATTCTGCAGAGAGCTGTCCAATAGCTGGTCACAGTTGCGCCCATGTTCTGAGACCTGCCGGAAGAGTCCCAATAGGAAGGCAATCATACACTTCCTGTCGAGTGAGTGTTCCCCATGGGTCCACTGTGTTGACCATTCTGAAATGTGATGGACATGACTACCTGCCTATTCAAGTGCCAAGGGCTTGACCGCCCCTATCACGCTCTACTTAAAAGCCCCTCATGGCTGCCGGAAAGGGGATGTCCCTCTTGTCCACTCCCTTCATGATGTCTGAGGCAACTGCGAATCCCCCCAAAAAAGGCAACAAGAGTAAAGAGAATCCTGCTAGCAGTGAGTGACTTCTTCTCATACACACACGATCACGCAAAGGCTTCTTACCTTTTCGTACGCATGTTGAACGAAAAAAGCGATCAATATGTGTCCTGAGGACGCCCTCCCTGATTTGATGGACCTTCTACAAATGTACATGTTTAAATCTACGGTTCATTCCCTTTAACCTCACCTAACATGCTCTTGCAGGCTGGACGACCTCTTCCCGGTCATCGCTGCCTCACATGGAGCTCCATAAACATAACCCCCATAGAAACATGATCTGTACTTGTAATGTAAATGGCATGCAAACAAAGGGGTGACTCCTCAATAAACAACTCATCGGGAGGGGAGGAAAGGAGTGACTCCATATTGTTTGTACTGTCCTATAAATTCTCGAATCAAATATTGTTCAGGCAAAGCCCTCTTTCTTGCCCAACATGCCCAACATTCCTGCAGACGGTATCGTCTCACCTGCTGCCATGTTCATGGACAACAGTCATCTTGTCAAGGAATTATTCGCATACAGCAACCTGCGCGACATTGCCTCCTTTGCAGCTTCCAGTGCATGCAATGCTACTCTTGCGCGTCTTTACCTAGAAAAACACCTAAAAGAAATCACTATACCGTTCTTTGTGAAGAGCGATACTTTATTTGAGATATTGCGCTCTTGTGACGCTGTCATTTCTGGTTCCACGGCTCTTCATTTCCTCCTAGCCAAAGCTACCCCTTGGTCGCCTACGGATCTTGACATCTACGTGCCTCGTTGCCATGCGCATCACTTGGTGACCTTGCTCAACAACAAAGGTTATCAACTGGTCCACCAAGGCATTATTGACAACTCGCCTTACTCCCATTCCAAAATCCACACCATACTGAATCTCTCCAATGGCATCCATAGCCTCGACATCGTGGTCTCCCAAAAAAACACGGGTCTACCTCCTATTTTTCACTTCCACAGCACGGCAGTTATGAATTTCATCTCGGCCGATCACATTTTCTGTGCTTACCTGGCTCTCACGTTCCGTGGCCTCTCAATGGTTAATCCGGGGCCCTTATATGTGGGTCACCGCAGACGTAACACTTTTAACGCTCTAAGAAAATACACGGAACGGGGTTTTCGCTATATTAACTGTACAGAAGCGCATCAGTACAACAGCTTGTGCAAAACATCACCACGTACGCTGACTGATGGACGAGGGATGTGGGTGGATATGAAAAGACTCCCTTATGTGTCTGTTTCCTCTAAAGACATTTTTTCGCGTTTCGGATGTATGGATGTTTGTTGGATATTAGGAGGAATGGTATGCGATACTGAGTGTGCTTTGGTGACTCCTCGAATCACTGCAATCAAGGATGCTTCGTAAGTCTGCACTAATTCACCTAAATACAGATCTGACACTCTCATGAAGGTATATGCTTGCCAGGCCAAGGTTCTTGGGGAGCAAGAATAGGCCTTATTAATTTGTGGAAAGTGGAATAGTTGCTAATCGGTAGATGACGATGTAACTGTACAGTGGGTGTTACATGTTAGACAAGGTGTTTGCCGTCTGCAGCGGCGCTGTTCTAGTGTTGCATCTCTGCTCACTTTGCCTCACTATCAATGCACTTCAATAGCAGTAATCCACCAGTTCATTCCAGAATGTATTTAATTCAATAGCCTAGACAGAATACCTTACATATCATCCTCACTCTGA
>Ga0307518_10002251_pt1 | contig 14124 bp, 14 predicted proteins | sample 25_EM_MG_FD_203889 | JGI IMG/M metagenome (GOLD analysis project Ga0307518, IMG submission 203889) | Populus trichocarpa ectomycorrhiza microbial communities from riparian zone in the Pacific Northwest, United States - 25_EM | ecosystem: Host-associated > Plants > Roots > Unclassified | place...
CATGGCGGAAGACGCCAAGCTGCGCGCCGCGGTACGCGCAGGCGACGGCGACCTGGCCAAGAAACTGATTCGCGGCGAATCGAACAAACTGATCGTCTCGTTGCGCGGTCAGGTGGACAAACTGGTCAAGTTGTATGACGAAGGCGGCAAGCGCGCAGCAGATTTTGGTGATCAGGTATACAATACTTCCCGCGCATGGATCTTCGGCCTCTTGGTGATCAGTGTCGCCCTTGGTGCACTGGGTGCGCTGCTGATCACGCGCTGGCTCGTCAAGACCCTTGGCGGCGAACCGCAATACGCAGTGAAACTGGCGAACATGATTGCCGCCGGCCAGCTTAACGTGGAAGTCATCACGGCGCCGGGCGACAAGACCAGCCTGCTGTACGCCATGAAATCGATGCGCGACAGCCTGGCCAATATCGTCGGCCAGGTGCGCCACGCAACCGACACGATCGCAAGCGCGGCGCAGCAGGTCGTGGCAGGCAATCTGGACCTGTCGGGCCGTACGGAATCGCAGGCCAGCTCGCTGGAAGAAACCGCCGCGTCGATGGAAGAACTGACGACGACTGTCCGCCACAACTCGGACAGCGCGCGCCAGGCCAACCAGCTGGCGCTGAACGCGTCGTCGATCGCGGAGCAGGGCGGCCAGGTGGTATCGCAGGTGGTCGACAAGATGGGCACGATCAACGCGTCGGCCAAGAAGATTTCGGACATCACCAGTGTGATCGACGGCATCGCCTTCCAGACCAACATCCTCGCGTTGAACGCGGCGGTGGAAGCGGCGCGGGCGGGCGAGCAGGGCCGCGGATTTGCCGTGGTGGCGTCGGAAGTGCGCAATCTGGCGCAACGTTCGGCCTCGGCCGCGCGCGAGATCAAGGAACTGATCGGCGACTCGGTCGACCAGGTCGAGGCGGGCACGAAACTGGTGAACCAGGCTGGTGCCACGATGGAAGAAGTAGTGGTCAGCGTACGTCGCGTGACCGACATCATGGGCGAGATTACTGTTGCGGGCCAACAACAGAGTGCGGGCATCGTGCAGGTCAACGAAGCCATTGCCCAGATGGACGCTGTAACGCAGCAGAATGCGGCTCTCGTGGAAGAAGCCACCGCCGCATCGCACAGCATGCAGGACCAGGCCGCCAGCCTGGCCCAGCTTGTGAGCATCTTTACACTTGATGGATTGCCAAACCATCAGTATAGTGCCGCCTCCAGTGCCTCGCGCACTGAATCGAAGCCGGCACGATTGAATCGGCCGCGACAATAAAGAGTGAGCGCCGTCTGACGGCACAGTGGCAAATCGGGGTTTGCCCTCACCATAAGCGGTGCCAGCCGTAGCCAGGCCGAGGTACCGCAAGACCGAATTAAGCCGTTGCTTTTCTTTTTTTGCATGCAACACAACTGAAGGAACCTGTAATGAAAAAAACTCTAATCTCCGTCGCAGTTTTGGGCGCAATGAGCAGCGCCGCTTTTGCACAGTCGAATGTAACGATTTACGGTATCGTGGACGCTGGCATTGTCAGCGAGCGCGGCGGTAAAGCAGGCAACGTCACCAAAGTGTCGTCGGGCAACGCTAACGCGTCGCGTATCGGCTTCCGTGGTACGGAAGACCTGGGTGGCGGCCTGTCCGCAATCTTCACCCTGGAAACCGGCTACAAGGTCGATGACGGCCAGCTGGACGCAACGAACACGCTGTTCAACCGCCAGGCTTTCGTCGGTCTGCGTTCCGCTACCGCCGGTACGGTAACGATCGGTCGTCAGTACACCCCTTGGTACAACGCGCTGGCACAAGTTGCCGACCCGTTCGCTGCTGGCCTGGCCGGTTCCGCAAAGAACCTGTTCCCAGCCAACGGCGCGAACCTGCGTAACAGCAACGCTGTTGTGTACCAGACCCCAGTCTTCAACGGTTTCTCCGGTGAAGTCTTCTACGGCTTCGGCGAACAGTCCGAATCGTCGGCCGGCCGTCAGGTCAGCGCTGCCGTGTCGTACTCGAATGGTCCTCTGAATGCCCGTCTGGCATACAACAACCGTAACAACGACACCGCTACCGGTATCGCTCCAGTTGTCGAGCGCGGCATCGGCCACAACAGCCTGCTGGCTGTGAACTACGACTTCCACGTCGTCAAGGTCTTCGCTGCCTACGGCGCGAACAAGGGTCTGAACAGCTCCACGCTGCCGAACGCTGCTGCCTACACGACGGCACCGATCACCGCGTCGCTGGACACCCGCAACGCCCTGATCGGCGTGCAAGTGCCAGTGGGCCCATCGGGCAAGGTCATCGCTTCGGCAATCCACACGGATGACCGTGACGTCGCCAACCGCGATGCGAACCAGTACGCCATCGGCTACATGCACGACCTGTCGAAGCGTACGTCGGCTTACGTTTCGTACGCCAAGATCGACAACAAGAACGGCGCTTCGTACACCGTCGGTGGCAACACCGAAGTCGGTTCGGGCGACTCCGCGTTCAACGTCGGCCTGCGTCACTCCTTCTAAGCTTTTGCTTGGTTGAACAAAACCGGCTGCTTCGGCAGCCGGTTTTTTTTGTGCCGCAGGATTGGAACCCCGTGACGATCACCGGTTCTGCCGGTCGCAGCGTTCCGACCCACGGCCCGGCCAAATCGCGGGAATCCCGCAGTGGTCGCCCTGCAACGATGTCCGTGGCCGGCCGCGTTAAAATGGCGGCCATCACCCATTACTCTTCCTGCCATGACCAATGCCCACCGGGCCGCCGCCTGTGCCCTGCTGATCGCTTCCTGCACCGCCATTGCCGCCGCTGCGTCCAAAGGGCGCGAGCCGCGCAGCAGCGTGCCCCGTTACGGCATGGTGGTGTATTCGGATTTGTGCGTGAATCCGCACAGCGGCGAGTTCGGCGGCCAGCGCATCACGCTGCAGCGCTTTGCCGAGGTCGATACGGTGATCTATGAATACACGGCCGGCGGCCTGTCGTGGCCGCTCGTGGCCAACGACGTCAATGTCGACCCGCGCGGCAAGATGATGTATTTCACCGTGCAGCCGGCCGAAGGCGACGAGCGCACCATCAGCGGCAGGTTCTCGCCGGACGGCGCCACACTGACGCTCGATGGCGGCTATTGCGGCGACGAGACGGTGCCGATGAAGCTGGCGAGGGTGAGCGATTTCGGCCGCAAGGCGGGCGCGTGTCGCCCGTGCCCTGCCGGCAAGAGCAAGCCGGCTGAGGCACTGCCGGACAGCGAGGGGAAACCGCAGGGAGAGCCGGCGCCGCTGCAGGAGAAGCCGGCGCCAGCACCCAGGTGGGAGCCGGCGCCGCCGTCGCAGGGCTGAGGGGACGGGCGGTCCGCAGGTCGCGGACCGCGCAAACGATCAGGTCGGGTTGGCGGCGATATAGGCACCGGCACCGGCACCGGCGCTCAGCAGCCAGCCCACCAGCAGCAGGAACACGAGCTGCATGGCGAACAGCGTCGAGACGCGGCGGGCGTCGGCGGGATTCTCGATCATGGCGGGGCGGTCGTACGCGTAGCCGATGAAGTAGGCGGCAAACACCGTCGACAGGTAATGCACGGCGCCGAACATCTCGCCCAGCTCGCCCTTGCGCGGGTGGTCGATCAGCACGTGCGACAACGCGACCAGCACGATATAGGCAATCGATGCCGTCAGCGGCGGCAGGTACAGGCCCAGCCCTTCCACCCAGCGGCGGATGCCCGGACGCCAGCGCGCCAGCAGCGGCAGGACGAGGTTGTGCGTCAGGCCAACGATGGCGATCAGCTTCAGCAGCACGACCTTGTGCAGGCTGTCCTTGCCCATTGCCAGGTTGTGCAGATTGGTTTCGGCCTGCTTGTTATGTTCCAGGAAGAATTCGGGCGATGCCACGTGCAGGATGCGCTGGAACCAGCTGATTTCCTCCAGCGCCGCCAGGCCGACGAGCGCCGTCAGGCCGGCCAGCGCCAGGATTTCCAGGCGCAAGCCCGGCTGGCGCTGCCAGCGCTGCACGGTGATGAAGCCCAGCATGCCGGACAGCACGGCAAAGCAGAGGAACTGCATCCACTCGACGATGCCGTCCTCGACCAGCAAGCGGTGCAGCTTGGCCGGATCGCCGGACCACGTCACGGCCAGGCCGAGCACGAATACGTTGATGGCGATCGCCACCGCGATCACCCTTGGCAGATGCCATGTCTTAGTTGCCACGCAATTACTCCTTGATTGTCGAAGAATGTTCCAGTGTCGCCGGGCCCAGTGGGCTCAGCGAGGTCAGTGTCTGCAGTTCGGCGGCCAGGCCAGTCACCGGCTCGGGGGCTGCCGTCGCGCGCGCGCGGTTGCGCACGGCATTGGCGGCCAGCGACGCTACCGCCCAGCTCCACAGCAGCGGGTCCAGCAGCGCATCCCACAGGTTCCCCGTGGGCAGGCGCAGCAATGTGAACAGCAGGATCGTCGTCAGCAACGCCCCCGCCTGCGGCCGCGCGTGGCCCTGCACCAGCGCCGCCGCGCAGCCGATCGCGCCCAGCACCGCCAGCAGCGGCGCCGCCGTCGGGCCGAAACCGGCGTAATAATAGCCCTGCGTCAGCAAGCCCATTGCATCCAGATACAGCACGACGCCGGTCGCGGCCAGCGTGCCCGCCAGCGCCGGCGTCATGACCGGGGTCTCGTTGCCGTCGCCGTCCCAGTACTGGCGCAGCTTCAGCACGCAGCAGCCGAACAGCAGGCCGCTGGGATACTGGAACGCCAGCGCCAGCCAGTAGGCGGGCGAGGCCGCGCCCGGCAGCATGAACAGCACGGTCACGGCCGTCAGCAGCGTCGTCATCGTGCGGCGCGACAGCGGCGCCGGCCGCACCAGGGGCAGCCCGGCACACAGCAGGGCGGCGGCCACGGCGGCCCAGGCCAGCCGGCCATAGACGAACTGGCTTGCGAGATCGGGAAGCGTCATCGTTGATTGTCTCCGAGAGCGATGCGGTAGCGATGGTGCGCGATGGCACGGCGTTGATAGGTGTAGGCGACGTGCAGCTCGTTGCCGACCTGCTGCATCGTCGGGTACGAGAATTCGTCGCCGGCGTCGCCGCTGGCGATGTCGATCAGCGGTTTCCAGGTGCGGCCGTTCTTCGAGACGGACAGGCGCAGCATGCTGCGCGACGTGGCACCGGCCTCGATGTGGTTATGCAGCATCAGGAACTCGCCGTTGCGCAGCCGGATCGCCGCCAGCGACGTGCTCTGGTTGGGCAGGTCGAGTGCCGGCAGGTCTTTCCAGCTGGCGCCGCCGTCGCGGCTGTAGGCCTGCTGCACGCGCTGCTCGTCGCTGGCGTCGCGCATCCAGGCGCGGATGTCCGTGCTGGACACGGGCACGACCGTCGGCTGCAGCGTGCTGATGCGGCTGCCGATACGGGCCATCCACGTCGGGTCGCCGTCGGCGTCGAACGACATCAGCATCGGGTACTTGATGCCGATCTCGAAATACAGGGGCAGCCACCAGCCGCCATCGATCAGGCCGACGGGCGACGTGCGCACCAGCACGCTGGTATTGAACAGGGGCGACATCGGCAGCAGGCGGCGCACGGCAAACGTCACGCCCTGGTCGTTCGACACGAGATGCACCAGGCGCGACGCGGCCCAGCCGCCCATGCCCGTTGCCACGACGTACAGGTGGATGCGGCCGTCATGGGCCGTCCATGCGACCGGGTTACCGATGCGGCGCACGCCGAAACCCAGCGCCCCGGCCAACGACGCGCGGCTCGCCACTTCCCACGGCTGGCCCCATTTGCCATCCTGCCAGCGCGCCGCATAGACCTTGACGTTGGGCGCGCTCTCACGGTCGCCCGCCCACCAGAACGCCAGCATGCGGTCGCCCTGCAGCGTCGTCAGCGCGCTGGCGTGGGCCGACGGTACGTCGCGCGGCATGGGGATAAAGGAATTCGAGATTTCGGTCAGCCGCGCGGGGCCGTGCGCACTGACGCCGACCGTGGTCGGCGTGGCAGCGGCGCGTTTGGCGCGCGCCCAGCGCACGCCTTCGGCAGTGACGACAGTCAATACCGCCAGCAGACAGACCAGCGCCGTCCGGTGGCGTGCGCAGAACTGCGCGAAGCGGGAACTCTCCATAGCCTTCCGTCGAGGGCCCGGCGTCTGCAAACGTTTGCACTCGTTTGTACGGGATGGGCACCAGCAAATCCAAGCGGCGGCGCCATGGCGCGCACCGTGCCCGGGACGGACGGCATATGTTGCGGGGCAGCATACGATATGTCCTGTCTGAAGCGGGCAAAGCCGCTATCCTACAGGAAATAACATTACCTTAACAACGCAAACAGTGTTTTTTGGTAAATTTCTTGCAATCTGCAAGTTACACTTCGGGCTGCCGCGTTGCCGCGGCAGCGGGCCGGCTTCAGGCAGCGGCCGAGAACGAATCGTGTGACGGGAAGCGCTTGCTCATCCATTCCTTGCGCAACTGCAGCGCGTCCATGACGTCCGGCGGCAGCGTGTCGAGGATCTGCGGATCGTCGCTGGGCGTATCGGCCAGCAGGCTGGCCAGATGGATGATGCCGGCCAGGCGGCAGAACGGATGTGCCGCCATCGGGTCGGAGGAGCACTCCAGCGCGCGGATGATTTTCTCGGGGAAGTTCCAGCGACGGCCCAGCTCGGCCGTGATATGACCTTCCGAGAATCCCAGCAGGCGCTGTTCGCGCTCCCAGCGTCCCCCCGGCAAGTGGGGCAGTTGTTCGATCTGCGCGAAGGCCACCGGGGACACCTGGTAGATCAGCAATTCGCCCAGGCGCAGCATCATCCCCGCCAGCCACGCTTCGCCGCCATCGACATTGAGTCCGCTTGCCAGCCATTTTGCGTAGCCCGCGCAGGCCATGCTGCTCTTCCAGAACTCGTCCGTATCCAGGCCCGGCAACTGCGGGAACGTGTCGGCAAAGCAGGCCGCCAGCGCCAATGTGCGGATATGGGCCATGCCGGCCAGCGTGATGGCATCGTCGAGCGAGCTGACGCCGCGGCTGGAACCGAAGCGGGCACTGTTGGCAAGGCGCATCAGCTTGGCCGTCAGCGCCGGATCGCGCGCGATGATGGCCGCCACGGATTTGGCGGACGCATCGTCATTGTCGAGGGTCGCGATCAGCGCGTGGGCAACTTCGGAAATCGTGGGGAGTTTGACGTTGTCAAAAAAGAGGGCGAGGCTGGTCATAAGGGCTTTCGGCTGGAAACGATGGAGCTCTGCGGATGAGCTCAATGCCAGTGTACCGCCCGATTCTCTTGATTTACGGAATGTTTGTTTTAATTCAGTATGCAGTGTGGTTTTTGGTGACAGGGACATTCTGATGCTGTCGAAACGCTCGGGAAGAGCCGGGGTCAGACCCGTCGGGTCTGACCCCAGTATTCACCTCAGGTCCCGTTACAGCTCGCTCTACCGTTATTTGCCTTTGCCCGCAGCCGCCGTCGCCCGAATCGTCGCCAGCGTGGCGCCAGGCGTGATCAACTCGCCGTCATAACGCAACTCGATCACGGCCGGCAGATTGCGCTCGCGGGTAAAGGCCAGCGCGCGCTGCAGGGCAGGGGCGAAGTCGGCGGTCTTGTCGACCACTTCGCCCTGCGCGCCATAAGCCACGGCCAGCGCGGCGAAATCGGGGTTGTGCAGCGACGTGCCGGAAACGCGGCCCGGGTACTCGCGCTCCTGGTGCATGCGGATCGTGCCGAACATGCCGTTGTTGAAGACGATGATGACGACGCCGGCGTTGTACTGCACGGCGGTGGCCAGTTCCTGGCCGTTCATCATGTACTCGCCGTCGCCGGCAAACGTGATGACGGTACGGGCCGGGTCGACGATCTTCGCCGCCACGCCGGCCGGCACGCTGTAGCCCATCGCGCCGCTGGTCGGTGCCAGCTGCGTGCGCATGGCGCCGTAACGGTGGAAGCGGTGCGCCCAGGTGGCGTAGTTGCCGGCGCCGTTCGTGATGATCGTGTCGTGCGGTGCCAGCTTGCCGATGTCCTGCACGACCTGCCACAGGTCCAGCGGCGCACTGCCGTCCTGGAAGATGGCCGGCTTGCCCTGCCAGGCGCGCAGCTCCGCCTTGGCCTGTTCGACGGCGTCGCGCCACGCGCTGCTGTCGACCGGCTCCAGCGTGGCCAGCATGCCCGCAACCTGCGGCATGCCGCTGGCGATCATCAGGTCGGCCTGGTAGACGCTGCCCAGTTCCTCCATGCTGGCGTGGATGTGCACCAGCTTCTGTTGCGGCACGGGCGAGGCGATGATGGAATAGCCGCTCGTCGTCATCTCGCCCAGGCGGGGGCCAATGGCGATCAGCAGGTCCGCGTCCTTGACCCGAGCGGCCAGCTTCGGATTGATGCCGATGCCCACGTCGCCGATGTAGTGGGGGTGGTCGTTGTCGACCAGGTCCTGGAAACGGAACGCGCAGGATACCGGCAGCGCGTTCGCCTCGGCAAAGCGCAGGATGTCGGCGCAGGCGTCCGGGGTCCAGCCGCTGCCGCCCAGCAGCAGCAGGGGGCGCTGTGCCGTGGCCAGCATCGTGCGCAATTCGTCCATCTGCTGGGCCGAAGGCGACGCCTGCACGGGCCGATAGCGGCGCGTGTCCGCCACGGCGGCCTGGCTGACCAGCATGTCCTCCGGCAGGGCCAGCACGACGGGGCCCTGGCGCCCGCTGGTGGCGACCTGGAACGCGCGGGCGATGTATTCGGGGATGCGGTCGGCGCGGTCGATCTGCGCGACCCATTTGGCCATCTGGCCGAACATGCGGCGGTAGTCCACTTCCTGGAACGCTTCGCGGTCCGTGAAATCGCTGCCGACCTGGCCGATGAACAGGATCATCGGCGTCGAATCCTGATAGGCCGTGTGCACGCCGATCGACGCGTTGGTGGCGCCGGGTCCGCGCGTGACGAAGCAGATGCCGGGCTTGCCCGTCATCTTGCCGTAGGCATCGGCCATGAACGCGGCGCCGCCTTCCTGGCGGTTGATGACGAAGCGGATCGACGACTCATGCAGCGCGTCCAGGACATCCAGGTAGCTCTCGCCGGGCACGCCGAACGCGGTGTCGACGCCGTGGATGTTCAGAGCGTCGACCAGGATCTGGCCGCCGGAGCGGGATGGATGCGTCATATTCTGCCTCGAAGGATGTGATCTTCGCATTCTAGAGCGACGCTGCCGGCGCGGCCTTCAGATAGGCGACATCAAATTTCTGTTTTGTCACGCCCGAAATAGATTGACCCGCTGACACCTGTCAGATATTGTTTACATATGAAACGCGAAAATAACACCAGCGATGGCGACCGCCTGCTGGCGGTGCTGGCGGCGCTGGCCAGTCCGCACCGGCTGCGCATCCTGGCCGCGCTCAGCAATGGTGGGCGCAATTACGTCAGCCAGCTGGCGCGCGAACTGGGCATCAGCCGCCCGCTGCTGCACCTGCACCTGCAAAAACTGCAGGATGCGGGGCTGGTCGTCAGCCAGCTGGAACTGTCCGCCGACGGCAAGGCCCTGAACTATTTCGATGTGACCGGGTTCGACTTCGCCCTGACGCCGCAGGCCATCGCGGCGGCCGCGCGGAGTCTCACCCACAACCCTGACTGAAAGAGGCTGCCCGATGTCCGAACCGATGTATGTCCTGACCATGGGACTGTTCTTTGGCACCATCCTGACGATCTTCATCATGCGCTACCTGTCGATCATCGCCCAGGCCAAGTACCGCTTCGCCAGCGACGAGCAGTACCGCAAGCTGGCCGAGCAAAACGTCGCCGCGCAGGCCGAGGCGGCGGCCGCGCTGAAGGAGCTGCGGACCACGCTGGCAAGCGTCAGCAGCCGGCTGGCCGAAGTCGAGCACGTGCTCAAGCAGGTCGAGTAATCCAACCAGGAGGCTGTATGAACGACGTTTCGCTGTTCCGCCTGAACCTGCTGCGCGCCGTGTATCTGCTGATCGGCGTGGGCCTGGCAGCCAATATCTGGCCGCAACTGGCGCGGCCCCAGGAACTGATGCACGGTGTCGTCAACTGCATGCTGGCGGTGGTGGCCGTGCTGGCGCTGGTCGGCGTGCGCCATCCGCTGCGGATGCTGCCGATCCTGTTGTGGGAACTGTTGTGGAAGTCGCTGTGGGTGCTGCTGGTGGCGGTACCGGCCTGGCGGGCGGGCACGCTGGACGAGGGCATCGCCGCCACGCTGTTTGCCTGCGCCGTGGGGCTGGTGGTGCCGCTCGCGCTGCCTTGGTCCCATGTCTGGCGGCGCTATGTGGCGGGGCCGGGCGAGCCGTGGCGCCGGCCGAAAGGGCCGGCACCGGCCGCACATGCAGTACAATAGCGCCCGAAGCAAGCCAGACAGCCGCTGGCCGGCGCAGCAATGCGTTGGCGGGAGGAAGGTCCGGACTCCACAGAGCGGGGTGACGGTTAACGGCCGTCCGCTGAAAGTCCTTCGGGATATAAGGCGAGGAACAGGGCCACAGAGACGAGCGTATTAAGTTACGGTGAAACGCGGTAACCTCCACCTGGTGCAATTTCAAATAGGCACGCGATGATGCTGCTCGCGGAGCGTGCGGGTAGAAAGCTTGAGCGACGGAGTAATTCGTCGCCTAGAGGAATGGCTGTCATAGCGCGGGTGACCGCGCCGTAACAGAATCCGGCCTATCGGCTTGCTTCACTTTATTTCCTTGGTCGGTCACCTCACGTCAACCTGACAGGGGACGCTTGCATGACCGACTACGTTCTGGCGCTCGACCAGGGCACGACCAGCTTCCGCGCCATCCAGTTCGACCGCGCCGGCCAATTGCCGGCCGCATCGGCTGTGATCTGCGCAGGAATTCCGCCGGCACTTTCCCGGCCCGTCCGGGTCGAACACGATCCCGACGACATCTGGACCCGAGAGCCCGCCTGCGCCCGCGGGGTACCGCGCGCCCCTATCAATGCGCACCTCGCCCTCCATCGGCATCGTCCCCAGTGCGGCACGACGCTCGTGTGGGAGCGCGCTGGCCGTCCCACGGGGTTCCGCGCCTCGCGCAAGGCGCTCGCGGCGCAGGGGCAGTGCGAGCGGCGCGTTGAACCGGTGATGGCGGCGGAGCGGCGCAAAGTGTTGTTAGCGCGCTGGAATCGGGCGGTGCAGCGGGCCATGGCGTGGGAGCAGCCTTTGTGACCGCGAAGTGTCCACTTCGGCTGCAGGGCGCATGGGCTCGTCCTTACGCCGATGTATGCAGGCGCGGCGGACGGCAACCGGCTTTTACGGCCGGGTTCGTCGGCACGCGTATAATTTGGCCGGAAGGCTGAAGAAGTTCGTAAAGCTGTATAGACAACCTATTGCTGTGCAGAATTTTTTGTGCGTTTCGCTGGGGCTGTAACGGTTAATTTTTTGTTAGGATTGCAGCGATTGTCTCCCACCGACGGGATAGTGCTCACTACGCCCGCGTGCCCGGTTTTCCCTACTGCTGAGCTGACCGGCGTACCCGGCGAGACGGGTGCGACAGGAGCGCGGATCACGTTGCCGCCGTACGACGCCGATGTTGCCAATCGGAAATCACGTGGCTATTTTCTAATTTTTTTTGGTAACACTGTCCACCGCTTTTTTGCTGCCAGCAGATGAGGTAGCACTTTCAAATTCCTTCCTAGGTGCCTGATTTCTCGAGTTATTTTGACTTGAGGCTGCTTCAAGGAACGGCGCTAAGTCCTTAATTTCATTAGTAAAAATCGCATTTTGCTAGCCGGAAATCGCTTGACCACCCTGTTTGCTTACTCTAAAGTGGGCATGGGTGTGAAAAAGTGTAGTTTTGTGGGAATTTCTGGCGAAACCGGCACCACCAAAAAATACCAAACGAATAACCAGGGTTCTGAAAAGAAAGTTTAGCCGTGTTCCAGGGCGCGTCCGCAATCACTCTCGATGCGAAAGGCAGGATGTCTATCCCCGCCAAGCATCGTGACGCCCTGAGTATTCAGTGCGAAGGACGCCTGACGCTGACGAAGCATCCGGACGGCTGCTTGCTGATGTATCCACGGAATGTGTGGGAAGCCAAGCGCGACCAGATCGCGGCCTGGCCGATGTCGGCGCGCGGCTGGCAGCGCATCCTGCTGGGGAACGCCAGCGACGTCGAAATGGACTCGGCCGGCCGCATCCTGGTGGCGCCGGAACTGCGCGACGCGGTCGGCCTGGGCCGCGAGGTCGTACTGTCCGGCATGCTGACGCACTTCGAGATCTGGGATCCGGTGCGTCGAGCCGAAAACGAGCAGGCCACCATCGATGTCGGCATGCCCGACACCCTGTCCGATTTCTCCTTCTGAGGCCCGCATATGACGATTACAGCGGTGCCAGAATTCCAGCATCGTACGGTGCTGCTGGATGAAGCGGTCGATGCCCTTGCCATCAGCGGCACGCGCGCCGACGGCATTTATATCGACGGCACCTTCGGCCGCGGTGGCCACAGCCGCCTGCTGCTGTCGCGCCTCGGCCCGAACGGCCGCCTGATCGCGTTCGACAAGGACCCGCAGGCCATCGCCACGGCGGAGACGATCACCGACCCACGTTTCACCATTGTCCACGACAGCTTCGCCACGATGGCGGCGGCGCTGGCCGAGCGCGGAATCACGCAAGTGGACGGCGTGCTGCTGGACCTGGGCATCTCATCGCCCCAGGTCGATGACGCGGCACGCGGATTTTCCTTCCGCAACGACGGCCCGCTGGACATGCGCATGGACACCACGCGCGGCATGTCGGCGGCACAGTGGCTTGCCACGGAATCCGAACAGACACTGGAAAAGGTCATCAGGGAATATGGGGAAGAACGGTTTGCTTTTCAGATTGCAAAGGCGATTGTTGCTCGCCGGGCAGTCGAACCAATTTCAAGCACACGACAGCTTGCCGGCATCGTGGCAGGCGCGGTCAAAACCCGGGAGAAGGGCAAGGATCCGGCCACACGGACCTTTCAGGCTATCCGGATTTTCGTCAATAAAGAGCTTGAAGACCTCGAAGCAGGTCTGAAGCAGGCTTACGACACGTTGGCCATCGGCGGCATCATGGCCGTCATCAGCTTCCATTCGCTGGAAGACCGCATGGTCAAGCGCTTCTTTGCCGAGCGTGTCAACGTGGCCCAGCCGGACCGGCGCCTGCCGATCCGGGCTGTCGATCTGCCGCAGCCGGAACTGAAGCTGCTGGCGAAGATGAAGCCGTCCGACGCCGAAGTGGACGCCAATCCGCGCTCGCGCTCGGCTGTCATGCGCGTGGCGCAGCGCCTGGCGACCAATCACCGCGGAGCCGCGCAATGAGCGGCAAGATCAACGCCGTGCTGGCCGCGCTGGTGGTCATCTGCGCGCTGTCGCTGGTGAAGGCGCAGTACGAGGCGCGCCACCTGTTCATCGAACTGGAACGCACGCAGTCGCAGGCGCGCCAGCTCGATATCGAATGGGCGCAGCTGCAGCTCGATCAGTCGACCCTGGGCAAGCACGCCCGCATCGAGGAAATCGCGCGGCGCGATCTTGAAATGACGCCGCTGACGCCAGCGCGCACGCAATACCTGACGGAGGGCGGCGAATGACACGCTCGAATCGGGCAACGACTACACGCGCGACCGCGGCAGCGGGTTCGCGCGTTGCCGCATCCAAGGGTGTGTCGTTCTCGAAGAGTCCCGTGCTGGCCGTGCGCCTGCCCACGTGGCGCTCGCGCGTCGTGCTGTTCGTGCTGTTCGCGGCCTTTGCCGCGCTGGCTGGCCGCGCCCTGTGGCTGCAAGGCCTGTCCACGCAGTTCCTGCAGAAGCAGGGCGAGATCCGCTACGCCCGCACCATCGAGCTGCCCGCCACGCGCGGCAAGATCACCGACCGTAACGGCCAGGTGCTGGCATCGTCGATTCCCGTCAAGGCCATCTGGGCGATTCCGGACGACGTGCTGCAGGCGCCGCCGGAAAAGCTGCGCGAGCTGGCGCGCCTGCTGGACATGAGCGAGGCGGAGCTGCGCAAGAAGCTCGACTCGGACCGCAACTTCGTCTACCTGAAACGCCAGGTGGAGCAGGACGTGGCCGACCAGATCGCGAAACTGAAGATCGACGGCATCGACACCCGCAAGGAATACAAGCGCTTCTATCCGCAGGGCGAAGTGATGACGCACGTCGTCGGCTTCACCAACGTGGAGGACGTGGGCCAGGAATCGATGGAACTGGCGCAGCAAAAGACGCTGGTGGGCACTACCGGCTCGCGCCA
>Ga0307518_10002252_pt1 | contig 14122 bp, 5 predicted proteins | sample 25_EM_MG_FD_203889 | JGI IMG/M metagenome (GOLD analysis project Ga0307518, IMG submission 203889) | Populus trichocarpa ectomycorrhiza microbial communities from riparian zone in the Pacific Northwest, United States - 25_EM | ecosystem: Host-associated > Plants > Roots > Unclassified | place...
CACGATCTCTCTCTGCTCGTTCTCTCCCTGCTCGTTCGTGCTCTCTGTTTTTCTTTGTGTTCGTCTGTTCGGAGGGGAAGGGGGGAAGGTGGTGCAACCGGAGACGAGGCTAAGGGGAAGGGGGGAAGGTGGTGCAACCGGAGACGAGGCTAAGGGGAAGGGGGGAAGGTGGTGCAACCGGAGACGAGGCTAACACTCGTGCGTTGGCTGGCCAATGCTGCTCTCTATTTCTGTCTCGTTTGCTTCTCCAGTCGTCCCCTGGTTTTCTCTGTGTTCTCCCTTGGCTTCTGTCTCTGGTTTTCTTATGATTTTTCTCCAGTTCCCGTCGCTGTGTTTTTTCTCTGTTCTTCCCCCCTTTGCCTCTGTTCTGCTCTGCTTTTTATAGAGCCAGAGAGCTTGCCCCTCTAACCAGTCCCTGTTACAGTCCTACATTTACAGGACTGTTAATCAATCCACGAGCGGGATTGTGGGCAAAAGAAGTGGTCCATGATCGGATCGAATTGCTGCCGTTTTCCCTGTTGAATAGGCTTTCTCGGCGCGAAATGGAAGGGATAATGAACAGCTCTTCAAAACGGCGCCATTTGTGTCCTTGGGAATGACTTTTTTTCACTTTGGTCCCTGAACTTCTGACATTTATCAATTAGGTCCCTGATTCCATTAATTAAATAATTCCAAGTCCAATTAAGTCCCCAAACTTCTAAATTAAAAATTAATTCATTAATAAATTATTTTTCAGTTCATTTTCCATAACATAACCAAACACTGGAAAGTGTTTTCCAGTTTATTTTCCATAACACTACCAAATATCGGAAAATACTTTCCCGGAATTCACTTTCCAGGAATTCACTTTCCCTGGAATTCACTTTCCAAAAGGAAACAACTTTCCTGCAAACAAACGGAGCCCTCGTTCCATAATATTTTAATTTTTTTTGTTTAAATTTAATTTTTTATGTTTTTAGATTATTTTGATGTGTTAATATTAAAAATAATTTTTAAAAATAAAAAAAAATTATTTTAATATTATTCTAGATAAAAAACACTTTGAAAAATAATTATTACTATATTTCCAAACAAATTATTAAGCTGTATCTAGATACTAATAATTTTTTTTAAAAAAAAAACTAAATACCAACAGCTTATTAAAAATAAAAAAATATTTCAGAAGAGCACAATTGTAAACTTAATTTGTGATTTAGTTTGGGACTTTAGATTTGAGTTTGAATATTTATTTTTTAAAGAGATAATAAATTTATTTGCTATTCTATGTTTTTTAGTCAGAGTTTGGTGTGATTTTCGATTTATGGTTAATATGTATCGGTAATTGCAAATACAGGGACTTTGGAGGAGCCGTTAACAATTTCTGATTGTGTTGTGGATAAATAAAAACCCCGTGTTCTGTTATCGCTGTTTACCGTGGAAATCCATGTCCCGTCGTACGTTTGACCTGAAATAAAAAAAATATTTTTTTAAAATATTCGATCCCGTTAAAACGCACTATGACCTACCCACGAAAACAAAGCTACGAGAGTCGTGCTTGGTAAGTTGAATCGAAGATCTAGCGAAAAACAAAAAAAGAACTTGAAAAAAATTGAAATTCTCTTTTTCGCACAAAAGCTTTCGAAACTGGGAACACGCATTTACCTCTACTACACCAGAAGTAAAAAAAAAATTAACTCTTTAGCATGGCGTGTTGATTCGGTTTTATGGAAATAGAGGAAGATTTCCCGTGAATGGTAAGTTCGGTATATGAATTGTTATTGAAGTTTTAATTAATTTTGAATTTCTTATGGGTTTATTAATGGAATTGTGATATGGATTATGTCTGATTAGGGTTTTTTTCTATTCTTTTTTGGCCGTTTGCTCAGTGAGTTTGATTCATTTAGGGTCTGATACTGCTGTATTTTGTTGGTTATTTGATTTTAGGGTTTTTGATTTAGGACATGAATTAGAAAGACCACCTAAGTTTTTCTGGCTATAATTAAAGATGCATACCTTTTTGGTTGCAGAGCAGTGGATGAAATGAAAGGGAAGGGAGTATCGAGAGATTATTCTCGACGTAGAATTCGATCTGGAAAGAGAACGACAAGGAGTCTTGATAATATAGTTGTGATTGATGTCGATAGTGATGATGAGTTTGATAATGTTATTATCATTGATGTCCCGGAGTCTTTACAGCAGAAATTAAGAGGTTCTAATGTTGTTAGAGAAGGAAGAAGTTTTCCGTGCATAATAAGCATTGATGATGATGATGATACAGTGGATGATCATGAAATTAATGCGCAAGGTGATGGTAACTTGGATAGTGATGGCACTTCTAGTCACAGCAGTCCTGCCTCTGATTGTATAGGGAAATCTGTTTATAGGGATGCTGATGGTTGTCGAGTTGCTGAGGAGAATAGGCCTGTGTTCAAGTTGAGAAAGTGCAATAGAACTTATCCTGAGAAAGCTCCCTCCAGAAAACGTTATGGTTTAGATTCAGATTCCGAGAGTGATTCGTCTGAAGATAGCACCTCTGACTGTGAAGTCATGGAAGGATCTTTTGGAGAGGTTCGAGAACAGTGGGAAAAGGCTTCCCTGAAGAGAAAATCCAAGTCCTGTAAAGGTCTGGATGACCAGGCTAGTCCATGCAGTTCCCACGGTGATGTTCATCCAAATGCTGAAGTAGAAAACAGAACTAAACAAAATCCAGATCCTTCTGTTTGCTCTAGTTCAAAAAATGTAAATTTTGAGAAAGTGAACACTTGTGCCTCCACTTCCACTAGAGATGGAGTTCTGGGTGGTTGTTCTTCCAGTGCCAAGATGGAAAATCCTTTTGCAAATTATAACCAGAAAGGTGAAAGCTTTTCAAGGCCACAGAAATCAAGAACAAATGAGAATATTCATTTTCATTGGAAGAGCGATGATCTTTGTGGAGGAGAGAGATCCATGGATGATAGTAGTACTTCCTATAACAAGTTTCGAACTTTAAATGGCCTTGGCACTAGGTTTCCTCCAGGGCCTTCTTCATGGTCCAATCAAGAAAAGGATGATAAACAGTATCATCATAGAAGAGCATGTTTTCAGGATATGGAACAAAACACTGCGACAGGGCATTCTTTTCCAAATGACCAAAGTGGACCTAACTTGCACTCAGATGATGGGAAAGCTAGTGTTTTGAATGAAGATGCTTCTTTACCTGATGGTCACTTTCTCGGTGAGAAACATGATGTTATTAACAGTCAAGTTGATTCAAAGGAGGAATATAAAGAATTTACTCAGGTGCCATCTAGTTGCAAGATTCTTTCAAATGAGGCACAATGCAGAGAGAAGTTTGTGTCTTATGCTCGATCATCTGAGGACAAAGTGGTTGAAAATGTTATAGCTTCTTCATGTACTACACAAGAAGTCAGTGATGAGAAATCTGGTCATCAGAAAATGGTTGAAAGAGCTGCCAGGGAAAAGTCTTCACAATGTCACGACAGACTAGGTAGGCCAGGAACATCAAATTCTGCAGAAGGAAAGGAGGTGTGTACTGATTTTGCATCCAGCAGTCAACTTCATCACGAAAGGGATCCGTTATGTGCTTTACCTGGTGCTCGTTTTCCTTATGCTGTAAAGGATATAATCAATGACCGAGAAAAGCTCAAGGAGACTGAAGAATACAAACAAGCAATGGAAGAAGAATGGGCTGCTAGACAGCAGCAGCTACAGATTCAGGTTTATTCATATATTAGCTCCTTGATTTGCCGCCGAGCATTGTGTTGTGCTACCGAAACATAATTCTAATATTTAATTACACACGGGTGCAAGATTGAGGCTGGACTTACCACAAATATTATCAACTAACTTCCATTACATTTATATGTTATTTTAATGCACTTATCGTGCGTTGCCTATGCAAGTGGAATTGCTGTTGGGTAAAAAATCAGGTTCTTTTTAAGCTGGTTTCTGCCCCCCCCCCCCCCCCCCACGCGCGCACAATATATATATGTGTGTGTGTGTGTGTGTGGTACACACATAAAACCCATGGTTTTGAAATCTCTAGCCACTATAAGCCTTGTTTTTGGTGCACCTTCAATGCCATACGGGAGCCCTTCTAGTGTTGCATTGGAAGACGTTCAAGTTGATTTTTGGTATAAAAATATACATTTGATGTCAATTGACTTTAGAATGCTTTTAAGTAAATGAATATTTCATCTGATTTGCAATTTGCATGTTCCTTTTCAGGCAGAAGAGGCTCAGAGATTGCGGAAGAGAAGAAAAGCTGAAACTTTGCGTATTTTGGACATGGAGAGAAGGCAAAAACAGCGTGTGGAAGAAATGAGAGAGACACAAAAGAAGGTTTGATTCCATATATTCATCACTTGCATTTAACTCTTCAGCATTACTCATTTTGAAACCAGCTTTTATAAATCCATGTGTCTGTCATCTGATGGTGAATATAGGATGAAGAGAATTTGAACATCAAGGAGAGATTTCGTGTTGAAGTAAGGAAGGAGCTTTATAGATTGGAGGTTACCTGCATTAACATGGCATCCTTACTTCGTGGCTTGGGAATCCATGTGGAAGGTGGTTTCCAACCCTTGCCAAATCAGGTAAGTTACATTCTCTTGCACTCTGATTATACCACCTGAATTCGGAATCATATCAATGCACATGATACAAGTGAAGTCTCTGTAACTTGTTGAATTGATCCATGTTTCTGATGGTCCTGGCAGCCACCAATTTTGCTTTTACTGAAGATTGTAATTCAGAAACCTGAACTGATGGCTTTACATTTTGAGATATGTATATTACCTTAAACTAATTGACCTATCATAATCTTTATGCTTTATATTTTTTATACTGTAACCCATGTGTGTTCGATGTCATTCATTTCAGACAGCTTTAGAGAAGTTGCCAGAAATACACTATATATTGTTTGATTCTGTGCGTGTCTATGTTATAATCTTTTTTAATAGTGATTAGTGGTCATTTCAGGTGCATGCAGCTTATAAGCGAGCCTTGCTAAAATTTCATCCTGACCGCGCGTCAAAAACTGACATTCGTCGGCAAGTTGAGGCTGAGGAAAAATTTAAGCTTATTTCCCGCATGAAGGAGAAATTTTTGTCCACTTCATGTTACTAGTGCTAATAAAAGGTCAAAACACCATTTAAGGTCAAAATACCATTTAAAGAATTCTGCACATTCATATTTGTGAAGCAGTTATAACATTACCCGATTAGAGAAATTATTGTCTTAAAGGTGTTGTTTACACTTGCGGGTCTGTCAAGAATAGGGTTTGTAGCATTTTGTCATATATTTTGAGGAAATTACATGTCTGATACCCGGTAGTAGCAATACTGTCTCTTGCAGTTAGCATAGTTGAATATTCATTGATACTGACTGAGTGAGATGTCGGATAATGATTTTAAAAAAATGCAACTGCTGCTCTGCTTCAGCAGCTATTTTACATGTAAAGCTTGGTGCATATATGTCAATAAGATTGCCCTGGTGTTACATTTGATGTGATTCCAAACGGGCCCAAACGTTTGAACTTTTGAAAGTGATGCCACCGGGATTGAGGTAGGTCTTTGCTTCGTGTTTTATAAAGTAAAAGATCAGCTTGTTAATCCAGATATTTGTTTATGTTAATTGGTGTGAAAATATTGTACTTACTGTAGCTGAAGGGGATTTGTAATGCTGTGCATTGAAATTAAACAAACAAAATGTCGGAAGTTTCCATCAAGTATGATAATCAGAGTAAATTTATGTATTGTTATCTTGAAAAAATCGGGATTCGCACATTCAGAATCCATGTATTGGTAATTTGATAGGAATGCCGAAACATTGGAATAATTGTACCAGATTTAAGCTTTCATATAATTTATAGTAGCTAGTTGACTCAGGGTTCTGTTAACTCTTTTCAAGGCTTCTCATTGTTACTTTTAACAGTTTTTCCTAATTAGGTCCGAAGCAGCAAAACGCAAGGATGATCTTCACCGAGTATATTCGGTGAAACTGGGTGTATGCTTCATAAATATATAGTTCGGCTCAAATTTCCTGGCTGCAACAATAAGTGAAAATGGGTGTCTAACCCGTTACCTTCTCTCAAAAGAGAAATGTTGCTAGCAGCGGAGCTATTAATTGTTGTTAATGTTTTTGTCATGGATGGAAGTGGAAACAGTCTTGAATTTGCATTCTAGACGATGTTAAGAAGTCTGTCATCTTTACGCTTGGCATTTATGGCCAACAATTTACAATGATGAACATATAATGGTCCGCTATGATCAGTACAGTAAATTGCAAGTCATTCTTCCACGATCAGTTCCATGAAACTCGCCTTACTAGATTAGAGAAAAATAGAGAGTGCTTAGGAAGTGGTATCAAAGAAAAAGCAGCTGCAGCTACCCAATTTTCCATGTCTGAAATGTTGTGGAAGTTAACATGTTGGCACCAGCAGACGAATTCTGGACATTTCTTTTAACAATGTGCATCCTCCTCCGCCGTCGACTACAGAGTATATGTCATGCGCTACCATCCCTGATGCGCAAGGTATATGTAGTTGCAGGAGGGGTTTTTTATTATAGTTTACAGATAGCCGGTCGCTTGGAATCAGGGGCGGGTGTCGGTTATGGACAAGGACTCAGGTATCGGACATTGTCAAATCTAAAGTTTTTAGGAGACGGGCACCGTTGAAAAAATGTCTTAATTTTTAATTATGGGCTGCTGTGTATGCATAGCCTCTTCTTTATCATTTGTTATTTAGCATTAACATATTAAAATAATCTAAAAACACTATAAAAATTTAAATTTTTTAAAAATTACAGTGGCCCACGATTACTATTTATTCTTGCCGAATCGCGATTAAAAAAAAAAATCAGATGATGGCAATGAAAGTCCAATAATGTGAACCACTGTGCCCTTAATAAAATCAGAGCTTCATTTTCTTCTGAACAAACCAAGAGATAATTTCATTAACCAGGAGACCCAAAATTTAGGCAATCCAAAGACGCGAGTTTCATAAGCTTATCACGCATAAAGCAAGACATTCATATATTCTAGGCTGTTTATCTGCCCACTCTCAACCATTATGTAATGATTGAAACTTGAAAAAACAAGGCAAGACCTTCTAGTTTCAGTTATACAGAATCTCTTCTTCTTCTTCTTCTTCTTCTTCTTTTTCGCTTTGATGAATGAAGTAATTTAATTCAGGAGCTGTCAAATTGTAGCCGGAGACGTGCTTTAAGTTCATGGCAGTCTCCATTGTCGAACGCTTAGCAGGGGCCATATTTTTCGACAAAATAAAGTTACACTACTAGAGTGTGCGTGTAAAGAAACATTGCAGGATTTTATTCGTGAGAGAGGAAAAACAAGAATATGCATGTTTTAACTTGAAAGTAGGAGGAAGGGATCATCACTTAACCTTAAAAATTATTAACGAAACAATTTTGAGACTCGTTTCGTGTACGAGAAAGAATAACATGAAGAGAGAGAATGAAACATGAAAATGAGAAATATTTTAGTTTTTTTTCTTTTCTGAAAAGCAATGTTTTATTGATTTTGCATCTATGTCACCTAAAATTAAATAGGGAGATAAGAAGTCTGCTACGAATTTAAGTAGTTTTGATAATGGAAAACTGAATCAATTAGATCATCATATTTTGCTTAAATTTCTTAAATAAGTCACCTTCTCTGTTGCATAACACATAAAATTTTCCTCCTTATAGTATCGTCTACATGAACATCTCCGAAACGGCAAAATCTGGAGATCGCCGGAATGCCATAACCACTGTAATTTCAACCTCGAATAGTGTTTCAACCAACAGATTGGCATAATTCCGAAGGATTTTGAAAACACCAATGAACATTCGAGATTATCAATTATATCCAACGTGACAAGACTATTTGATCATTTTATGCCAAAGCACAGCAACCCAAAATATTAATTCGGAAAGTTAAGTACCCGAAGAGTTCATTACAGAAGACTGGGCATAATTCATTTATTAAAATCTATAAACCACTTGCTGCTTTTTACATTTCCCAGGTGGTTTTATTCCTTTGGGCTCTTAGGCTTCTACACTAGCAAGTTTTCTTCCCTGAACAGGAACTTTAATGGGCGCTTCTTCCTAACACGGGGTCAGTATCAGCTTTTGGCGCCATCAATTACTTTTGCAAAAGCAAGAGGTGATGAGCTGATTTCCACGCTTACTTAGATATGAAGGACTCTTTAATTGTTTCCCACAGTTATTAACAAGAGCTAACGGAGGAGTGTAAATCATTATTCCCCTCCTCACATGTTATTGTTCTTTAGAATAATAACATTTTTTTAACCTTTTGCTTTTATATATATATATATAATCTTATGTTTATTTATTTATTTAGATATTTTTCTTTAGAATAATCTTACTTTATTATTTATTTACATTACTTTACATTGAGTTACCATAGTTTTAGAAAAATATCTCGATATTAGGGTCTTATGTTTTCTCTATTATATTATTAAATAAAAAATCATCTATTATGTTGTTAAATAAAAAATAATTTTAAAAAACATAATTATTGCGAATTGAATTTCATAATTTATTTTGATTTATTTTCTATGAAATTATTATGATGTTAAAAAAACACACCTAGCATCGGGATGATGCTCTTAATTAATTAATTACCTAGTTTTCAGAATTAATTAATTATGTATGACACCTTCTGTCAAGTTATTTAGTTAATTTATTAAAAGAGTTGCAATTTGAATTTTACAGACATATTGATATGAATAGTTGTGTAACTAGTTTCTAGAATTAATTAATTATGTATAACACTTTCTGTCAAATTATTTAGTTAATTTATCAGAAGAGTTGCAATTTGAATTTTACAGACATATTGATATGAATAGTTGTGTCTTTAAATTCTACAGACATTATAAAAAGACGTGCCTTTAAATTTTATAGATAAATTGATATGAAACTATTATTTTACTTATGAATATCATTTTGGACAGATAGAAATCAATTAGAAGGCGATTAAGGGGTCAAAAGCAAGAAACAAAAAGCACTGAAACTATATTTAGTAAAACGAGGAATGCTAGCGGCATTAATGGGCTATTAGGCCCCGTTTATTTGCTGGAAAGTATTTTTTTTTTGAAAAGTAAATTTCGAGAAAAGTGAATTCCGGAAAAATGAATTCCGGGAAAGTGAATTCCAGGAAAGTATTTTCCGATGCTTGGTAGTATAATGGAAAATAAGTTGGAAAACACTTTCCAGTATTTGGTTATGTCATGGAAAATGAGCTGAAGAATAACTTATTAATGTTTTATTTTTCTCAAGTTTATTAAAATAATGAGGAACAAATCTTATAAATTAAAAAGTTTAATGAGAATGAAATTGAAAAAATATATAATTTCATAAATTATGTCAAATAAAATAAATAATAATCAAAATAATAGAGATCAAATCTAATTTTTTTTTAAAAAAATGAAAGATGAAGAAACTAAAATAATAATAATAAATATTTCATAAATTATTTCAAATAAAATAAGTAACAATCAAAAGAATGAGGAGCAAATTTGATAGATAAAAAATTTCAATAAAAAAATGATAAGGAAAAAGCAAATAACAATTATAAAAATAAGAATCAAAATTAATATAAAAATTAAATTTTAAGAGATGAAATTGAAAAATAAATATTCAAAACAAATTATATATAGCAATCAAAAGTTTGCGGATCAAATTTGATATAATCAGCAAATAATGACATTTCTAAATTTTTCACAACTTCCAGAAAGTGTTTTCCGCCCAAATTTTACAGGAAAACACTTTCATGAAAACCAAGCCAAATTTTCCAATGACTAGAAAGTGTTTTCCGTTGACCAACTTTTTTAATGACAAACAAACATAGGAAAGTTTGGAAAGTGATTTTTCGGAAAACAAACACAGCCAAAAGGGAAAACACTTTCCTGGAAACCAAACCAAATTTTTCTTTGACTGGAAAGTGTTTTTCGTTGACCGGAAAGTGTTTCTGTTGACTGGAAAGTGTTTTTTATTGATCGGAAAGTGTTTTCCGTTGACCAACTTTTCTAATAGCAAACAAACACCAGAAAATTTTAAAAATAATTTTCTGAAAACTACTTTTGGAGAAACAAACATCACCTTAGGCTTCTACACTAGCAAGTTTTCTTCCCTGAACAGGAACTTTAATGGGTGCACTTCTTCCAACACGGGCCAGTGGATAGCCAATCACGGAGAGAATTACTGTTAGGATCACCCGACAATACAAAACTCAAAAAGAATATGGTAAAATAAAAAATAAAACATACGAGAATTTGCATGGTTGAAAGGCTTGGATAGGCTGGACATCCCAAGCCTTTATTTCTTGTTTTTCTCTCATGTATTTGAAAGGCTTGGATAGGCTGGACATCCCAGCCTCTCCTCGTTTAACAAACAAGGATAAATGAGAATTAATGCTGCCATGAAGGTTGCTTAAGATAACGCCGGCCACTACTTTTAAAAATAACATAGTGCAGTACGATAAAGAAACACAGTGACATAGAAAGTAAGAAATTCCGGGGACAATATCATCAACTTTTGCAAAAGCAAGGGGTGACGAGCTGATTTCCACAGTACTTACTTAGATATGAAGGACTCTTTGTTTCCCATAGTTATTAACAAGAGCCAACGGAGGAGTGGAAATCATTATTCCCCCTCCACATTGTTATTGTTCTTTGGAATAATAACATTTTTTTTTACCTTTAACTTTTTGCTTTTTATATATATTTATATATTTCTATATTGAATTAATTTATTAAAAATTTAACTTTGTTGTTTATTTACTTTACTTTTACTTTATATGGGAGTTATCATGGTTTTAGAAAAATATCCCGATATTAGATTGATATTCAATTTTACGATCGTTTATTTTCTCTGTCATATTATTAAATAAAAAATGATCTATCATATTGTTAAATAAAAAATAGTTTAAAAAACGTAATTATTATAAATTGAATTTTATAATTTATTTTGATTTTCTTTTTATGAAGTTGTTACGATGTTAAAAAAACATACCAGCATCGAGATGATGCTCTTTTTAACATATATTTTTTCCAACATATTATTAAGTAAAAAGACAACTCTTATAGAGTTTAATTTGAAGCTTGAGCTACACAAGAAATATGATTAGGAGGTTTCGAGTTCTATTATAGAATAACTTGTGTGTATTATATAGAAAAATAAAGAGAACTTTATCTCATATTGGATAAGTATGAATTTTTGTTATATCTTATAATACGAGAGATTTCAAATCAATATATTTTAACGTTGGAGGGAAAGTCAAAATATATGATGGCATCTGACTTTTCTTTCTGAATTAATTAGTTTAAGTTAATTAATTAGTTTTCAGAATTAATTAATTATGCATGACATCTACCAAGTTATTTAGTTAATTTATCGGAAGAGTTGCAATTTAAAATTCACAAATATATTAGTATAAATAGTTGTCTTTAAATTCCACAAACACTATAAAGAGATGTGTCTTTAAATTTTATAGACAAATTAATATGAAAGAGTGTTACTTATAAATAGAGTGTATTGACAGAAATCAATTAGAAAATAATTTTTTTATTTTTTTTTATGAATTCTTTATTTATATTTATCATAAACAAAATAAAATTTCTTAAGAAACTTATAGAAGAAGTTTCTTTATGAATTTAAGGTTTTGTACTCCACATTAAATATAATAAAAGCAACAAATACTTAAAGATATTATTTTCAAGTCTTAAAGGTTTTTTCAGTATACCCACTAACATAAAAAAATTTGACTAATTAAATGAAACCATAAAATAAATTTCTTTGTTATATCTTTGGTGCCAAGTTGCAAAAAAATTTCACCCATTACGTTTGCAAAAGCAAAAGGTGATGCGCTGGCTTCCCATACTTGTCAAATACAAAGGCCTCTCCGTTTCCCACCATTCAGTACTATATAAGCAGGACTCCACTCTCTTGTATTGCCAAGCTACCTGCAAATAGAAAGGAAAGAAACATAGGGACTGAATCAACTTTTGCAGAGCAATGAATAGCGGTAAAGGTGCAGCAAGTTCTAAGACTGAAACAGAAGATGAAGGCATCAATGGAACTGGAATAGCCGCTGCTATTGGTGCTGTGGCAGGAGCAGCTCTTTTGGCCTGGGGTATTGGCAGTGCTCTCTTCTCAAGCCCAGAACCTGATGCCGGGAAGACAATGAAAGCTCCTGGAAGGGATCATCGCATGCCCAGGGCTGACTTTGAACGAGACCCAAAAGGCTATTTCAAAGACCTGCGCAAGTAGAAAGCAGGAATGTTTAGAGGATAGGAAGCTGCGATGTTCTTACCTATCTCTATGTGTGTTTTATAATTAGCAATAAAACTTCGATGATGCTGTAAACAGGAATTTCCAGTGCCCCAGACTTTATTATATAACACAAACGATGCTTTTATCACTTGCTTGTAACTCTGCGTCTAATTGTTGTACCAAAAAAGAGAAAACTCTACATATGATTTCTAAATTCGGGTGTTTTCAGGAAGAATCTCGGGAAGGGATAATTAATGGCCTGGGATGACCTCTCTCTTATAGCTGATTTAGAAAATAATGAAAGCGATCAAGGGGTCAAAAAGCAAGAAACGAAAAGCACTGAAACTGTACTTGGTAAAATGAGGAATGCTAGCGGCAGAGTGTTTTTTTAGGCAGACGCTTCTGTTACGAAGACACGTTGCGTTAATCCCTTGAAAGGCCACCGATAGTTTGATTTAGACGACGGTTTTGAGTGTTGTTTCTTTTTCCTCTACGAAATATCAATTATATAGGGAGATAAATGGCCATATATTCCTTAATCAAACAATAAAATCATCACCAGCAATAACAACGATCTTTAATCTTTGTTCCTACAAGCTTTGTTTGAGTTTTGTAACCAGAAAATATAAAATCTTGATATTAAGTTAAAAAATAGAGGGACAAATAACGAATGGACATCCCAATCAGCAACATCCATATTGCATTATTGGAAGCAAACTAAAATCTGATGATATCAAAGATCATACACTCGTGTTGAAAAACTTGAAGATGAAAACACAGTGAATTCCCTTCTATTCAAAACAAATCTTAAGATTATTAGAAGACTGAAAATGAGAGATTAACCCAGTAGCAAAAACTGAAGAGAAGGGAGAAAAGAATGTAGAGAGTATTGGAGTTTGTTGGCTAATACGAAACTATTTTCCTTTTCTACATTCATTTCCCCCCACTTGTTTCAATGAAAACTCGACCATAATTCAGGTTCCTTTTCTACATTCATTTCCCCCCACTTGTTTCAATGAAAACTCGACCATAATTCAGGTTATCTCCAATAAGACTCTCGAGTTCACAAATTGACTATATAAACCCCACTCTCATTTGGCCACAGTCAGGGGCTGAGAATAGCAGAAACAGGAACTCCAGGGCGAAATAGATTTGTGAAACAGAGAGAGCCACAGGGTCCGCAACAGGTGCTTATGGTCCAGACATGCCTGGAAGAAACGAAGAAGCTCGAATAGCTGCTCTGGTTGGCGCAGTGGCAGGGATCGGTCTTCTGGCGCGTAGCCTTTTTTCCAGGCTCTGTCCTACTAACAGTGCTAAAACAAAGAAAGCGCCACGACATGATTTTCGCAACTCGCGCAAGTAGAATATCAACAAAGCAAGTCTAAAAAGATGGCATATATAAAATTTGTTTTGTTGAATTGTTATTCCTGAATATTTCAGAAATTTTAATCCTGATTGGACAGTTAAGACTTGAGGATTTGGGAGAGCTTTCCTTCAACTAATATGCACTTGAGAAAATGCCATGCATCTTCCAATGTGCAAGGCTTCATCAAATCATAGTTATAAAACACGCCTTGAATTATTATTATTTTTATTTAAATCAAATTAAATTTTATCAGGTTTTTATCAAGTTATAGGTAGACGATAGTTATAGAACATGGTTTGAGTTACAAGTTAGGTGATAATAGATATCATTATTTTATTTAAATTAAAATAAATTTTATCAAGTTGGTTTTGATTAAGGTGCAGATCCAATTGAATTTAACAAAATCAACTCTCAACATGATTGATGATTGATATGATATAAAACCTGACTATATCTGAATATATATATATATATATATATA
>Ga0307518_10002253_pt1 | contig 14117 bp, 10 predicted proteins | sample 25_EM_MG_FD_203889 | JGI IMG/M metagenome (GOLD analysis project Ga0307518, IMG submission 203889) | Populus trichocarpa ectomycorrhiza microbial communities from riparian zone in the Pacific Northwest, United States - 25_EM | ecosystem: Host-associated > Plants > Roots > Unclassified | place...
GGGGTTATTTTTGTTATTTGCTAGCATGTTTACCAATTGACTTTTGTAGTGGTGTATCAATAAAATTGATGAGCAGATTCTTGCTATAGATCGCAAGTGAAAACTTGGGCAGGAGGTTAACAGGCTATTGTGTGTTTTGTAGTGTTTACCAATAAAAGTGTGGTGGGTTGGTATCCTTGCTTGTCCTCCGCTGGAGGTTCTTTCATTTAAGCCAAGGAATGGATAGTCTGACCAGATCACAATTTGAATTGTCAATGGAAATAACATAACACTGAACAGTAATCTTCTCTAGCCAAAACTAACCTTGGCATTCTTATATTTGAATCATACTATAGCAAGGATTGTAAGGGGAGGGAAATGTGGAGTGCAACAATGCCACTAGCTAATCCTGGGGGTTCTTATAGCCCATTCTTTGGTCAGTATGCAGTCAATGATTGCCTGAACTTAGAGAGCCTTCTCTTCCTTCATCAGTATTTAAAGTTCAGGCATGCAAAATGCCCTATCCAATGTCATGTTCTTGTTTGCATTGATTTGTTGCATCTCGCCACCAAAATTCTCTAGATATCAGCATATTGCATGCCATTTTTCTTCGAAAGCCCATGTATAATCCATGCATAGTAGTTGCTCTTTTTGGGGTCTTGAGTGCCCTGTTATTTAGTTCTTCTCTTGTTTCTTCTCTTTACTTGTTGGATATGCTCAGTGGTTCAACCAGATTTGATTTGGTTCTGTTGTGTCTGGCAGTATAACGATAACACTGGAAATCCTTACTCTGATGTGTTCTGGTTAGCTGCACTGGTCCAGTCAGTTGGTGAACTTGAATTTGGGCAACAGGTTTTTCATCATTTTCTCACATGCTATAATTTGTTGACTCTTGACAATACATAATTTCTGGTGTTACTTTTCAGCCTTGTATAAATTTTTAAGTACCTGTTATTTTAATCCCTCGGTGTGTTCTGTTTTGTTCGTTTGAGCGTGTTTGACGCAACGCTTTGTCTCTCTTTGGGCTCTCACTATATTTTAGTCACAAATGTATTAAGTTCTTAGGAAAAGAAAAGTTATGGAAGGATGAGATTGGAATTCTTGGTCATGGACTTGTGGGAGCTTCTGAGAAGCAGCTATGTTATATTTCTCCATGCCTCCACTTTTGCAGAAAAAATAAATTATTATATTAATGAAAATGTGTAAGAATTCCAAGTCAAAATGGAGAATAAGTTATCCACCATGGAAAGAAAGCTACAAAACAGAAAACATATAGGGCACTCCATGCCTGCTGAGTATCAGCCAAGGATACTCCCCTAAAGCACCACCCAAAAGTGTGTCCTCACATATCAAATTTCTAGGAGTATATTGATTCGCAAAAACTCTTGCATTTCTCTCCAACCAAATATGCCAAAAATTTGCAGACTGTATTGCCATAAAACGTGACAATCCTTCTCCCTGATTTCACATAAAATGTCAACATAGATTCTGCTACCACATGACAAACACCAAAGATGTATCACCGTAGCCAAAAAATCTATGCTGCATGTCCATTTCAAATGCATTAATAATGAATGACTGAGACTACCATTTACGCTTCCATTTGATGCTTTATGTCAGATGACAACAACATTTGCATTTCTTTGTCTTTCTACCGGGCTTAAAAGTTAACTGTTGGGTTTTCCTAAGTTTGGAAGTTCAATACATAAGTTGATCTGGCATCGAAGTTGTGTTTGATGTCTGGGTAGAGAGATATTTGATACCTATATGTTGTTAAGTTTTGCATTCTGCCTTCATATACAATTCTGAGGGCTTTAACTCTTGTTGCTTCTTTAACCCCTGGCAGACTGTTCTCTTTCTGTCCTCCCTTCTCAAGCGAATTGACTGTCTTTTACAATTTGACAGGTGCATTGGCTTCTAATTTGTGGGATATATTTATGTCTTTTCTGATAGGTAGTTTATTGGAAAATACTTGTTAGTGATTGAATATTTCTTAATGTGTTATTTGCTAGGCTGATGCTGAGTTATAATGGGATCTTGACAATCAGCTGTATTCGAACATTGACACAAATTGCATTAAAACTCTCAGGATCCATTCATCATGTAAGTTTTCTACTCATTCAATCGAATCATGGATTGCTTTCTAAACATTTCTTCATTCATACATACCATTCATTACTTGCTGCAGGATCATGTCTTTGAACTTATTAAACCTTTTCGGGATTTCAAGACAATATGGCAAATTCGAATTGAAGCCAGTAGAGCACTCCTTGATCTGGAATTCCACTGCAAAGGCATGGATGCAGCATTGTCATTGTTTATCACATATTTGGAGGAAGAACCGTCATTAAGAGGTTCTGCATTATTTTTATGGAAAAAAAAGAAAGAAAAGTTTTTTTTGGTTCTTTTGCATGTTTTATTTATCTCCATGGTGTCCTTGTGCTTTATTTTTTGCGTTTTATAAGGGGTCTTCTTTACTTGGTTGCAGGGCAGGCAAAACTTGGTGCACATGCCATGCGGTTATGTCAGATACAAGATGAATCTGATTCTGAAGATGCTATCAAGTGTACAACTCTCTTGGCTTTGATTCGTCTACTTGAAGGTCATATCGGATTCAACAATACCATTCTTCGGCATCACTTGTTCTGCATTTTACAAATCCTTGCAGGAAGGTGAGTACTGATTTCTTCCTTTCCAAGTTATGGTTTGTCAGTCATAGAAGTCAATACAGGTTGGGTTGTCCAGCCCAGCCTAACTTCATTTTAGTAGGCTTGTAAAGATTCATAATTGTTGCCAGCCAGGATCCAAACCCAACCAAATCATCAGGGTCAGCTAGGCACCCTATTGCTTCCCTTGTATTCTTAATCTCAAAGTCAGTAAAGTGAGGGTATATCTACTCCAAACCCATGAATAGTGAACCACAAAATAAATTTAACTCTCTCAATGACTTGTTTATGTGATAAATATAGTGTGCTGGTTACTCCACATTTTAATTAACACCATGAAGTCTAAAATCATTGGGTAAATGACTAGGGATGCACACTGTTTGTTTTTGCATTTAGAACCGTGTTTAGTCGTGTTTCAAAAGTGCATTTAACTTGAAAAAACATCAAAATAATTTTTTTTTTAATGTTTTTCAATGGTTTTGATGTGTTGATATCATAAATGAAAAATAATTCTGAAAAAAAATCATTTTGATGCATTTGCAAGCGAAAAACACTTTTAAAAAGCATCATTCACCACAATACTAAACACGGACAAAGTTTTTCAACCAGGTTGTAGTTGTCGTTCATGATAGCTCAAAATCCTCATTAATATGTTCTCAAGATTCCATTTTGGTCAAGGGAAATTTTTTAGTGGAGCTATTCTTATTTTGATTGTTAGAATTCATGTGTGTGCACGTGTTGGGTGCATTTACATCGGAAATAAAATTTTGATATATTAACGTTAATTGTTCCTTTTCAGGGCCGCAACACTTTATGGAATTCCCAGGGATAGAACATTATGTATTGGCGACTCAGAAACTTGCAGTGATCCAAGGAATATTTTTGCAGGTCTTGTGACAGAAACAAAGCCCCTGGAACCTCCTATGGAGATTCCAAAACTTGCACAAGATAATTTTGCCTTTCCAGAGGCTATAAAGGAAGCGGATATAATTTCCAACAAAGATCAACATAAGATGGATATGGCCATTCCAGAAGGTCCCAATGATCCAGATACGATTTCCAACAATCATAGACAGAAGATGGATCTGGCCATTCAAGAAGCTTCAGAAGAAGTAGCTGTGCCTGAAGCTTCAAAGGAAACAGACATCCCAGTAGCTTCAAAGGAAGAAGATAACATCTCCAACAGCCATGAGCGCAGACGGCCAGTTGTTAAGATCAGAGTCAAACATTCTGCTGCTTCCAGTAGAGCTGAGGAGACTGATATTCAAAATGTTGAGAGATCCCAAGGTGGGCACCATGAAACTGATCGTGGGGCCAGCAGCTCTGTTTCTGTGGATGCACCCCAGAGGATTTCAACTGAAGCTGTGAGTATTAGCTACCAAAATCTCGAGGAAGTCAACTCGTGTCTTGACCATGGTTCTCGGATGAGTGCTAGCATTGGCAGTGCAAAATTAGCAAGTGATGGTGACAATTTTGGAAAGGAACTCCAGTGCACTGCTGAATCAAGTAAAGTTTCTATGCACCCTCAGCCTGATGATCCATCATCACCTAGAGTCATGCAAGATAACCTTGTAGACACTGATGCACAAAGGTTTGCTAGTCTACAAACCCTCTCAGTTGAAAGAGTTAATCCTGATGGTGGTTCATTGGGTATCATGGCATCTTCTTCTCGAGGGAAAGAAAAGGAGAAGAAGAAGGATAAGGAAAAGAAGCGGAAGCGGGAAGATCACAAGGGGCACCGTGATGATCCTGAATATTTGGAGAGGAAACTGTTGAAGAAAGAGAAGAAAAGGAAAGAAAAGGAGATGACAAAGTTGCTGAGTGGTGGGGCAAAGGCTACATCAGTGGAGCTGCCAGGTAAGAATGAGAAGCCTACTATTAAGTTGGCAACAGTGCCATTGAAACCAAATCAACCCAGTGAATCCAAAGCAGTGGCCACGAACATTGAAACGAAGCCTGAGCCATCAGAAGGTACTTCTGTTCCCAAATTTCGAATTAAAATTAAGAATAGGACACTTAACAGTTAGTGCTGTAAGAAGTTATTAGCTATTTCCTCGTAGAAATTGCTCAGATGGAATCCCTCTGAATTTTTGGATCTTTAGTCTGTCCATGTCAGGAATTGGGTATTAATGTAATCGAAACCCATCTCTGTTGAAACAATTTGTGCTTGGTTTTTATTTTTTGAAGCTTTCAAGCATTGACTTAGACTTGCCTGTTCTGTTTCCTTTTTAGTTCCAGTGGCTTAAAATTTATTAGGAGCTAACTTAGTTGAGGTAATGCATTAATTATCTGTATCCATGATACTAGAAAGGGATTGGAACGTGTTGGTTGTGAAAGTTATTTTTATTGGATTCTACTGCCATAGCCTGACACCGTCAAATTTCTCTGATCTCACTCGCGGTCTCTGTAGTTGGTGTTACTATTTATTAGGGGTGTTCACGGTTCGGTTTAAAATAAAAAAACCAACCGAACCGAATTACTTTAATTTTGTGAAATATTAACTGAACCGGACCGAAAACTGGTTCGAACCGGTCCGGTTCGGTTAAATCCGATTTTTTGGCAAAAAACCGGGAAACCTAATCCATGTGGAAATCAATGGCCCAGATCATTTCTCAAGGTAAAGACTCCATGTTAGCCTCTGATCATGATCATGATCGTGATTTACTCTTATCTAATACTAATATCAATAGAAGTAGTTTGGGTAAACAGTACAGTCGTTTTGATGCTCAAGTGCGTGCATTGCAATGTGATTTCGATACTTACTGTAGTGAACCTGAGGATAAGGAGGATTATGAGAAATGGAAATCAAGGGGTTTTGTGATTGATGAGAAAAAGGAGGAGATTGAGAGGTTTATTAGTGAAAATCGGGTGATCAGGGAGATTTATGGCGAGGTTGTGCCTAATAAAGTTGATGATGAGAGTTTTTGGAGCAGGTTCTTTTGTAGGATTTTTAAGTTGAACCAAGCAGAGGAGGCAGGCAGGGCTTTGCTTGTTAAACGCTGAAACACAGATAGCAGTGCAGTTGAAAATTGAAAGGAAACTGGGAAAGGAAGATTGAGAGGAAGATTGGGAATTTTTCTAGACAAGGAGACGGTTTTTTTGTGAGAGGTAGGAAGGTTATGTTAATTATTAGGGTTAGCCAGTTAGGTTGCAAATTAACTATTTATACCATAAATTTTTGTTAATTGTTTAGTGGGTCCGGTTTGGTTTGGTCCGGTTTCTGGTTCAAAACCGAAACCGAACCGGACCTGTTAAAATTTATGGTTTTGAAAATCGGTTTAATCGGTTTTTCATTTCGGTTTGGTTTTTTCGGTTAATTTTTCTTCGGTTTTATCGGTTTTCTCGGTTATTTTGAACACCCCTACTATTTATGATTTAGATATAGTTATGCTTAATTGCGGATGGTAATTTATTTGTAAAAGTTAGTGTCTGTTTGAGAGTGTGGTTGTGGTTGGTTTTTAAAGTGTTTTTTGTGCTGAAATGTATTAAAATTCAATTTTTTATTTATTAAAAATTACTTTTGAAATCAGCAATCAAAACGATCCAAAATATAAATAAATACTAATTTTTAATAAATAAAAAATTGAATTTTTAGGGCATGTATTGCCGTCTTAGACCTAGAAGGGTTTGTCCTGGTTTTTGTTAGTGCACTAGAACCTTTTTTGTTCGTGCACTAGAACTTTGATAACTCGGGAAGTGGATGGATTGACGTGCCATACCCTGAATAAAATGGATTTTGCTGGGAAGATAACCATATGTGATGAACAACACCTCCTAGATGCTTTTTGTGATGTGCTTGCTTCCCATTCCAACAAAGGGGAAAATACCCTCTCTTAAGATTTTCTGTCCCCCTCATTTCATCCTTTTCTACCCATCCATACCTGCTTTCATCATTTAGAAGGATGTAAATGTTATAACCGCCCTGATTTTTCAATGAAGCACATGATTGACATTTTGTCACTTCACTGTTATTACACAACTGGTGATTCATGTATATGATTAGCGCAAATGCTATCAGAAACCTACTTATTTTTCATGAAGCTGGCTTCGCTTTTGTAGAGCTTAACAATTTTTGCGCCAAATAAAGGTTCATGGGAGTATGATTTTTGGAGTCAAACTAGTTCCCGGTACTCATGGTCAAAACTTGCAAATTTGGTTAGCACAAGAACACATACGTGTACTTGTTTACAGGTTAGACATGGCGTTTCGTCAAGGCTTCATTTCTTTCCCGTTTGAAGTGTAGCGACAGAGAAGAACACAACCGAATCAGTCTGCTTGACATTAAGAAGATTTAGTGTCCACTTATCTAAGAGGTAATTCATTTTGGAGGTTGGGGGAATTGGAATCCAGTCTTTTGCTTGCTAAGGTGATCAACTCACGCTATTTACTTACTAATTAAGGGTTTGGTAACCAAAAGTTGAATGTGCGTTTGTATGGCCTACATCAAAAAGCCGAGAAGCTTTTTTTTTTTTCAAGCTTTTCTGGTTTGTTTTTATTGTAACATTTGCAACCTCGATTTCAACTGTGTTTTTAGCCATCAATGTAGTAGCTATAGCCACAGCCTAAAATTGACAGGTGAAAGAATAGGGTCTCCAGAGCAGAGAAAAAAACCCCTAGCTGCAGATCAAAGATTCTGTTTGTGGATCTTGGTCTTCGATTTGGATTTGGTTTTAGTAACAAAACAGTCGGTCAAAAGAGAGCTGCTACTTCTGTGTCATGGCCCCTACCAGCAAAGCTCTCTCGCGCGGCATAGAGAGATGGAGTTCATTGAACACCTACAGTCTTTTCAGAATTTAATCTCCTGAGTCTTGAGAATTGAGATAACTTGCAGGATTTGAGGAATATACAGGTCACAGGCTAATGAACTACAATCAACAATGTGTGTTGTTACTCATTTTTAGATACATGTAAAAAACAAAATTGTCGGTAAAAAACAAAAAATAACAATGATTGATTGAGAGAGTTCAAAAATATTAAGATTGAAATTTGACAATATATTTTTTACTGATAAAAACCTTATTGTTAAAAATTCAAATTTGAGGAAGAAAAATTCAAAATCAAATGTTTATGGATTTGATTAAATTTTATTGAAAGTTTAATTGAATTTATGGAGGGTTTGATTGCAAGAAAAATTGATTTTAAGTCAATTTGGGCTTTAATTTGAAGAAATTAAAGTTCAGGGGCCAAATTATAATTTTTAAGAGTTGATTTGGTCAAATCAGGGGCTTAATTGCATAAATATTGAAGTTTCATGGGCAATTAGAGACTTGATTGAAAAAATTCAAAACTAAGGACCAAACTGGAAAAGACGCGTAAATAGAGGGATTGAAATTGACTGAATCGGGGTCAAATTAAAAAAATTGAAAGTTTGTTGATCAATTGATGGTCAAAATACACAAATTCAAAACCAAGGACTAAAGTGAAAAAGACGCAACTTCATGGCTGACGATTAAATTTTTTAGGGATGCAATTGAATTGATTCTTAAAATCAAAATTGCAATTGAGGACTTGATTGAACAAATAAAAAATTAAGGACTTATTTGGAATTTGACACTTTTTTTGCGCCATTTGCTTTTAAATGAAACGACGTGTTTTGTGCAAAATGACGTCGTTTCATGCACTATTCACTAGAAAAAGGGAGCAAACATTGCTGTTTTGATGACACTGTTTGCCATCTTCTTCCCCTAGACGTATAGAGGTAGGGGAAGAAGAAGTTTGTTCCCCTGCATTTGTCTCTCTCCCTCTCCCAAAAACCAAAAAACTGACAAGACCCACACCCATAGCCTACCACCACGGAGAGAGAGGAGCTAAGGAGGAGAAATTTTGAGGGGATTTGAGAGGTGAAAAATAGAGAAAAAGTAGACGAAGAACAGGGGACGAGATAACTGAGAAAAAACAGAAAGAAGGAGAGGGAAGGAAAAGAACTAAACAAAAAGAAGAGAGAAAGAAGGAGACGAACAACAAAAGAGAATGAGAGAACAGTAGGGAAGAAAAAAAAAAAACCAGAGGGGAGGAAGAACAAACAAAAAGAGAAAAGAGAAGAAAAAACAGAGACTTGTGCTTCTGCACAGGGAAGAAGAAAAAAGGCAGCAACCACCGCTTGTCGCCACACAGTGCCACCATGAGCCGTCGTCAACGTTAGCAACGATGCGAACCTCACTGCTAGGTCAACCTTCTTCTTCTTCTTCCTCCACTATTCCTGCAAGTAAACAGTGGAGACTGAATTATAATTCCCTCTCCACTGTTCACGTTGCATGTGAACAATGAAGAGTCTCTCCATTGTTTTCTGGGCCGATGTAACGCCTGACGATTTTGTAAGCATTTATAATTAATTTCCTACAATTTGGTACGTAAAAAAAATACGGGTAATTTTTTTTTGGATTTATTTTACACTATAACGACAGGGTCTCCCCTATACCGGGAGGTCCCAAGTTATCGACAACTCATCTTGTGCATATCTCATGTTCATTCCATCATCAACGTATATCCATATCGCATCACAACCATAATTATTATTAATCATAATATATTGCAAAACCAGGGATTCATTTTAAACATATAATTTACAACACAAACTTGATTAATAACATTAATATTACGAGCATAAAATCTTGAAGGTCTCTAAGATTAAGATAAAGGAATACTAACATCATTCCTGTCATATAATTATCTAAAGAATATACAGCAACTTCCATTTCATCTGAGGTTAACACAGAAGAAGTAGGGATGCTAACCTTAAGTAATACAAAGGAATTGGAAATGCTAATTCCCTAATTCATACAAAAGAACTAGACATCTAGGACACTACTCCTGACGGGAATGAGAAAGACCTGCAACATCAAAATAAGATAATAATTACATTAAATAAATAAAATACAACCAGATAATGAAGGGTCACAACCACATGTAACTACGCATATATGTACCCACTTGATAGGGCATAATCATAGTTGATCCGCAAAAAAAGATCCTTTACTACATTTAATGCTTATCCTTCCACAACCTACTTATGGTTTTCTTTTCGATTATCACACATCAACTTTTGTCTGATTTACCCTTTTTCTTATTCGCCCCAAATTCTGAGGCAGTCGCTATCGACACTAATAACTTCTATTAGTGTCATTAGTCACCCTTACCCGGATAGACTAATCAATTCCTTAGCAATGTCGGCACCAACTTAATTGATCGATGCCATTGAGCTATTTCCAACCCGAAATAGTCAATTAATTACTCTCCATCACTTGGAGATGTTTTCGGAAATGCTGATGCCAAGTTCCCTTGACACCATTAACTTCCTCCTTAGGAAGTTAATCAAGTTATTATGAACTTGCCGATACAAACATTATTCGTCAGTATCATTAACTATTCGTGATATTCATTATATTTCCATCAAGGTCATGCCGATGTTAACAATATTTGTTAACATCATTAGCCGCCCCTATTCGAGGTCGCCTAATCAAGTCCATAGGCGATCGTTTTCTTTCTTCTTCTTCTGTTTTTTTTCCTTCTTCTTTCCTCTTTATATACATAATATAGACCATATCCAAACTCCAAATCCCGGAGTCTACAACCAAAATTTAGATTTCAAATCCATGTCCGTTTCATTGTATCTTTCCTTTCTTTAGTCATATTCACCGGGTGGACATATTCATATAATAATATTATTTCTCCTGCTTGTAAGCAACATTCACATATAATTAGTATTTGTTTCCCTACCCGTAGGCAACATTCACATTGTAATAACATTTCTTACTCATTGGCAACATTCACACAATAATAATATTTCTCCTACTTGTTGGTAAGTTTTACGCAACAATATTTATATTGCTCGTAGGCAATGTTCACATAGTAATATTTCTCATGATACACAGTAGTACAAAATTCGCATAATGTCTATCACATACTAGCATTACAAGAATTTAAACAATTTAAAGAAGTAAGGGGGCGACCCTTACCTTGAACTCCTGTTATACTTGCACTTGAGAAGTCGGGTCCCACTCTGTATGCTTCTCCTACATTCCAGTAGAACATCTTGAATCAACACTCAAACCCCTTTTCTGATTCTTTCATCACATCTATTATTTCACATGCCCAATTAGTTTCGAAAACAAGTTCATGGATAAACTCTTTTTATTTATCACTTCATTTCATTAAATTAGCATTCATTTACACTAACATTTAATGTTCAAACAACTCTATTTTTCATTAATAATTTTTAGTGTCTTATGACTCAGTTTTGCGTCAACGTCATTAGGTGTGCTATGACTTATAACTCCAAATAAAGCAAACATTTGTGTCAACAGAAAGGTAACACATTTATCTACAATCTTATGAAGGATCATGCATCATAATCCATCAATATAAAATCCCAAACCAAACTAGAAGTTAGACAACAACTCTGTCTAATAGGTTTCAGCCTGACCTCCTCTCAGTATTTTGCTCATATATAGAGTTCTATAACTCCAAATAAAGCACAATTTATGTCAATTAAAAGGTAACACATTTATCTATAACTTTCATAAAGGAATATGCATCATAATCTGTCAATATCAAATACCAAACCAATCTAGAAGTTAGAAAACAAATCTATCCAGTAAGTTCCAGCCTGATCTCCTCTCGGTATTTTGCCTATATATGGAGTTCTATAACTCCAATGGGGGTAATACCAGTGCCGAAAGTTAGCCAATTCATTTCTATACAACCGTTATATGAAAATGTGTGGCAAATTCCTTCAACTTTGATGTATAATATTAGTGGGAGTTCTGACCAACGAAACTGCCCTGTTACGAGCAGTTTGACCTTTCAACGGTGTTTTACCTGTTTCTGAAGTTCTATAACTCCAATTGAGACAAGATAAATTTCAAACGTTAGCTAATTCATTTATCTATAACTTTTATATGAAAATGTGTGGCAAATTTCTTCATCTTCGATGTCTAATATTAGTGGGAGTCCTGACCAACGAAACTATCCTGTTTTGAATTTGTATATTTAACAACCAATTTATCACTATAACATTCTTACACCTCAAGTTTCCCTTTTTCATTCTTTTTAATTTGTTTTATAACCATTGACTTCAACATACATTCATGACATAAGTAAGAATTTACATGGAAACACTTTCCTAACAATCAATGCAAGCTATAAACATTTCTCACATAATCATTGCTTAATTTAACATTTAACATATATGCTCACAAGAATTTCTAAATGTACTTGTCTTATACAATAAATTTCAGCATACATTTAAAATGTAAAATGATCAAATACCTATTCTTTTCAACATGTAAGCAATAAAGATTAAATTGGAGAAGTCCCCTCTTTATCCTCCCTTTTTGGCCGAAACTTACATGGCCTTGGAACCCAATTGTTATCATCAATTTCTCATAATTTCCAACATTTTATATGTCAAATGGACCTCTATTTCTCACCCTTATTCATAATTTTTATTTCCCCCAAATTATGTATGAACATTAGAAGTTAAAATTTGGGGTTCTTCCAAATTACTCACCAAAACCAACATAATAAAGAAAAGGGTTAAAGAATATGTCTCACTCTTTGAAGTTCATACCCAATTTGGAGTGCCCTTGAGAATATATTCTTCAAGCTTGTTCTTCTTCTTCAAGAACCCATACCTAATCACTCAAGCTCCTTTCCTCTAAACAAGTTTTCCCTTCACAAATTTCGGCCCAACACTTTTTCGTTCAAAAATCACTCGTAAAACTCTAACTCACTCTTTGGGAAGGTGTTTGTAAGCTCTCAAAATGAAGGATTTTTGAAATGGTTCTCTCTCTCCCCTTTTATTTCTTCTGTCCAGTGTGAATCAGAGAGAGGATTAGTGAAATTCTGCCAATTTACAAAATACCCTTAATGAGTCAATGTGTAAATTTCTGTATTTTGTTTTCTTACCATCGTTAGTTTTTATATATATTTCTGAAATCCGATTACTCTAAAATGTTAGGCTCAGATAAAATAGTAAGTCTACAAAGTCTCTCTAAAATTTCAGCCCGATCCAACGGTTAGATTGAGAGATATAATCGATACCGTAAAACTGGACAGTCGGTGTCTTTCACGTCAAAACCCGAATTTCATGCTTTAATTTATTCACTTGGAACATCATGAATTTTTTCCTAATTTTTTACTCATTAAATTCAATATTACCCCATCCGTCACTGATTTATAAAAATAATCCTTTTATCCTATGAGGCTCTTCTTCGGTTTCGCTAACATTACAAATTTTAATCCAAAATTCATAACTCTTATTTCGACTTCCACCATACCTTTAAATTTATTTATGGAGCTTATTCTCTCCCTTACATATCGCATTTATTATTATTTTTTTCTACTATATATTCATTTATTTTCATATTGAGTTTCCATTACTCATCGAGGCTTTTCCTTTTTTTTACTACGATCCTATGTTTATGCAGGGGTTTACAGCCGGACATTGCCGGCCCAGACTGAAATGGTTGGTCGGGTTCGACTCAGTTCAAAAAAAGAGAAAAATATCATTAGGCCGAAACTGACGTAGCACTCTTCTGGGCCGATGCTACCCAACACCTTTAAGCCGACCTCGACCCAACCCCAACTCCTTTAGGCCGACCTTAACCCAATTTCTTCTAGGTCAATTTCGTCCCAGCCAGGATGGGCTCAACCCATATATTTGGGCCAGCCCATCCCCTTATATAAATATTCCAAAAATATTCTTTCAAAATTTGTGATTTTCCCGTGTATTTTATATCAATTTTGCTTAATATTAGTTTGTATTTTTATACTATAAAGATACAAATCTGGTATTAAAATACCTGGTTTTCTCTGAAATATTGCAAAAACATTTATATGGAAAAACAACAAAAAATGTCTTGTTTTCATGTATACAACCAAATCTCTCAAAGATACAAAAATCATATCGTATTTTCATACAACAAAAAATCAAAAATATATATGTATTAGCATGCATTTTTGGCTTTAATAACCAATTTATTAAAGCCATGAGAACTAGGCCAACATTTCAAAAATACCAAAAAAATTATTTTGTTTTCTTTTAATATTTGAGATTTCGAACTTATACATAAAAAATATTTCTAATATTAAATAAGAGTTAGTACTTCTTTTTTCCGATATTAAAACGATTAGGTTTTACCCATTAAGATAAGGATCTCCATATCGAGGAGGACTTGTCTTCAACTTTAGACAAACCAACAATTAGAAAACACAATAACCCCTTAGCATATATTAGACAATTAAACAAAGCAACTTACCTTAGGTAGGTGTATTTGGGGTGTTAATACCTTCCCTTTACGCAATCAGTCATCGTGCCCAATCTCTAAGACCAGTTAGGGTTCTTAATAACCAAATACTAGGTGGCGATCATTCCTTCTTTCCACTAAGAAAACACAAGAAATCCTTGTCTAACCCATTTCCCAATTTTTCTGATACCTAGATACCATGAGAGTGGACGCATTCGCCGCAATG
>Ga0307518_10002254_pt1 | contig 14116 bp, 12 predicted proteins | sample 25_EM_MG_FD_203889 | JGI IMG/M metagenome (GOLD analysis project Ga0307518, IMG submission 203889) | Populus trichocarpa ectomycorrhiza microbial communities from riparian zone in the Pacific Northwest, United States - 25_EM | ecosystem: Host-associated > Plants > Roots > Unclassified | place...
CGGTGTCCTGTGAGTCTGTTCGATGGGCTTCGTGATCCAGGTGGTTCCTGATGGTGCGGGCGGATCGGCCTCGTACCGGGTCGTACTCGGCCGCATCCGCCCGTGCCATCAGGGACCGCCTGGGCGCGAAGACCGCGAACAAGACTTGCAGGACACCGCCTAAGCCGGCCGGAACCGCACGTCGATCGCCGCGCGTGGATCTTCCCGGCCGACGCCGCGCAGGTGGATCGGCGCCCCGCCAGGATGGTCGTACAGCCGGACGCCGTCGCCGAGCAGCACCGGCGCGATGTGCAGGTCGATCTCGTCGATCAACCCCAAGGCGAGCAACTGACGGCCGATGTCCGGCGAGAACACTTCGAGGTTCTTCCCGTTCGCCGCTTCCAGGCCGATCCGGACGGCTTCTTCGACGCCGCAGTTCAGGAACGTGACGCCGGGGGTCGGTGTGGCGTCCTCGGGGTGATGGGTGAGGACGAACAGCGGCCCTTTCCAGGCCCCGCCGTAGATGCCGCTCGGGTCGGGGTAGGCGTCCCAGCCGTCGCGGCCGCCGAGGACGGCGCCGGTGGTCGTGGCGTATTCGCCGACCAGGTCCGGCCGGAAGGTGGTGCCGGTCATCCAGTCCATGCTGTGGTCCGGGTCCGCGACGAAGCCGTCGAGGGACATCGTGAAGTGCCAGAGCACCTTCCCGTCCGCGGTCTGGGGTTCGGGCATCACGGCCTCCTGTCGGTCGCATTCCTCGTAGCATCGGCCTCGTCGCCACGCATCTCGTTGATTGTTCTTCCCGAATCAAGGGTTCCGGTCAACCCGCCCCCGGGATGTAGTAGCCCGCGACGAAGTGACGGGCTGGTGGGGAGAGGGAATGAGCTCAGCGGAGGGTGTTGTCCTGGTGATCGGCTGCGGGATGCGGCCGTACCGGGAGTATCTGTTGGCGTCGGCCGGGCACCGGCATCCCTTGTGGTTGTTCAACGGGACCGAACCGACCTGGCAGGAGCGCTACATCACCGGCGCGACGGTGCTGGACACGGGGGACCAGGACGCCGTGCTGGCCGCGGCCCGCGCGCTGCACGCCACCACGCCGGTGCTCGGCGTGGTGTGCTGGGACGAGGCGCTGATCGTGGCCGCGGCGCATGTCGCGGACGAACTCGGCGTCCCGGGTGCGGGGGTTTCCGCGATCGAAGGCTGCCGTGACAAGTGGTTCAGCCGCCGGACGCTCACCGCGGCCGGCGTCGCGCAGCCCGACTTCGGGTTCGTGCACGACGACGACCAGGCCGTCCGCGTGGCGGAGCGGATCGGGTATCCGGTCGTCGTCAAACCGCGCGGCGGCGGGGCCAGCATCGGCGTCAGCCTCGCGGAAGACGCCGAGGCGGCGCGAAAGGCGTTCCGGACCGCGGAGGACGCCAGCTTCGGCGGCTCGCCCGCCTACAAGGGCGGGGCGCTGGTCGAGGAGTACCTGAGCGGCCCGGAGATCAGCGTGGACGGCGCCGTCGTCGACGGCGAGTACACGCCGATGTTCGTCGCCCGCAAGACGGTCGGCATGCATCCGTACTTCGAGGAGCTCGGCCATCTGGTCAGTTCCGCGGACGAACTGCTCGCCGACCCGGCCCTGCGCTCGACGCTGGCCCGCGCGCACGGCGCGATCGACTTCCGGTACGGCATCACCCACACCGAGCTCAAGCTCACCGGACGCGGGCCGGTGATCGTGGAGATCAACGGCAGGCTCGGTGGCGACCTGATCCCGTTGCTCGCCAAGTTCGCGACCGGGATCGACCCCGGCGCGGCCGCGGTCGACGTCGCGCTCGGCATGCGTCCCCACATCCCGCACGAGGCCGAGCCCCGGTGGGTCGGCGTCCGGTTCGGCTACCCGAAACAGGACTGTGTCGTCGAGTCGGTGTCCGTGCCGGATTCCTTGCGGAACAACGGGATCCTCGCTTCGGACAGCCTCGTCGAGCCGGGTTCGCGCCTGCGGCTGCCGCCGGCGGAGTTCATCTCGCGCCACGCGTACGTGATCTGCGCGGGCGCCGATCCCGACGACTGCGAAGCGGTGCTGGACAAGGCCATGGCCCAGGTCCGGCTGACCGCGCACCCCCTGCTGCCCTCGGTGGCCGCCGGTGGCTGACCGCGCACCGGAACCACAGAACACCTTCCCAGCACTCACAAAGATGGCGGAGCGAACAAATGGCGAACCGTGATGTCGAGCTGCTCGCAGTCGGAGCAGGACCGTCGAACCTGGCCTTGGCCGTGGCGCTGGAAGAGCTCGCGCCCGGACTGGCCCGCGAATCGGTCCTGCTCGAACGCGACGAAGAGGTCTCCTGGCAGCGGGGGATGCTCCTGCCCGAGGCGCTCTCGCAGGTCTCGTTCCTCAAGGACCTGGTGACCCTGCGCAATCCGCGCAGCCGCTTCTCGTTCCTCAATTACCTGCACGCCACCGATCGGCTCAACGAATTCGTGAACATGGGCAGCTTCGTCCCGTACCGGGTGGAGCTCGCCGACTATCTCAAGTGGACGGCCGACTCGCTTTCCCTGGTGGATCTGCAACGCGGCCGCGAGTGCCTCGAAATCACTCCCGTGTGGACGGACGGGACGCTCACCGGCTGGGACACGCACGTCGCCGACGGCGAGACCATCCGCAGCCGGTACCTCGTGGTCGGCGCCGGCCGCGACGCGCGGATCCCCGACCGGCTCCGGACGGTGAACCAGGACCGCGTCATCCACAGCACGCAGTACCTGCCGAGGATCGCCAAGCTGCGCAAGGATCTCCCGTACCGCGTCGCGGTGATCGGCGCCGGGCAGAGCGCGGCGGAACTGTTCGGCGCGGTGCAGAAGGATCTGCCCGAATGCAAGCCCACCATGGTGATGCGTTCGATCGGCCTGAACTACTACGAGAGCAGCAAGTTCAACAACGAGCTGTTCTTCCCGTCCCATGTGGACAAGTTCTTCGAGGCGCGGCCCGAAGCGCGCGAGCAGATGCTCAAGGAGATGCACCACACGAACTACTCCGGGCTCGCCCCGGGCACGATGGACGCGCTCTACCGCTCGATCTACCTCGACCGGCTCTCCGGCCGTTCGCGGCTGACGATGATCACGATGAGCGACATCACCGACGCCCGCGACGAGGGCGACGAGATCGTGCTGGAGCTGACGGACCGGCGCACCGGCGAGGTCCAGGAACTGCGCACCGATCTCGTGCTGCTGGGCACCGGTTTCTCCCCGGAGATGCCGAGGATGGTCCAGGAGATCGCGAAGTCGATCGGGCTGTCGGAGATCAAGGTGACCCGCGACTACCGGCTCGAGATCGAGCAGCCCGCCACCGCGGCCATCTACCTGCAGGGCGTCAACGAGGCGACGCACGGGATCGCGGATTCGCTGCTGAGCGTCCTCGCCCCGCGCGCCAACGACATCCTGCAGGACATCCTCGCCCATCGCGGCGAGAACCCCGCGGTGCCACCGCAATCCACGTCGGACACCGCCCCCATCGTCGCCACCCGCTGACCCACGAGAAGGAAGAGACAGTCATGGAGATCCGTCCGCTCGAGCGGGAAAAGATGGTCTTCGAGAACGGTGCCTACGGCCAGCGGCTCCTGCCGTGGGCGGCGCTGAACGCGCCGTTCGAAGGCGCCTGGGTCACGGTGCCCGCGCACGGCGCGACGGGTGCGCATTCCCACCACGAGTACGAGATCTTCATCGCCGTCAGCGGCGAGGCGGTCGTCGAGTCCGGGGGAGAGCGCCGCGCCTTCCGGCCCGGCGACATCGAGTTCCACAAGCCCGGCACCGAGCACCGCATCCTCAACGACGGTGCCGACGACTTCGAGATGTACGCGATCTGGTGGGACGCCGACATGACGGAGAAGTTCGCCGCCCGGCACGCGGAACAGGGGTGACCATGGCCGACAAGCGACCGGTGGTGATCATCGGCGGCCCGCCGACCTCCAACGGCGACCTGCACATCGGGCATATCGCGGGCCCGTACCTCGGTGCCGACGTGCACCGCCGGTACCTGCGCGCGGCCGGCCGTGAGGCGGTCTTCGCCTCCTGCACCGACGACAGCCAGACCTACCTCGTCACCAGCGCCGCCAGGGTCGGACTGACGCCGCCCGAACTGGTGGAGCAGTCGACCGAGAACATCCAGCGCACGTTCAAGGCGATGGGGGTCGAGGTCGACGGCTTCTCGCCGACCGACGACGGCTACAAGGCGCTCGTTTACGACTACGTCAAGCGCTTGTACGACAAGGGAAAACTGCGCCTGCGCAAGGTGCGGCTGCCATACGACGAAACCAAGGGCGAGTTCCTCGTCGAGGGGTTCGTCGGCGGTGGCTGCCCGACGTGTCTCGCCGACAGCCGCGGCGGATTCTGCGAGGGCTGCGGGCATCCGATCGACTTCGACGCGCTCATCGAGCCGTACTCGGTGCTCGACCCGGCCGACGAGGTGACCTACCGCGAGACCGAGATCATGGTCTTCCCGGTTTCGGAGTACCGCGAACAGCTCTTGGCCTACTACGAGGAGCGCGGCCCCGCGTGGCGGCCGCATGTGCTCGGGCTGATGCGGGAACTGCTGTCCGGGCCGTTGCCCGATTTCGCGATCACGTACCCGGTGAAATGGGGGCTGCCGGCGCCGTTCCTGCAGACGCCGGGGCAGCGGCTCAACGCCTGGGTCGAGGGGATGCCCGCCTCGATGTACTGCACCGAGTACGCGTTGCGGCGCAACGGGAAACCGAAGGTCGCCGACGACGACGCCTGGCTCGCGGAGAACGACGCGCGGGTCGTGGTGTTCATGGGTTTCGACCCGTTGTTCACCTGGGGCGTCGTCCACGTCGCGGAGCTGATCGCCCTCGAAGGCCGCTACGTCCTCCCGGACACCTTGCTGGTCAACGAGTTCTACGAACTGGAGAACGAGAAGTTCTCCACCAGCAAGGGACACGTGGTCTGGGCCCGTGACCTGGCGGCCGAGGTGCCCCGCGACATCGCGCGGTTCCACCTCAACCTCACCGCCCCCGAGTTCGCGCGGACCAACTTCTCGCGCGCCGCACTGGAAAAGGTCGCGGGAGAGCGGCTCGTCACGCCCTGGAACGAGCTCGCCGAGACACTGGCCAAGCTCACCGCCGAGGTCGGCGGCGAGAACGGCGCGCTCCCGGTGTCGGCCGAAGCCACGGAACGGGCCGCGGCGATGGTCTCCCGGTTCGCCCTGAACTACGAGCTGGAGGACTTCAGCCTCAGCCGGGCCGCCGACCTGATCGTGCAGCACGTCGAACGCCTGCGGGCGGCGACGGAACGCACGCTGAAGGGCAACCTCGACCAGGAGATGCTGCGCGCGCGGCTCGGCGACCTCTTCCTTGAACTGCGGGCCCTGATCGGCTGTGCCTCGCCGATCCTGATCGACCTCGCCGAACGTGCCGCCGCGGCGGGCGGGTTCGCCCTCCGGATCACCGCGGCCGCGTTCGACGTCACGCACACCACGGCCTTCCCCGTGCCATCACTGGAATTCCCCCCGACGAGCGAGGTCTGACCCACCATGTCACTCGACAGCACCTTATCCACCGACGCGGTCCGGAGTTCCCGGCTCGCCGAACGCCTGCTGGTCCCGGCGGGCTTCATCACCACGGCGGGCAACGCGTTCCAGATCACCGCCGCCGCGATCCTGGTCTTCCACGCGGAGCAGACCACCCTGGCGGTCGGCTGGCTGTTCATCGCGGTGTCCATCCCGCAGGTCGCGCTCGCGGTCCTGTTCGGGAAGCTGGTCGACAAGGTCGACCGCCGGATGCTGTGCGTGGCGGCGGACCTGGTGAGCGCGATGACCGCGTTCGCGTTGCCGGTGTGGCTGTGGATCGGCGGCCCGGCGAACCTGGGGTCCTACATCGCGAACTTCATGCTGGCCTGCACCGCGGCGTTGTTCATGCCCGCGAGCAACGGCCTCATCAAGGAACGGATCCGCGACGAGCGGCTCGGGAAGTTCAACTCGCATTTCGAGATGGCGAGCAACGCCGGCATGCTGCTGGCGTCTTCGCTGGCGGGCTTCCTGGTGATCTGGTTCGGTGCCACGCCGTTGTTCGTGTTCAACTCGCTGAGCTTCGTCCTCTCGGCCGTGCTGGTCTACGCGATCGGCCGCAAACCCGCCAAGGCCCCGGTGATCGAGGAGACCACGGCCACCGACCCGTCGGCGCCGGTCGAAGTCCCCGTGCGCCAGCCGATCAAGCGGCTCGCGCTGTTGTACGCCAACGGCAACATCGGCCTGATGGTCGCCAACGTCATCCTGACGACCCTGATCCTGCAGACGTTCGACCAGGGCGCGTGGATGATCGGCGTGGTCGACGCGCTGGCGGGTGTCGGGTTCATCGTCGGCGCCGCCGCGTACGGCAAGGTCAGCAAACGGTTCAAGGGCATCCATCTGGCCGTGTTCGGCACGCTCGGCAACCTGATCTGCCTGGCGATCCAGCCGTTGCACTACATCGCGCTGATGGCGGCGATCCCGTTCGCCGGGTTCTGTTTCGCGCAGGGCCGGATCGCGGCCCGCACGCTGCTGATGCGGGCCAGCCCGGAGGAGCGGGTCGGCCGGATCTTCGGCGGCACCCAGGCGCTCGGTCTCGGGCTCGGTGTCGGAGCGACGGTCGCGTTGTCCTCGCTGGCGGACGCGACCACCGTGCCCTATGCCTTCTGGGGCTTGGCGATCCTGCAGGGCGCGATCGTGATCGGCACCTACTTCAGCTTGGCGAAACCGCTGTCGGCGCAGGAAAAGCGGCCGGCCGAGGTTCTCGAGGCGACCGCCGTCTGAGCGCGGCCGATATTCGGAGGAAGCGAAAGTCATGACGGACAAGCCGATCAAGGGTGGCGTCGCCACCTGGGCCTGCCTGCCCGGGTTCCCACCCGCGGTGATCTTCCCCTTCACCCCGGGCGAGCGCTTCGGCGTGCGGAGCCTCTACGAGTTCCAGATGCTGATGTACCGGCCGCTGTACTGGCTGGGCCGGGACGGCGCGCCGGAGATCGACTGGGACCTCAGCGTCGGCGAGGAGCCGGTGTGGGACGAGACCGGCCGCACCTGCGTGGTCCGGATCAAACCGTGGAAGTGGTCCAACGGCGAGACGGTCTGCGCGGACAACGTCATCTTCTGGATGAACATGCTGAAGGTGAAGGGTCCGAGGTTCGGCGCGTACTCCGAGGGCTACTTCCCGGACAACCTGGTGTCGTTCGAAAAGGTCGCCGAGGACAAGGTGAGCTTCACCTTCGACAAGGCGTACTCGAAGAACTGGGTGCTGCTGAACCAGCTCACCATGATCACGCCGATGCCGAAGGCGTGGGACCGCACCGCGGACGGCCCGGCCGACGCCACGCACGACATCGAGCAGGCCGAAGCGGTCTACGAGTTCCTCATGGCGGAGAACGGCGACGTCGTCGAGGAGGACAACTCGCACCGCACACGCTGGGCCGACAGTCCTGTGTGGAGTGTCGTGAACGGACCGTGGCGGCTCAAGAGCTACACCGAGGAAGGTGTCGTCACCTTCGTCCCGAACGAGCACTACAGCGGGCCCAATCCGCCGCATCTCGACGAGCTGCGCCAGGTCTCGACGACGTCGGACGAGCAGCAGTACGAACTGCTGCGGTCCGGTGACGTCCAGGTCGGCTTCCTGCCGCCAGGGATGGGCGTTCAGCCCGACGGCGACCCGACGAAGGGCGGGCCGAACCCGCTGGGCGACGGATTCCAGCTGGAACCGCAGATCCTGTTCAACATCAACTTCATGGCGGTCAACTTCAGCAACCCGACCGTCGCCGGGAACATGATCAGGCAGCCCTATGTCCGGCAGGCGTTGCAGAGCTGCTTCGACCAGGAGTACGGGGCCCGCGAGGTCTACCAGGGCTACGGCTGGAGCCAGACGGGGTCGATCCCCGTGCTGCCCAAGAGCGACCTGGTCTCGCCGAAGATCACCGAACGCGGCGGGTTCTGGCCGTTCGACCTGGAGAAGGCGCGGCAGCTGCTCGCCGACAACGGCTGGGACGTCACCACCTCGCCCGCGGTGTGCGTGCGGCCCGGCACCGGCCCCGGTGAAGCAGGCGAAGGCATACCCGCCGGCACCGAACTGAGCTTTTCCCTGCGCTATTGGGAAGGACGGCCGTCGCTGGCGCGGCTCATGGCGCAGTTCCGGGACGACGCGGCCAAGGCCGGGATCGAGATCCGCCTCGAAGAGGTGATGGGGTCGGTCCTGGTGGCGGAGGACGGTCCCGGCGAGAAGCGGATGTGGCAGCTGTCCTGCTGGGGCGGCGGCTGGGTCTACAACTACCCGACCGGCGAGAACCTCTTCCAGAGCGGAGCCGCCTGCAACTTCAGCAACTGGCGCGACGCCAAGGCGGACGAGCTGATCGCGAAGACCGTCACCACCGACTCCCTCGAAGCGCTCTACGAATACCAGGAGTACATCGCCGAGCAGGCGCCGGTGATCTTCATGCCGACGTTCCCGCGACGGCTGTTCGAGGTCGCGGGGAATCTGCGCGGGTTCTCGCCGATCAACCCGTACGGCTTGATCAACCCCGAGAACTGGTACTACATCGAGGAGGGGTCATGACGCGCCCGGTGGTGCTGGTCGGGTTCGTGGCCGCGGCGCTGGGTTCGTCCATCAAGGACTTCCAGCCGGACGGTTCGGTCATCTTCGTCGAAGAACCCGACGTCGTCCGCAAACGCGACGCGCGGAAGACGGTGGCCGGTTCGGCACTGGTGCGCGAGCTCATCGAGTGGGAGTTCCACCTTCCCGGCAAGGCGGACGAGTTCTACCACGTCCACCACGACCTCGACCCGGCCGCGGTGGTCCCGCTGACCGAGTACGCGACCCCGTTCGCGGCCCGGCTCGCGGAGCGCTACGGCGTGCCGGGCGCGGGGTTCGGCGCGGCGCAGATCCTGCGGGACAAGGCGGTGCTGCGTCTGGTCAGCCGGGCGGCGGGGATCGCGAACCCGGCGTCCGCGCGGGTCGAAAGCCCGGAGCAGGTCCGTGAGTTCATGGCGCGGCATCCGGGGAAGACCGTGCTGAAGCCGTCGAACCGGCAGGCCTCGGTGGGGACGCAGGTGCTCACCGACCCGGCCGAGGCCGAGCAGACGTGGACGAACTGTGTCGTGCAGGACGAGGGGATCTTCGTCCCGGACCGCGCGATGGAACTGAAGATGCTCGCCGAGAGCTTCGTCGAGGGGGACGAGTTCAGCGTCGAGATGCTGCTGCGGGACGGCGAGCCGCTGTTCGCCAACGTCACCGGCAAGCGGCTGTACCCCGGCCCGAGGCCGATCGAACTCGCGCATATCGTGCCCGCCGACATTCCGGACGAGCTGACCGCGACGCTGACCGAGGAGACGCGGCGGCTCACCGACGCGACCGGGTTCCGCACCGGGATCGTCCACTGCGAGTGGATCGTCTCGGACGGCGTCCCGTACCTCGTGGAATGCGCCGGCCGGTTCGCGGGCGACGGCATCATCGAGCTGATCCAGCGCGCCTATCCGGTGGAGCTGAACCGCGCGTATTTCTCGGTGATGAAGGACGAACCGGTCGTGGACCTGTTGCCCCGCAAGGCCGAACGCGGCGCCGCGGTCCGGTTCCTCTCGATCGAGCCCGGCCTGATCGAGGACGTGCGCGGGGTGGAGAAGGCGGCGCAGTCCGAAGGCGTGTTCATGTGCGACGTCAGTGTTTCGGCGGGCGACCGGTTCGACGGGCTGCGCAGTTCGTGGGACCGCGTCGGCGATCTGATGGTGACCGCGGACAGCCCGGCGGAGGCGTCGCGCCTGGCCGAAGAGGCGGTCGCGCTGATCGAGATCGACGTGCGGCCGGACCGAGGAGAGAGGGAGAACGCCGCACCATGACCATCGAAGCCGTCCAGCCCATGCTCCCGGACGCGGGCCTCGACGTGATCGTCACCGGCCTCTCGTCCGACGCGCACACCTGGAACCTGGTGTACCTGGAGCTGTTGCTGGAGGAACTGGGCTGCCGGGTCACCAACCTCGGCGCCTGCGTCCCGGACGCGACCATCGTGCGCGAATGCGTCACCCGGCGGCCGGACCTGCTGGTGATCAGCAGCCTCAACGGGCACGGCCGACAGGACGGCGTCCGGCTGATGGAGGCCTTCCGCGCACGGGCCGAGCTGGTCACGACGCCGGTCGTCATCGGCGGGAAGCTCGACGTCACAGGCGGCAGCAACGCGGCCCGGCTGCTGGAGGCCGGCTTCGACGCGGTGTTCGAGGACTCGGCCGGGCTGACCCCGTTCCGCACGTTCCTCCGCACCCTGTCCGTCCGCGCCCCCGGTGTCCCGCTGGGCGCGGGATGAACGTGCTCGCCCCGCGGCGGGGACTTTCGTTCGGCGAGGTGGTCGCGCGCCACCACGCCCGGGGGGAGCTGGTCGTCCAGCCCCGGATGGGGTTCGCCGATCCGGGGCGGATGACCAGGGGGCTGCTGGCGACGCGGTCGGCGAGGGCCGCGACGGTCGGCACGATCACGATCGACAGTTACACCAGGGTCGGCGACCACGAGGCGGCGCGCGCGGCCTTGGCGGCGGGCGCCGATCTCAACGGGTATCCGCTCGTCGACCACGACCCCGTGACGACGACGGCGTTGCTCGACGGCGTGCTGACCGGGGATTTCCCGGTGCAGGTGCGGCACGGTTCGGCGGATCCGCGCAGGATCGTGCGGGCGCTGCTGGGCTTCGGGCTGCACGCGACCGAGGGCGGCCCGGTGTCGTATTGCCTGCCGTACAGCCGGATGCCGCTTTCGGCGGCCGTCGACAACTGGCGGCGTTCCTGCGAGACGCTGGCCGAGGCCCGGGGTCCCGAACTGGAGCCGCATCTGGAGACCTTCGGCGGCTGCATGATGGGTCAGCTGTGCCCGCCCGCGCTGCTGGTGGCGCTGAGCGTGCTGGAGGGGATGTTCTTCTGGCGGCACGGGATCCGCTGCCTGTCCTTCAGTTACGCGCAGCAGACCCACGCCGGGCAGGACGAGGAGGCCGTCGCCGCGCTGCACGCGCTGATCAGGGAATACGTGCCGCACGCGCGGACGCATGTGGTGATCTACGGCTACATGGGCGTCTACCCGAGGACACCGGGCGGCGCGCTGGAGCTGATCGCGGAGTCCGCGCGGCTGGCCGCCCGCACCGGGGCGAGCAGGCTGATCGTCAAGACCACCGCCGAGGCGCACCGGCTGCCGACCGTGGCGGAGAACGTGACCGCGCTGGAGCACGCCGCCGAGGCCGCGCGCGGCGTCTCCCGGATCGGCAGGCTCGGCGACACCGGCATCCACGCGCAGGCGAAAGCGTTGGTGGACAACGTTCTTTCCCTCGACGCCGACCTCGGCCGGGCGCTGGTCACCGCGTTCGCGCGCGGCCAGCTGGACGTCCCGTTCTGCCTGCATCCGGACAACGCGGGCCGCGCCCGCGGACGGCTGGCCGACGACGGCCGCCTGGAGTGGCAGCGGATCGGCGCGATGCCGCTGGGCGATCTCGTGGACCTGCCCGGCGACCGGCGGATGACCTCGAACGATCTGCTGGACGCGCTCCGGTACGTCGAGCGGTCGTTCGACGAGAAGTACGGGTTACCCGGAATCGAGACCGTGAACCGACTGACACAGGGGAGTAGGACATGACCGGAACACCGGACGCGGCGCTGCCGCCGGGCACCCGCGAGCATCTGACGTCGCCGGTGACGCAGGCGGCCCTGCGCATCCAGAACAGCATCACCGCCGGCACCCGCGAATACCTCGGCATGAACGGGTTCGTGGAACTGCAGCCGCCGCTGATCGGGCCGGTCACCGACCCGGGATGCCGTGGCGCCAAACAGGTCGACGTCGACTACTACGGGCACAAGTACAAGATGATGACCAGCGTCATCCTGTACAAGCAGGCGTCGCTGCTCGCGTTCGACAAGATCTTCTACGTCGCCCCGAACGTGCGGCTGGAGCCGCTGGAGACCTCGACCACCGGACGGCATCTGGTCGAGTTCACCCAGATCGACGTCGAGGTCGCCCGCGCGAGCCGCGAGGAGGTCCTCGACATCGCGCAGGGACTGCTGCGGCACGTGGTCGCCCACACCCTGCGAGAGTCCAAAGTGGACCTCGCCACGCTGGGGCGCGACCAGGAGGCGTTCACGGCGCTGTTGGAAGAGGACTTCGAGCGGATGACGCACCGCGAGGCGGTGTCGCGGCTGCAGGGCCTGCGGCACGGGCAGAGCGCCGACGCGGAGATCGACTGGCAGGGCGAGCGGATCATTTCCGAGCAGACGAACCGGCCGTTCTTCATCGTCGACTACCCCAAGGGGTCGCGCGGGTTCACCGACGGCGAGTCCAGCACCGAACCGGGGGTGCTGCGGAACTTCGACCTCATCGCCTCCGACGGGTTCGGGGAGCTCTGCAGTGGCGGCGAGCGCACGCACGAGTACCGGCGGCTGATCGAGCGGATGCGGGAGACGGGGGAGAACCCGGCGAAGTACGCCTGGTACCTCGACCTCGCGCGCGAGGGGCTGCCGCCGAGCGCCGGTTTCGGGATGGGGCTGGAGCGGGTGACGCGCTACATCGCCGGGCTGGACGCGATCTGGCAGGCGAACGCGTATCCGAAGCTGCCCGGGATCGCGACGCCGTGATCACCGCGCGGCAGCTCCCGGAGGACGCGATCCGGGCCAGGGCAAGGGAAGGCAGCGCGGCGATCTTCCCCGACGTCGCGGGATACGGCCGGTCACTGTTCGGCGCGGACGTCGACTCGGGTATCGATGAACTCGACCGCGCGCGGATCGTGCCGCCGGTGTTCGTCCCGCGGCGCCTGGAGAAGATGTTCGACCTCGCGCGCGAACCGGTGTACGGCGACGTCGGGCTGTCGACCGTGCTCGGCGGGTTCACCGCGCCGTCGCCGGTGTTCCTGTGCGCGTTCGGCTCCACGCAGGTCGCGGGCAGCGGGCTCGGGATCGCCGCGAGCGAACAGGCGGGCAGGCTCGGGATGCCGATGGTGATCGGCGAGAACGTCGTGCCCATGCACGGCTACGGCCGGATGGGCGAAAGCGTCGAGGACGGTCTGCTCGGCCGGATCCGCGCGTACGCCGGCGCCGTGCCGGACGGGCTGGGCGGTGTCGTCGTCCAGCAGAGCACGGAGGACGCGGACGCGGAGGTGTGGAACCTCGTCTACAGCGACCCGTCCGCGACGGAACTGCTGGAAACCGGGCGGCTGGCGTTCGAGCTCAAGGTGGGTCAGGGGGCCAAACCGGGGCTCGGCGGGATGACCGTGCTCTCGCGCACGGCCGCCGTCGAGGTCGCCGAACAGTACACAGTGGACGAAGCGTTCGGCAGGGACCAGGCCATGGTGCTGCGGTCCAGCAGTCCCGGCACGTTCACCGGGGAGATCCTGCGCCAGCAGATCCACTTGATGCGCAACAACTACCCGCGGGCGCGTGCCTGGGTGAAACTGCACCCGGGCCGGGATGTCGGCGAGGCGGCGCGGGTCGCGTGGGCGGCGGGAGCGGACGCCGTCACCGTGGACGGTGCCGAGGGCGGCACCGGCTGGGCGCCGTCGGTCTTCCTCGACCAGGTGGGATTGCCGCTGGTGGAATGCCTGCGGCGGGTCGGCAAACCCGACGCGTCGCTGCTGGTGTCCGGACGGATCTGGGAAGGCGCCCGCGCGCTGAAGTGCCTGGCGATGGGCGCTTCCGCCGTCGGCCTCGGCCGGGCGGCGCTGCTCGCCGTCGACGAGGACGCGACCGAAGGGCTCGTACGTCTGGTGCGATGCCTCGAACTCGAACTGCGGCTGCTCGCCAGCGCGCTCGGGAAGTACGACCTCGCGGATCTCACCCCGGACGACCTTTGGTTCCCCGGTTCATCGGCACGGACGGAGCACGACGGATGATCAACTACGACGGGAAACGGTTCCGCAAGGTCAGCACCGACCCGGACGCGCCGGTCACCCTGTACCGGCAGAAGGACGATCTGGTGTGGGCCGAGCTCAGCGGTGGCGGAGTGCGGCTCGGCTCGCTGACCGGGAAGTGCGGCGAGGACGGGACGATCGACATGGCGTACACGATGGTGCTGGCCACCGGCCAGGTGATTTCGGGACACAGTACGAACACCCCGGAGTTCCTGCCGGACGGCCGGATCCGCCTGAACGAGGTGTGGGAGCGATACGGGAACCCCGG
>Ga0307518_10002255_pt1 | contig 14113 bp, 6 predicted proteins | sample 25_EM_MG_FD_203889 | JGI IMG/M metagenome (GOLD analysis project Ga0307518, IMG submission 203889) | Populus trichocarpa ectomycorrhiza microbial communities from riparian zone in the Pacific Northwest, United States - 25_EM | ecosystem: Host-associated > Plants > Roots > Unclassified | place...
CATGCATAGTGTTTATTGCTACATTAATTAATTTCATGCCGAAAACACTAAAAGTATGTGGTTAGAAAGAATAATATTAATTAATATAAATCAACTTGGCTTCTCCAATTTGGATTCTAAACTAACTTCAAATTCTTGTTGACTATTTGGTGGTGTAAGGCCAATGGAAGTGATAATTAACATTCAAGGAGGTTAATTCCAAGCTAAATGATGAGAAGCTTAAATTTTAGAGTTGTCTAAAAATTAAGAGCATGTTTGTCTATTTTTATTTTTTAAAGTAAATTAAGAAACATTATTTTACATGTTTTTTTCAACCCAAAACATATAAGCAAAAACTTAAACAAACAATATCTAAATAGACATGTTCATTTGAATTCACCCAATAAAAATTAATTATTTATTATTATTAACTCATCCCAACTTTGAGTGATCCTACCTGATGAAATCCCAAAAAAATTTAAGTAGTTTATAAGTAAGGCTTATGTGTTGGTTAATCTCTTAGTCTAGCAATCTAATTTATTTTTTCTAGTTAAGATGGTTGGTGGCTTGTACTTGATGCTTGATCTATGGTGGCTGGTGGCTAGTACATGCAAAATTTTATTTTTTTATAGTTTTTGAGACTCTCAAATGCTTAAGTATTTTTTTAAATGAAAAAAATACAATAATATTTTAGAGAGATAGACTTTGAAAATATATATACTAGAAATATTGAGAATAAAAAGATTGTAAACCTAAGTTTGAAGAAGTTTTGAGATATTTATTGCCCATAAATCTTATTTTTTTGTGTAAAAAAAGAATTGAAAAGTCATTTTATTTCTATGATATTTTGTGTTGTATTTCATTTAAAATAATATGTATTAAATTAAAATAAAATATTGAGAGATATGTGAAATTTTTTTTAAAAATTACTGTGAGAATATTGAACTTAAGAATTTGAACCTATTGTTTTGGACTATTAAGGGTTTTGTGCTCGCTAAACTTAAATTCATCACTATCTATTTAATAATATATACCTCAAATCAATGTAATCAATGTGCTGCAACTAAATTAAGTTGGGATGATGGATGATATCAAGCAAATCATCCAGAGCGAATTGACTAAATGCATATATTGAAAATATATTAAGTCAAAAGGTTAGGTTTTTTATTTTTTGACAAAATTTGCAAAACAACATGCAATCAAGTCTATCTCTCGTGAAAAATAAGACTTTAAACCATGAATGAACTCCATAGATTAATTATTTTAATTATAACTAATTAATAACAAAAGCTACTACTATGATATAAAAAAAATTAAAAAACAAGTACATTCTCCCTAATAACCATGTAAATCAAGTTAGGGCACTTCATGATTTTTATTTTTATTTTTTGACAAAATTTACAGAAGAACATGTATCATATTGTACAGGAAATCAAGTATATAACTCCTGTGAACGTTAAGACTTTAACCCATAAATGGACTCCATAGATTAATTATTTCATAACTAATTACAAAAGCTAATACTATGATATAAAAAAAATAACAAAGACAAGTACGTTCTCCCTGATAACCATATAAATCAAATTAGGGCAGTTCATAATTAATATCACGGGTCAAATCAAGCCGGACACTCCATTGACAATTACAGTTATTTTTTTATAATTAAAAATATTCTCAAATCAATTTATGTATCAATCAATCGTCAAAAAAAATCAAGAATGCTTCTCTGATAAACTTTTATTGCATTCAAGAGTATGTTTTTCTAAATGCTAATTTTATTATTCGAATTTAGAAAATAATAAAAAAAGAGCAAAACGTATATAAATATGAATAGTAAAAGTAAATGAAAAATAAGTAAAGTGATAAGGAATGAGAAAGAAAGAAAAAAGTAATAATAATAAGAAGAATAAATTAAAAGAAAAATAGTTAGATGGAACCTTGGAGCTCTAAAGGAAAGGTAATCCAATTAATGCGATTAAGGAAAGGCCGCATAGTTTCCCGTGACATGCTTTTATAAGTTTCCCCCATCCCACCTTCTCCCCTCATTTCCTCTCCTTCCACCCTCTTTCTTCTTCTCTCTCTCACCACCACCACCACCACCACCACCACCACCACCACCACCACCACCACCACCGCTGCAACTGCCACTGCTGCTAAACCCATTACTTCTTTTCTTCCCCGATAACCCAAAACTCTATTGTCACAATCTTTATTCCCTTCGAAAGGTATTAATTTGATTTGCTTTATATCCTTTGCAACAAACACCACTCAGTGGCATATATTTCCTTTCATCCCACCTTCCCCAACCCAATAGAACACCACCACCACCATCATTCACCACTCGCCGCCGCCTACCACCGTTATTTTCTTGAAAGGTAATATTGTTTTATATATATGTATTCTTTTGCGACATAGAAAATGACATTAGCTTATACAAATTCTTGATTTTTTTAATTTTTGATGCACCCGATTCTTGAATTTTGACAACCACCCACCATCACTACCATCACACACCACCCATCACCACCGATACTCACCACCACTATATATATATATATATTCTCTTGCAACTTAGTACAATACATTAGCTTTCACAAATTCTTGATTTTTGAATTTTTGGTGCACCCAACTCTTGAATTTTTGCCACCACCCCACCACCACTCATCACCACCACAACTCCTATTTTTGCAACATAGTACAATACATTAGCTTATATAAATCCTTGTTTGTTTTTTTTTTTTTCTACCCATTTCTTGAATTTTGGCCACCTTTTGTATACAAAAAAAAAAAAAAAATTCCTTAGCTTAAAATAATTACTTATATTTTGCTATATTATTGCATTTCAGGCACAAAATAAGAGGTATTAAATTTTTTTATGGCAAGCAACCAATTAAATTGCGACATGTCATCCCAACAAGAACAAAACCAACGAAGAAAGAAACGGAGAAAATTGACTCATGAAACGACAGAGAGTCACATTCAAAATGACAGCAAAAACCAGCTAACAGTGAGGTGGCGAACTGAAGCAGAGCGGCGGATCTATTCGTCGAAGCTTCTTGAAGCTCTCCGTCGGTCAAGCCGGACATCTTCTCATCCTGGGAAGAGGACTCGAGAAGTCCGAGAAACCGCTAACAGAGTCCTCGCGGTGGCTGCTAGAGGAAGAACTCAGTGGAGCCGCGCGATTCTCGCGAAACGCGCGCGGTTGTTGAGAGTGAGGAAGGTGAAGAAACAGAAATTAAACAGTGATCGTCGGTTACAGGAGAGAGAGAAGAGGAGGAAGTTACCGGCGGTGGAGAAGAAAGTGAAGGTTTTGAGCCGGCTAGTTCCTGGTTGCCGGAAAGTTTCGTTTGTGAATCTTTTAGAGGAAGCGAGTGATTATATTGCGGCTTTGGAGATGCAAATTAAGGTTATGACCACTCTAAGTGAAATTCTCACCGCCGCTGGCGGCGAAGTAGGCGGTGGCGCGGGAGTTGATGGCGGCTTGTCAAGTTGAGAGCGAGAAGTCAAATATATTAGAGTGTTCGTTATGCCAGGTGTCAATTATAATTTTTTTTTTTTGTTTTTTTAAATATTTTTAATTTGTCTCTTTTTTTCTATTAATATTAGTCCTTGATGTTATTGTAGACATGGATTTTTTTTTTATTACTTTTTATTTTTTATTTTTTATTTTTTTCCTTTATTTTTTGAGCTTTGCTTTCCTTTTTTAGTTAAATATAGTTGTATAGTTGTTCAAAAAGAGAATATTTCCAGCTAATTTTTTAGTTTTTTTTTAAATTAAAAGGAACGTTAAAAGAAAGAAAGAAAAAATTGTTGGGAAAATTTAATAAAGTTAAGTGGCCCAATTAGAATACTTTGTTTAGGCAAAAGGTTTTAAGAATTTAGGTATTTTTTTATATATTTTTTTATGGCAAGGTTTGAATAGAACAACAATCAAATAATCAAATTAGAGGGAACAATATTTGAATGATTCAACAATCAAATAATCAAATTTGGAATTTCAACTTGGAAAAAAGTAATTTAGATTTGTAACAGAAATAAAAGTTATTTCTAAACATGTTAAATTTAGGTAAAAATATGCTATGAAATTGCATTAAGTAAAAACCCTTTTCCAAAAAAAAAATAAAATAAAATTCCCCATCTTACCATAAAACAAAATACTATTCCTCAACCTTCATGTTCAAGAGAAGGATCTGTTCTTAATTGAGAAATCCAATGAGTTTCACATTTATACAAGATATATAATTAAAAGTAAATGAGAGGATACATATAAATTAAATTACTTGTATAATTGAATAATTAGCAATATATTTGGATGAAATCTTGAATTCCAAGTGAGAGTTAAATTCTCAGTTACTTGTTTAAAATGGATTTAATTTTACCAGGCGTGAAAAAATATAGGAGATACACCATCATGGATAATATTATAAAATTAAAAGAAATATAGCAATTTGTAATATATATTACAGAGATCATAGCTATTAAACCTAGCACGGTCCTGTAGAAGATTCTACCATGGAAGCTTTGGAGCAACAGAAAACAGGCTGGGAATCTAACTTGGTTCAAGTTTCATTTCAAATGGTATTGGATTCAGTTAACTCAGCTCTAAAAATTATTTTTAATTTTTTTAAAAAAATAATATCATTTTAAAATTAATCAAATAATTTTTAGATTAATCTAACAGTTTAATAACATAGATTTTAAATCGAATTAAATTCAGACCTGGTAAGATAATTATAATAAAGATAAGTTTCCATGAAAATCTAGTATAATTCTATGGATCGACTCGATAATCTGTTAATCTAAAACTTGATTCAAATTATTTTAAAAATTGATACAGCCGAGTTAATTTTTTTTTCCATCAAAACAATCTCTATCTCATAGATTAATATAATAACTTACAACCTAGATCTTAAATGAGGTTGGATATGGTTGGATCCAACTTGTAAATTAACCTAAGAACATAGATCTTAAATAAGGTAAGATCTGGGCCTGGAGATAAATTCTTATGACATGGCAGGAGTGGATATTTGTGAGATACGAAATCGCATAAAATGGGGAAATAGTGGGGATAGAATGATAATTAACCCCACGAACCAAGAAAGTTCATAGAATAGGCCAAAGAGGTCTATAGTCACTAGCTAATGACCAACACACAAAAAGAAAAAAAGCTCATATCATGTGCCTAAATGGTCCTACACTACTACACATTTTCAAGTGCTACCGACCCTCCTCGCCCCCACTTCCACCAATGAGTTCAGCTTGCATGTGATATACGAACACTACTTATTGTAAAGGAAAACCCTGCCCTTTTCCGAACCCAAAAATCCCCTCTCTTAGCTACTCATCTTCACCTTGAATATTAAGATTATTTTATTCTTAAAATATTTTAAAAAAAAATCACACACATATATATAAGATTTTATCTTGATTGTCATGTAAATTGGTTTTAAAATAATGCGCATTGCTGGCTTAAAAGGTAAAAAAAAACCACTTAAAAAAAAAATCTTATATCACACACATTTATATAAGATTTTTTTTTTTTTTTTTAAAAAAAAAACCGTATCTCTTGCTCACGAAGCAACAATTGGGATTAAGTTTTGACACCCACATCGTGGTAAGAAGAAAGACAATATTATGGTCTAAGGCAGGGTCGACTAGACCACACCCTACCCTTGTTGGGTTCTCCTTTAGGCACATCACTTTCTCATTTAAGGGCTAACACGTGTGCTAAGGCTAAAACGCAGTTGTCGATTTCAATAGAAACATGTGGATGCATATGCCAAATGGGGTTAAGGAGCTAAATTGTCATGATGAAGAAGATTGAATTATTGACTAAGGACCACATGCAATCTTGCTCTTGCTCTTCTTTTGTAGACTGCCTTGTTGCAAAACAAATCACCAATTACCCGTGTTTTTATTCAATTATATGTTATACCCACAAATTCTCACATGTATTCATGTGCCTTCATTTATGAACATATTGTTTTCTTCCTTTTGGTTTGCTTTTTTATTCATCAACATCATCAACATCGTGTATAAAGATTATGATTACAAGTGTTTGATATTATAGTAATTTTTGCGGTTGTAATTTGTAAAAATAAATTTAATATTTTTTTATAAATTGTAGCTTTTATTTAATCCAAGTTTTTCTCACAATTTAAAATATAAAGCAAGTTTAAAAAATAAAAAATCAAAGAATTTTTAGATTATAGTTAGCCCAAAAGTATATCCAGCAACAAATTGTCAAATATAGTGTACTTGTGTTTGAAATTGTAGTTATGTTAACAAGAAAGTCGATTTTTAATTAAGTAACTAATCGGTAGGTTTCAAATGAATGAAAAATGAGTGTTTGGTATGTTTAAATACAATATTAAGACAATAAAAGAAATCTCATGCTTTGAAAACTCAATCCCAATTTCCAACTTGTCAAGATTAAGGGAAAACATTATACAGGAAAATTAGGTGATTCAGCTCATTTATGCTGTTCTCCGAGAAAAAAAAAATATTGAAAAACTAATGGGTAATATACCACTTGAAGCTTGAACTAAGTGAGGGAAAGAGAAAAAAAATAAGAGAAAGGGGAAAAAAAACAAGTGATTTAGCTCATTTGGATCATGGTTGTTAAATATTGTTTCATCTAATGGGTAATATACCACTTGAAGCTTGACCTAGACTGAATTTTAATTTTCACAAAATGGGTTGACATGTACATGTTTCTAGTATTTTTATTTATTCGGCTAGACTTGGTTAAGTCAGCACTAATTATTTATAAAAAAAACTAAAATGATATTATTTAAATAAAAATAATTATAACCCGGATTAACTTATTAATTTATGGGTTAATCTAGTGATCAAGTAACCTCTTTTCTGAGATGCTTATTAAACCAGGGCTGATACGTTTGCTTTAATTAAATATCATGGAAACACAAAGGGAAGTTTTTTGTAGAAAGGATTATGCCCCTTCTAAGTAAAGCTTTCTAGTATTGCTCAACTTCACAGAACTGGTAAAATATTTCCCTTGCTACCTTCGTGTGTGAGGTGATTAAATTGTGTTTGATTAAAGATGGGGATGGTGCCATAAATTTTGTGACCTAATATATAGGTTACTACTACATTCCATTAATAGATGCTACGGAAGCATTATCATTGTCACCTGGCCTGTATTTTTTGAACGTAATCTGACTTGCATATGCCCACAATATTGTAAGGTGTTAATCAATCTGTCGGCATGGTTTGCAGGAATAATTGACATTGTAATAGCTATATATTGACTAACATCGGATCATAGAGCAATTCGTACTGAAGAGTAGCATAGATTTTGAATGAATTGTTTTGAACGCTCATAATTCTCTTTTAATATCTACATTTCTGGTATGATTAGGTGAAGAAAATCAAGCCCGCATTTATGCTGTTCTTGGTGTTCAGGTTGTTGCATTTATCGCTCTCCGCCTCTGGCAAGGTACTGGGAAATAGAAGAGAAGAAGCTTCACATTGTTAGTCAATTGACTTGGATAGGAAAGGATCTTCAATCTTTAAGGCCTTCACCAAATAGCCTCTTCACATTGAAGTCATGCATTGAAAAGAAGACTGATTTTTCCTCCCCATGTCTTTTCTTTAGATAATCTTTACATACCATATAAGGCAACATTATACATACGAGGGCTTATTCATGCTGCAAAACCATTAATGCTTAGGATAGGGGTGATGGGGTCTAGAAAGGACCTATCATAGGTTAAAATTGTGGATTGATTCCATCATGAATTTCAACATGTTGCAAAATCAATCAACATTATTGTGACCACCAAAGCAATGTTTCCAAGAATTTCTGGTAATGGCACTAGGCCCTAGCTAGACTTGAGAACCTTGTGGCTCCCAGCCATTGGCGGTAGACTAGCTCACATAAGTTTTTGAAATGGAGATTGCTCATGGAGCATAATGTAACCCTTAATTGTTACACACAAGGCTATTCAATTGACCTCATTCGTGAAAATACAACTCATATTATTTTTAAATCAAATTGAGAGTTAACTCAATTAAATTTAATTTACGATTCAGGTTAATTTATAATTTAAAATTTATCGCGATAAATTCTAGTAAGGGTCAACCAAGTTAACTTCAAATATATTTTAAAAATTTATATTCAAAATAATATCATTTTAATTTTTTATTATTCTTCATCTCAGCAGTGTTTTACTTTAAAAAATTCAAAACAATACCAATAATGCTGTTTTGAAATAGTGTGATTGTGGTTGTTTTTTAAAGTACTTTTCATTCCGAAATGCATCAAAGTGATATTTTTTTATTTTTTAAAAAATTATTTTTAAGAACAGCGCATCAAAACGATCCAAAACATAAAAAAAATTATTTTTTAACAAAAACAAAATTGAATTTTTTAGAAGTTGGCCCGCGTTTACAAACGCTCTCCAAACCCAAGGCGTTGCACTAGTTCTGATAACTATAATTACACAGTTTATTTTATTTTTTTATTTCTTTAGATAATATTGTTTAACTTTTAATTTTTAATTGAAAGAATATTATTTTTTATTAAATGATGTCAACTCAAGTTAAATTATCAACTCTAGTTTCAACTAAACTTGATTTAATAATTTTTGAATGAAAGAACCTGATATATATGATAAGAAATTAAGAATATGAAGGTTTTTCCTTTTCTTTTCCCAAATGGGAGTTAAGAAATTTAATCGATAAGCTTTTGATGTCTCTCATTTATGTATTTGTTTTTGTCAAATATTAATTTGGATAATTAATTAGCTTGACCAACTTTCTCTTTTGTTTTTCACTTCTCTTTCGCTTCAATAATTTTGTTTCCTTTTGTGAGGGAAGTTTTCCATCGAGATCAACAATAATTCGACATCTCTGTGTATAATTGTCATTCACATGACTTTAATGAAATGCCAACATTGCATGTGCATCAATAGTTAGCGAAGCTAATTTAATCCAACTTTTTTGACACGACTTAGTGAGGAGATTATAGACTAACATGTCTTATCCATAAAATTATAAAAATCTTACCTACATTTGGTAGAACACTCAATCAAATCTAACCTAAAATTTGATAGAGCACTCAATCATAATTCTGATTAAAAGACATTACAAAAAATTAGGATTGGATAACCTGTCTTTTTCTTTTGTTTTTCTAGCTAAGATGTATAAATTATTATTATGGAGGGAGGGTTAAGGGTTAGGATTTTACAAGTGAGCTTTCATTATAAATTCGTGTTCAACCGAATTATTAGTGTATCTTTTCTTAATAATTAAAGAACTAATCTAAACCTAAAATTATTTTTCTTGAATATACTTTTAACTCTAAACCAAAGGATATGTGGTCATTTACTCCTTGATGGAAAAGAAAAGAAAACATTCTTCTTTGAAAACCTATCCGGGCTTGATAGGTTGATCTAAAATCTAAGTCGGGTTAAATTTCAATAAAAATATATAGAAAGAATTAACTTGGCATGATTTACTCAAAACTTGACTTGACTTATAACCTGGTGAGCTCAGAAAAAACCCAGTTAAAATCCGGTTAAAAATTATTGACCTTTTTCTTTTAAGAATTTCAATAATATTATTTTTATTTTTTATAAAATAAAAAAATCAAGTTGATTTTAGCTAACCTATCAAATCTATGATCTAAGATTTATTTCATATTAATCTTTGAATTGGGTTTAAAAATTATGTATTTAATGATGGTCACGTGAGGATGTTGAGAAATATTAAACCTAGATTCCAAATTTTACCATGCACTAAAGCTATCTCTTGAAATTCAATCGCTAAGCCATGCCATCTCTTATGATCTAAAATTTAGGGAAAAAAGCTTTTTCACTACCCAATTTACCCCAAACCTATAGCTCAATATTATAGTTTTTCTAATCTACTAAATTATACTGGGTGTTTGAGAGTATGATTGCGGTTGTTTTTCAAAGTGTTTTTCACTCGGAAATACATCAAAATAATATTTTTTATTTTATAAAAATTATTTTTGACATCAGTATATCAAATGATCTGAAAAATATTAAAAAAATATTAATTTAAAATAAATAAAATTTAAATTTATTTTTTTAAAAAATATTTTTAAAATACAAAAATAAATTCCTTAAATAAAATTTTAGAAAGCAATCAAAGTAGATAAACGACAAGACAAAAGAATCACTTTTGAGTTGGCAAGGTCCAACCTTCAGACAAACAAAGGACCCGACATCACTAGGTGTGTTGGGTTGTGTTGGACCCTAAACAGTGAAAAAGAACAAACGTTCTTGGCAGTTAGCAAATTGTTGTTCAAATAAAATAAATAATCACAACAAAAAAGCAAACATGTCTTCCTTTATTTTTGCAAGAATCAAGTTGACTCTCAACATCCAGAATATTGTTGGGTTTGGAATTTGTGTTGCAATGGTTATTCCACGCACTTGCATCTCCATGTTTGCAGGCTGGGGATAAGGACCTCTCCCTCCACTGTAGCTTCACCAGTGACCACACAGTCTACCCCCATTCTGGGGTTCAAGCTATGGTTATTCTTTCCTTTTGGTGATTTAATTAGGTCAACATGGTTTATATGCAACTAATTATAATCTTGGCAACATGGTTTTGCTTGCGATTAATTAAATATACAAAACAACTAAATGATGTCTGACTTAAGTAACATTAAAAATGATTGTTTTTTGAAGCAATTTTTCCATGATGAAATGGTTAGATTTGCATTAATGTAATGAGAATGAGTTAGGATGAAGATGTAATGCAAAGGAAAAGCATGGTAAGAAATAGACTTGCTTAACTTAGAATATAATATACATCAATTTGCAGTGGTGATAATATTGGAGTCTCATTCAATAAAAGCTTTTTTTTTTTTAAATATTTTTTGATTGTGTTGTTTGTATTTTACTTCAGGCAGGAAGTTATAGCTGCCATAGCATTATATTGTCAAATATCATTAATTATTTAATAAAAATATTAAGTTGTTATCTCTCCAAGAAAATCTTCATCATTAATAATATAATAAAAAAGATTAAGTTGTTACATGAAATTAATTATTTAATAAAAAAATGAAATTTAACTGTTCTTCCTTCAAAGCCGATCCATTCAATTCTTAACCTGATTTGTTCTGAAGTAACTATTATAACCTTATCTTTAGAGTGTAATTCCAAAGCTGCTGTAGAAAAGGAACCTATGACCTGATGATTCATATCCATTATGGAATAACTATTACCTTATCTTTAGAGTGTGATTCCAAAGCCCCTGCTACCCCTTTGAAAAGGTGTAGGTCTTAGAAAAGTAACCTATCACGTCCAGGTATGTGTGGCCAGCCTTTGTGATATCAGCCCAAGTACAAAAGTATTTTTTAAAAAATATTTTTATTTTTTATTTTTTACATGCTCGAACTATTTCATAAGCAAGGCAAGAAACAGGATAGTGATCCATGAGGGTTGGAGACAGGTTTTGAGTTGCCCAGTTCAGTTGTCAGGCCATTTCATGTGCGGGAAAAACTGGCAAGCTTCGTTGGAACATACATTTTTGATTCAGTAAAAGACGATGCTGGCAAATGTATAGAAATGTTTAGGAAATATGATGCTGGCAAATGCATAGAATTGTAATGGAAATTTGATTCTTAAATTGCCAAGTAGCTATAGAGTGACACCCTCGATGCTACATAATATCTAACAAGCTGTTTTGCTTCAAACCAATTCAACACATTCTGGGCTAGCATAAACTTTATACCAAACCACAAAAAAAGATTTAACATAGCATGCAGCCTGAAACTCTTCGAAACCATAATTGCATGCAAGAATGTTCATCACTCCTGCTTTGGTGTAGATACACCTTGTAAACCTCCAATGACTCCAAAATCTAACTGGCTTTCACAGGTTGAGCTCTAGGCCTCCACAGTCCCACCCTATACTTGTGAGCATATTTCAATATCAGCTTCCTCTGCGAAACAAAAATCAGAAGTTGATGTTTTAATTCATGACTCTAGGGACTTTGATTTGGAGTGATTCTCAAAAAATACTTTGAGGGTGAAAATACAAGCCTCTCAATTATGCATTCGGAACATTAAATTTGAGAATCAATAGCAATACAAAGTTAACTAGTTGCTGAAACAGCAATAAATTTTTTAATAATAGTTTGTCCATTGTTATATATATATAAAGGGCATCAAATTTAAACAATTCTAGTCTCATGAAAGTAACTTTTAATTCCAACCTTCATTTGCAAATCTTAATTAAAAAAGAAGGAATCCAGTATATTATGCTTTCAAAAACTACACAAGCCACTCAATTTTTTTAGCTTTGAAGGCAACGTAAAGAAAACATCAAAGCTATTAGCCAGTCATAGGAAACTAGGAAGGAGAATTTGCTTAGAACTTTGATAATAGAACTGACGCATGCTGACCAAATTTTGTTCTTAGCCAACCTAACTGGCAACCAAAACCAAACACTTTACAGCAAAGTAGCTTATTATACAAAGATAACACTTGACAACAAAAACTTTTGATTTGAAAGCAACCCCAAATTTCAAAAAAGGGACTAAGTTATTCTTTTTACTGTTTAACAGTTCTGAACACAAATGAACCCGTGCAGCCAACCTTAACCAGTTCAGTTTGTGGCTTAGTGGAGTCAAATGATACTGTAGAATAGTACAGCTGCATAGTGGAGTATACACTGCATGATATAATCTCGAGGAAGGTAACATAGTGACACCACAATTTTGCAACCATTGGATGCATGACAAAAAAAAATTGAAAAAGAAGGTAGAGGCAGCAAAATTATTTCCAAATTCCAGTTCACCGACTCATAGGGAATCACCATTCATCATTGTATGACCACTTCATCTAAAGTCCCATAGATGCAAACTTTCCTTACAGGCTATCAAAATATTCCTACACATTAAGCACTCTACGATTACCCATCTCGTTATGCTAACTTGCACCAGTATAGCAAAGATTTTCACAGATATTCCTTTGCCTATTCTCATAATTCTTTTCTCAAATATTGCAGACAAGTTAGTGAATACTCAGCATAATCAAACAAGAACCATTAAAAGGTAAGAGTCGTTATTTAAACTACACATCTGATATTATGTAGAAAGAATATTTTGAAATTAACACAAAAGAAGTAGAGCATCATCAAAAAGAGTCCACAAGATGAATAACCTGAAAGAGCTATAATATCAAGGATTCTTTGAGCTAGTAACAATTCCATCAAAACTACGACTAAAAGAATTTAAATAGATGTTTACAATAACCAATTTCATCACTCAACTTGCAATAACTCCACATTGTTAGAATCTAAACAAACAACATGCATGATTTAAAAAAAAAAAAAAAAACTCATGCAAATTGAGTTGGGGATTAAGAATAATTACTTGTTGACAAGGGATGCCTAGTTTTTTGAGCTTCAAAGTCCGAGTAACAAGAAGTTTGTGAAAGTCACCAATTTCAGATTCAAGCTTGGTCACATGGGCTTCAACTCCTTTCCCTATTCCATTTAGAAACTCTGGAATTCCAACTTTCACTGCAACAAAAATAACAAAAAAGTAACAACATTCTTCAAGCTCAGCCTCTTATTAATTGCAAAGATTAAAATCAAAGAAAAAGAAACTTACAACAGAAAATCTATAAGAACATCATTGTTCCAACAACGAAAAACAATGCATCCACCAAAGATTCAATCTTTCAAAACTCAAATCCATTTTAATCTCTCACAGAAAATCACACAAAAAGAAATATCCTTTTCCAGTTACTATTTACATGAAAATCAAATTTTCTTCATTTTACACATGCACGCCATAAAAAATGAAAACTTTATGAGCAACAAAAGGGAGACATGAAAATTAAAGCAAAACCCACCAATCTATTCCCATTTTCGATCCAAACAACTAAAATCGATTAAGAAATTAATTCAAGAACATGAACTTAGTTAACGATTACACAAAAAGAAAGAACTCAAACGAAAATGTTACCGAGGTAAGGAGAGGAGGATTTGGAGAAGAATCTAGAGAGCCCAGGTGTAGAAATAGCTCGTTGTGGTGGGATTGAAAAAGCCCTTTTAGTGTTTGTGAATATTAGCCTCCATGTCATTGCCATCTCCGTAAAGCTGCTGCCTGCTATGGGGTTTTGGGTTTT
>Ga0307518_10002256_pt1 | contig 14108 bp, 11 predicted proteins | sample 25_EM_MG_FD_203889 | JGI IMG/M metagenome (GOLD analysis project Ga0307518, IMG submission 203889) | Populus trichocarpa ectomycorrhiza microbial communities from riparian zone in the Pacific Northwest, United States - 25_EM | ecosystem: Host-associated > Plants > Roots > Unclassified | place...
GTCTATATTATTACTATGTTTTTTTAACAATTGCTCTAACAAAAGTTAACCACAGTTTCATAAATCCAAAGTGGCCGTCTTAAATATCTTTTTTAAGTACGTCTAAAAAGATATTAATTGATATTAAATATCTTTTTTAAGTACGTCTTAAAAGATATTAATTGATATTAAATATCTTTTTTAAGTACGTCTTAAAAGATATTAATTGATATTAACTACCTACTTACATTACAGTGGATAATATCTACAGCGCATGCATTGGAATATTGTTATCATGCCCGATTCAAGATTGATCCAGTCGAGAGATTAGGTTGCGAATTACATTTATTAACTCAAAAAAATTTTAAATTTTAATATTTTATATAAAAAATTTAAGAAATTCATGTGAATATAGGCTATAAATACTATAAATAATAAAGTTTAAAAGAATATATCAAAAAGTTTGTTATCCTACATTGAAAAGATATTATATTATTCTTTTAAGTTGAAATATTTAAACTAAATTTTTTTTTATCCCACATTGAAAAAATATAAGTTTTGTTTTATAAACATAGAATATATATACTAAAAGAATTCAAATCCCACATTGAAAAAATAATTTTTTTCTTGTGAATATAGAGTATATATACTAAAGGGCTTCAAATCTTTCAAATCTCACATTGAAAAGATACTATGTTATCTTTTTAAGTTGAAATATTTAAATCAAAAAGTTTTTTTATCCCATGTTGAAAAAACATAATTTTTTTCTTGTGAACATATAATATATATAATAGAAAGTTTCAAATCTCATATTAAAAAAATAACTTTTTTCTTGGGAACATAGAGTATATATATTAAAGGGTTTCAAATCACACATTAAAAAAATAACTTTTTTTCTTGTAAACATAGTGTATATATATTAAAGGGTTTCAAATCTCACATTGAAAAGATATTATGTTATCTTTTTAAGTTGAAGTATTTAAACCAAATAGTTTTTTATCCCACATTGAAAAAACATAATTTTTTTCTTGGGAACATAGAGTATATATACTAAAGGGTTTCAAATTCCACATTGAAAAAAATAAAACATTCTTCTAATATTTATATAATGAACTTTGAAAAGAGTTAATAACCAACTTAAAAAATATTAAAAAAGAGGGGTTTACGAGAAAAATCACATTTGAAAAAAAAAGGTCTCGTCTGGGTTCGCCCGGATCATAGTTCGACCGGGTTTTGCCTTATTTTTACAATGATCGGTCTTTTACCTTACCCGGACAGGTTCAACCACCGGGTCGACCTGCTGGGCCGGTTTGAGTTTAATAACTATGATTGGAATGGTAACTTAGACGCTGGCCGCCAGCAGAGATGTTATAATGCACTGTTACCAACAGTCAGTTTCAATGGGTATAAGCTTATATATACCAGTGTTTTTTAAATATTTTTTATTTGAAGATATATTAAAATAATATATTTTTTAATTTTTAAAAATTTATTATTAATACAATCACATTTAAAAAATCTAAAAACATAAAAAAATATTTAATTTCAAACAAAAATATTTAAACTTTTAAAAAATTACTTTCCAACTGCAAACACAAACAATAGTCAATAGTTGCCCTCTTGAATTTCGATCTTATCACCCACTTCATTTAATTTTAATGTCTTCTAACTTTTTGTTTATTTAAATTAGGACATGTTATTTTTTTTCCATTTTCTAATGAAATTTGGTTAGTTTAACCTCATTTCATTAATTGATTTAGCGTTAATAAATAAATAATTATTTATGTACGAAAATAAAACAATTAATTAGAAATATTCTTAATAAAATCAAAAAAATATGTCTTATAAGGTTGGATTGTAAGAATAAAAAACTCATGGATGTCCAATTCTTATGCATAGATATTATGCATGAAGTTGTTTCTGAACTAGTTGATCATTATCATCTCTGCATGCGTTGCAAAAAAGAAAAGAAAAATCTGAGTTTGGACTTTCATCTAATATTCCTAAAATCTCTCACTGTATCCTTTATTATGGATAACTTGGACTGTACTCATTATTATCACTGATGGTTTTGTTTGTTCACAAAAAAAACTTACTCAGTGATGGACTCTTGAGGTTTGTTCATGCCTTCATGGTGATTCCCTGAAAATTTCATATATGATGCTTCCAATTTCGTAGATTACGAGGAGAGATAATTATATATTGTTGGAGAATTTCTAGCCAAGCTTATGTTTAATAGATTGATTAAAGATACGAGCTATTGAAACTATATTAATTTAACAACATAAATGATATAATTCAACTTGTAATAATATGCGATTCTAAATAGTTAGATGTAGATTTATTATAATTAGATAAAAATTTACTCCAGATAAATTATATGAATGGCCTAACAAATATATTTATAAACTAATAAAATATGTTTAGATAAAAGAGAAAATTCGATCACATCAAATCAAAATAAAAGTTCAAAAAAACTACAATTTTTTATCTGAACAATGAATCAAGGATCCAAGAACACTGTTCGAGGAGCATTTTCTTTCCTATCATCCACCATTCCATTCTCCAAATAGAATAAAGACAAGCACACCAAGCATTCTTAACAAAGTTAGATAGATTAATGTTGTTTTCTGCTGCAGATACATATTTGCCGGTTGCATTGCTGCTGCTCGTTCCAATGAGTTTGTCGATGCTGCAATTGTGTAAAAAAGTATGCCATATAGTTGTGACACGAGGAACTTCAAAATACAAGTACTTTCATTGCTTACATTACGTGGGACACAGAATAAGATTGCACGGTGCTCGTTCCCTGTTTATCTGTATCTTTTTCAGAGTCTGTTAAGCACTATGAGCCAAGAGATGAATCATCTATCTTGTTGCAATACACAGGAGTTTTTGTTGAACAAATCTTGCATCTTCCTCGACAAGATTTATTACGAATAAAAGGGCATCAACAAGGAACAGGCTTTGTCATAAACACTAAAACTCAAGCTATTTACCATAATCAAGATCATCTCCAATTTAATATTTGCTATTAAAGGGAATTATCTCAGTGCCAATCAAGACATGAAAAAGAAATACTAAGGAAAACCCTATGGTTAAAAGAAACGATAAGAAATTCTATGCAATTGTATTCTCCTTAGGTTTATCTTGGATTTCCAGCCCTCCTTTACCAGTATCATGATCCTTGTAGTACCTCTTCCAGAACCAGTGCTGCTTCCACACTCTTTCCACCATTTCATCAATTGGGATTCCTTTCGTCTCAGGTAGAAAGTATTTGGCAAAAAGGCACATTACAGCTAGCATAGCACAGTATAAGAAGAAAGTCCCGGCTCGCATGTGGCATAACATGGTGAGGAATGTTTGAGCAACAAGAAATGTGAAAACAAAATTCATAATAACAGCAACGGAGAAGCCAGCACTTCGAGTCTCTATCGGGAATATTTCACTTGGGATTAGCCATCCCAAGGGACCCCATGACCATGCAAAACCAGCCAAGAACACACAGACCAAGACGATCACAAGTACGGCATAATGTTTCGCCACAACGTTTGTGGAGTGCAAATGCACTGCGAGGATTACTCCAATTGCACCCTGTAAGGAACAAATAATGAACTGGTTTAGTAGTGCTAAAACAGATATCAGCAGTGGAAATTGAAATCATCGAGACGTTTGTTTTTGGCTCACCAAAGAAATGAACATCTGAATGGCTGCTTCAATGAGCAATGCTCTTCTACCAAATCTATCAACCACAACAATTGCAAACGCAGTGCCTATTGGTTTAACTGTATTAGTCATTATAGCCGACATCAATGATGCATTCTCACCTAACCCCATGGTTTGAAAGAGAACTGGGGCATAAAGCATGACCACACTGATGCCTGTGAACTGCTGGAAGATTTGAATAAGTGCACCGCATACTAGTTGAGGCCTACCTGACTGTTTCCAAAGGTTCTTGAAGGGATGCCTGATTTGTCTACTAAATTCAACAGCTTGCGAAATTTCTTCGTACTCTTTATCAACATTATCAACGCCTCTAATCTTCTTCAAAGTATACAACCCTTCTTCATTCTTCCCTCGTTCTATGAGGCTCGTCGGAGTCTCCACGATCATAAGAGAGCCAAGGAGGAGAAGTAAAGCAGGGCATGCTGCACCACCCAGTGAAATTCTCCAACCATAGGGGTGTAATTTTGAAGTGGCATAATTGATCACATTAGCTGTTAGAATGCCTATTGTGATAAGGAGCTGAAAACAAAGATTAAGGCCTCCTCTGTACCTTGCAGGTGCAATTTCTGATATGAATAATGGCACTGCCTGCATTAGAATTTCTCTTATAAGTTATTTGGAAGCAGCAAACATGCTGAAAGTGATGTAAAAGTTGAGTAAAATAATGTGGTGTTCTGTTATTCCTTTCTGTACAAAGTTGAAGATCCCACAAATCACTCTTATATATTGTGTTATAATATGTTAGCCGACCACAATAAGAAGCAATCCTAAGCAAGAGTAGGTAACTAAGCAGTGAGTGTTCATTACTATTCTCTAACAACCTTAAAAAATATATGAAGTAGCTTCTCAAATAATCGGTACTGCCTGATATATATGTTTGAATTTCACCTGGTTGCCAAAACCAATTCCAGCGCCCAGACAAAGCCTTCCAGCGATCAACATGCCAATGTTGAGAGCAGCAGCATTTAAAATGGCACCAACAAGAAAGAAGACGGAGGCAATCTGCATGGTGGGTTTGCGGCCCCTTTTCTTGCAACAAATTGAGCCGATAAAGCAAGCTACAATGGCTGCAAGGTAGAGGGAAGATGTGAAGAGCTGGAGAAGTTGACTGTTAAATTTGCAGTAGTTGTTTGCTTTAGCTTGATGCTTCTTGACATAAACTTCAGGGAAGAACTTTTCCAAAAACATATCCATTCCTGTCACTCCTCCTAGAATCATATAAAACCACAAGTACGAGAAAACAATTAACATAAGATTATCTGTGCTTTGTCAGGCAATAATAAAAAAAAAAACTAGCATGCCTGATCTAGTTTAGGTATGTACCCGAAATTCCAATGTCGTACCCAAACATGAGACCACCACAGGCTGAAATAACGGTACAAACAATGACCTGCCATGTAAGCTTGGCAGGTAAGTCCCGACGAACACCAGATCCATCGACCAGGGTTAACTCGGGCATGGTTTCACCTAAATCTGATACCTCTGAAAAATAGAAAGAGTTTTCACTTAATAACAATATCAGATAAGGTCACTTTGCTCCTTGGATGAATAGGAAAAGCTGCAACATATATTCATGACAGTCATCTTTAGAGTTTGAAGTTCAGAAGAAGTGTGTTACCTCGGAATTTGTCAATTTGATAGCAGATCAGAAGCATTTAGCCAGGTGGCAGAAATTAAGCAACGATAGAAGTTTATTTATGAAAGCTAAATAATGGTTCTTATCGTATCAAACTCTTCTAAGTAGTATCAGATTTCATTAACCGATTCCTAAAATCTCTCTTTTGGATAATTTTTTTTTTCTTTGTTTGAGACTGCACCTGTGGATAACTTTTCTGGACTATCCTTTTATCTTATATAATTATTCTCTCCAAATCAGCAACCAGCCAAGTTAACCATAAAAATGCCTCCTTCTTCTGCTCTCTGATCGGTATTCTTCAGCATGAGTTGGCCATAAAAAACAATAAAGAAACAGAAATTAAAAATGAGTTATGGTAATTTAATTTGTCAAATTAACATGGCCACGATGCCTGCAACTCAGACATGCATAGATATTGTAACTCATAAACAACACTCAGCAATAGATTGATAGTCTGACAGATGACAGGTACATTCCTGCTATCACTTGTTGGCTTTGCCTCCTGGTGTTTGTAGAAGAATGTTGATGGAGATTGCCCGATACTGTTCCCGTCTCTTGTGCATTGGATTCTTTTAAATATCACTTATATCTCACAATGGGGTCTCTCTGTTCATTCTAGACACTGCAAAATCTTTGGCAATTTTTTTTTTTTTTGAATCTTTTCCTGTCATTTAAATCCTTCACTACTGATGACTCTGCCACTGGTTTATATTCTGCAAAAATATCTTTCTTTGCCTTTTCATAACGAAACAATCAGTTTCCTTCCAAGAATAGCATTAATGCGGTTGAGAAATATTCTCTAGTACAAATAAGCATTTATGATTGATGCAACATATAGTAAAAGAAAGAAAGGACATGAATCTTAAGGAAAATAAAGAAGGAAATAAAAAAAAAATTGATGTAGGAGCTTTTTTTTTTTTTTGGATTTGAACTTGTCTATATGACTCTGTTTCCTCAAAAAACTTTTAATTTTTTTTTGTTAAAAATTAATTTTTTTATGTGTTTTGGATCGTTTTGATGCACTAATCTCAAAAATAATTTTTAAAAAATAAAAAAAATATCATTTTGATGTATTTCGGCATGAAAAACACTTTGAAAAGCAACCACAACTACACTGCCAAACAAGCTGTACACTTTGCTGGTATTTTGGATCACATCCAGTTTGGGATTTTTTTTTTACCTGGGGTATCCTTAATTTTTCACGTAAATAGAATATGATACTTAATTCATCTGGGTCCATTATCGGGGATGTCAACATAAAATTCCAGTTTCTGCTTCAATTTATTCATAAAATTCCAGAATATGGTCTCTGCTCTACCTGAAGAAACTAGGAACAAGAAATGGTTGAGAAAAGCCCTCTAAAATCTTTCCAACACTAGAGGACTAGTGCTCTGTCAATCAAATGAGAAAAAGGTAAGTATATGTTCAAATATGCATCAATGTATACATATGCATGCAGGAAATAAGTTGATCGGATTCGTACTTAGCTTCATAAAGTAGCATTGACATGTGATCTGATTTAGAACAAAACTTTCTATTTACTATAAAAAGAGAGAGAGATTGGAAAGTTGGCTATACTGTGGAGAATGAGAGAAACTAAGGTTTTAACCTTGTCAGTTGCTGTCAGCTTGACTCGACAACTAATGGCATTTTAACTCCTCTCGTGTACATTTGTACAGAAATATAATATTTGCCATTATATGATACCTCAAGCTGATCCGTGTAGCTGTCACTTGCCTCTGATTTTGTAATCTTAACTTCAGAGTTCATAGTGTTTTTGAGTGATTCTGTGACTGGTGGATCGGTCCATCAATCTCAAGTTTTGTCTTCAGCTTCCAGGATCCTGCTTGACATAACCCCTGCTTGGCTCGGATATGGTCATAACAGTTAAATGAACAGTTGACTTTCCAGGATCCTCTGTGTTTTCTCTGTCATTTGAACTGTTAATTTCCCCTGCCGGATATGATGGGATGACATTAACTTCATCTTCAACCAATATTTTTGATTCACTTTCAAGGTCCCTGATGGATTCTGAATTTGTAAACGCCACTGCTTTAAGTGGTTCCATAATATTTTCTTGGCTATCTAGTCTTTGAGATTCGTCATCTTCACTGTCTTGTACATGATTGAACTTCTCATTGTTTATAAATTCACTCGCAACTGCTTCATTCACATTATGAATTATGTCAGCTGCAGAGTCCTGCAAATGAGTAGTACATAGTCCCGGTCAATGTCATAGAGCTGGAAATGAGTTACTAGTATTCAATTGCTGTGAAAGCAATAGAGAAGAACTTGTTTTTCAAGTGAGAGGAAAATGAGGGTATACCAAATTTCATGCTCTATTTAGTTTAAAGAATAAGAGGAAAAAGAAAAGAAATTCAAATCTTTACAACTGCAGTTCCATTTCATGGCAGCTTCAGAAGCAAAGTTTTCCCCCCTTCTTTTACACCCTCATTTTAGCAGTAGAATGGGTTATAAGGAAAAACACTGCTTAGAACATCATATTACCTTTGCTTCAAGAGTCACTAAGATATTTTCACCATCAACTGCCGGTTTTGATGTGTCAAAGACAGCCTTTTGATCTGTTAAATCTTTAGGGTTCCCTTGGACATCCTTGGTGGTTTCTGAGGTGCCAATGGCACCTGCTGGCTTTAACAAGTCTCCAATTTCCTGATCTGCTCTACGTGTTCCAAACCCGTCAGTTTCCTTGCTGTTGCTTGAATTATCAACATCCTCCATTGCTTGAGATGATACGACAATTGTTTCATTTTCAGTTAATACTCCGGGACTGTAGTCATGGTCCTCTAGGGAAGTGATGTTGGCTGGTTTTACTGGTTCCACAAATATCTTCCGTCTAGTTGGAAATTGAGGTTCACCTTCACTGCCTTCAAAAAACCTTAACTTCTCCAAATCTTCCTTTTTATTTATCGATGGATCACTAACTTCACTGATGAGGTTAACTTCTCCAGCAACATCTCTTGAACGATTTGTTGACTCCTATTCAATGTCACATAGCTTAGTTTTTCTTCATGTTATTTTTACTAGCTAAAAAGTGTAAAAAAAATTCTTTGGTGCAGAAGTTAGAAGGAAAACGAAACAATACTAGTAAAAATGATCCATAATGTCAAGATGACATAAGTGCAATGATAAGTGGAACAATGTAGGGAACATAATACAGGTTGACATGTGACTACCTCTTCTTCTACCATAAGTCCAGGAACATCTGAAGTAGAATGCTCCCCCTCGGATTTTGAAACATCAATGTTTGTTTCATTGTCAGCGAGTCTTGCAGATGCATCTTCAAGATGCTCGAAAGATCTGGGGCTAATTTCCTTCTGTGGTTTTGACAGTTTTACAGGTGCCTCATTACCAATCGATGTTTCTGATTCGTCATCTATGTTTTTCCTGGATTTTAAATCCTCCATGGTTTCCTCGTCATCAAGCGATGATCCCTTCATATTCTCCATCTCAATAGCTTCTTCAGTAGGCTTCCCTTGAGTGTTAGACGGTTCCTGCTCAATGCATGGTGCATCTAGTTCAGATATCTTACTAAAATGGGCTTTTGTGCCTTTATATCAATGCCGAAAAAACTGTTGTGAGCATGGGAATGAGAAGAATGGGACATTTGAAAATTACAAGGATTTAATCACAGTTGAAAGCAGTAGAAAATGATATATGAAAACGAAAGATATGTGAACACAATTTTACTGGATTCCCTTCATAAATATCGAGCTACTGAAGGATCACAGACCTCAGATTTTTCAGATTTGTTATCAATAGATGGGTGATCTACCGAATCATTTACCACATGACTGGTATCTTGAGTTGCAGTCAGAGGCAATCTTTCCTCCATATCAGTGGACACCAGTTGACTGAAATCTGATGAAGAACCTATATCTGCTGGGATCCTATATGCTAAAACAGACTTTGGAGATGAGGATAGACTTGAGATGGTAGAAGCTTGTTCAACTATCAATTCTGGCAGTATGCCTGATGTAGTGGGATCATTAAAACTTTGGTTTGCCCCAGAAACCCCAACTTCTATTAATGTACTTTGATCTTCTCTGCTGCCTTGAGTTGAAGTCGGGTTGTCTTCAACCTCGACTGGCATTGAAGTGCTCTTAATGTCTGAATGTTCAGTCAGCCTTTCATAATCTCGGTCAATATCTTCAATAGATTCTAATTCTTCCACGCTATTCTTAATGTGAACAAATGGATCATTCACAATGTAAGTAATGTTTGCATCTTCTCCAGACTTCTCAGGAGAATTTAATGATTTGCTCTCTATATGCTTTCTAGATTCTGAATTACTTTCAACATCTGGTTGTGACTGATCACTTACGAGTACTTGCATGGCTTTTTCAGCTCCACTTTCTCTGTCTTCATTTGATTTCGAGTCTTCTAAGTGGTCATTTACGAGGAGCCTCGAGTCATTTACATTGCAACTGCCGTCCATACCCTCTACAGACTTCTCAGGATTAATCAATGATTCGCTCATGATATTGCTGTTAGATTTTGAATTACTTCCCTCAGCCGGTTCTGATAGATTGGCTATAACTACTTGCATCATGGAGTTTTCAGCTCCAACATATATGTTTTCATTTGATTTCAAATCTCCCCTGTCATCGTATGTGACCGTGTCATCTGCATCGCAATTTATGTTCATCTCTTCTGCAGAATTCCCAGGAGCATTCCTTGATTCCTGTTTTATTTATAAGTTGCAAAGATGAGTCCAACAGCCTTTTTCTAATTATTTTCTTATGGTAGAGAAATATGAATTAGAATATACAAGATACTGTGTTCTAATATTAGGAAAGAGAGTTAAATACACTGAAGTCTAAACCTGTAAAAAAAATTGATGGACAGTAAGCATAAGAAACTGTAATTTGATCCAAGTTCATCCGCAAACTGTAATAATGTATTGTATTAAAGTTATTAACTGACCTGCGGCTTCTGAAAGTACACCTCAGAAGGTTTTTGTGGCATTGAATCCTCCATCAGTTGCATTCCTTCCTGGGAATGTTCACGTGGAACTACATCTGAAGGATTAGAAGGCCTCTGCTCCCTTTCCTCTTCGACTATGTGTTTGACATAATTAAAGTGTTTTGGATCAATGCTCATTGAATGGGCTTGATCCTCTTGAGATATTTCAGCTCTTGAAGATGATAGCGACCAAAGTGATGATGAAGTTGGATCCTCGGGTTCATTCCTGAGCCTTGAAAACCCTTCTTCTGTAATATCCCCCTCCCCTACCTCGTATATTTGTCTAGTTACGTTATCATTTTCTTGAACCTTTGGAGCAAGAGGCGAAGCTCCCCACATATCTTCACTCCCGGAAGTAATTTCCTGTTCACTATCCCCATCATAAACCAAGGACTCACCATCATTGGATGAAGCAATTCCGTCTGCTGTCAGAGGGGGTGAACCGATCTCTGAGACCTCCACTTGCATGTCAGAAGCTATGGAATTGGTATGGGTATGCCAAGGATCCTTGTGCTTGTAAAAAAAATGTTCCTCCATTCCTGTGTTGTAAATTGCAGACGGGCTGGAATCATATGAAGGTTCAGCCACGGCACTAGCCTTAGGAACTGGACAAGGGAGAGAGTTCGGTGCATGATTATAAAACACTTCGGGAAATTTGAACGTTGTTGGCTGTAGACTTTCTGAATTCTCAGCTGTCTTAGCATTAAAAATGTTTTCTGTAGAAGAAAATGGTCTTGGCCAAATTTTCTTGTGCTTGATTAGATCTGTGTCCCTTTGAATATCATTTCCATCACCTAAACTTGGATCCTTGTCATGAGATTGTCCCATATTTTCACCTTTGTGTTTGACTCTACTGGTTTCAACTTCTCTATCCCGTTCCCGTTTGTTAGTAACCTGATTGGAAGATCGGGCTTCTTCCGTCACAAGATCAGTTACAGTTAAATCACGGCGCAAGGTTTCACCACGTTGGAATAATGAATGATCAGCCAGCGGGCCATGATTTTCCTTGTCTGCAAAAAAGTTTATTGATTCAGTATTAGTAGCAGAGGTCTCTGGTATTTTTTTTCTTAGTTGATGAAGAAACTAAAACAGAAGTTGTCTTACCTAATTGCATTTTAGATCTAGAATATCCTGTGCCCTCATGTTGATCTAATTGTGTGTTCTCCAGGGGGGGAGAATATCCCAAAGAGAAGCTCTCATGCCTGCAGAAGAGCATTTCTTTCAGGTGATCTGCCATAAATTCTTGCTGGAAACTGTCTGCCATGAGATTAGGTTTTTCTTCAAATGGTTCATATGGAAGGTCAAATGGATTTTGGGTTGGAAACAAAATAGAAGGGGCTGAACTAGGTATTCGGTCATCTGAACTCTTAGAAACATGGAAAGTGTTGCTTCTTGCAACCAAAACAGGATGCATTGTACCTGGAGCAGCACTACTACTCATTTTGAATGACTTTCTTGCTCTACGTCTTGCAATTAGGCTCTCCAGCCTCCTATTTCTTTCTAGCTCAGAATCCCCAAGATCCACGAGATTCTTTTGATCATTCGCAGTCCATTCTACAGCGTTTTTGCAACCCTTTTCTGATTCTTCTTCTTCATCATCTACTTCAGAGCTTGAGCTCTCCGACTCCACCTCACCACCAACAAGAAGTTTTGCAGGCTGCTCATTAAAGCCATCAAATGAGACAGTCTCAGGATTTGATGCCTCGCTGAATTCTGAAATATTCTCACCAAGGGAAACATTGTAAGAGGAACTTTCTCCACTATTCAAAGCATAGCTTGCTTTCTCCTCCATGATTACTTTCGGTTTTTGTTCGACCAAGGCAGTTCTGCCAATGAAATCATCATTTGAAGGCATGGAGGAAACCATGTTCTTTTCCTCTTTAACAGCGTGTGTATCCGATTTGTCTTTATTCTCGTTGACGTTTCTCTGCAACATTCTTTGAGCTTCAATAGAAGAGTTATCTTCTCTATTGGCAGCATCAGCTGCGTCAGATGATATTCCATGTTCCTTCCTCTCAACCACCCCATGTTTTTGCGAATTCAAATAATAACGAATAAAAACAGCAGTGCAACCAAGAAATGGTAAAGAGTAAATCAAGAAATAGAAAACTGAAGGAAAAAACAAGTATAAAGCCAGCAAGGTTAACGAAAAACCTGAAGCAAATGGATATTTTTGTACAAATGCAGAGCAAGAACTCATGGAAAGTTTAAGAACTCTCCACATGAAAGCTTGAAATTCCTTTGCATCAATACCCATTTTAAAATTTTATCCCTAAAACAATCTAGAAAGAATCAAAGAGATTGACATTAATTTAAACATGTAATTCACAGGCTGCCTCTTAACTATCTGCAGTTTCAGACTCCCAGTAATGGAACTCATTACATAGGATAATAATCTACATGTTAACAGACTAACATTTCAAGTATAGTCTTTGAAAAGGTTTTCTTATTGCATCAACCAGAAGATGGAATATCAATGGCTACCTAAACAAAAAGAAGGATTCAAGCCAATCTTCTGATCCCAAAAAAGAAAGGGGAGCTTGGCAATGAGAGCTCAGCTGTAACCAAGAATGACAGCCAAGAAAAATCTTTTAACTGGTTTCATTTTTAGAAATCTTTGGTTGGTTGTGAGCTTTGAGAGATCCTTTTATTTAGGACTTCCACTTGTGTTTTTCTCTTCTCCTCCTGATTCATGGGTTGACAGGGGACAAAAACGAAAGAAAACAGGTACAGGGAGTCAGGGACAGTTACTATTGCTGCAAGAGATTGGACCTGCAAGATCTTAGCCCATTGTTTTACTCTATATCTCCATTTTATTTCATTTCCTTGCAGGCCTTGGCGTCGGTGGAAACTGCGATTTTTTTTAGCTCCTGATTCCCATCTCCTAGTCTCATTCCCGTGTTAAAAGGCACAGAGACTGTTAAAAGATTTTTCTTTTTCCACGTTCTAACGATGCAGGACTCAATTTATTTATTTTTTTGGTTACAAAAGAAAAATAACAGAAGAAGTTAAACATTTTTTCTTCTTTTTTTCTTCTTAGAAATGCATATATTTTTAGAAATGCAATAAAGAGAATAAGCAGTGATGGCCCATGATACTATCTCCCTTTCTTCTTTTTATCTTCTTAGAATGCAATATTTTTAGATAATCTTGTTTTGTCGTGGGTTAAATATTTTTTTTTTTTATAAAAAAATTATATATGTAGGTTTTTTAATATGTTTTTATAGTTAAAAAAATTTTAAGTAAAAATTAAAAAGTTTATGTATACATTTAATCAAATAAATCAAAAACTATGTATGTTAATCATAGTTTTTATACCCGTCCCGGTCCAAGGCCCGGGTTCCGGGTTTTGACCGGGTCGCCCGAGTCAATTCTTTTTTTAAAAAAATCAAAACGACATCATTTAGTAAAAAATAAAACAAAAGTTAACGGATTACAACCGGGTTTTTGACCAGGTCTTGTCGGGTTAGCCCAAGTTTTGCTTTTTCCTATTTTTTCTTAAACCCGGCCTGGTTCCAACCCCGGGTCGACCCGTCGGGCCAGGTTTCAAAACTTTGATGTTAATAAATGAAAAAAAAAGTCATAAATTATAATTAAAAATAAAACTTGAAAAATTAAGAGATAAGTGTAGATTAAGATGTTAAATCTCGTAAAATAAGACATTTACCCAGCTATGCTTACTAAATTTATTTATTAAAACATTTTTTTATTCAATCAAATGATAATAAAAAAAAAATTTGTGCTAACCCGGGTATCCTTACACCATTTTTAAAGGGTGAGACTA